>Ga0306922_10002221_pt1 | contig 18047 bp, 19 predicted proteins | sample sta12Cox44000082_FD_203758 | JGI IMG/M metagenome (GOLD analysis project Ga0306922, IMG submission 203758) | Lab enrichment of tropical soil microbial communities from Luquillo Experimental Forest, Puerto Rico - statoxic.12C.oxic.44.000.082 (v2)... | ecosystem: Environmental > Terrestrial >... | reverse complement strand
CCGGTGGGGGAGAGGGGGAATCTCGTGAGCCGTTCCCCCGCTCTCGCTGGCGTTGGCGTGCGGTCTCTTGCGAGCGCCTCTGCCAGGCCCGAATCCTATCGGGGTCGCGCTTCAATCCCAAGGCTCCAATGGTCCCTTCCGCGCGCTCCAGAAGTGGATCACCCAGCCGCCCGCCACCAGCGCGGCTGCGATCTCCCACTCCCTCTCCAGGTCGTCCCCCGTGAAGGCCAGGGGGGCCGTGTGTGGATGCACGACCTCCCCTGGTCCTCCAGCAGGCAACCCTGCTCCCCCCGCCGGAATCGGAGACAGGGCTGTGGTCGGCGCGGGTGCGGCCGTCATCACCACCGGCGTCACCCACGCCGCGGCCAAAAAGGCACGGCGGGTGGTCAGGCAACCGTCCCGGAGAACTGCGCGCCGTTCTGGCACGGCTGGCTGATGTTGGGCCCGTAGGTCCCGCCCCCGGCCCACATCCCGTTCCACTCGACGTACGTCAGGCCGGCGGTGCGGAAGGGCCAGTTGCCCTGCGTCTCGAAATTGAGGCACTGGTTGGTCTTGTCCTCGGCCAGGAAGAACACCTGGCGGGCCGAGTTGTCGTTGGGCGAGCCCAGCGGGTGCCACCTGAGGTCCCAGCCCACCTGGTCGAGGTTCGCCCCGAGCAGGATGTAGGTCGGCCAGGTGCAGTCGACCTCGGCCGCGCCCTGGACCCACCAGTAGACGTAGAGCACCAGGGCGGGTGCCCCGGCCGTCAGCTGGCAGACGTCGTCCCCCACCCCGATGTCGTAAGAGGCGAGCACGGCCTGATGGCTGCCGTGGCGGTGCAGCGAGGCGGGACCGGCCCCGTTAGGGGCCGGGGCTTTTGGGATTGTGATCACCGTGGGAGGCGGGGTCGGGTAGCTGTCGGTGTGCGGCCCCCAGGCCACCTTGCCGGTGGCCTCGTCCACCGTCCACAGGGTCCTCGTCGTGGTCCCGTCGGCGTTGTCCTGGAGCTGGTACAGCGATGCCCCGCCGGAGCTGCCCAGCGCCTGGAGGTAGGCCCGCCACGTCCCCTTGGCATCGGTCACCCGCGCCGTGGGCCGACCCGAGAAGGCCGTGCGGTCCTCCACGCTCTGCGGTGGCACCCCCCGATGGGAGGTCAGCACCCCGGCATAGGGTGCGAGCGATGCGGGCCAGCTCGGCGGTCCGGTCGCCCCTCCAGTCTCGAGCGCCAGCAGCGGCGCTCCTGCGGTCACGGTGAGTACGGCGGCGCCGAGTAGCGCCCAGGTCCTCAGTCTCATGTCTGCTCTCCTTTGCTGTCCCCTCCGGTGCAAGCATTACCGGCTAGGGGCCTGTAAGGCAAGTACCCTTACGTCGGCCCCCGGCTCACCTCGTCGATGCACCGGCGGCACCAGTAGACGCCCGGGCGTATCTCGATCCCCGCGATCCACTGCCGGTGGCAGCGTTGGCAGATCGAACTCTTCGTCTTGGTGTCGCGAGGCATCACGTCGTGGAGGCACCCGCGATGTTCGTCGGCCCCCTCGCCCCCATGACCGGCCCCGGCGTCTCGGCCCGCAGGACGAGCAGGGACGCCATGCCGTCGTCGCGCAGCTGGGCATCGAGCAGCTCGTCGCCCTCTCGCAGCGTGGCCGGTGACCCCGGGCTAACCAGCACCAGCTCGATCGTGCGCTCAGGAGAAGCTGGACTCAACCTCGTGGCTCCGATCCTCGTGGGTGACCCCGCAGTCGGGGCACCAGTCGCAGCGGGGGCAGTACGGCCATGACATCCCAGTGTCGTCGCTGAGGGCCCCACCACAGTGGATGCAGCGATCCAGCGCACCGTCGGCCTCCATCAGAATGCCTGTGGCTCGGGGTCGTCCAGGCTCCCCAGGTCGTCGGGCATCTCGTGCCCCTCCGCCCGCGCCCAGCGTCCCTCCCAGGGCCACACGACGCCGCGGGCCAGAGAGGTCGGCCAGTCGGTGGGCATACGGTCACCGCGCCAGCGCCCGACCTCCAACTCGCCGTGCTTCTCCTCCAGGGCGATGCCGACCTCGGGCCAGCGCAGCCAGAGGGAGGAGCCGAAGGGCACCAGGTCCTTGCCCTTAGGGGCGTGGTCCTCGATGAGGATGGACAGCTCGAAGCGGTAGCGCCAGTCGTCGAGGATCTCTTGGACCTCTGAGGCCACCAGGTCCCAGGAGTCCGAGCCCTTGACCCGGTAGCTCTTGTAGAGCGGACCCATGACGAGCAACTGGGGCCGGCGGCGTTGGAGCAGCGTCTCGACCTCGGTGCGGTCGGCCCGCCTCCGCAGGTTGATGCCACCCTGGCGCCGCCACAGGCGGTTGACCGGCCGCTCGGTCTTGGTGAAGCGCTGGGCCTGGCTGACCAGGCGGGTGAGCGAGTGGCACAGGTGGTCGTCGGGGTTCTCCAGGTCGATGAGCAGGGTGCGCACCGGCTCGATGGAGCGCTGGAAGCGCAGGGGGTGGATGCCGTAGGCGCTGCACACCGCCATCTGGCGCAGCAGCCACGTCTTGCCCTGCCCCTCCCGTGCCACGACCACCGTGCGCCAGCCCTGGCGGATCAGGCCGTCGACGATCCACGGTGTCGGCTCCGCCAGCGTGGCGGCTATGAAGTCCTCGACGCTGACGTCGTCGGGCTCCACGCCGGTGAGGGGAGTCTCGAGCGACACCAGCTGCGCCCTGGTCTCATCGAGCAGCTCGGCCGGGTCCACGGTGGGGTCGAGGGCCTGCTTCTTGAGCTGGTCGGCCTCCAAGAGGAGGCGGCGCCGAAGGGAATGCTCTGCCACCACTCTCATGGCTCCCCCAATGTTCCGCTCCGCAACTGTGGCAAGGATCCTAACCACCTCTGGCCCGTCGACTTCACCCATGCGCTCCATCTCGGCCACCACGCCGCTCGTCTCGATGGCCTCGCCCCTGGCGTGCAGCGTCGCCAGGGCGGCGAACCACCGCTGGTGGCGCGGCACGTAGAAGTCGCTGCCCACAAGCGTCTGGAGCAGCACCGGCACGTTCTGCGCCCAGATGGTGGCGCTCCCCAGGACCGCTTGCTCGGCCCGCTCGTCGTGCGGCCACTGGCCTCCGTGGCGGGCCATCACAGGGTCCCCGGGTCCCACGGGGTGGCCTTGATGGCGGGCGGGGGCACGGTGGCCCTCCCGCCGATCTGGTCACGGGCGGCGAACTTCTCGGCGTGGCGCATCCAATTGCGCCAGGCCGCCTCCCAGTCCTTGTAGCGCTTGTCGTGAGTGAGGCACCAGTCCCGGAACACCTCGGTCTCGGCCACCTCGTCGATCCAGTCCAGCTCCTTGTCGCGGAGCCACTGGCGCATCGAGGGGGTGATGTAGAACTGGCCCAGCGGGAAGGGGGTGGGGGCCTTGCTCCGGACGTTTCTCGGCTGCTTGCCCTCGGTGGGCACGGCGCTGGGCGGGTCGCTCAGCCCCAGCAACTCGCCTTGCTCGGCGCCGCCTTCGCGCGCGCCCGTAATTGCTTTTTCTTTAGAAGAAGAATTACTTACAACGGTTGAGGGTAGGGGGGGTCTGGGGGGGGAGGGTGCCTCGCCACCTTGGCGAGCCTGGTCTTCGCCACCTTGGCGAAGCGCGCCAGGGAACTCAAACCGGAACCATCGCGGCTGGTCAAGGCGGGTGAGGAAGCCAGCTTTGGTCAGCTCGGCGCGGCCTCGGTCGACGGTTCGCTCGCCGAGGCGCCAGCAGCTCGCCAATCTGGCGGGGTCGATCCACACCGCCCAGCCGTTGTCGGGGTACGCCATCTCGGCCAGCGCGCGGTGCACGACGAAGGTCGCGCCCCGGAACGGGCTGTGCTCGCGGACGTATAGCTCCGCCTCGGCGCTCATGGCGCCGGGGTAATGCAGTAGCCAGCGTTTGTCACTTGGTCCTCCGATTCTGTCTGTAGGGCGTGGGCCTGACCGGGGGCCGGGAGAATCGGAGGAAACCACCAACTCCACCGGCCAGGGGCCACGCATTGTGCTTGCAAGCAGCGACCCGTGCCCGAGCCGCGGGCTCACTCTACCCGCCGCAGGGGCGCCTGCCAAATGCGACGCCGACGGTGCTCTGTGCGGGCGGCGCCGATGGCACCCCAGGTCAGGAGCCAGGCGAACGCCCCGGCGCCCAGCCCTATGGTCACCCAGGTGTCCGCCGCGCTGACGCTGAGGACCACGACGCCCACCAGCACCACGTAGCCGGCCCACGCGATCAGTCGCACTGGCCGAACCAGCGCATGACGTCCTCGTCGTTTTGGGCGAGTCCCCTACAGGCGAAGCCGTAGAGGCGCAGCTTCTTGTCATTCGCCTTGCCGCTGACCGGCTGGCCGAAACGCCGCAGCACCACCGTCGCCTCGTTGCCCCTCATCGCCATGACCTTGCGCAGCACCGTGCGCTTGGTGGCCGCACTGGCCTCGCCGGTGTCCACGTCCTCGTAGGGCTCGGCCTCCGCTGGCAGGGCCAGAAGCTCGCCAGGAGGGGCGGAATGGCGCTCCAAGCCGATGGACACCACGGGCGGGTGCCACCCACCCGCAATTGCGTCACGGGCGCTAGCGAGGAGCACAGGGCCGTCTCCGGCCCCATCGGCACTCTGGAGGTACGCCGCGGCATCGCGGTACTCGCCCACCGTGAGATCCTTGCCCGAGGGCACCGGCCGACCGACGATCTGCGAAGTCAGCCACAGGCGCTCGGTGCGGTCGGTGACCCCCCAGGACTCCTGGAACCTCATCGCGAGACTCGCCGCCTGGCCGACGCTGACGAGGAGCTCGTCGCCAGGCTCAGGAGGGGGCGGTGGCCGAGGCGGCGCGTGCTGTTCGGCCAGGGGCCACCCGTACTCGGTGGCGCCGAGCGGCTCCTGGCCGTGCTCGACCCGGTAGGCGTTGTAACTCGTGGCCCACTCGTAGTGCGCCGCCTGCTCGATGGTGTGGACCTCGGTGATGTCGAGGGTCCGCAGCTCGGGGTTGCGATCCGCGATGCGCCCGACCACCCAGCGGGCCGCGAAGACGTCGGCGACGGGGTCGTGCTCGGGCCGCGGCGCCAGCCCGTAGTGGTCGGCCAGCGCCCCGAGGGTCCGGCGCCCCTTGCGGTAGCGGTCCACATGGCGGTCGAGCACCAGGGCATCGAGCACCGGGGTCTCGAAGCCCAGCTCGACGAGGCCGTGCTTCATGAAGCGCCGGGTGAGCTGGTCCATCACGGTCAGGTCGTAGCGCAGGTTCATCCCCACCAGCGGCACCCCGTCCCGGGTGGCGTCGAGCAGGTAGCCCAGCACCCCCTCGGTGAAGCGAAAGAGGTCACCCCCGCGCTCGGCCACCGCCTCGTCGGTGATGCCGTGGACGGCCGTGGCCTCGGGCGGGATGGGCAGCCCTGGCTGGACCAGGCCGGTGCGGACGCGCTCGGCCACGCCGGGCTCGAAGAACATGACGAGGGCGAAGCTCACCGGCACCGCCTCGTAGGGGTCGGGCCCGGTGGTCTCCAGGTCGAGCCCCAGCATGGGGGCGTCGTGCCAGGTCATGGCGCCTCCTCAGGCGGGCCCCCGGTCTCGCGCCGCTGTTCCTCGGCACTGAACCCGGAGAGGTCCTCCAGCTCGGCCATGGCGTCGGCGTCGAGGTCCAAGAGCACCACCTCGTGGGGGTTCTCCTTCCAGTCGCGCTCGTGGGCGTGGGTGTAGACCCGCTTGCCCGACGACGCCAGGAGGGCCATCGACAGGCGCACGGTGCCCCCGCACACCGCGCACTTGCCGACCTCGTAGGCGCTCACTTTTCCAGCCCCGCGTAGAGCGAGCGCAGCTGGTCGGTGGCCCGCACCCCGGCCCGGTAGGACGAAGCCGACATGAGGTCGCGCCGGGCCTGGAGGTCCTCCAGCTCGGCCTCGCCCATGCAGGCGAAGTCCAAGAGCGCGCGCAGCTCGGCGGGCGTCAGGGTCACGGTGACCTTGGGGGCGCTCACTGCTCGTCCTCGGGCGCCGGAGTGGGCAGGAGGCCCAGGTGTTCCATGACCGCCGCGCCCTGCTCGGCCGTCAGCTTGGCGGCGGGCAGCGGCTCGGGGGTGCCGAACAGCTCTTGGAGCCACGTCGCCACGTCGTTGCCGCGCACCGGCTCGGGGAGCTTCGCCAGGGCGGCGATGACCTTGTTGCGGTCCCGGGTGTCGAAGCCCACCTGGCCCTCGGTGGAGGGGTCGCGGGCCGGGGCGCGCCGGGTGGACTCACCGGAGATATCGGGGGTGGCCGACTTGGCCGACTTGGGCGGCTTGCGCTTGGTGCTGGTCCCCCCGGCGCTCAGCTGGCTCTCCAGCTCGTCCTTGGTCCACAGGTCGAGCGCTATGCCGAAGCGCATGGCGCCGTTGCGGATGGCGTCGGAGATCAGCTGCTTGGCGAAGTCGCTCTTGCCGTTCTCCACCACCCCCACGCCTATGCGGGTGACCTGGGCGATGGTGAGGCGGATCCACAACTCGGTCTCGCCGCCCGAGGGCCCGGGGCGGTAGAGGGGCAGGCCGTCGATGTCAGAGGCGAGCGGCTCCCAGCTCCAGAGCAGGTCGTGGTTCAAGATGCGGTCGGTCACCGCGGCGTGGCCCACGTAGCTCAGGTGGATGTGGCGGATGTTCACCGTCTGGCCGCACTCGTCGCACCACTCCTTCTGGCTCGACTTGTCGGTCACCCGGGGCAAGAGGCCGATCACGTCGGGGCTGAACTTCGCCCGGATGGCCTCGAGGATCTGCTTCTGCACCGCCGGGTCGAGCGGCGGGTACTCCGCCCCGAACTCGTAGGTGCTCTCTGTGGTTGTCATTTGCTCTCCTGTGTGTGTTGGTTGGTTACTGCGCCTTGGCCCAATTCTTGACGGCCAAGAGGTTGAGGAACATGTCGAAGGCGTTGTCGTCCACCTCGGCCCAGGTGAGGTCGTAGGTGCCGTCGTCGTGCAGGTAGAGGCCCGCACAGGTGTCGATGTGGGGCATGGGCTCCAAGAAGCGCGCCATGCCCGCCTCGTCGTAGAGCACCATGCCGTCGGCGTAGGCGTACCCCGCCAGCTGGAGCGTCAGCTCCGCCTTGTACGGCTTGCCCGTCTTGAGGTCGAGCAGCGTGAATTCGTCGGCGTGGGCGAAGGCGCTCATCTCGGCCACCAGGTCGAAGCGCCCGCCGTAGCCCGCCGAGTGGACGACGGCGCGCTCCTGCTCGATGAAGGTGGGCGAGCAGTCCGAGCAGAATTTCTCGAAGCCGTCCATGTAGGGGGCCAGCTCCTCAGGCACGTCGGCCGCCTTGCCCTGCGCCCACAGGGCGGCGAGGTCGTGCACCGCCGAGCCCAGGTCGCGCTTGGCGTTCCACACGCTGCGGTAGTTCTGGCCCTCTTTGGTCAGCTTCACCGCGGCGGCCGCCCCGGCCCCGAGCTTGTCGCCCGGGTCGAAGCTCCCGACGATGGACGTCACGCTCACCAGGCGCTCCCCGGTCCGGGGATCTGTGTAGAAATGGCGCGCCTCCGCGTACTGGCGGTCCGAGGCCTTGGGTTTCGTTGCCATGGGTCTCCTCCTGTGTAGGCAAGGGCCCTACCCTACCAGGCGGGTGCTCGCGAGCCGCTGAGCAGGGACTTAGACGCGCAGAGGCCCCCGGTTCGGCGGGAGAACCAGGGGCCTCTGCCACACAGGAGGAGAAACCACACCCAAGTGATCGCTCCGCTGACACCCTAACGGATCAGCGGGGCACCGCAATGGTCAGGATCTGGGTCCAGCGGTTGCCCTGCGTGGTGAGGAAGTCGAACTCGAGCTCGAACAGGTCGCCGGCCACCAGCAGGGTGCCCACGACGAACTGGCCGATGTAGGGGTTCGACACCTGGGGGGCGGCCAGGCCGCTCACCGGCGTCCCCCGCCCCACCGACACGTTGGTGAGAGTGGTCGTCGCGCTCTGGATCGTCTCGTTGGCGGCGGCGTTGAGCAGCGGCGTGCAGTTGAGCGTCAGGTTGAGCTGCTCGGTGGTCGCCATGACCCAGCGGCTGGGCGTGGGGGCGAGCGGGGTGGCCGCGATCGAGGTCATCGTCATGGCGTCTTCGCCACGACCGTAGTGGGGCGCGGCGACGCTCCGATGGGATGAGCCGGGAGCACCAGGCCCTGACCCTGGCCGTAGAGCCCGGCCCCATAGGGCCCGCTCCCGTACGTCCCGCTCCCGGCGGTCCCCCCACCGGTTCCGTAGGGCCCCGCCCCGTAGTCCCCGGCCCCGTACTCGCCGCTCACGACCGCCAGGTCCCTCCGGCCTCGGCGACGAGCTCGCGCTCGGTCGCCTCCAGGGCCAGGTCGCGCTCGGCGCCCTCGAAGCTGGGGTCGCGGGTGGCGCCGACGAAGTCGGGGAGGCGGGCCGCCGAGAGGAAGTAGAAGATCGGCACCACCCACGCGCTCATCTGCGCGCGCAGCACGACCACCGCCGCCGCGGTCGCCGGGGGTGGCTGGGCGAGGGCCGAGGCGCCGAGGGTGACGTGCGCCGCCGCCGCCGCGCTGGGCATCGGTCCGTGCGCCGCCAGGGTGACCACCGCTCCCGCCGCCGCCACCGTGGCCGAGGTGGCGAGGAGCGTCACCGCCGCGCCGGCCGTCGCCACGGTGGTCCCCCCGGCGTTCGCCGCCGCCGCGAGGGTGAGCGCGGCCCCTCCCCTGACCGCCACGGGCGCGCCCACCGCGGCCTCCAGGTCCACGGTGCCCGTCACCGCGCTCAGCAGCCCCGCCCCCGTCGCCGCGAGCGCCAGCGACCCGGCGGCGAAGCTCTGGGTGGGGGTGCCCGGGGCCACCAGGGCGATCGCCGCGGTGGCGGTGGGGTTGGTCTGCCCACCCGTGGCGGTGCACGTCGCTTCGAGATCGACCGTGGCGGCCGCCGTGGCGCTCTGCGCCACCGCCCCGACGCTGGCCGAGGCGGACAGCGCCAGGACCGCGGGTGCCCCCGCCACGATGGCGCCGGCCGCGGTCAGGGTGAGCGAGCCCGCCCCCATCGAGAGCGTCGCCCCGGTGGCTTCGAGGTCGAGCGTGGCCCCCGCGCTCACCGCGACGGCCCCTCCTTGGGCCGCAGAGAGGCTCAGACTCGCTCCTGCGCCCTCGATGCTGGAGGCCGCGGCTCCGAGGCTCAACGTGGCGTTCGCGGCCTGTGCGCTGGCTGCGGCGGCACTGAGGGAGAGGAGGGCGCCGCCACTGACCGGCCCCACGGTGCCCGCGGCGATGAGCGCCAGGGCGGCGGGCCCGGTGACCGGCCCGATGCTCGCCGTGCCGGCCAGGGCGATGGCAGCGGTCCCGGTAGGCGGGGCGCTCACCATCTTGATGGCGAGGACCTCCGCCACGTTGGCGGTGGCCGTCGAGGTGTAGGTGAAGCTCGCGGTGTCGGTGGTGCCCGTGCCGGTCTTGGTCGCCACCACCACGTTCTGGGTGGCGTTGGCGTTGATCGACAGGCCGGTGTCGATGCTGAACCCGGTGCCGCTCACCGACCACGTGAGGGTGTCCCCCCAGTCCGTCCCGAACGCCAGCGCGAGGTCGCCGCTGGTATCGGCCGCGGCGGTGGTGCCACAGGGCACCGAGGTGGACGCGCTGCCCCCCTGGTTGCCCGTGCCGATGCCGCTGGTCCGCAGGCAGCCGCTCCCCGCCGACATGTCCAGGCCCGAGACCTCCGCGGCGGTCCAGCCGATCTCGTTGGTGCTGCTCGCGGTGGGGGTGGACTTGACGGTGATGGTCATGGTGCCCGCCGACGCCGGGACGCAGGTGTAGACGACGCAGATCTCGGGCGAGGTGGTGCCGCCGCTGGCGGTGTAGACGTGGTTGATGAGCAGCTGGGTCCAGGTGCTCCCGAGGCTGTCGCTGATGGCGAAGGTAGGCATGAAGCCCGCGGTGTGGCTCACCCCGATGAACAGCAAGATGCGGTTCGTCGTGGACACCGCCGAGCCGAGCGCGTGGGCCAGGGTGATCGAGGTCCCGGTGTTGGTCGTCGGGGTGACGGTGAGGCGCTGGGCGATGGACCAGGCCACGGGCTACTCCTCGGCGGCGGGTGCCTCCTCAGCGTCGGGGTGCAGCGCCGCGTAGAGGCGTTCGTGGGCGGCGAGGAGCTCGTCGTGGTCCTCTTGGCTCACGATCACGATGTTCTCGATGAGGCCCCGCAAGTCGTAGACGTGGCCGTTGGGCAGCGTGATCGTGTCGTTGATGGTGGGGTCGGTCTGGATGGCCGACTCCCCCTCGTCGAGTTCGAGGTGCGGCCAGATGCGCCCGGTCTGGGGGTGCCGGCGGGGGTTCCCCCCGTCGTCGAGCGGGACGGTGACGGTTGCCATGGTGCCTCCTAGAGTCTCTCGGTTGCCACGTTGGCCGAGCCGCAGTCGAAACAGCGCATCACGACGCCGTCACTGTCAGCCCCCCCGAGGCGACCGTGAGGGTGCCCTGGGAGGGGAAGGTGACCGAGGCGTTGAGGGCGCCGCCGATCTGGTAGCCGCCCGTCCCCGTGCCCGAGGCCGCGCCGTAGGTGCCGAAGTACGCCACCGTGGTCGAGGCCGCCACGTTGAGGGTGAGCGTGTTGGTGTTCGCCACCGACCCCGCGGCGGGTGTGCCCCAGGTGATCGACACCCGGGCGTAGGCGGGGGCGCCGCCGCTGATCTCCGCTGCGCCGGTGGTCCCGGGGTCGGTGCTGTGCAGGCTGAAGTACGCGGCCGAGCCGGTATAGGTCCCGCCCGCCCCCGAGATCATGCCGACCAGGGCGTTGTCCTCTGCGTTGGCGCTTGCTCGTGCCATAGGGCCTCCTAGATGAGCCGGATGATGAAGTTCATGGCGACGTAGGGCTGGAGGTAGGGGTTCCCGCCGCCTATCGAGGTGTCGCTGACGGACACCGTGGTGCTGGCGGTGGCAGTGACGCTGGTGGCGGCCGACTTGATGCCCGCCGCGGCGTTGGAGGTCCAGTTGACCGAGCCGCCGCCGACCGGGTTGGGGCCTGGGCCGGGCGTGGTGTACATGAGCTGGTAGCTGGTCGAGCCACCGCCGACGGCGGGGTCCACGTAGAGCAGGTGGACGTGGCCGGGGTCACTGACGCTCACCGTGGTCGAGCCCGTGCCGGTCGGGCTGTGGCCGTGGTTGGGCGTCTGGGCCACGGTGATCGTCTGGGAGCCCCCGTAGGTCCCCAGCGGGTGCGCCGTGGAGGCCCCCATGGGGAAGCTCGGCACGGTGGGCCCGGGGTAGGGCGGCCCCACGAAGTTGGGCAGGTTGAAGGTCGTCGAGCCGTCACCCGCCCCATAGGCGATCCCGATGTTGGCGAACAGCGCGCTGTAGGTGCTGCGGCTCACCGGGGCGCCGTTGCACAAGGCGAAGTTCGCCGGCCACGCCGCGCCGGGCATGATGATGATGCCGCCGATGGGTACGTCACTCAAGGCCAGTACCTCATAGGGCGAGAGTACCCATGTGGTCGTGAACTGGCCGGGATCCGCCTCCCACTTGTGCTCGATGTGCTCGATCAGCATGTCGGCCACCCACGGGCTCTCCCCGTAGCCCTGGCGCTGGAATTGCACCGAGTCCCACAGGTAGAGGCCGAGCATGTAGGGGATGTTGTTGCCCTGGAAGGACTCGCCGTGGATCTCCACCGAGTCCACCCGGCGCTGGGTGCTCGAGTAGCGCATCGCCAGGGTGGTCGCCTGGCTGAGGGCGTCGGAGTCATAGGCGAACAGCAGGCCGGTGCGCTGGAGGGAGCGGCGCCCGAAGCCTCCGGGGGGCCCGATCCGGTTGGAGATGGTGACCTCCTGCATGGTGCCGGCCCCGGTGTTGGATTGGTTGGCCTGCACCTGCACGTCGGTCCACAGGTCCAAGGAGTCCTGGGGCGTCTTGAGGTTCTGCGCCACGTAGCGCATCTGGGCCGAGGGGTTGTCACCGAGGGTGGCCTGGGGCGAATTGGAGGTGGGGTTGATCGCCGGGTAGCGCATGTCGTGGAAGTGCAGGATGCCGTCGGGGGTCTGGAACAGGTAGCCCAGCTCGGTGTCGGCCACCGTCTGCATGTAGTCGAGCGCCGCGTTGGAGGTCTGCGAGGCCGTCTCGGGGGCCACCGTGACCGTGCCCACGTCGAAGATCGTGGGGTAGGAGGCGAAGCCCGCGATCACCATGACGTGGGCGAGGCGCTGACCGCTCAGCTCGAGCCCCTGGAGCAGGTGGTAAGTCTCGTAGAGGTTGTACATGTCCCCGCCCACCGCCCCGCTGAGCTGGAAGTTGTAGATGGCGAGGTCCTGGTAGTTGGTCTGGGGCTGGTCCCCCGAGGTCAGCACGGCCGCGCCCAGGAGCAGCGAGCCGTTGGCCGCGTCGCCAGTCCCCACCGGGGTCGTGGAGGCGCTCTGGGGCACGGTGAGCACGAGGTGGGTGTCCACGTAGACCAGCAGGTGGCCGCCCGAGGCCGGGGCGACGATGGCGAGGAAGTGCCAGGCGTCGTCCAAGAAGTTCGCCCCGCCCGTCGTCGCCGTCACGCTCCCCCCCGTCGCCATCAGCGTGCCGTTGGGGTGGCCCCCGTAGGTCCCGTCGTTGACGCCCAGGCTGAATTGCCACGCCCCCGCCGCCGAGTAGGTCGAAAAGAGGTTGGCCCCGCCCTGGCTCCCGAAGTGGACCAGGCAGACCAGCGACCAGTCGTGGGGGCCGCTGAACAGGGGGGTCTTGGCGATGAGCCCCTCCACGTCGTTGTTCATGTTCGTGGCGTAGGCGGGGTCGTAGATGATCGCCCCCGAGCCCGAGCCCGTCGACGAGGAGGTGAACAGCTGGGAGAGGCCCGCCCCCACCACGTCGGAGCCCCCGAAGTTGGGCATCCCGGCCCGGGTGGTGCCCACGAGGGGCTGACCGGCGAAGTACGGGGCGACGACCGTCGAGCGCGGCGGGTCGCCCAGGCGCCAGTAGTCGAGCGGCTGGAGCGCCATCACGGCGTTGGGGTAGAGCAGGGAATTCGACAAGGGCGTCTGGCCGAGCAGGCCCAGCACGTCGTAGCCGCTCACCATGGTGTCCTGGTTGAGGGCGTCCTTGACCTGAGGGTCCCAGGTGTCCGCATAGCAGTACGCCACGTCTTGGGTGCCGCTGCCCGCCCAGGTCCCCTCGATGAGGATGGGGGTGCAGGGCACGAGCGGGCCGAGCTGGCCGAGGTTCCAGCTCACCTGCACCCCGTTGGGGTTGTTGGAGAGCATGGCGCAGCTGAAGTAGTGCTTGGCCCCCGACGACAGGGTGGAGGCGACGTAGAGCGAGGCGGTGGCGGCGCCGGTGGGCGCCGGGGCCAAGAAGTGGGCCCATACCCAGTCCCCGGTCCTCCCGAGCGCGATGGCACTGCTCGAAGTGACCGTCACGGTGGCGGGGGCACCGAGCGAGGCGCCGGCGGAGTCGTAGAACTGGAGGCCGAGGGTCACCGGCTCGCTCACGCCCGCGGCGCGGAAGAAGGCCGAGGCGTAGTACACGCTCCCGGGCACGACCGGGTAGGCGCTCGTCCCCGGAGCGGTCGAGACCACCGCGATGTTGGTGGTGGTGGAGGTGAACGAGCCGCCTTGGGTCCCATAGAGGGTGGGCGCACCCGAGGTGAGCCGCCCCCCGGTCACCAGGGCGTAGCTGCCCGAGGTGGCGTGCCACGTCCCGGTCCCGCTGCCCGCCGAGGCGGGGAGGCCTATGGAGTCACCGACGCTGAGCTGGTTGTAGAGCGGCGAGAGCGTGTTGGCCGGCGTGAAGATGCCGGTGCGGTCGTCGAGCACCATCTGGAGCTTGGTGGCCTCGATGCGGTCAAGCTCGTGCTGTCGCCCCCCGGTGGTGGAGAACTGGCGGCAGAAATCGGTGACGTCGGTCCACAGCGGGTCCACGTCGGAGGGCCCGAAGCCGAAGGCGATCTGGATGGTCCAGGTGGGCACCTGGAGCGGGGGGTAGCCGATGGGGCCTGAGCCCGCACCGATGCCGTAGTAGCCGGTCCCGTAGCCACCCGCGCCGTAGAGGCCGCTGGAGCCTCCTCCGCCGGTCCCACCGCCCGAGCCGTATCCACCCGAGCCATAGGCGCCGCCGCCGTAGGTCCCACTCACACCCTCAGGTGACCTGCCACGTCCACCCGGTGGGGGCGACGGAGTAGGTCAGCACGATGGCGGTGCAGGCGGGCACCCATATGGGGCCGCTGGTGGTGCTCGGGATGGTGTGGCTGGAGCCGTTCGCCCCGTTGATGCCGATGGCGGTCACGGTGCCGCCGTGCACGTACACCATGGCATCGCGGTAGAAGGGGTTGACATAAGGGGTGCCCGAGGCCGGCACGGTCATGCCGTCGCTGGTGTCGTAGATCCCCTGGTTGCGGCTCAGGTTGATGACCCGGCAGTTGAGGGGAACGTTCGTGCCCGAGGACTGGACGACGGGGAAGGTGCCCAGGGCGGTGATGGGGGCGCTCAGGCCCGGGCCCGAGCCCGCGATGCCGATGGTCCCGTAGAGGTAGCCGAGGGGGTCCTTGATGTGGTAGCCGCCCAAGAAGACGCTGCCCGCGGTGGGGTTCTCGATGTCGAGGCAGTCGATAACGATGCCGACGTTGCCGCCGCTGGCCTGGCAGTCGAGGTTGTAGCCGCAGTTCTCCACGCTGGCGTAGCCGATCCAGTTGAAGTGGCCGCCCCCGCCGACCGAGGTGTAGGCGACGAGACCGCTGCCGCAGCTCACGATGGCGCAGCGCGTCATGGCGAGGTGCTCCTCGAACAGGAGGCCGATGTTGTAGCCCTCGCAGGCGTAGCTGTCGATGAGGCAGTAGTCGTTGTTGCCCTGCTTGGGCAGGGCGAGGCCCCAGCCCGAGGTGTTGGAGGGGTAGGTGGAGGCCACCGTGGCGGTCGGCGCGTTGACGAAGGCGCCGAGGGTGCCGATGCGGCACTGGGCCACCCCGCGCAGGTCGAAGCCCACCAGGGTGGGGTTGAGGGCCTGGGACACCGAGATGCCGTCGAGGATCAGGTTCATGTTGTCCCACAGGTTCCCCGAGCTCTCGTTGCCGTAGCCCCCCTCGGGGGTGGGGCCACCGAGGATCGAGGGCATCCCGTAGGCGGAGCTGTACGAGCCGGTGATGCCGCTGGAGTAGAGGCAGGCCCCGCTCTGCTGGGCCACGGTCTGGTTCCAGATCGGTAGCGAGGTGCCGTCGGTGTAGGAGCGGATGGAGAGGACGACCTTTTGCTGGGAGGTCATCGCCACGATCGGCAGGGGGATCTGGCTGTTGCCATGGGTGGTGCCGCCCTGCACCAGGGCGCCCTTGATCTGGTAGACGCCCGGGGCGAGCCAGATTTCGGCGTAGTTGTCCCCCCGCGAGATCGCCGCGGACACCGCGTTGTTGATCGTCGTCTTGATCTGGGGGGTGTCATCGGCCCCGCTTCCCAGGGGGGTGAGGAAGTACGCGTGGGGGTTGGGGTACTGCGGGGCGTTCACCCAGCTGCCCACCCCCGAGCCGTTGGTCTGGAGGAGCTGGCCCGAGGTGCCGGACGCCCCGCCGGCCACGTCGGCCGCGGTGAGCGTCACCGCCCCGGTACGCGTGTTGACCGACGAGACGCCGCCTCCGCCGCCTATGCCGGTGCCGTCGGGATTGTGTGCGACCAGCAGCCAGGTGTTGAGCTCGGTCCCCCATACGTTGGCGTCACCACCGGGGGTAGGCAGAGAGGGCATGGCGTTCCTTTCCTAGCGGCTACCGGCGTAGGAGCCGAGGACCCCTGCGCGCTGTCCGTACATGCGGGCGTTACGCAGCTGCACCTGGCGTATCTGCGCGGCCACGTCCTGGGCCACGGCGTTGGGGTTGATCGAGTCGAGGCCCCCGCCGCCCGCGTTGATCGGCATGTTGATCGTCACCGAGGCCCCCCCGCCGCTCGCCGCATTGGCGAAGATCGCCGCCGCCCGGCTCGTGGCGAGCGTGCCGCTGGTCACTCCTCCCATCACCGAGGCGGTGGCCGCGTGGACCAGATGGCCGTTCTCCAAGATGCCCAGGGCCATGCCCTGGACGAAGGGCTTGCCCAACAGCTCGGCGGTGACCCGGCTGGGCGAGTGGGCGCCGAGGGTGTGGAAGGCGGTGGTGGCGATCGCGTTGGCGGCCACCGAGGCCGCCGCGCCGGTCACCAGCCCGCCGTTGGCCTGGATGCCCCCGGCCATGCCCTGGTCGATGACCTGGCCGATAAAGCTCCAGTTCCCGCTCGTCGCCGCCGTGCCGATGCCTGCGACGAGGTTGGCCGCCGCGGTGTCGCCGATGCTCCCGAGGCTCTGCTCCAGCCCGGCCAGCTTGCCGTTGATCGAGTCGTGCACCACCCCGGCCACGGTGTTGGCGTCGGCGTTGTGCTTCAAGAACATGGCGACCAGCTGGGCGCCCGAGACATCACCGACCGAGGCCAGCTCGGTCTGGAGGGTGTAGAGGGGGTTCTTCATCGCGTCGTGGGTGTCCTGGGCCCCCTGCTGGGCGGCGGGCTTGTGGTTGATGAAGCTCTGGACCATCTGGGCCGCGGCGTGGTCCCCCAGTTGGTTGAGTTCGCTCACGAGCGGTTCGAGGGGGCTGTTGATCCCGTCGTGCATCTGCTTGGAGGCGAGCTGGGCCGGGCCGAGGTGGGCCAGGAAGGCGCTGATGAACGAGGCGCCCGAGCGGTCCCCGGTGTTCTGGAGGTTGCTCACGAGGTTGACCAGCTGGGGCTGGGTGCTCGTCACCATGTTGCGCGCGGCGGAGGAGATGTTCGGCATGGCCGTCTCGGCCTTGGTGGACATGGCGGTGAGCGCCGCCTGTATCTGCTGGCCGCTGGTGGTCCAGAGCTGGCCGGTGACCGCCGCCGCCCCGCCGTTCTGCTGGACGTAGTGGATGAACTGGACGATCTGGCCGGGGGAGAGCGCGGAGTTGAGGTTCACCCCCAGCACCTTGGCGAGGCCCTGCACGCCCGTCTGGGAGAGCCCGGTGGCCGCTTCGAGGCTCGAGAGGTTGCCCGAGAGCCGGATCGAGCCCTCCTGGGCCAGGGTGAGGCCCTGGTTGAACATCCCCCAGGTCTTGGGGTCGGCCATCATCTTGAGCCAGGACTCCGAGACCGGGCCCGTGGACACGCCGGCCGCGATGGCGGGCGCCGCCGCCGTGGTCTGCTGGAACTGCTGGGCCGGGGTGCCGGGCACGGGCTGGCCGAGCGGCGTCTTCCGCTCGCCCAGGATCTCGTGAACGATGGTGGTGGCGGCCACGGCCAGGGCGGCGATGGAGATACCCGGGACCAGGCCCCCGACGAAGCCGATGAGGCCCCCGCCCTTGGCCGCCGTCTCCGCCGTGGTGGCCGCCGTCGAGGGTGCCGCCCCCGGCACGACGGTGGGGCCGACGACGGGGGGGATCTTGCCCTCGGTCGCCAGCGCGGCATCCACCTCCGCCGAGGTCGTGGCGGCGGTGCCCGCCATGCCCTCCATCTCGGTCTCGGCCGTGCCCACGTTGCGCGTGAACGCCCCCGACATCGCCAGGGTGGCGGCACCCATATCCCCCAGGTCGGCGTCCACCGCGGCCGTGGTGGTCGAGGCGGCGGCAGCCAGTCCACCGAGATCGCCCTCGGCCGTGGAGGTGCTGGCGGTGACGCCCCCGGCCATGACGCTCGCGGCGGCACCGATGCCGCTGAGGTCGGTGTCGATGGTGGCGGCCTCGCCGGTCACCGCAGCGGCGGTGGCGCCGGTGGTGGTGGCGATGCCCCCCACGTCGGCCTCGATGGTGGCGGTCTCCGCACCCACCGCGCCCGCCGTCGTCCCCACCGCGCCCGAGAGCGTGGCGAGGTCGCCCTCGGTGGCCGCGGTGGCGGTGGAGAACTCCCCGGCCATGACCGAGGCGGCGCCACCGATCCCCTCCAGGTCGGCCCCCATGGTGGCGCTCTCCCCGGTCACCGTCGCCGTGGTGGCGGTCATGGTGGTGGGGATCGAGGCCAGGTCGGTGTCCACGCTGGCCGCCGTGGTGTCGGCCCCCTCCGCCAGCACGGCGAGGGCCTCGGTCATGTTCGCCGCCTCGGCGTCGACGACGGTGGTGGCATCGACGATGGCGGCCTGGACGGACTCGAAGGCGGCCGCGATGCGGTCGGCCGAGGCGCTCATGGAGTCCGCCGCCCCGCTCATGACCGAGGCGGACTCCTCCATGGTCGGGCCGGTC
>Ga0306922_10002220_pt1 | contig 18051 bp, 18 predicted proteins | sample sta12Cox44000082_FD_203758 | JGI IMG/M metagenome (GOLD analysis project Ga0306922, IMG submission 203758) | Lab enrichment of tropical soil microbial communities from Luquillo Experimental Forest, Puerto Rico - statoxic.12C.oxic.44.000.082 (v2)... | ecosystem: Environmental > Terrestrial >... | reverse complement strand
CGAAGAACTGCCCGCAGAATGGCGCGAATTGCTGTTTGCAATTCGGGGAAGCGCCGGGGAGACCGATGTTCTCACAATCGCATCACGCTTGAAAGCGGTCTTAGGCGGTGCAGACCGCGCGATCGAGGAACTGCGCGTGATGGCAAGTTTTGGCAACCGTCGGCCGCTCGCTAACCAACCGCCAGGATTGTCCGCCGCCGCTTGGGAAGGCTTACAGGAACAAGCGAAGGAAGAAATCGCACGGGCCCGCGAAGCCGAGCGAGAGGCTCGCACCCGCTTACCAGAGCCACTCAAGACCGATTGGACGACGCTCGGGTCTCCACAATCAGAAATCGTGGTGAGGATCCGTTGCCTGCCACCGATTGATGGTCACACACAGATCCTGCAGGAGGTCTGGCGACCGGCATCGCCCGCGATCAAGGGAACTGCTAGGATCCGGCGCACCGTTAGTTTGATTGAGATCGATTCGGATACCGGGGAACAGCAGCGCCGGAGGCCAGATCAGGAGCAAGAGTACTTCGGAACATCATTGGCCGAGATCTTACGACGCTGGTCGGAGGGTACCTGACGATAGGCGAGTTTGTCTACCACTCTGCAAGCAGACGTCAGCGTTAGTTTGAGTGTTGTGCACGGTTGAATGTTGGGAAGTGGCGTGGGTCCCGTCAGGGAGCCCGGTGCGGGAGGTCCAAAGGGTCTCGAGAGCTACCCGACTAAGGTGACGCTCCGGCGGGGATGATCTCTAGCCGATTCGGACGCGCCGACGAAGCTACTTGACCAGTGAATCGAGTGGCGCTTTTGCCCGGCTGTGAGCCTCTGCCCAAGAGGCCGAGCAGCAGCGTCCCGCACTACGGTCACACCAAGCTCTTCCTGGGAGGCCCAGAGGGGGAGTCCGATCGAACTACTAGCAGTCGATTGCGCATGCCGGCTTGCGTCCGCTTGATAGCGCTTTTCGCCTCCTGGGAACAGCCTTTCGAATGCGCCGATCCATGGCTGCTCGCGGTCGGATACGAGCCTCTCGCCGACCCATTCAAACTGATTTACACCCCCTATCCTGATCCCGAGACTTGGACTCCAAGGCCGAAGGGGTGAAACCAAGGGAAAGTCCTGAAACCGCCTCCAAACCGGCTCATCGTGGCTGAAGTGGAGCCCATGTCTTATGGAAAATACCGATCTTCAACAGTTCAAGGCCATCCTCGAGCCGATTCTTGACGCCCTGGAGTTGCCCCTCCGGAGGCGGGACGAAATCGCGGTCGACAACTCTCCCGATACACTCGACCAGGTTCAGCACGCTGCGAATCGGGATCTCGCCATTCACCAGCTTGAGTCCGATTCCACCCGCCTTCGTGACGTCCGCCAGGCCATTCAGCGGATCGACGAAGGCACCTACGGTGTCTGTCTGCGTTGTGACATGGACATCAGTCTGAAGCGGCTGAAGGCAGTACCTTGGGCCGCCTATTGTCTGAGCTGCCAGGACATCGTCGAACGCGAGCAAACTGAGACCGCCAAGGACGAAGCCGTTCCGAAAGTTCACATGGCAGCCGGTTCGCTATTCAGCAGGTCGTGAACCTTTTTCGCGAGCTCCCGGGACCCTGGAGATGGTCCTGCGGAGTGCCTTGGTTGGCTCGATTGCGGGCTATGGCAGGGTTGGCCGGCCCGCGATGGACGCCTATGAATCCAGGGCACACTTTTCTTGAGTCGCCGCCGGGTACAGCGGAATCAGAGATTGCCTGGTGGAAAACCCTCGATCCCCGGACCTTGGCCGTTGCCGACGGCTCCCCCGGCTATACTGGATAGCCTTCATCGTGCTTGCCGCGGGCCCCTTGTTTGCAGAGGAGGGTGGCAATGGCACGGGAGAGTTTCCCAACTTTACTGGAATGGCCTTCGGCGGGGCAGATGCGCACCGTACTGTCGGTGGCAGTGCGGGCATTTGGCTCTCGCGCTACACAATGGCACTCCTGGAGGCGTCGGTTATTCCGATGGGCAGTGCTACGTTGCTCCCCCGAGGGCCGGTCAAGATCAGAGGCTCTGATCTGTTCAATTTTAATTTCGTTCTGCAGGCACGCGTAGGGGTCGAACGATGGGAGCCCTGCGGCGTTCTCGGGACTGGGGTGTTGATGAATTCGTACCGGACGGAAATTCCAGGCGCATCGGCCGCGGTAGCCTATCAGGACAACCGCCACTCCAAATTTGGCCTGGAAGGGGAGGCGGGTGTGCGGTACTACGTCGCAGAGAGGTGGGGAGTCCGTGTCGAGTACCGATATACTTCGTCCGCGATAGACTTCAACCGGATCCTAGGCGGCGTCTCTGATCAGTTGCAGATGGCTCCCTCCCGTTTCGGCACGGCTCCGGACGTCATTGGAGGAAATAACTTGTGCTAGTCAGAGGCATCTTCCTATTGATCGCGGTGTTCGCAACAATCGGAAGCCGCGGGCTCCGAGCGCAGGATAGCAGAGTCAACACTAACCTAGGTATGGGAGTGAGCGTGCCGCTGAACCCAACGGCTCAGCTGATAGGTGCCAGCGCCAACGTCGTAGTAGGCACCGGATACAATTTCGACCAGCATCACTCTTTAGTCGGACAATTCATGTGGGCTGGTCTGCCGGCCAACAGGAATGCCTTCGGTCCGATCTTTGCGGTGGCCAACGCTCGGGATATTAGCGGTTCCAGCAACCTGTTCACCGTGACCGGAAATTACAGGTATCGGATTCAGGGCAATGTATTTGGCGTTTATTTTATCGGCGGCGGTGGATGGTATTACCGCCGGGCCACAATCTCCCGTCAAGTCGTAGTCCCTACCGGCGTTGTCTGCGGGCCAGCGTGGTTGTGGTGGGGCTTCGGATGTGTCGCGGGTACTGTCTCCCAAGATCAGACGCTTATTAGCGCTGGGTCGAGTGCCTTAGGCGGTAATGGCGGGGTGGGATTTACGATTCGGATTAACGAAGAGGGATACAAATTCTATGTCGAGGCTCGGTACCACTACGCACCGACCAGAAACATATCCACGCAACTCATTCCAATCACTCTGGGATTCTCCTGGTAAGGCGGCTACTCCGGTTGAAAGATTTCGGTTGACAGGTATCCCCAGATTCTGAAACCTCTGTAGGCCATTGGCGTCGGGTTTAACGGGCGGTTTGATCCACAGAAGATGGGAACGTCCGACTGATTGGGTTAGGTTTCCAACGACCATCCGGAGCGGCGTTACCCGAGGCTTATAGGGAGGAAAAATGAATAAGTCGGGACAAATGTTTTTATGGACCATTGCAGTACCTATTTGCTTGGTGCTGGCCACGTCGGGTTGCGCTACGAGGAGGTATGCACGCTCCCAGGCACACCAGGAGGCGGGCAAGGTCAACCAGAGGGTCAGCCAGGTCGAAGCGAAAACCAACGAAAAGATTACGTTTGTGAACAACAAACTGGACACAGACATCTCGCAAGTCAACGAAAAAATAGCGACCACGGATTTAAAATTAGGCCAGGTCGCCGGGACGGCGCAGCAGGCTATGGCACAGGCTGAATCCAACAAAGCCGGGATCAGCCAGAACGCCGCAGCGATCACGACATTGGCGACCGGAGTTGCCAATGCCATGAACTATCAGCTGGTCGAAAAGGGTGATGTCCTGTTCGGATTCAACAAGAGCAACCTTACACCGGAGGCCAAGGCGGCACTGGACACGATCATCCAGAAGACGCAAGCCCAGCCACGCGCGGTTGTTGAGTTGCTAGGCTTTACGGATGCGAAGGGCTCTCCGAGCTACAATCTGCAATTGAGCCGACGGCGCGCCGAGTCAGTCCAGCGATACATGGTGTTGCAAAAGGTTCCCCTGCGCAACATCCACATCGTCGGACTTGGCGAAGAAGCGCCACCCGCCGGTCTGGAAGCTGACGTTCTTGCAGCGAATCCAAACGCGACTAAGCGGGAACGGGATAGGGCCGCGCGTCGCGTCATGATTCGGGTATACGGTGCGGGCAGCCTCGAAGGTACAGCGGCACGGAGTGAGTCTGACCCCGCGCCTGATGCTGCTACACCTGCGCCTGATCCTCCGGCTTCGCCTGATGCTTCTACGCCCGCGCCTGATCCTGCGCCTGAGGCCGCGCCTGCGCCTGAGGCTGCACCTGCGCCCGAGTCTGCGCCCGCGCCTGGGCCTAAGCCGTAGCGGTTCACGGTGGAAGCAAGATCCTGAACTGGTAATGACCGTCCGGCCGGCAAACTGCCAACTCTGCTCGGATGCGCCAAGCCGGTTGGCAGAACTGTGCCGGCCTTCAGGTAACTTCAACTAGGCATCCTCACGCCAAGAGTCCCGAATACGGGCTCTTGGCCTTTTTTTGGGACAATCGGCTGCTCGACACTTCGGGCTTAAAGGGCCGGCTCAGCGACGGGGGTCCCATGTGAGCGCTGAGCTGAACTTGTCGGTGGGATGCCCCGTGACTTCCACAATTGTTAGCGACGGTCTTAGCTGACGCGGAACCAGCGACGGGGGAGTTCGCCCGTGGATCCTCGGCCGACGAAGACAGTAAGAGAATCAAGGTGCTTGCACTTCGCGCCGCGCGCGGGTTAATGACCCATTTCGGGCAAGAGTGTTTCGACGTCCTGGGCTAATTCAATACGCCCAAATGGCTGGCTTTTCATCTACATTGGCAGGCCGTGGCCAGGCACGACGTTCTGCCGTGAACGGATCAGTGCCGCCTGGGGAGGCGGCGGATGTGGTCGCCGTTCTTGAGCTGCCTCCCATGCTAAGGGTCGGCTCGCCGCTAGTGATCGGCAATCGTATGTTCTGGCTACAACGGAAGCGCTGCCGGGCGTTCCTGAAGGATTCACTGTGGGTTGTTCCGGTAACTTCCATGCTCGCCGCTCTGATATGCGCGCCGCTAACCCGACGCCTTAACTACACACTCCCGTTCAGTTTTCTTGATTTTGGAATGCAAGGCGCCCGTGCGGCGGTCGGGATGATCGCGGCTTCGATGCTCACATTTGTCGTGTTCTTTTTTTCCGTCTTGTTAGTGACGGTGCAGATTGCAAGCGGAAATCTGTCACCTCGAATTATCGCACGGCCATTTCAGTCCACCGTTTTAAAGGCTGCCCTGGGCCTGTTCGTCTTTACGTTCACCTATGGCGTCGCTGTGCTGGGGAGGCTGGAAGATCAGGTTCTCCAGCTGCCCGTGTTTTTGACAGTATTACTGAGCGTGGCCAGCATCGGCACGTTTCTCTTCGTGGTCGAGTTCGTGGGAAAGGAATTGCGCCCCGCCACAGTCGTAGCGCGTGTTGCCCAGCGCGGGCTTCAGGTAATCCGAAGCGTCTATCCCCTTCCGTTAGGGGCAGGAGCGATACCTCAGCCGTCGGCCGGATTGCACAAAGAGAGCGTTTGCCAATTGGTTCGACACGAGGGGAGTCCGGGAGTGGTCGTCGCCTTCGACATGGAGCGACTATTCTCGCTGGCTCTAAAAAACCAATGCACGATCGAACTGGTTCCTCAAGTGGGAGACTATGTCCCGCCGGGTGGCCCGTTGTTCCGAATCCGGGGCGGAGGCCGCCTGATACACGCTAGGGAGTTGGGCCATGCGATCACACTCGGCCGAGAACGAACCATGGAACAGGATCCTGCGTTTGCGTTTCGGATCATCGTGGATATTGCCGACAAAGCGCTGTCCCCTGCAATCAATGACCCGACCACCGGGGTCCTGGCGATCGATCAGATTCAATGCCTTCTGCAGGAAGTAGGGGAACGAGATTTAAGCACGGGGACAGTCACCGATGATCGCGGGCAGGTCCGCGTGGTCTACCGAACGCCCAATTGGCAGGACTTTGTCTTGCTGGCCGTTTCCGAAATTCGTCAATATGGGACAAATAGCGTGCAAATCATGCGCAGGTTGCGAGCTATGTTGGAAAGCCTGATCGCTGTTCTTCCGCCTGCCCGGGCCCCTTTTCTTCAACAGCAGCTCGACCTGCTGCAGGTCGCCGTCGAAAAAGCGTTCGTCGATCCGAGGGACCGACGCAACGCGACCCACGCCGACTCGCAGGGGCTCGGCGGAGCTTCCAGCTACGTAGACCGCGACGTCGAGGTGAGCTTCCCGAACACGCCAGCCCATCTTCGCGGAGCTTAGTCATGCATGATTACGCCCTGGTACTCAATGCCGGTTCGTCGAGTTTGAAGTTCTGCGTTTACGCGAGGCCGCAGGCCAATGACTGGCACTTGGAATCCCGCGGCCAAATAGAGGGCATCGGGGCGTCGCCGCGGATTCTCGCCAGAGATGCGGACGGAAAGACCCTGATCGACCAACCACCCTCTACCCCTGTGCACGATGGCGCCGGCGCATTGGAAGCCTTGGCAGTGTGGCTTCGATCGATGTTTGGCGGCGGCCGAGTGTTGGGCGTTGGGCATCGTGTGGTGCACGGCGGCGCCCGATACACAGGCCCGGTTATTGTGACGGGGCAGGTCCTGGCCGAACTTCATGGTCTGATACCTCTGGCCCCTTTGCATCAGCCGCACAACCTGGCGGCGATTGAAGCGGTCTCTGAACGGCTGCCCGGTACGCCCCAGGTTGCGTGCTTCGACACGAGTTTTCATCGGACGCAATCTACTTTAGCTGAACTGATTGCGCTGCCTGACGAGATCTGCCAGGCCGGAGTGCGTCGATACGGATTTCATGGCCTGTCCTACGAGTACATTGCTACTGCACTACCCCGCATGGCAGCGGACATAGCTCGAGCACGTGTCATCGTCGCCCATTTGGGAAACGGCGCCAGCCTATGCGCCTTACGGGACGGAAAGAGTGTTGACAGCAGCCTCGGATTCACGGCCCTCGACGGCCTCTGCATGGGCACGCGGCCAGGCGGGGTCGACCCCGGAGTAATTCTGTACCTGTTTCAAAACCTGGGACTCTCCGCGCCGGAGGTGGAGACGGTCCTCTACAAGAAGTCTGGTTTGCTCGCGATTTCCGGGATCAGCAGCGACATGCGGGATCTTCTTGCAAGCAGCGAGGCGAAAGCGCGGTTGGCAGTAGATTACTTCGTGTACCGGGCCGCCAAGGAAATCGGCGCGCTGGCCGCCGTATTGGGCGGCATCGACGGACTGGTTTTCACCGCCGGCATCGGGGAGAACTCGGCCGAAATCCGCAGGCGAATCTGCGAGTCTTCCGCATGGCTGGGCATTAAACTCGACGCGGAGGCAAATGCCCGGAACGCTCTCCGGATCTCTGTGGCCGAAAGCAGGGTCTCGGTATGGGTCATCCCGACCAATGAAGAGCTGATGATCGCTAGGCACAGCGGCTTGCTCCTGGGTCTGGTCGCAGCGCATGGATAGAGAAAAACAAGGAGGAATTCATGGCGGCAATTGCAAGGCCCGCGATGGGGCGAAAGGAATATGAAAAGGAACTACACAAACTTCAAGTCGAGCTTTGCAGGCTCCAGGAGTGGGTGAAGCAGAAAGGGCTCCGCGTCATCCTCGTGTTTGAAGGCCGCGATGGTGCCGGAAAGGGCGGCACGATCAAAGCGATCACAGAGCGTGTCAGCCCGCGTGTATTTCGCGTGGTGGCTCTTCCAGCGCCATCGGACCGCGAGAAAAGTCAACTCTACATGCAGCGTTACCTGGAGCACTTTCCTGCCGCGGGCGAAATCGTCATCTTCGATCGCAGTTGGTACAACCGCGCCGGAGTCGAATATGTCATGGGTTTCTGCAATAAGGAACAACATCGCCGCTTTTTGGAGCTCTGCCCGGTGGTCGAAGGCTACATCTCATCCAGCGGAATCCAGTTGATTAAGTTTTGGCTCGAGGTAAGTGACCGGGAACAGGAGCGGCGCTTCAAGGCGCGTATCGAGGATCCGCTGCGGCAGTGGAAACTCAGCCCGACGGACTTGCCCTCCCGCAGCCGCTGGTATGACTACTCGCGCGCGCGAGACATGATGCTGGACGCGACCGATACCGAGCGAGAGCCATGGTACATCGTACGCGCCGACGACAAAAAGCGGGCCCGCCTTAACTGCATCGCCCACCTGTTGAGCCTGATCCCTTATGAAAAGGTTCGGCGAGAGAAGGTCAAACTGCCGAAGGTTGTGATGAATGCGGCCTACGACGATGAGATCGCAATGAAAGACAGGCGATTCGTGCCCGAGAAGTATTGAATACTCGGGATTTACCGGTGCGACCGATTACCTGCGTTGGCGTCGCTTGACCCGCAATTGCGCCAGAGAGCGGGCTAGCGAGGCATTGACAGAGGCGACTTCTTCGTCGGAGAGCTTCTCGCGGAGGCGGGCTTCCGCGCGCCGCCGCGCTTCTTCAGCCTTGGCCTCGTCAATGCGGTCGGCGGCGATGGCAAGATCGGTTAACACGGAGACGCGCCTCGCCTCCACTTCGATGAGGCCCTCGCCGGTAGCGATGAAGGTGTCTCGGCCGTTTTTGTGGACGATGATCTCGCCCGGCACCATCTGTGTCATCAGCGGGACGTGTTGCGGCAAAACTCCCATTTCGCCCACAATGCCGGGCAACGTGACCATCTCCACGTCATCGGCATACACCGTTCCCTCCGGTGTTATGATTTCTAACTTCAGTGTGTCGGCCATTTTCCCGTGCGATCCTTTAATTCGGCTTTACTTCGTCGATCCCGCCCTTCATATAGAAGTCGCCTTCCGCCACCGAATCGTGTTTGCCTTCGAGGATCTCTTTGAAACCGCGAACGGTTTCCGCTACGGGAACCTGTTTGCCCTCGCGTCCGGTGAAGGCCTGCGCCACGCTAAAGGGCTGGCTGAGGAAGCGCTGGATCTTACGCGCGCGGAGGACCGTGACTTTGTCTTCCGGGGAGAGCTCATCCATGCCTAGAATCGCGATGATATCCTGCAGGTCCTTAAATCGCTGCAGGACCTTCTGCACTCCGCGTGCGACATCGTAGTGCTCCTGGCCGACAATCTCCGGCGTGAGCGCCCGAGACGTCGAAGCGAGAGGATCGACCGCCGGATAGATACCCAATTCCGCAATCGACCGCTCCAAAACGATGGTCGCGTCGAGGTGCGCAAAAGTCGTGGCCGGCGCCGGGTCAGTTAGGTCGTCTGCCGGCACATACACGGCCTGGAAGGAGGTGATCGAGCCCTTCTTGGTCGAGGTGATGCGTTCTTGCAGTGCGCCCATTTCGGCCGCCAGAGTCGGCTGATAACCCACCGCACTCGCGGTTCGACCGAGAAGGGCCGATACCTCGGAACCGGCCTGAGAGAACCGGAAGATGTTATCTATAAACAGCAGAACGTCCTGATTCTTCTCATCCCGGAAATACTCCGTCACGGCCAAGCCGGCCAGAGCAACTCGCAGACGAGCGCCGGGCGGCTCGTTCATCTGGCCGTACACGAGGGCGATCTTCGATGCGCCTAGGTCATCCTGCTTGATTACGCCGGCTTCGGACATGTCCTTGTAGAGATCGTTGCCTTCCCGGGTGCGCTCGCCGACACCGGCGAATACAGACACTCCGCCATGGAGCCTGGCGATATTGTGGATCAGCTCCATGATAACCACCGTCTTACCGACCCCCGCGCCGCCAAACGCGCCGACCTTTCCGCCTTTCACAAAAGGACAGATCAGATCAATTACTTTGATTCCAGTAACCAGCACCTGGGCGGAAGTCGATTGGTCAACCAGGCTCGGCGCCGGGCGGTGGATCGGATAGTATTTCTCCGCCTGGACCGGCCCGCGTTCGTCGACAGGGTTGCCGCACACATCGAATACCCGCCCCATCACTCCTTCTCCGACGGGCATGGAGATGGGCACGCCGGTGTCGACGACCTCGTAACCGCGTTTGAGACCCTCCGTGCCGGACATGGAGACCGCCCGGACCCAGCTGTCGGCCAGGTGTTGCTGCACCTCAAGCGTGATTTTGACGGGCTGGCCCTGAACTTTGTAGTCCACCGTCAACGCGTTATAGATACCGGGCAGCTTTTCCGGAAATGCCACGTCCACGACCGGACCGACGACCTGAACAATCTTGCCTTTATTCACGTTGGTACCTAATCTCTTTCATTTTGTCAGCCGTTGCCGAGTTGGCCGCCGGCGATCTCGAGGAGTTCCTTAGTGATATTGCCCTGACGCAGCTTGTTGTATTCAAGCGTCAGATGCTTGATCAAGGCGTTGGCGTTATCCGTCGCACCAGTCATGGCCACCATCCGGGCGCTCTGTTCGCTCGCCTTTGCTTCCAACAGAACCCGGTACATGATTATGTTGAGGTAAATCCTAATGAGATAACCGAGGACCGCCTCGGGGCCGGGTTCAAAGACGATCTCGGTTGTGTCGGCCGCCAATTCGGCTTCTGATTCCGCGCCCGGGATCTTGAGCCCCTTGATCTCGCCGATCGGGAGAAACTCCACCACCACGGCTCGCTGCGTCATCGTGTTGATGAAGCGAGTCGCAACCACCTGAACTTGATCCACTTCGCCTTTCAAAAATAAGTCGCGGGCAAGAGTCGCAATCGGCCGGGCTTCGCCATACCGCGGCGTGTCCGTGAACGCAAACTCAGCCGCCAACTGCCTCCGCGTGCGTGCAATGAACTGCGCCGCGCGCTTGCCAACGGCAATGTAAACGGTGGTTTGCGGGTCGAACTGAGAGGCCACGCGAAACAAGTTTGCGTTGAGCGACCCGCAAAGGCCTTTGTCGGTACCGACCAGGATCACGGCTCGTTTCCGGACTTCGCGCACCTCCAGCAAGGGATGGGTAAAGTCCCGGGCGTGCGTTATAGCGCGGCGTTGAATGCGATACAGCAGTTGGCCGAACGGTCGCGTGGTCAGTGCGGATTGCTGCGCCTTACGCATCTTTGATGCCGCCACCATCTGCATGGCACGAGTAATCTGAGCCGTGCTGCCGACTGACTTAATGCGGTGGCGGATGTCACGAAGGCTGGGCATAACCTCAACGAGCCGATGTCGCTTTCCAGGTTTGCGCGAATTCGTCAGTCGCTGCCTTCAATCCGCCTTTTACAGTCTCGCTGAGCGCCTTTTCCTTCCCGATCCGGGCAAGCAGCTCGCCCCTTCGCGTCGTCAGGAAATCGGTCAACTTGTTTTGAAACTCCTTGACCCGCTCCACCGGCACCTGATCCACGTAGCCGTTTTGTACCGCCCAAAGCACCGCAACCTGAACCTCGACAGGAACGGGGTTGTACTGCGGCTGCTTGAAAACTTCCATGATTCGTTTGCCGCGGTCGATCTGCGCCTGCGTCTTGGCGTCGAGATCCGACCCGAACTGCGCGAACGCCGCTAGTTCCCGGAACTGGGCAAGGTCGCCTTTGAGCTGTCCGGCCACCTGCTTCATGGCCTTGAGCTGAGCCGCCGAACCAACCCGCGAAACCGACAGTCCGACCGAGATGGCCGGGCGCATGCCCTGGTAGAACAGATCGGATTCGAGATAAATTTGGCCGTCGGTAATCGAGATGACGTTGGTGGGGATGTACGCGGAAACGTCGCCCTCCTGCGTTTCGATGATGGGCAGGGCGGTCAGGGAACCGTTGCCGTACTTCTCTCCGACGCGTGCCGCCCGTTCCAGCAACCGGCTATGAAGATAAAACACATCGCCGGGATAAGCTTCACGCCCCGATGGTCGCTTCAAGACCAGCGACACCTGGCGATAAGCGACCGCGTGCTTGGACAGGTCGTCGTAGACGATCAAAGCGTCCATGCCATTGTCCATGAACCATTCGCCCATGGCGGCGCCCGCATACGGCGCAAGATACTGATTCGTGGCCGAATCCGAGGCGGAAGCAACCACAAAGATGGTGTAGGGCATCGCACCGGCTTCGTCAAGAGTGGCAATGATCCGGGCAATGGTGGATTGCTTTTGGCCAATCGCCACATAGATGCAATATAAGGGACGATAGCTCTTGTCACCTGCTGCTTCGGCGGCTTTATTCAGCCGCGCCTGGTTGATGATCGTGTCGATGCAGATGGTTGTCTTACCGGTCGAACGATCCCCGATGATCAGTTCACGCTGGCCGCGGCCGATCGGAATCATGGCGTCAATCGACATGATGCCCGTTTGCACCGGCTGGCTGACCGATTGGCGTCGAATGATTCCGGGCGCCATCTTTTCGACCGGATATGCGACGTCGCTCTGGATTGGGCCCTTGCCATCGATCGGCTCACCGAGCGTATTGACAACGCGCCCCAGCAGACCCTTTCCGACGGGTACCTCGAGGAGCTTGCCGGTAGTGCGGACTTCGTCTCCCTCTTCCAGCCGGGTATAGTCGCCCAGAATGATTACCCCGACCTCGGTCTCCTCCAGGTTCAATGCCAGGCCGGTGATGCCGTGCCCCAGGTCGATCATCTCGTTGAGCATCGCATCGGTAAGGCCTTCGATCTTGGCGACGCCATCGCCGATTTCCCGTATGACACCTACGTTTTCCCAGCCCGCGGGTCTTTTCGCCCCTTCGATCTGTTCTTCCAGTTCCTCTAACAGGTTTGCCACGATCACCTCGCTTCAAAAGCTTCTTTCCAACGCCGCTAGCCTCGCCAGAATGCTGCCGTCATAAACATCGGCGCCGACCTGGATACGGACTCCGCCGATCAACGAAGTACGTTGGGCGAATGTCGTGGTAAGTCCCGAGCCATACGTATGCGTCAGGCCGGCCTGGATTGCCGCTTGCAGGTCCGCCGGAAGGGGCGTAGCGCTCTCGACGCTGGCCGTGTGCTCGGCGCGATCGAGTCTTACCAACCGCAGAAGACGCGCGAGGATGGCCGGACCCCCCCGGTGACCCGCAGCGATGACATATCGCACCACCTGGCGGATGCGGTTTTCGTCCAGCATTTGACCTTTCATGCAAAAGCGGAATAGTTGCTTCGCTTCGCGCTGCGCTTGTTTGTTGCTGATCATCTCTATGCTGCGATTTGCTTGGCGGTCTCTTCGGCGAGGCGCCGTTGATCTTCCTGGGTCAAAATCTTGCCAGTCACCGTCGTGGTAGCCTGGACTACCAGCTGGCCGACTTCGTGTTTGAGGTCGGCCAGCATGCGGGCGTGGTCTTGAGCGGCCGCTTCGTGTGCCTTGATCATGATCTGTTCGGCCGTGGCGATGGCTTTGCGCGTTTCCTGTTCCAGGACGCGGGCGGCAGCCGCGCGCGCTTCCTCGATGAATTTGGCGGACTCGGCATAGGCCTGCGCCATCACCTCCTGGCGCTGGGCTTGTGTCCGGTCCAACTCGGCCTTGATCTTAGCCGCGTTCTCGAGGCCTTGCGCGATTTGCTGCCGCCGCTGGTCGAGCATGGTGAGAATGCGACGATAGGCGAACTTATAGAGCACGGCGCACACGATACCAAAGCTAATCGTCTGCGCGCCCAGATGCGTCCAGTCCACACCAAAGGTTCGCGCGATGTGTTCGAGTCGCCCGCCATTATCCTGTGCCGCCAATAGTAAAAGCGCAAACATAGTCACGCGCTCACTCGCTTGCTGTTACCTCACCAGGAACAGGGCGTAGAACACAATGGCCTCGGCGAAGGCAATGGACAGAATGGACTGCACTAGAATCTTGGTGGACGCGCCGGGATTGCGTCCTACCGCCGTGGAAGCCGCCATACCGATCAAACCCACACCAATGGCTGCGCCTGCCGCGGCCAGCCCAACGTGGATGTTGCCGCTCATCAAGCTTCCGCCCGGAAGGCTTCCGCCCAGTTCAGGGGGTGTTATCAGTGCCAACATTGACATATATCCTTCACCTTTTCGCTTTCTTGCCGTCCTGAGCCCACCTAACCGGCCCTTTTCGGCAAAACTCACACTTCGGGTTCAGGCTTCGCCGCCGGTGATGGTTCCTCATGCTGGCAAATCAAGAGAGTGAAAACGGCGGTCAATAGCATGAAGACTAACGCTTGCACTAAACCCATGACCAACTCCAGGAAGTAAAACGGAATCGGCAGCAGCCAACCTAGCCCGGGAACCAACTTCGACATGGTTTCTAGCATGTTCTCGCCGGCGAAGATGTTGCCGTAGAGACGAAAGCTCAGCGAGACCGGTCGAAACAAAATCGAGACGACTTCTATCAAGCCGGCGGCGAAAAACACAACCACCATAAGCACCTTTAACAGACCGGCCGTGTCACCCTTGGGGGCAAACAATTCTTTGACGAATCCGATCGGCCCGACCTCTTGCAGTGCCCAGATGATCCAGCAGGCGAAAAAGACCAGGGCCATGGCCAGCGTCAAGTTCAGATCGGCATTCGCGCCGCGGAGCAAGGGGTCATCGACCCTGAAGCCGCTCGTGGTCTCGTGTCCCCACCCAATCGTGCCCACTCCGGGGATGAGGCCAAACCAATTCGCCGACAGGATGAAGATGAAGATCGTAGCGAAAAACCAGAATGTTCGCTTGACTAAATGGGGCCCTATGATCCCTTCCAGAAATCCGTAAAGACCTCCAACCAGCCATTCGAGGAAGTTCTGCGCTCCGTCGGGCACCCGTTTCATGTCGCGCGTCGCAACCCGGGCGAGAACAATCAGGCCTGCCGCCACGATCCAGGTGACCACCATGGAGTTCGTGATCGGGAAACCGAGCGGCCGTGCGATCTCGACAGCTTGTTGCGGCAGGCCGTGCTCTTTGCTGTCCGGATCGGCCGCGGCGAGGAGGCTGGTGCCTGCCAGAGTGAAAAGCGCGACGAGGAGCAGGCATCTGTGGATCGTAACTCTCATGATTCAAGACTTCTGCGGGATCAGGCGCCCGCGGCGCTTCGTGCGGAGGATCACGCAGTCTCCTCTTTTTTCGAGATGCAGACCGAAGGCGGACCGATGTAGTTTCTGCCGGGACCTTTGGCCGTTGCGCGCTTGCTTGGCGGCGCTTCTAGATCTAGCTCCGACCGCAGAACCTAGTAACCAACCGCGGAGCAAAGAGCCGAGCCGGCCAGGATACCGATTTTAGAAAACCCGATGATCAGTTCTCTCCCGAAGGCGAAGTCGCTGACAAAGAGGGACATGTGAAACCAACACCCGTTAGAATCGCCGAGCCGCGGATTTGGCCCGAATTGACGCCGCTGGGCATCTCCGCGAGCCCGGATCGGATCACGATCCAACTCGCCGCAGTGATACCGACCTGCGTGCCAATGAGCAGGCCGAACAGGATACCCAAGGCTACGGGTTGGGCGAGCGTCTTTGCGACTCCGGAGTCTATGACGACACCGGCATCGAACAGTGCGAACAGCGGCAAAAGCACGTAGGCTGTGACCGGATGAAGGTAGCGTTCGAGCCAAGCCCGACCGAACAACGCCACTCCATAACTTGCGACCACTGTTCCATGGGCGTCCATTTGATTTCAAGTTGAGTAAGGTATCAACTTTACCGGTGAGGTTGCTCGCCTCCAGTCCCGCCAGTCGCTCACCGCAATGGTGATCAAGCGCTTCGGTCGGACACGGCTCCGGATCGAGACCGCCAAAGCTACCAGAATTCCGGCTAGGTCGCGTGAATTCCGGATAGAGAGACACCCAGCCAGACGCGGATCACCAAGGCGGCGTAGAGGAAGGCCAAGTTGACTCGCTGGTGAGCCGCGAATACACCCAACACCAGAAACGCAACCGCTGCAATCAGGGGAGCCACCTAAATGCGGTCGGCATAGACCAGTGCGATGAACGGCCCGGCTCCCGAATCTTGGGCGATGTCGAGCGGCGTCAGAAAGACCTTGAGCCGGGCCGGAACACGCGGCCCGAGCAGGGCCAGAATTCCGAGCGCCAAGGCGAGGTCGGTTGCCATGGGGATTTCCCGCAGCCGGTTGCGCCTTCTCCTCAGCCGTTACGGCGCCCCGGCCGTTACAAACTGCGTATCGCTCAGGTTCCAACCGCCGCCCAGAGCCCTATAAAGCTGGATGATCACCAGCCTCTGATCGAGATCGGTTTCTGTTAGAGCCAACTGGGCCGGGAACAGCTGCTGCTGCGCCTCGAGAACTTCGTAATAGCTGGAGAACCCCTGGTCGTAACGCATCTGCGCCAGACGAACCGCCTCTTCCAGCGATTGCACGGTTTTGCCCTGGTCGGCACGGATGCCTTCGTACCGCCCGCGTGAGATCAGAGCGTCAGACACATCCCGAAAGGCATTGAGGACCGTCTGCAGATACTCCGACTTGGCTTGATCCCACTCGGCCACCGCCTCGCGCTTCCGCGCCTTGAGCCTGCCGCCTTGAAAAAGGGGGCCTTCCATGAGCATGCCGATGCTGCCAGCGTTGGAATCGCCCGAAGTGAAAGCCGACAGGGGAAGGCTGAGTTTGCCGTAGAATCCAGTGAGGCCAATCTTTGGAAAGTAGTCCGCCTTTGCTACGCCAATCTGCGCATTTTTAGACCGTATATGTTGCTCGGCTGAGAGGACGTCCGGTCGGCGCTGGAGCAGAGCCGAGGGCAGGCCTGCGGGTACCGCGGGCGGAACTGTGTCCGCGAGAAGCGTGGTTTTGACCTGGATCGGGCCGGGGTTCTGGCCAAGCAGGACGCTGATTTGGTTCTCCGTCAGCGCGATCAACCGCTGGAACTCGGTCACTTGTGCCGCCGCTGTGGTCTGATTGGCCGAGGCCCGCGACACCGGCAACATCGAAGAAATCCCGCCCTCCAACCGCTGCAAGAAGAGGGTTCGTGACTGATCGAACGCGCTTTCCGACAGTACGGCAATCTCGAGCTTGCGGCGCAGTCCCAGCAGTTGGAAGTACGCAGTGGAGACGTCACTGACGAGGCTGAGCATGACTCCGCGGCGCGCCTCGCTGGTCCCAAGATATTCCGCCTTGGCGGCCTCGTTGAGGCGCCGGATACGCCCCCAGACATCGGCTTCCCAGGCGACTGTGGCAATGCCGAGAAATAGTCCACTAAAGCCACCCGCGGTTCCTGACGGACTCACGTTGAACTGGTTGCTGCCGGCAGTGAGGCGTGTTTTAGAGTCGATTTCCGGGAAGTATTGCGAACGCGCTTGAGCGGCGATCTGGCGGGCTTGCTCGACGCGTGCCGTGGCGATGGCCAGGTCGTAGTTGTTCTTCAGCGCGGTCTTGACGAGTCCCGTCAGGGTGTCATCTTTGAAGATCTGCCACCACGGCAGGTCGGCGAACGAGGCCTGTTGAGCGGCACCTTCCGCACCGCGAAAGGCAGGCGGGACGTTGACTCTCGGCCGACGGTAGTTGGGACCGACGGCACAGCCTGGCAGGAGAAGGGCCGCAAGGAGGAGAGCACGAATCGGAAACAGGTCGCGGTGACTCATTCGGATGTCCTCGGCTCCAGACGTTGGGTGGGGACTTTGACCTTCCCGTAGCCGCTGAGCTTCTCGACGATGTAGAACAGTGCGGGGATCACGAAAATCGCGACTGCGCTCGAGGCCAGCATTCCCCCGATCACGGCGGTACCCATCACTTGCCGCGATATGGCACCGGCTCCGGTGGCGGTCCACAGTGGCACGCAGCCCAGGATGAACGCAAACGATGTCATCAGAATCGGCCGCAAACGGACCTTGGCGCCTTCGAGCGCGGCATCCACCAGCGGTTTGCCGGATTCGTGACCAGCCTTGGCGAATTCCACAATCAGGATCGCGTTCTTGGCGGCTAGTCCGATGAGCATCACCATGCCGATCTGCGCGTAGACGTTCATCTCGAACGAGAGGCTACTCATGCGGCGGAGGTACAACGCTCCCAGCGCGCCGCAAACCGCAATCGGCGTGCTCAGCAGCACACTGAAGGGCAGGGACCAACTTTCGTAAAGAGCCGCCAGAATCAGAAAAACGAACAGCACCGAGATTGCGAAAATGACGGAGGCGGGCACTCCTTTCCGTGCCAGGTTTTCCTGATAGGACATGCCTAGATAGTCGTATCCCATTTCCGGTGGCATGGTCTGGGCGAACACCTGCTCCAGGACCTTCATGGCGTCAACGGAACTGTAACCTGGTGCCGCACTCCCGTTGATTTGCACGGCTCGGTACAGGTTGTAACGCATGGTGAACTCTGGCCCGGTCTGATTTTCGATCGTCGTCAGCGCGGAAAGCGGCACCATCTCTCCGCGACTGTTCCGCACGTCGAACCGGCCGACATTCTCCGCTTTAGTCCGATAGTCGCCTTCGGCCTGAACGAACACCTGCCATTGGCGGCCGAAGCGGTTGAAGTAG
>Ga0306922_10002215_pt1 | contig 18062 bp, 14 predicted proteins | sample sta12Cox44000082_FD_203758 | JGI IMG/M metagenome (GOLD analysis project Ga0306922, IMG submission 203758) | Lab enrichment of tropical soil microbial communities from Luquillo Experimental Forest, Puerto Rico - statoxic.12C.oxic.44.000.082 (v2)... | ecosystem: Environmental > Terrestrial >... | reverse complement strand
CGAGGCCCCTGGCGCGCAGGAGTGATCGGAGGGCGAACCGCATGTCGCGGCCCAACGCCTCCGCCCCGTCGAGCCAGCGGTAGCGCCAGACGCCCCGCATCGACTCACGCGTGAGCGTCACGTTGCCAAACTCCTTCAGCGCCGCGAGCCTGGCGGAGGTCGGATCCTCGCCGCGTTCGATGCGCTCCTTGATGCTGAGGGCCAGATGGCCGCGAATCTCGGCGTCGAGGTCGTCCTTGGACGGCGTGCGAGGCCACATGGCCCTACTCCTTGCTGGCAGGCGCCGGGTTCATAATCCGTCCGATCGCGTCCACGAGCTGCGACCACCGATCCCGCTCGCGCGACAACTGTGCCCGTCCCGTCGCGGTCAGCCGGTAGTACTTCGCGCGCTGGTTGGCCTCGCTCACGCCCCACTCCGCCTTGAGCCATCCGTGCTTCTCGAGCCGGTGCAGCGCGGGGTAGAGGGAACCGGTTTCGACTCTGAGCAGGTCGTCGGACTGCGCGCGGATCGCCTGGCCGATGCCGTGGCCGTGCTGCGGTCCCCACTGCAGCGTCCGGAGGATGAGCATGTCGAGCGTACCCTGGAGGAGCTCCAGGCGGCGGTCGTCGGGCTGTTTGGCCATAGTCGTAGACAGTCTACGTCTCTAGACGTAGGAGGTCTACGACTTGTTCCGGCGGCGCCGGCACCCGAGCGCTGGCCGGTAAGCCTCTTCCTGCTTGTCAAGGGAATACGCGCACCGGCGGTCGAGTCACGAGCGCCACCACTCCTCCCATCATCGCGGCCATCGTACGGACTATGCTGGGGGAATCGCTTCTTCGCGGTTCAGGCGTCGAAGCTGTGCGTAAACGAGTTCCCCTGATCGTTCCAGCTCATCCGTTATGGTCGGCCTCAACGCCGCCGGTCTCACTTCCGCCAACCAGGAAGAGCCATGACCACGAAAACAGAGATCACCCCTCGAGGAGCGGCAGACACGGACGCGATCGAACGACTTCGCGTCCAGTACGGGCCGGGCTCGATTGAGATCTCCGGCACCGACTCGTCGTTGTATGAACGCCATCTCGTCTTCGACAACGTGGTCGAACCGGCTGATACGAGCCCACGTGAGCGCTTCGAGGCGTTCGCCCGATCCGTGCGTGATGTCTTGTCACGACGATGGATCAAGACCGAGGAAACGTATGCGCGCCAGAACGTGAAGCGGGTCTACTACCTTTCAATGGAGTTCCTCATCGGGCGCTCGCTTGCCAACAACGTCACCAATCTGCTGCTCGACCCTCTCGTGAAGCGCGCAGTCAGTGAGGACAAGCTCGATTGGCTGGAGCTCGTCGACGAGGAGCCGGATGCCGGACTCGGGAACGGCGGGCTCGGACGCCTGGCAGCCTGCTTCCTCGATTCGATGGCAACGGTGCAGCTCCCGGCCATGGGCTACGGCCTGCGGTACGAGTACGGTCTCTTCAAGCAGACCATCCGCGACGGCTGGCAACAGGAGCAGCCAGACAACTGGCTCCGTCGCCAGGATCCGTGGGAAGTCCCGCGTCCGGACGAGACGGTCGAGATCAGCCTGAACGCCTGCTTCGAGGTGAGCGGTGGCGGATTGCGCGCGATCGTTGGCCGGCCCTCCTGCCTCATCGGCATGCCGTACGATCGGCCCGTTGCCGGGTACGGCGGCAAGACCATCAACACCCTTCGCCTCTGGGCCGCCCAAGCACCCGACTATTTCGATTTTCAGGCCTTCAGCCACGGCAATTTCGTCGGTGCGGTGGCCGAAACCCTCGAGGCCGAATCGCTGACGCGCGTCCTGTATCCCGACGACTCGACCAGCGTTGGCCAGGGGTTGCGGTTCGTTCAGGAGTACTTCCTGGCCGCGTGCTCGCTGGCCGATCTCATCCGGCGCTTCCGTCGCACCAATACCGACTGGGCTGCGCTCCCCGAGCACGTGGCCATCCAGCTCAATGACACGCACCCGACGATGGCCGTGCCGGAGTTGATGCGGATCCTGCTCGACGAGGCGCATCTGGCGTGGGATACGGCGTGGGACCTCACGCAGAGGACGCTGGCGTATACCAATCACACGCTTCTGCCCGAAGCGCTCGAGAAATGGCCAGTCGAATGGTTCGAGACGCTGCTCCCACGACATCTCGAAATCATCTACGAGATCAACCGGAGGCTGCTCGAGTCGGTCCGGACCCGGTTCCCCGAAGACGTTGGACGCGTGGAGCGTGTGAGCCTGATCGAAGAAGGACCAGTCAGGCACGTGCGCATGGCGAACCTCGCGATCGTCGGCTCGCACAGCACCAACGGCGTGGCGGCGATTCACTCCGAGCTGCTGCGGACGACAACGGTCAAGGACCTGGCGGAGATGTTTCCGGAGCGGTTCAGCAACAAGACCAACGGCGTGACCCCTCGACGCTGGTTGCTCGTGGCGAACCCGGCGCTCGCCGGCATCATTACCGAAGCCATCGGCGACCGGTGGGTGACCGATCTCATGGAGCTCCGGAAGCTGACGCCGCTCGCCGGCGACGCAAGCTTCGCCGACCGCTTCAAGAAGGCGAAGCGCGACACCAAGTCTCAGTTTGCCAGTTGGCTCAAATCGTCATCGGGCCAGATCGCGGACCCGGACACGATCTTCGATTGCCAGATCAAGCGCATTCATGCCTACAAACGGCAATTTCTCAATGTGCTGCGCATCGTCGTGCTGTACAACAGGCTTCGGGAAAATCCGCGCCTCGAGATGGCGCCGCGGACCTTCTTCTTCGCCGGCAAGGCGGCACCCGCGTACCAGTTGGCCAAGCTGGTCATCAAGTGCGTCGAAAACCTGGCTGCCGTCGTCGACGCGGATCCGGCGATGCGAGGCCGGCTCAAGGTGCTCTTCCTCACTGAGTACGACGTGTCGCTCGCTGAGCGGCTCATTCCTGCGGCTGAGGTGTCGAACCAGATCTCGACGGCGGGCTACGAGGCGAGCGGCACGAGCAACATGAAGTTCATGATGAACGGCGCCTTGACGATCGGCACCCGCGACGGCGCGACGATCGAAATGGCCGAAGAGGCCGGCGAAGAGAATTTCTTTCTCTTCGGCCTCACCGCGGAGCAGGTGGTCAGCAGCCGCCCGTCGTATGACCCGCGCTGGCACTATGAGCACGACCCCGAGACCCGCGCCGCAATGGACTTGGTCTTCTCCGACCACTTCAGCCCCAACGAACCGGGCGTGTTCGCCCCGCTGCGCGACATCTTGTTGGCCGAGGGGGATCATTACATGCATCTGGCAGACCTCCCGTCCTATCTCGCTGCCGACAAGCGGCTGTGCCAGTTGTACGCCGACTCGGACGGTTGGGTCCGCAGGGCTATTCTGAATGTTGCCGGCTCTGGAAAATTTTCCAGCGACCGGGCGATCGCCCAATACGCCGGCGAGATCTGGAAGGTGACGCCATGCCCAGTTCTGTAGAACGGCCTGCGGGCCTCTCGCCTCTGGCGGGCCGCCCCGCGCCGAAAGAGATGTTGGTCGATGTGGCGCGGCTGGAGCGCGAGTACTTCGCACGGCGCCCGGATCTGGGCGATCCGAATCAGCTGGTCAGCTTCGGGACCAGCGGGCACCGGGGCTCACCGCTCGAGGGCACGTTCACGGAGGCGCATATTCTGGCGATCACTCAAGCGATTTGCGACTACCGGCGCGGCCAGGGCACTGACGGACCGCTCTACATGGGGAAGGATACGCACGCCTTGTCCGGCCCCGCGCAGCGCACCGCGCTCGAGGTGCTCGCGGCGAATAACGTCCACACGGTGATCCAACGGGACGATGGCGTGACGCCAACGCCGGTGATTTCGCGAGCCATCCTCGTTTACAACACGGATCGAAAAGCGCACCTCGCGGACGGCATCGTGATCACGCCGTCGCACAACCCGCCGGAGGACGGCGGCTTCAAGTACAACCCGACCAATGGCGGTCCCGCCGACACGGAGGTGACCCGCGCCGTCGAGAACCGGGCAAACGATCTCCTGCGGAGCAACAACATCGGAGTCAAGCGTGTCACGTTCGAGGCGGCCATCAAGGCGTCAACGACGCACCAGGAGGATTTTGTCCTTCCCTACGTCCGCGACCTCAGAAACGTCGTTGATGTGGATGCCATTCGCGCATCCGGGCTGAAGCTGGGCGTCGACCCGCTCGGAGGGGCGGCAAGATCGTACTGGGAGCCGATCAATGCCACCTATGGGTTTGACATCACTGTCGTGAACCCGCTCGTCGATCCCACGTTCTCATTCATGACCGTCGATCACGATGGCGTGATCCGCATGGATTGCTCGAGTCCATATGCCATGGCCCGGCTCATCGGCCTCAAAGACCACTATCAGGTGGCATTCGCCAACGATCCGGATTCGGACCGGCATGGGATCGTCACGCCGTCGGCCGGGTTGATGAATCCCAATCACTATCTTGCTGTGGCCATCCGCTACCTGCTGACGCACCGCCCAACGTGGCCGTCGCGTGCCGCTGTCGGCAAGACGCTCGTGAGCAGCCGGATGATTGACCACGTCGTGAAAGACCTCGGGCATCGGTTGCTCGAGGTTCCCGTGGGATTCAAGTGGTTCGTGCCGGGACTGCTCGACGGATCGTGCGGCTTCGGCGGCGAGGAGAGCGCCGGGGCGAGCTTTCTGCGACGCGACGGCGCCGTCTGGTCGACCGACAAGGACGGACCGATCATGGACCTCCTGGCGGCCGAGATCACCGCGCGCACCGGCAAGGACCCGGGCCAACACTATGCAGAGCTCACGGCGCAGTTCGGCGTGTCCTACTACACGCGCATCGACGCGCCTGCAACGCCCGAGCAGAAAGCCAGGCTGAAGGAGCTGTCGCCGGAGGCCGTCATGGACTCGAGCCTGGCGGGTGAGCCCATCATCGGAAAACTGACGCAAGCCCCGGGCAATAACGCTCCGATCGGCGGCTTGAAGGTCGTTGCTGCCAGTGGCTGGTTCGCGGCCCGGCCTTCAGGCACGGAGAACCTCTACAAGGTATACGCGGAGAGCTTTAAGGATCAGTCACACCTGGAGACGATTGTGACGGAGGCGGAGCGAATCGTGACCAAGGCGCTCGATTCCGTAGCCCGATAAAGGAGTAGCACGATGGCAACAGCAGCAGGAACGGCTTCCAGAGGTGAGCGCACCGAACCGTTGACCACACTCAAGGCTTGGAAGGCTCTTTCAAGCCATTACGAAGAAATCAGCAAACTGCACCTGCGAGACTTATTCGCGAACGACCCGGCTCGCGGCGAGCGGATGACGGCCGAGGACGTCGGCCTCTTCCTGGATTACTCGAAGAACCGCATCACCGATGAAACGATGAGCCTTCTCGTCGCGCTGGCGAACGAATCGGGCCTGCGCTCGCGGATAGACGCGATGTTTCGCGGCGACAAGATCAACATCACGGAGAACCGAGCCGTCCTGCACGTCGCCCTGCGTGCGCCAAAAGAAGCATCCATTGTCGTCGACGGCGAGAATGTCGTGCCTCGCGTCCATGCCGTGCTCGCCAGGATGGCTGACTTCTCCAATCGCGTTCGGAATGGTCAGTGGACCGGGCACACCGGGAAGCGCATTCGCAACGTCATCAACATCGGCATTGGCGGATCCGATCTCGGTCCGGTGATGGCCTTCGAGGCGCTCAAGCACTACAGCGATCGAACGATGGCGTTCCGGTTCGTGTCCAACGTCGACGGCACCGATTTCGCCGAAGCCGTCGAAGACCTTGATCCCTCGGAAACGCTGTTCATCGTCTCCTCGAAGACGTTTACGACGTTGGAGACCATGACGAACGCGCACACGGCTCGCGCGTGGTCCGTTCGAGGGCTGGGAGGCGACGAGGCGTCGGTTGCGAAGCATTTCGTTGCCGTCTCGACGAACGCCGCAGCCGTCGCGACATTCGGCATCGACACGGCCAACATGTTCCCGTTCTGGGACTGGGTTGGCGGCCGCTATTCCATGGAGTCGGCCATTGGTCTTTCAACCATGCTGGCGATCGGTCCCGACAACTTCCGATCGCTCCTGGACGGCTTTCACCAGATGGACGAGCATTTCCGGACCGCTCCGTTCGAGCGCAACTTGCCGGTGCTCATGGGCCTTCTCGGCGTCTGGTACACCGATTTTTTTGGCGCCCAGAGCGTGGCGATCCTGCCCTACGAGCAGTACTTGAAGCGATTCCCGGCGTATCTGCAGCAGTTGACGATGGAGAGCAATGGGAAGCACGTGACGCTCGACGGCCACGAAGTCGGCTACGCGACCGCGCCGGTTTACTGGGGTGAGCCAGGCACGAATGGCCAACACTCCTTTTATCAATTACTCCATCAAGGGACGGTCCTTGTTCCGTGTGACTTCATCGCTTTCGTCCATTCGCTGAATCCGCTCGGGCGACATCACGACCTGCTTCTGGCGAACGTCTTAGCCCAGTCCGAGGCGCTCGCCTTCGGGAAAACACGTGACCAGGTCAAAGCCGAGGGCACACCGGATTGGCTGGTGCCGCACCGGGTGTTTGACGGCAACCGTCCCTCGAACACCATCCTCGCGGATCGACTCACGCCGGAGACGCTCGGCAAGCTCGTCGCCCTTTACGAGCATGCCGTGTTCACGCAGGGCACGATCTGGCAGATCAACCCGTTCGACCAGTGGGGAGTGGAGCTCGGCAAGGTACTGGCCCAGCGCATCATCCCCGAAATCGAGACCGGGACAGAACCGGCGCTCGGCCATGACAGCTCGACGAACAGCCTGATCCGCCGCTACCGACAACACAAGTAAACGTCCGTGACGCGCGGGGGAGATTGACCATGGAACTTGGAATGATTGGCCTTGGGCGAATGGGATCAAACATGGTGCGGCGGCTCGTCAAGCGGAGCCACCGATGCGTCGTGTACGACAAATCGACCGCCGCCGTGAGCGACCTGGTGCAAGAGAAGGCCGTGGGCGCCAGCTCCCTGGCCGACTTCGTGAAGAAGCTCCAGAAACCGCGAGCCATCTGGCTCATGGTCCCGGCGGCAATCGTCGACGAGATGATCGGCGATCTCATGCCTCATCTGGAGGCGGAGGACATCCTCATCGACGGCGGCAATTCCTATTATGTGGACGACATCCGGCGCGGCAAGGAGCTTGCCGCGAAGCGCATTCACTATGTCGACGTCGGGACGAGCGGCGGCGTATGGGGCCTTGAGCGCGGGTACTGCATCATGATTGGCGGCGAAAAGCGCATCGTCGACCACCTCGATCCGATCTTCGCCGCCCTGGCGCCGGGGCCCGGCGATGTGCCGCGCACACCGGGGCGCGAAAGGCTCGGCGGCACCGCCGAGCTCGGGTACCTCCACTGCGGTCCGAACGGCGCCGGTCACTTCGTGAAGATGGTCCACAACGGCATCGAGTACGGCTTGATGGCCGCTTACGCCGAAGGGCTCAGCCTCTTGCGCGATGCCAACGTCGGCAAGGACGAGCATCCGATCGACGCGGAGACGACGCCGCTGCGTGACCCCGCCCATTATCAATACGATTTCAATGTCGCCGACATCGCGGAGCTGTGGCGGCGTGGCAGCGTCATCGCGTCCTGGCTGCTCGACCTGACCGCGGCCGGCCTGGTGAAAGATCCCGCGCTCTCTCAGTTCAGCGGGCGGGTCTCGGACTCGGGCGAGGGGCGATGGACGATCAAAGCCGCCATCGACGAAGCGGTGCCGGTGCCCGTTCTCTCCGCCGCGCTCTACCAGCGATTCAGCTCGCGCGGTGAGGCGGACTATCAAGGCAGGCTGCTCTCGGCGATGCGCTACGGCTTCGGCGGACACCTTGAGAAGCCGGTCGCGACGTAGCCGAAGGGCAGAGGAGTGTTGCCATGGTCGATTTCGATTCGGACGCGCTGGTGTTCTTCGGCGCCACTGGCGATCTGGCTTACAAGAAGATCTTTCCCGCGCTGCAATCCATGGTCAAGCGTGGCCGCCTGAACGTGCCGGTCATTGGCGTGGCGAAAGCCGGCTGGAATGTCGACCAGCTGCGGGCGCGCGCATACGAGAGCGTTCTGAAACATGGCGGCGTCGACCGCTCGGCCTTCGACACGCTGAGCCGGTTGTTGCGGTACGTCGATGGCGATTACCGCGATCCGGCCACGTTCGAGGCGATCCGCGGGCAGCTCACCACGGCCAAGCGGCCGGCGTATTACCTGGCGATCCCGCCCGTACTTTTCGAAACGGTCGTGGAGCAACTCGTGAAGTCAGGCGCCACGGGCAGCGGTCGCGTCATCCTCGAGAAGCCCTTCGGCCGTGACCTGGCGACGGCGAAGCAACTCAATCGAATTCTGCAGTCGGCGTTCCCAGAGTCGCAGATCTTTCGAATCGACCACTATCTCGGCAAGCGGCCCGTGAACAACGTCGTCGTGTTCCGCTTCGCCAATGCCTTCATGGAGCCGTTCTGGAATCGCCAGTACATTGACAGCGTCCAGATCACGATGGCAGAAGATTTCGGCGTCCAGGGCCGCGGCGCGTTTTACGATCAAGTCGGCGCCGTTCGCGACGTGGTGCAAAACCATCTGTTCCAGATCCTCAGCAATCTTGCGATGGAGCCTCCGGTTCGCGCCGACAGTGAGACCATTCGCGACGAAAAGGTCAAGGTTCTGAAAGCGATGCCGTCACTGGAGCCGGGCCACATCGTTCGCGGGCAGTTCCGCGGGTATCGCCAGGAAAATGGCGTCGCTCCGGATTCGCGCGTCGAAACCTTTGCCGCGCTGCGAGTGGGTGTGGATTCCTGGCGCTGGAAAGGCGTGCCTTTCTATATCCGTGCGGGAAAGAATCTGCCCGTCACGTGCACGGAGGTGATCGGGCGCTTCCGAAAGCCTCCATCGGTGATTAAGGAACATGCGCTGACGCGCAACCAGCTGCGGTTCCGGATCAGTCCCGAGATGGACATCGCCCTCGGCTTGACGGTCATGGCCCCCGGCGACGTGATGAAAGGTGAGACGGTGGAAATGGTGGCCAGCCATCACGCGCCAGACGAGATGGATGCGTACGAGCGGGTGCTGGGCGAGGCGATGGCCGGTGATGCCACATTGTTCGCGCGACAGGATTATGTGGAAGAGGCTTGGCGCGTCGTCGACCCGGTGCTGAGAGCGGCCACTCCGATTTACGAGTACGACAAAGGCACCTGGGGACCCTCCGAGGTCGACCAGAAGATTTGCCCCGTCGGAGGGTGGCATAATCCCGTGGTTGCCGGCCAGGAGAAGGCTCACGCCGCTCTATGACGTTCGTAGGGAAATCACGGCCCATGACGAGCGCCGGCGTGGCCGGCGCGGCCGATGTGCTGTCGGTCAGCGCGCAGGAAGTCTGGACCGTCATCAGCGTCGAAACGGCGGGGTGCGGCTTCCTCGCCGATCGGCGCCCGCAGATCCTCTTCGAGCGTCACATCTTTCACCGCCTCACGAGCGGCAGGTTCGACGACGGCGACATCAGCGACCCGACTCCAGGCGGTTACGGCGCGACGGGAGCCCACCAATACGACCGCCTGGCTAGGGCCATCGCGCTGGATTCGAATGCCGCGCTCCAGAGTGCTTCGTGGGGGCTTGGACAGATCCTGGGCACCAACTTCGCCGCGGCTGGTTTTGCGAGTGTCGACCTGATGGTGCAGGCGATGGTCGATGGGGAAGACGCCCAATTGGCCGCGGTCGGCGCCTTCATCGAGGAGAATCAGCTGGACGCGGCCCTCAAGGCTCACGACTGGACGTCGTTTGCGCGCGGATACAACGGCGCAGGTTTCGCCGCGAATCACTACGATGTCCGGCTGCGGGGTGAATTCCAGAAGTTCTCCGTAGGCGTCCTGCCCGATCTCGCGGTGCGGGCGGCCCAACTGTTCCTGACCTTTCGTGGATTTCACCCCGGTCCAGTCGACGGGTTCGTGGGACCGTTGACGCGCTCGGCGATTGTCGAATTTCAACAGCAGAATCATCTGGCTCAAACGGGCCAGGTCGACGATGCCCTGCTCGCGGCGCTCGACGCGTGACACGTTCTCGTGGAGGAGTCTGTCGTGCGATGCCGTCTCTGGCTGGCGAATGCGTGGGGCGCGATGGTCGTGGCGGGAATCACGCTCGGGGCACAGGCGCCCCAAGCTCCCTGGAGAGGAGCGGGTCCCCAACCGTGCGTGGGACCTGACGGCGGCGTCTTCAAGTGTCCTCCGGCTCCTCGAGCCCTGGCCGTCCGGGTGGGCCGGCTGTTCGACAGCAAGACGGGGCAGATCGCGACCAACCAGATCGTCCTCGTGATGGGCGAGCGTATTACTGCCGTGGGACCACAGGCGCAGATCACAGTTCCCGCGGGCGTTCAAGTGATTGATCTGGGTCAGGCGACCGTCCTGCCGGGCCTGATCGACGCCCACACGCACATGTTCAACCAGCGCGTGCCGAACATGACGACCGAGGAGGCGATGCTCATCGCCGTGCAGAACGCGCAAGCCGATCTGCGGGCGGGCTTCACGTCGGCTCGCGATATGAGCTCCCACGGCAACGGCTACGGCGACGTCGCGATCCGCGAGGCGATCAATCAGGGTCGCATCGACGGGCCGAGATACCAGGTCTCGACGCGCGGGATTGGCTGGAGCCGAACGCCGGCGACGGCTCCTGAGGATCCGCTCGATCGAAAGGTCGTTCGATCGGTCGACGAGGCGCGTGCGGCGGTGCGCGAGCAGATTCAGCACGGCGCCGACTGGATCAAGCTGTATCCCACCGGCAACTACTCCTTCGCGCCGACCGGCGAAGCGCAATACGTCGTGACGTATCCGATGCCCGTCCTTCAGGCGCTCATCGACGAGACGCACCGGCTTGGCCACAAGGCCGGCTGCCACGTGTACGGCGGCGAGGGACAGAAAAATTCCATCATCGCCGGCTGCGACACGATCGAGCATGCGTTCGGCCTCGATCAGGGGCAGGCGGACATGATGGTTGCCAAAAAGCTCTACTACGATCCGACGCTCCAGCGATATATCGAGCCGTCCATCGACGACAGCGATGTGAAGAGCACGGGCGGCAAATTTCGCATGATTCCCATCTTCGAGAAGGCCGTATCGCTTGCGGCCGCGACGAAGGGGCTGAAGATCATGATGGGCAGCGGCGTGGATGGGTCGACCTACCCACATGGGACGCAGGGGCTCGACTTCGAGGTCCTCGTGAAGCACGGCGGCCTGACGCCCGTCAAAGCCATCCAGGCCGCGACCACGATCAACGCCGAGGTGCTCGGCTGGCAGGATCGCGTCGGGTCGATCGACGCCGGCAAGTACGCCGATCTCGTCGCGGTGTCGGGTGATCCGCTGTCCGATATCACCGAGCTTCAGCGGGTGAAGTTCGTGATGAAGGGTGGGAAGGTGGTCAAGAACGAGCTCGCGCCTTGAGTGGACGCGAGGCGGTGAGCACTTTGCGGGCACGAGGTCTGAGATGAGCAACGTGGACCAAACAGTACGACCGGATCTGGCGACAGGCGTCGCGGCCCGCGAGGTCGCCAAGGATGGGATGTTGCTCGGGCGCGTCGGCGACGACGAGGTGCTGCTCGTCCGGGCCGGGGAGGAGTTCTTCGCCGTCGGCGCCCACTGCACGCACTATCACGGTGCGCTCGTCGACGGCATCGTCGTCGGCGACACGGTGCGGTGCCCGCTCCATCACGCCTGCTTCAGCTTGCGAAGCGGGGAGGTGCTTCGTGCGCCTGCGCTGGATCCCATTCCGTGCTGGCGTGTCGAGCGGCAAGGCGAGACCGTGTCGGTTCGCGAGAAGCTGGTGGCCTCGCGGCCGGCGCGACCCGCCCGACCGGCGTCACGGCCGGCGAGTCCGACGCCACGGTCGATCATGATTGTCGGGGGCGGCGCCGCCGGGCTCGCGGCTGCGGACATGGTGAGGCGTGAAGGGTATGAGGGGCCGGTCACGATCGTGAGCGCCGACGACGATCCGCCCGTTGATCGCCCGAATCTCTCGAAGGATTTCCTGGCAGGCGAGGCGCAGGACGACTGGATACCTCTGTGGCCACCGGAGACCTATGCAGAGCGGCACGTCGACCTGGTCCTGCGGAGACGCGTGTCGTCGATCGATCCCGTTTCGCGCTCCGTGCTGCTCGACGACGGGTCGCGTCGCGAGTTCGGGGCTCTTCTCATCGCGACTGGTGCCGATCCTGTGAGACTGCCGATTCCGGGCGCGGACAGTCGCCAGGTGTTCTATCTCCGGTCCTTTGCCGACAGCCGGGCGATCGTTGAGCGCGCGCGGGCCGCGAAACATGTCGTCGTAGTCGGTGCGAGCTTCATAGGGCTCGAAGTGTCGGCCTCCCTCCGGGCGCGCGGGATCGCCGTGGACGTGGTCGCTCCCGAGCGCGTGCCGCTCGAGCGTGTCATGGGGGTCGAGGTTGGTCGGTTCGTGCAGTCTCTACACGAGGCGCAAGGTGTCGTGTTCCATCTTGGCCAGACCGTGTCTTCTGTTGCCGGGCGGACGGTGACGCTCAGCGGGGGCGGCACGCTCGATGCCGACTTCGTGGTCGTGGGCGTCGGTGTGCGGCCGGCCACGGCAGTGGCGGAGAAGTCGGGGCTGGCGCTGGATCGTGGGATTGCCGTCAACGAGTACCTGGAAACGAGCGCTCCGGGCGTGTTTGCCGCCGGCGATGTCGCCCGGTGGCCGGACCCGCACACGGGAGAGCGTATTCGAGTGGAGCACTGGGTCGTGGCCGAGCGCCAGGGTCAAGTCGCGGCGCGGAACATGCTGGGCCGCCGTGAACGGTTCGACGCCGTGCCGTTCTTTTGGAGCCAACACTACGACGTCTCGATCAAATACGTCGGACATGCGGAGCGCTGGGACGCGGTCCGCGTGGACGGTACGCTCGAGGCCCGAAACTGCGCGGTCACCTATTCTCGCGATGGCCGGCGGCTCGCCGTTGTCACAATCCATCGGGACCGCGAGAGCCTCTCGGCCGAAGTGCAGTTGGAGCGGGCTCGAGCATCGGAGTAATTAATCGCCAGGGGACCGCCAATGGACGATCAGAGGTCGGCGGAAAACGGTGAGCTGGACGAAGCGTTGGAGGAGTCGTTCCCCGCCAGCGACCCTCCGGCGAATACCGTCGAGACCGGCGTTCGCGTCGGCTTCACGTCACTCGCGGCACCTGTGACGAACAACGCCACGTTGCGGCGATTCGAGCTCATGATCGGCGACGACACGGCATTTCTCGCGTACGATCGCACGCCAGAATCGCTCATTCTCATTCACACCGAGGTTCCCGCACCGTTCCGCGGTGAACACTTTGGAGAGGCGCTGGTGAAAGCCGCCATCGAGTACGGACGGGCAGAGCATTTGCGCATCGTTGCCGTGTGTCCGTTCGCCAGAGCGTACCTTCGCAAACACCCGCACCTCGCCTAATCTTCGCGGGAGCTGCACTGCACTTGAAAATGCTGGCGGGTTGTCGGTATCGTTCCGTGGTCCGCTGGCGATCATCGGAGGGTTGTCATGTTGGAGGTCTCGGTCCCTCTGGCTCGGAGTCGATTTGGCGCTACGGTGCGCCGCGACGCGTGGTGGGTGCAGCCGCTCGTCGTCTTCCTCGGGTTATCGACCTTCGTCGTTTACGCGACGTGGGCGGCCTTTCAGGGCGACCACTACACCTTCGGCCCGTATCTCTCGCCCTTCTACTCTCCAGAGATCTTCGGCGCGTCGCCGCGTAGCTGGTTCGGACCCAAACCAGCGGCGTGGCCGGCATGGCTTCCATTTTCGCCGGCGCTCATCATCCTGCCGATTCCCGGCATCTTCCGGCTGACGTGCTACTACTACCGCGGCGCGTACTACAAGGCATTCTGGGCGGATCCGCCGTCCTGCGCCGTCGGGGAGCCCAGGTCGACCTACCGCGGTGAGAATTCGTTTCCGCTGATCCTTCAGAATTTTCATCGCTACCTGCTCTTTCTGTCCGTGGGCGTTCTCCTGATCCTCGCCACCGATGTGTGGAAGGCGTTCTGGTTCACCGATCCGGCGACCGGAACGGCGTCCTTTGGTATCGGGCTCGGCAGCATCGTCCTTACCGTGAACACGGTGCTGCTCGGCGGATATCTGTTCGGCTGTCATTCGATGCGACACGTGGTCGGCGGCTGCGTCGACGAACTGTCCCGGGGCCCGCTTGGCCTGACTCCCTATGCCTGCGTCAGCTGCCTCAACCGGCGGCATATGGCCTGGGCCTGGGCCAGCCTCTTCTCCGTGGGCTTCGCGGACCTCTACGTCCGCCTCTGCTCCATCGGCGTGTGGCCGGATCCCCGGATTGTGTGATGCCTGATTACCAGACGCACGATTACGATGTACTGGTTGTCGGGGCGGGGGGCGCCGGGCTGCGCGCGGCCATCGAAGCGTCGGCGGCGGGCGTATCCGTCGGTCTCGTCTGCAAGTCGCTGCTTGGCAAAGCGCACACCGTCATGGCCGAAGGCGGCATCGCGGCAGCGCTGGCCAATGTTGACGATCGGGACAATTGGAGCGTCCACTTCGCCGACACCATGCGTGGAGGCCAGTACGTGAACAACTGGCGCATGGCCGAGCTCCACGCCAAAGAGGCGCCGGCTCGCGTTCGGGAGCTCGAAGCCTGGGGCGCGATGTTCGATCGGACTCCGGACGGAAGGATCCTTCAGCGCAACTTCGGCGGGCATCGTTACCCGCGCCTTGCGCACGTCGGCGACCGCACCGGCCTGGAGATGATCCGCACGCTTCAGGACCACGGCATCCACCAGGGGATCGACGTGCACATGGAATGCACGATCACCCGTCTGCTCAAGAACGATGGCCGGGTCGTCGGCGCCTTCGGGTACGAGCGGGAACGCGGCCGCTTCACGCTGTTTCGCACCCGCTCGCTCGTCCTGGCGACGGGGGGCGTGGGCCGCGCGTACAAGATTACGAGCAACAGTTGGGAGTACACGGGGGACGGCCACGCGCTCGCGTACGACGCGGGCGCCGAGCTGGTCGATATGGAGTTCGTGCAGTTTCACCCGACCGGGATGATCTGGCCGCCGGGCGTCCGAGGCATCCTCGTCACAGAAGGCGTGAGGGGTGAGGGCGGCGTCCTGAAAAACAAAGATGGCCGGCGGTTCATGTTCGACGACATCCCGGCGAATTATCGGGCGCAAACGGCTGAGAGCGAGGACGAGGGCTGGCGATACACGCAAGGCGACAAGAGCGCCCGCCGCCCACCCGAGCTGCTCACGCGCGACCACGTGAGCCGCTGCATCGTGCGGGAGATCAAAGAAGGTCGGGGCAGTCCGCACGGCGGGGTGTACCTCGACATTTCCTGGATCAAGAGCCGGATGCCGAACGCGGCGGCGCACATCAAGAAGAAGCTGCCGAGCATGTACCACCAGTTCAAGCAGCTTGCAGACATCGACATCACCGAGGAGCCGATGGAAGTCGGCCCGACCACGCACTACATCATGGGCGGCATCCGCGTCGATGCCGACACACAGATGTCGAGCCTGCCCGGGCTCTTCGCAGCCGGCGAGTGCGCGGCCGGCATCAACGGTGCAAATCGGCTCGGCGGCAATTCGCTGTCGGATCTGCTCGTTTTCGGCAAACGAGCCGGCGAGTCTGCCGCACGGTTCGCCCGGGAGCAGCGCGCGGCGTCGATTGACGGCGGCGAGATCGACGAAGCGGCGCGCCTTGCGGTCGAGCCGTTCGAGAGGAGCGCCCCGGGTGAAGGGCCGTACCAGGTCCAATACACTCTGCAGGAAACGATGCAGGATCTCGTCGGCATCGTGAGAAACGAAGCCGAGATGCGGCGGGCGCTCGCCTGTCTCTCGACACTGCGCGAGCGCGCGAGCCGCGTCGGCGTCGGAGGCCATCGCGAGTACAACCCGGCGTGGCATGCCGCGCTCGATCTGCACAATCTGTTGACCGTCTCCGAAGCCATCACCAGGTCGGCGCTCGAGCGACGCGAGAGCCGCGGGGGGCATTTTCGGGAAGACTATCCGGACAAGGACGCCGCTTTCGGAACGATCAATGTCGTGGTTCGCAAGGGGCCAGACGACAGCATGCAGGTGTCCAGGGCGCCGATTCCCGCGATGCCGGAGGAATTGAAGCGCATCATCGACGAGATGAAGTAGAGATGAAGTCGAGATGACGACAACAGCGACGTTTCGAGTCTGGCGCGGCGAAGGGGCCTCGGGCGCCTTCAAGGACTATACGACCACGCTGTCGGAGGGCATGGTGGTCCTGGACGCCATCCATCAGATTCAGGCCGAGCAGGCCAACGATCTTGCCGTCCGCTGGAACTGCAAGGCGGGGAAATGCGGCTCCTGCTCGGCCGAAGTCAATGGCAATCCGCGCCTCATGTGCATGACCAGGCTGAACCAGCTCGATTTGTCGGCACCGGTGACGGTTGAGCCCATGCGGAGCTTTCCGCCGATCAGGGACCTGGTGACCGACGTCTCGTGGAACTTTGGCGTCAAGAAAGGCATCAGACGCTTCAAGCCACGGCTTCCGGGAGGCCTCGACGGGGCGTGGCGGATGGCTCAGCCCGACGTCGAACGGGTACAGGAATTCCGGAAGTGCATCGAATGCTTTTTGTGCCAGGACGTATGCCACGTGCTTCGCGAGCACAGGATGTTCGACGCCTTTGCGGGGCCTCGGCATTTCGTGTACGCGGCCGGGCTCGAGATGCACCCCATCGATGCCGAGGATCGGACGCGGGATCTCAAGAACGCCCAGGGCATCGGCTACTGCAACATCACGAAGTGTTGCACGAAGGTATGCCCGGAGAACATCGCGATTACCGATAACGCCATCATCCCCCTGAAAGAGCGCGTCGTCGACCGACTGTACGATCCGGTTGCCAAAATCTTCCGGACGCTTCGAAACGCCACATGAGCGAAGCGCCGGGCTCCCCAAGGCGGTATTGCCGGAGTGACGCCGCGTGAGGGGGGAGGAGGTACCATGCAGTTCGAGCTCAAGAGGCTGTCGCCCGACGCACTGCCCGCGGCCCTCGAGAAGGCTCGCGTCTATCGCTTCCTGAACGAGCCCGGCGAAGCGGAGAGCATCTGTCGCGATGTGCTCGCCGTCGACCCGAACAACCAGGAAGCGCTCGTCATCTTGCTGCTCGCGCTGACCGACCAGTTCGAGACCGGGGTCGCGCAGGCGGCCATCGACGCCCGTTCAGTGATCGAGCGGCTGACCGACGCGTACGCGCGGGCGTATTACACCGGCATCATCTTCGAGCGCCGGGCGAAGGCGCAGGTGCATCACTGCGTGCCGGGGTACGGCCCGCGCGCGTACGAGTGGCTCCGCGAGGCCATGAGGTGGTACGAGAGAGCTGAAGCGTCCAGGCCGGTCGGCAACGATGACGCGCGGCTTCGTTGGAATGCCTGCGCACGGCTGCTCATGAGCGATCAGCATCTGGCGCCGGCCATCGAAGAACGCGGCGAGCCGCTGCTCCTGGAGTGAATCAGTGGCCGACCCGATCGTGGCTGCTGGATTCGACCGAACGCGGTTCGACCTCGATGCGTATTTGACGCGTGTCGGCTATTCAGGATCTCCCACTCCGACGCTTGACACGCTAGCGGCTATTCATCTTCTGCACGCCCAGGCCATTCCCTTCGAGAACCTGAACCCGTTCCTGCGATGGCCGGTCCGGCTGGATCCGGAGTCGCTCCAGCAGAAGCTGGTGCGCGAGGGCCGCGGCGGCTACTGCTTCGAGCAGAATCTCCTGTTCGGCCACGCGCTCCGCGAGCTTGGTTTTCGTGTCACGTGGCTTGCTGCCCGCGTCGTATGGAGCGCTCCTGCGGATTCGATTCCCCCCCGCAGTCACATGCTGCTCCTCGTCGACCTCGCGGGCCGTGCGTACGTGGCCGACGTGGGATTCGGCGGGTTGACGCTGACGGCGCCGCTCCGCCTGGAGACCGAGATCGAGCAGGCAACTCCTCACGAGTCGTTCCGGTTGATGGGGCTTCCCGGCGGATTTCTCCTTCAGGCGCGCGTCAACGGCGCCTGGGAGGCGCTGTATCGGTTCGATCTCCAGGAGCAGTTCCTTCCTGATTACGAGGTGTCGAGCTGGTATCTCTCCAACCATCCCGCTTCGCGCTTCGTGAC
>Ga0306922_10002214_pt1 | contig 18070 bp, 14 predicted proteins | sample sta12Cox44000082_FD_203758 | JGI IMG/M metagenome (GOLD analysis project Ga0306922, IMG submission 203758) | Lab enrichment of tropical soil microbial communities from Luquillo Experimental Forest, Puerto Rico - statoxic.12C.oxic.44.000.082 (v2)... | ecosystem: Environmental > Terrestrial >... | reverse complement strand
TAAGGAGCTAACTATTCTCTTGCGGTACCAGGTCAGTCGCAGAAGCATTTCGGGCCCCTCGGGACTGTAGGAGGTCCATTGTGTCGGTGCCCAGTCAGCACGAAGGTCGCGGCACCCGTTCGGGGTCATCTCTGAACCGGTCCGCTCGCAAGGGCCGCAAGTCGCTGCTTCGCTGTGTGTGCCAACATCCCAAGAGCATTCACGCCCGCATGTACGCCAACCAGAAACTGGGAACGCCCTGTAATTTTCCCGGTTGCCGCTGCAAGGCGTATCGCGTCGGGTAGCCCGTGTCAGTGCAGGCCGTTGGCTTGGGGATGTTCGAGTACTTTGCGGGCCTGGTCGTTGTGTGGATCAAGCCGGAGGGCGGTCTTGGCGTCCGCCAGTCCCTCCGCGAACTGGCCTAGAGCCACGCGCAGCGCGGCGCGGTTGGACCACAGCCGAGCGTAACCCGGCGTTTCGGCAATCCTGCGGTTCAACAATTTCATCGCTTCGTCGAGTTTGCCGGTTTCTATCAGAAGCGCCGCCAGATTCGCCGCGCGATAATCGTAGTCGAAGTCCTCGGGCGAGCTCATCTCCAGCGCCCTTTGCAGGTAATCGAGAGCCGATTGCCGGTTTCCGCTGCGCAGTTCGAGCAGCCCCATGGCCTCGACCGCGTCCGGATAATCGGGTTTAATGGCCAGCGCCGTCTCGAGGTCGCGACGCGATCGCGCAAAGTCATTCTTGCCCAAATAAACGATTCCACGGAAGGCACGCATTTTTGCGCTGTTGGGCACCGCATCCGCGGCCGAAAGGTAGAGGGTGGTGTTGTCGCGCCAGTCGCGATTGCGGGCCAAGGTGCGAACGGCAAATCCCGCGACGGCCAGGACCAGCAATGCGATCGCCGCAAACCGGCGACGATTCGCGAGCCAGGCCAAGAGTATGGCCAGCAGCAGGCAGAATCCCGCCGAGGGAAGATAAGCCAGGCGCTCGGCAAAGATCGTTCCCGTGGGCATGACCACATTGGACGTTGCCGCGAAACCGGCGAAGTAGATTGCGCCGGCGACGCTAAATCCCGGCTTGCGCTGCCAAACCGCGACGATAAACAGCGCCGCTGCACCCGCTGCTGCAACCGCCGGCAGCGCCAAGTGCCAGAAATCCCCGTACATCGCGATCTGATTGTAGGAATAGTCGCAAGAAAGCGTGGCGGGAAGGACGAGGATCCCCAGGTACTTCCATGCGATTCGAAGGGCGTTCAGGATCCGCAATCGAGCCGGCAAAAGCGCGAGCGGATTGTCGAGCACCGAGACGCTCTGCGCGCCGAAGTGCCCGCCTTGGAGTTTCCACAACGCGCCGATATAAAGCAGCGTTAGGACGGCGAGGCCAGCATAGCGAATGAAAGGCTTGAGTTTCCCCTTGGCATAGTCGCCAGCCAGCGCGATGGGCAAGAGTCCGATCGCCGACTCCTTCGAGAGCAGGGCAAGCCCAAAAGCCAGCGATGCGAGTAGGAAGCGATCTTGCAGGTGAAAGAGCCAGGCTGCGAGCAGAAATCCGGCGGCCAGCAACTCCGATCTTCCGACCACCGAGCTTACCGCTTCGGTGTGAATGGGGTGTACCGCAAACAAAAGCGCCGCCACAAAAGCGATGAGGGCGCCATTTGACAACGCGCCCAGCACGTTGCGCAGAGCCAGAAGCAGCAACATCACAACGCCGGCGTGCAGGGACAGATTGAGAAGGTGGTAACCGAAAGGCTGGTGGCCGGCGGCAATCCAATTCACTGCCAGGGTGGCGAAGGTCACTGGACGAAAGACGTTGCTGATGGCGTTTGGGTGGAAAAGCAGCCGCAACGTGTGTGTGGTGACTTGTGGATTCCGCTCTATATACAGCTCATCGTCCAAGGTGAAGCCGTTAGACAGCGAGTTGGCGTAGGCCAGCAGGACCAAGCCCAGCAGGACGGCGATCTGCACGCGGAGTCCCAGTCGGAAACCGGCGTCGCCATTGCCAACCCGCATGCCGGACGACGGCGCAGTGAGATCTGCTGTTTCGATCGTTCGGATGAGAGGCTCGGAGCTCACCTTACGAGCATACGGCCCGCAGGCGGATGAAAAGCGGGCGATCCCCGGGGCGTTGCCGTGAAGAAAAACGTCGTCAGCCGGCGTACCTGTGCGGCCCGAGATCAGGGATTGGGTTTTTTCAGGTGCGGACGGCTGTCATCGGCGGGTGGAGCGGCTTCGCCGGTGGGCTTGGCTGCGGAGGCCGCTTGCGCGCCGCCTTCGCCATAGGGCTTTTTCAAATAACGTTCGAGCGCTTCCTGTGCGCCGCCGGTGTTGTCGTTGGTCTGCTTGGCCTTGCTGTACTCGTTGACCGCCCGCTCGCGCTGGCCGAGCAAATCGAAGATCATGCCGAGGTAGACATGGCCCCAAACCTCGGTCCACTTCTCGGAGGGCTCCGGAACGCCCTGCAACGATTCGCGAAATGCATTTGCGGCGGCTTGGTAGTTTTTCTGGTAGAAGAACGCCTCACCCATGCGGAAATTGGCGAGAGGCCGCCCGGGTTGGACGTTCAACGCCCTTTGATACTGCTGGATCGCGTCGTAATAGCGCCCGGTTTCGGCCAGTTCTTCGCCGCGGGCAATCGCCGCGCGTGCGCGCAGACCGGTGTTTCCCTTGAGAATGAGGTTGTTCGGGTCGATCTTGATGCCGCCCGGCTTTGGCCTGCCGAATGTTTCAACCGTAAACGTGGACTCTGTTCCGGTCACGTCCACTGTCTTCATCTCCGGATTGCCTTCGGTCTCGACGCGCAGCTGGATCGGCATCGAGAATGTATCGAGTGGCTGGGTAATCTTGCCGACGACGCGGAAGCCCTTCGGCGTTCGATACACCACGTACTCGATTTTGAAGTCGGGAACTCCGGTCGAGTTTAGCCACTGCGCGAAGAAGCCGTTCAGGTTGAGGGGTTCCTGCCCCGGTTTTGCGGCCGCTTGCGCCTGCAGCTCGGCCAGATGTTCAAAGTCCGCATTGGTCGCCTGTTTGCCGGAATAGGTCGCGTAGAATTTGTGCAGGACCGATTTGAATGCGGCATCGCCGAGCTGCGCGCGCAGCATGTGGAACTGCATGGCGCCCTTGTTCACTACCACCGAGCGATAGTCGCTGGTAAACGGCGTCAAGCGACCCGCTTGTGAAATCGGCGCAGCCTCCTCGTTCATTAAGGCTCCGACGGCAAAGTCATCCACGGCGCGAAGGCCGGCTTCCTTCCCGGCGTTTTGCTCCGCGTATAAAGCTTCGGAATATCGCGCCAGGCCGTCGCTGATCCAAACGTCGCCCCGCGTCGCCGGCAAAACCTGATTGCCCCACCATTCAGACGCCACCAGGCGAGCGATCACGCGATCGTTGATCTTGGGATCCCAAGCGCGCTTCGACAGAACAACCAGACCCGGGCCGGAAAATTCCCGCAAGCCGCCGTCGGGCATCTCGGCGACGGTAAAACTCGGGTCCGGCAAGGGGCCAAACAGATCAGAGAACACAATGACCGAGCGGGCGACCGCATTCGCGAAGTCCTGCGCATTCTTGGAATCCGCCGGAGGCGCATACACGCTCACGTCCAGGCCTTCCGCTTGTTTGGGGTTGGCCTGCAGCGGTCCCGCCACGAACGATCCGTTGGGTTGCGCGTCTTTGCATTCAAAAGTGTAGAGCAGCCGGCCGCCTTCAGCCGCCGACTTGGCCGCCACTGGAGATGGCGATGAGGCTTTTCCGGTGCCGGCAACGGCGAAGGTGTCCGGCACGGTCAGCCGAAACGTGCCCTTGTATCGGTTGGTCGGATAAGCGGTCAACGGAAACCAGCGGGCCGGAAGCAGCAGATAGGCGCCGTCTTTGTAGATCGAGGCCAGCCGCACTCCGGGAACCGGGCTGTTTTCTTCATTCGCCAGCAAACCGCCGTAGGTAAAGGTGAGCAAAACGGTTGAACCTGCGGGGACCGGCGACGGCAGGTTGACGGTTACCAACATCGGATTGAGCTGATCGCGATCGACGTTCAGCGATTTTCCCGCCGCATCCTTGACGGATGAAACGTTGAGGTTGGGGTGAAGTTCGACGCGGACAATACTGGATGCATCGTGCGCACGGAAATCCACTTTCGCCACAGCCGACAAGTACTGACTGGCCGGCTCGATCGTTGCGGCAATGTCGTAGCGTTCCGCCAAGAAATTTTCCTTGGACACGTCCTGAGCCGGAGTTGTGGCGGGCAGCAACAGGCCAAGAAGCCATATCGGGAGCGGCGCAAGCCAGGACCGGCGCAAAGGGTGGCGGAGAAGGGGCATCAGGTCTAATTCCTTAGGAGTGCCAGTTAAGACTCCCTATATAGGATAGCAGCGGGTCAGGAAGCGTTGCCAGAAAGCTTAGAGGGGGACGCGTCCCGGCGCTCCGCGAGCAGAGCGGCGATAGCGTCGGCCGCTCGTTCGACCGCTCCCGGCGGCCCCAGCCTGCGGCGGACTTCGGCAAGGTCGGTCCGCATGGTCGCTGCGGCCGCGGGATCGCGAAGCAGGCGCAGCGTTTCGCCGGCCACCCGGTCGGGCGTGAAATCGCCCTGGATCAGCTCAGGAATGACCTCGCGGTCTGCAATCAGATTCACCATGGCGAAGTGTTTCGTACGTACCAGAGGCTTTGCCAGCAGCGCGGTGAGGGGTGTCACCCGGTATACCACCACCATAGGGGCGTCCAGCAGAGCAGCCTCGACCGTCGCCGTCCCACTCGAAACAATGCTGGCGTCGGCGTGCGCGAGTGCGTCGTAGGTTTCGCCTTCGACGATGGAGAGCTTGAGTTCGGCCGGCCAAGAGTTTTTTAGAGCTTGGCTTCGCCCGGGAGCGGCGGCCACCACAAATTGCACGGGGATTGCGCTGTGAATTTTGACGCAGGCTTCACGCAAAATTGACACGTGGCGCGCCAATTCCGATCTGCGGCTGCCCGGCAAAATGGTAACCAGGGGAAGCAAGGGGTCGAGGCGGCGGCTGGCGAAGAAATCGGCTTTGGAGAGAGCCGGAGCAACCTTGCCAACCAGCGGATGACCGATGAATTTCACCGGAACTCCCGCATCACCGAAGAACTTCTCTTCGAACGGAAAAATGCAAAGCGCCAGCACGAAGCGGCGCCGCACAATGCGCACACGCCAGGGCCGCCAGGCCCAGAATTGCGGACAAATGTAATAAACGTTGCGCACGCCGAGCGGCTTCAGCTTGCGCGCCAGCCGCAAATGGAATCCGGGAAAGTCGGTGACGATAGCGAGCTCGGGCCGCCGCCGGCGTGCCGCGTCAACCAGATGCCGCATGGCGCGAACCAGCTGCGGCAGGTGGCTCAAGATTTCCGTAATGCCGAGGACCGAGACTTCCGAGTAGTCGGTGATGACCTCCACGCCTGCTCGGCGCATCTGGTCTCCGCCCATGCCAAAGATCGCCGCGCCGGTGCGCGCCTCGAGCGCCGCGGCGAGGCCCGCGGCGTACATATCGCCGCTTGCTTCGCCGGCCGAGAGGAGAATTTGCGGGGCGGGCATCGTTGGGCGCTGGTGTTCAGTCGTTCGCGGGCAGCGGAGATGGGAAGGATGGTACGGGCGCCGAGCCCGCGGGCGGCACGTGCAGTTCCTGCTCTTTGTATTGCAGCTGGTACAGTCGGTAGTAGATGCCGCGCAACACCAGAAGCTCTTGATGAGCGCCTTGTTCGCGCAGGCGGCCTTTATGGAAGACCAGGATGCGGTCGGCATGCTGAATCGTGCTGAGGCGATGGGCGATGACCAGCGCCGTGCGGCCGGAAAGCAGCTTATCCAGGGCCTCGCGTATGAGCAGTTCGGTCTTGGTGTCCACGCTGGAGGTGGCTTCGTCAAGGATCAGAAAGCGCGGATTGTGCGCCAGCGCTCGCGCAAAGTTGATGAGTTGGCGCTGCCCGACCGACAACGTGGAGCCGCGTTCGTTCACCGGAGTAGCGGTTCCGTCCGAAAGGTCATTCACAAAGTCGCCCAGCCCGATTTTCTCGATGGCGCGCTGGACGTCTTCGCGTGAAATCCCCGGCGTTCCGAGCTTGATGTTCGATTCGATCGTGCCGGTGAAGAGAAAGGGATCCTGCAATACGATGCCAAAGTGCCGGCGCAGTTCCTGCAAGTCGAGCAGGCGGATGTCCACCCCGTCGAGCAGAATCTGCCCGCGCTGGATGTCGTAAAAGCGCAGCAGCAGGGAAATGAGCGTGGTTTTGCCCGCGCCCGTGTGGCCCACAATCGCGAACGTCTGCCCGGGCTCGATCCGGAAGGAAACGTCGCGCAACACCCAATCCTCGTCGGCCGGTTGTTCGGCATTGCGGTAGCTGAACCAGACGTTCCGGAACTCGATCTCCCCGCGCGCTGCGGCCAGGCGCTGGCAGTTTTCCGCCGATTCGATGGTCACCGGTTCATCCAGCAGCTTGAAGATGCGTTCGCTTGCCGCCATGGCCGACTGCAAAATATTGAATTTTTCGCTCAAATCCTGAATCGGGCGGAAAAAGCGCTGCGCATACATGGTAAACGCGGTCAGAACCCCGAGTGTGAGCCCGCCGTGCAGAATGCGGTTGCCGCCTGCCCAGAAAATAAGGGCAATGGTGGCAAAGCTCAGAAACTCGACCGCGGGGTAGAACAGTGCATAGGCCAGAATCGCGTCACGCCAGGCCAGCATGTTGTCTTTGTTGCGCCGTTCGAATTCCGCGACCGCTTTGCGTTCGCGGTTGAACAGCTGAACGACGCTCATGCCGGAGATGTATTCCTGCAGGAAAGCGTTGATACGCGCGATGGCCGTGCGGATTTTGCGGTTGGCATCGCGCACGTAGTGCCGAAAAACGAAAGTCACGATCAGGATGGCCGGCAGAACCGCAAGCGTGTCGAGCCCCAGCCGCCAGTCAATCTTGAACAGCAGCCCGGCCATGACCACCAGCAGAAACAGATCGTTGATCATGGTGACGACGCCGGCAGCGAACAGGTCGTTTAATGCGTCAACATCGGTCGTTACCCGCGTGACCAGACGCCCCACCGGGTTGCGGTCGAAGTAGCTCATCGGCAGCCGCTGCAGGTGAGCGAAAATCCCGCGCCGCATGTCATACATCGTTTGCTGTCCGACGCGCTGCATGATGCGTATCTGCGCGTACTGCGCCAGGAAATCGAACAGCAGCACCAGAAAGAAAATGCCGGAAATAACCAGAATCCCGATCCAGGCCGCGTTCTCCGCGATACTGTGGTTCATCGCGGGGACGAAGTACCGGTCAATCGCGTTACGGAAAAGAATCGGCGGCGCGAGTTCCAGGGGCGTGACCACCGCCACTAAACCCAGCGCCAGCACCACCCACAACTTGTACGGCGCCATATACTGCAAAAGACGCCGCATCAGCCGCGAGTCGTACGCTTTTCCTAACGCTTCTTCTTCGTGCAAGTTACTCATGAAACCGTTTCGCCGCCCGCCGCCTACGCACGTTCCAGCTCTTCCTCCAACAGCTGTTTGTGATAAAGATCCGCGTAATATCCGCCGGCCGCCAGCAGTGCATCGTGCGTGCCGCGTTCGGCGATGCGCCCATCGAGCAGCACCACGATCTGATCGGCGTCACGCACCGTCGAGGTGCGATGCGAAATCAGGATGGTCGTGCGTCCGGCCATGATGGCCTTCAGCCGGCTCAGGATGCGCTCTTCGGTTTGGGTGTCCACGCTCGACAGGGCGTCGTCCAGAATCAGAATCCGCGGATCGCGCGCCACCGCGCGCGCAATCGCGGTGCGCTGCTTCTGCCCGCCCGAAAGCGTGATGCCGCGCTCGCCGACCATGGTCTCGTAACGCTTGGGAAATTCACTGACGTCGCCTTCCAGGTTCGCAATGGACGCCGCTTCCTGCACCAGCTCCTGCTGCAACTCCGGCAGTCCGAATGCGATATTGCCGCCGATAGTTTCGCCAAACAGATAGGTATCCTGCGGAACGAAGCCGATCGATCTCCGCAGCGCCGCCAGCGGCCACTCGCGCAGCCGCTTGCCGTCCAGATAGAGCTGCCCATCGGGGGCTTCCCACAAGCGCGCAATCAACGCCGCCAGTGTAGTTTTTCCGCTGCCCGTGGGTCCCACAATCGCCAGTGTCGAGCCCGCCGGAATCTTCAGATCAATGTCGCGCAGCACCGGATGCGAACCGTTTTTCGCGCTGCCGTTGGCTTTGCCTTTGCTCGAATCGCCGGAAAACGTGGTGGGATAGGTAAACGTCAAGCCGCGAAATTCGATTTCTCCCTCCGGCTTGCAGTCCGCCGCCACCGTCGCGTGCGCATCGTCGATCGAAGGCGTGGCGGTCAAGATGTAGTTCAACCGCCCCATGGAAGCAGCGCCGCGCTGAAAGATGTTGGTCACCCAGCCGAGCGCAATCATCGGCCACACCAGCAGCGTCAAATATGCGTTGAAGGAAATCAGCGCGCCGAGCGAAATCTGCCCGCGCAGCAGCTGGTGGCCGCCCTGCCACAGCACGATCAGGAACGTAGTCCCGATCAACGCCTGCAGCGAAGGCATGAACATGCTCCAGGTACGAATCAGTTTGATGTTGCGCGAAACGTACTCCAGGTTCGGCTCGTCGAACGCCTTCTTCTCCGCTTCTTCCTGCGCATAAGCTCGCACAATGCGCACGCCCGACAAGTTCTCCTGCACGCGGGCGGTCAACGTGGCCAGCGCGGCTTGGATCTTTTCATAGAGATCGTGGATGGTCCGCCCAAAAAACCATACGGCCACCGCCACCACCGGCGCCGGCAGCAACACCCACAGCGTCAGTGACGGCGACAGCGCGATCATCACCGCAATCGCGAAAATCATGGTCACGATTGTCGTCGCGCTGTACATGATTCCGGGTCCAAGCACCATGCGCACCGCGTTCAAGTCATTCGTTGCGCGCGACATCAACTCGCCGGTCCGGTTGCGTACGTAAAATTCCGGCTCCAAAACCAGCAGCCTCTTCAGCAAGTCGTTGCGGATGTCGAACTCGATGTCGCGCGAAACACCGATCAACTTCCATCGCGCGGTAAACGACAGCAAACCCTTGATCACCACGCACACCACTACGACCAGGCAATAGATTCCCAGAGTGTGCTTGCTGTTGGCCGCATAGTAAGGAATCGAGCGGCTGAGCGCCGACCCGTTCAGGCCAGGCACGAGCACCCGCTCATGCGTGGCGGAAGAATGTTCGAACGGCACGGGATTGCCCGCCAGGGTGTCGGTCATCACGCCGGTGGCCAGCGGAATGACGTTTCCGACGACGCCCATGAGCAGCACCGTCACCAGCCCCAGCACAATTCCGCCGGTATAACGCCGCAGATACGGCATCAAGCCGCTCAAATCCTTTTTGGGAGGAGCCGGCCGTGCATGAGCCTGGGTTGGAGCCGCGGCGCTCACTCTAATCGCGTCCTCACATGTGACAGCGCCGGCGATTCCAGCAGGAACTGCTGGTACGACCGATCCAGCGATTGATATCGCTTCGTTTTCGGATTCCACTGCACCGCGATCGGCAATACGTGCGAATCGGAAATTCCCTTTACCGGCGTAAGGTAAACCGTCAAACCCTTCACTGGATCCTGCTCGTGCTGAATGCGCCAGGCGCTAACCGGCTCGATGGGGGTCATGCCCAGATAACCTTTGGAATTTTTCAGATATTCGTCGCAAAGAAAAATCTGCATCCATCGGTCCTTTTGGTTCTCGACAATCGCGGCGCGCGAAACAATGATGCCGGTAATGTTGTCCTTCGGCGTTTTTGGCAGCACGTTGGCGATCAGGATTTGCTGCGCGCCGGTCTTCGCCAGGTCCCCGTAGGCGAGCACCGTCGTCTCCGAACCGAGCGAACCCTCCGCCGCGGACTGAATTTCCGGCGGAACCGCCGGCTCCCCGGCGGCAGCAGGTTCGTTCGGCTTTGCCGCCGGCTTGTTTTCGCATCCGGTGCACAGCAGGGAAGGCAGGAACACCAACAGTGAAAGCAGGTATCGGGAGATAAGGCTCATCACCTTACCAGACGAACATCGGGACACATTGTAAGCGTCTGTTTGCATGATTTGACGTGACAGACTGTAAGTCGCCCACTACAGACTAGATGCGGCCAGCGTGATTTCGACCACACGGCCCGGCCCACCGTCGTTCTCCACCGTGCAGACCACTTCCATGACCTGCGGCACATCCGGGCCCGCCCAGTCAAAGGCGTAATACAGCAATTCTAGCCGTTGCCCGCCCTTCGTGCTAGGACTGCGCGAGTCCGGCCGGCCGTAGAGCCGGACTGCGCGCGCGGCCGGATCACCGAGGCGCAGCCCTTTTCCCGTAGCCCACCTGATCCCGTCGGCCGCAACCGCACAGTTTTCCGATGGTTCGCGGCCGAGATGCCTGGTGATACGTATAGTCTCAATCAGGCCGGCGGAATCGGCCTCGACAACCAGGTCTTCGCCGCAGCGACGCCAGCGAGCCGAGCCGCTCTCCCGGTCGCGCTCGCGCGGCCTACCGAGGACCGCCTCGGCGCGGGCCAGCCGCGTTTGTCCGGGTGCCAGTCCAGCCAGGCGCGACTCCGACGCGTGAATGCCGGCGACCGGTTGGCGGGTCGTCGTTGTTTGCGCGGTTGTTCCGGTCGTGGCCAGCGACACCAGGCTAACGCTGGCCGAGAATCGCATCCAAGCGCGCTTCAAAGTTTTCCTCTCCCTCGCTTGATAATTCATTTCGCTCGACCGGCAAGGCCCGCTCCACCGACTCGATCCAGTTGAACAGCTTCTGAATGTTTTCCCGCGTCTTGGCAGCATATTCGCGCCGGTTGGCCTCGACCGACATCCACTGCCTAAAGGTTTTCTCGACAGGATGATCCGAGCTGTCGAATGGATTGGAGGCCGCGCCCGGCGCCAGCAAACCCGCGTGCCCCGTGAAAAGATGCTCGAAACCCAAATCAACGCTGAAATTCCCGTCGGCATCTCCCGCGCCCGCGTCATAGAGCGGACCGCGGCAAATCAACTCGAGCGGCTGCGCTCCGTGCTGCCACTTCAGCGTTTCGCTGTCGAAGGTCCACAAATCCCACTGCGCCTCCACCAGATACGCCGTGTCCTCGTTGATGTGCTGCGCCGCGATCGCCGCCACCTCCGGCGCGCCAAACGTGCCTTCGCGGAAATCCCACTCTGCCACGGGCGTTTCCGTTGCATCAACGGCCTGAACCGTCAACTGATCGAAGCTGTTACGAGATTCAGAAAGCGGAGTGGTGGCCAGAAAACGCACAAACTGCGCAATCATGGTCTCGGTAGAAAACTCCCTCGTCCACAACCGCAAATATGCCCGGTTTGCCATCAAGGGGAATTATACCGAGGGCCTGTCAGCGGAGTCGAACGCTCGGCTGGCCTTTTGGCCGGGGACCCGGCGTGCGGCGACGCGCTTGCCGCGATGGCGAAAGCGTTGCGCGAAATTCTGGCTCTTGGGGTAAGGTTTTGGCCGCGGACCTGTGCGACAAACGGGCCGCCGTCTGTGGCGGAAGGCGCTATTCTTTTCGGGCGTTGGCAGACCTGCCGAACTCAGCGGTGATTTCCTCGAAGCGCTTTTTCAGCGACTCGCCGGCATTCGCAAACACTTGCGAGCAGGCTGCGCGCAACTTCTCTTCCGCCGATGCCGTGATCCCCGAAACCACATCGCGCGACTGGTGATCGAGCTTGGCGACGGTCGCCAGAATCCAGGTATTGGAAACGTTCTCCAGCCGGCTTTTGTACTCACCGGTGGCATCGCTGCTTAAGTTCTTCAAGTTCGCGCGCATTTCATTCTGCTGCTGCTCGCTGAGTGCTTTCCACGATTCCAGCAGCGGCCCAAATCCGGCCGTAATGGTTTCCTGCGCTTCGCGAATCCCGCTTTCGAGCGCACCGGCCATTCCCGCCCGGAACCGCCGCAGGAAGTCTTCCTGCTCGAGCGTCAACTGTCGCGCCAGCGCTTCGCGCGAAGCCAGAAACTCGCGCTGCGACTCCGCCGATGTCTGCTTCACGGCGTCGGCAAACCCGTCGAGCTCCCGCCGCCCGTGACGCTGGATTTCGTCCATGAACGCAGCGGTGGTTGTATCCGCCGCTTCCGCAAACAATTCCCGCGCGCGGTCGAACGATTCGCGCAGCGATTCCTGCATCTGCCCCTGCGTATGACTCACAAAATTCCGGCTCGAGTGGTCCAATTCCGCTGCAAACTCCGCCGCAACTTCGCCGGCTTTTTCGCGCAGCTGGTTCGCACCCTGCTCCGCCACTTTTTCCGTGAGAGAATTCAGCTGGGTCTGCACCTTCTTTTCGTACCATTCCGCCGTCTTGTAGATTTCTTCGCCGGCACGGTGGCGAATGTCACCGGCCTTGTTTTCCAGTTCGCTCAGGTTGCGCGCGATTACGCTTTGCGAAGAATCGTTCAGCAATTGTTCGACACCGCCCAGGTTTTCCCGGAAACGGCCGAGCGATTCCGCAAAAGCCTCATCCGCCGAATTGCGGATGCGGTCCTGCTGCAGCGCCAGGGCCGCGTCGAGCAAGGACTTGCCGCCCGCCAGGCGGTGCAGCGCTTCGTTGGTTTGCGTAATGTGCGGCTCCACCAGCCCACGCACCTGCTGGTCAAACTTGTCGGCCGCCGCGAAGCTGGCTTCATCAAACGAGCGGCGGACGCGCCCGTTCAGCTCTTCGAACAGCGATTCGCTGCGGCGGTGCAGCTCATTGCGGTGCAGTGTCAGCACATCGTCGAGTTGCGCCTGAAAGCCTTCGAGCGCCAGTTGCTGCGTAGTGCCCAGCCGGGAAGCCAGTTGATCCAGCTGAAACGCCGTTTGCCCTGCGCGTTCGGTGGCATGGTCGAGCAACCCCGCCTGGCTCTGCAGCTCCGTGCGCAACGACTGAAGCAGTTGCTGCACCTCCGCGACGACGTGCTGTGAGGCCTCGCGCAACGATGTCAAACGCTGTTCGGCTTCGGCGGAAAGGTGTTCGAACAGACGCGCTCTGAGCTCTTCGCCACGCTGCGCGACCGTCTGTTCGGTGTGAACGTTCAGCCGCGCAATCGCCGCTTCCAGAAACTCCTCGATCTGCACTCGGCTAGCTTCCAACTTGTCGTCAAATTGCGCCTTCATCTGCGTTTCGACATGGCCGACCGTTTCCGCGATCTGTCGTTGCGCCGTGCCGGCCGCCAGATTCAGCCGTTCATGTTGTTCGCCGAAAGTGTCTTCCTGCTTCTTGGTCTGGCCCTCCAGCACTGCGGAGGTCTGCGAAGCCTGCTCGCTCAGCCGCCGCTCGGCGTCCTGCGCTTGGCTCACGATCCGCCGCGCAACTTCCTCGGCTTCACGGCAAAGCTGCTGCACCTTCTCCGCGGCCGCACCGAATTGTTGCTCTTGCAAGGACCGTTGCTCGTTTCCAGCTTTGCAAAGCGAAACGGTCAATTCACGCGTCAGCTCGCGCAGATGCGGCGAAAGCCATTTCGGCAACTCCTCCTGCAAGGCCTTGGTCGCCGCCGACTGCGCTTTGTGGCTCCACTCGTCGCTCTTTTGCTGAATTTTCTCCAGCGAACGTTCACCTTCGTGTGCCAGTTCTTTTCGTGCGGCGGAAAACTTCTGCTCCCACTGCTCGCTGGCCGTACGGTGTTCGGCGGCCACTGCGCTGGCCGCGGCTTCTCGCGCCGCCGCGCTGATCTGCTGTTTCGCGTCTGCCACCAGCCGCGCTACTTGCCGGGCAAGCTGCAGCGAAGCGTCGGTCGTGCTCGACGGAGCGGGCAGCACGTGCAGGGAGCTATCCACGCCGATCGCGGGCGGCGGCATTTCCGGCTCGCTCGCGCCGGCCTGCTGCGGCGCTCTTTCATCGGCCACGGCGTGAATTTCGTCTTCGCTTGCCGGGTACGCTTTCGCGTCGGTTGCCGGCGTCGCAAAGCGCGTCCAGTCCTCCGGCGGAAACCCAATGCCCCACACGTTCCCAGGCACTTCCAATTCGAGCGCCACCTGAAACAGCTGGCGAACCGTCCGCGGCCGCTGAATCCATGCCACGCGGCCGCGCACTTGCCGCGGCGGCTGACCCGCCTCGGCGTGCGGAATCTCGAGCGTCACCCACATGTTCTTGAGCACGTAGTGCTTCGACTGGTAACGGCAGCCATGGCAGTTGATGATCAGGCTCGACGTGCGCTCGACAAACGGCCGGCCGAGCGCGTCCACACCCTTTACCGCCAGGGGCACGGCTTGCACAATGCGAGAACTGCGCCGCTTGCGCAGTTCTTCACCGCTATGAATGGCGTTTTCCGAGACCATCTCCAGAGAATCGTCGGCATGTCCGTTGCCAAACTCGTCCATGTCCGACGTTTCTTTCCTTTGTCTATCCGGTTGGTCCTGTTGGTCTTAACGGTGCTCGGTCTTCGGTGCCTCAGAAGCTGCCTCGGCATGGGAGCGCGTTAGGAAAGTCCATGCCTCTTTAGCCACCCAAATCGGACCGACCAGCAAATACACCGGTCCCTGGAAGAAGGCGGGGTGATTTCCCTCCACCTTGTGGCCCAGAAACAGCAGCATCCAGCCGCCTAGAAACAGCGCGCCGCCCCAGATCCACTTCGTGAGCACGAGCAGCAGGATTCCTGCGAAAATCAGCGGAATTCCGATCCCGTGCAGCAGCTTGTTCCAGCCGGAAGCGTGCTCGTGATCGTACTGCGCCATGTAGTGCGCCAGTCCGGGCATAGCGCACCTCCTTGCGGGAGATTCGAACTGCGAAACCGGCGCCTTTCCAGACGTCGGGTCTTCTTGCAGGATTTTGACTCTATACCGAAAAAACTAAAATGGCTAGATTGAGCTAGGAGTACTGTCTTCTCGCTCTAGTACGCTTTCCCGGTTTTGGCGGCCCAACCCACTGCGCTGGCTAGAGATCGCGTCGGCCTTCCATCGCCTTCAGCATGGTGATTTCGTCGGCATACTCCAAGTCGGCTCCGACCGGGATGCCCACGCCGATCCGCGTGACCCGCACGCCAAGCGGCTTCAGCAGTTTCGACAAATAAACCGCCGTCGCCTCGCCTTCGGCCGTTGGATTGGTGGCGATAATAATTTCCTCGACCGTGCCGCCCTTCAAGCGTTCAATCAGTTGCTTGATTTTCAGCTGCTCCGGCCCGCGCCCCTGCAAGGGCGCCAGCGACCCGCCAAGCACGTGATACATGCCGCTGTAGCTCCGCGTTTTCTCTATGGCCAGGATGTTATGGGCTTCTTCCACCACGCAAATGGTGCGCTTATTCCGCGTCGGGCCCGTGCAGTAGAGGCACGGATCGGTATCGGTAATGTTGCCGCAGGTGCTGCATTCGCGGATTTTCTCTTTGGCATCGCGAATCGCGTCGGCCAGCGCCAGCGCGTCTTCCGGCGCGGCGCGCAGCAGGTGGAAAGCCAGGCGCTGCGCGGTCTTTTGCCCGATTCCGGGCAAATGCTTCAGTTGGTCGATCAAGCGTTCAACGGGAGCGGCAAAATCAGGCATGCCTCTGTGTAGCACACCCCGCTCGCAGCACGCAAACCGCCTGCGGACATGGATTGTTCGGAGGCGCCGACCCGCTCGTCTCCCGCATCTTCGGGCGGCCGAAGGACGTGTATTCATTTATGGCGACCAAGATGGGTATACCTCTGGATACTGACGCGCCACTCCCCGAAATCAGAGCTCGTGCGTTCCGGTTGCACTCGGCCGTGTCCAGCCTGACACGTACTTCGCCCACTCCAAGTCGGTAAGTCGTTTGGCTTCAATAGCTTGCTATTGGTGCGTCGCCTGCCTCTTCTAGGGCGTGTACCGGGAGGTTCCGATGCCGGAAGCCATGGTCAAACTGCCACCAGCAGCAATCCGTGAAGTGAGCCTCGACCCCGCGCTGGTACCCGTGATCTGCGCAGCGTTGCTCTACGCCGTCTCCTGGATCGTGGGCTGCGCTGGCCCGGCATCAGGCAAGCAGAAGGCAGCCGGAGCAGAGCAGGTCGTCCTGTCGCGCCGGCAAGTTTCGCAGGCCGCCGCGGATGCCAACGACAAATCAGTCGCGACGCACTCAGGCCGTCGACTGACGATTGAAAAAATGGTGCAGCGCGCCCGAACCTCAAGGCAATTTTCCAACGAGGAATACGGCGTGGCCTTTGACACGCCCACAGGCTATCTGCTCAAAGAAGGTGAACTGCCGGACATGGATCGCGGCCTGGGCTACCTCGGCCCCGTTCCCATGCATTTCGCGGAGCAAGGCGGCGTCAGACTCGCTACCGTCGAGCCGCCGACCGGCGTGCACACGGGCACCAACTTTGTGAACGAATTCTTCAGCGTCAGTGCGCTTTACGGATCGAACGCCGAATCCTGCGCGGAATTCGACATCGCTCGGGAATTCCGCGGCGCGAACCTCAAGCGTATCGTGGACGGCATTTCGTTTCACGGGGTGGAAGAAAGCGCCGCGGCCAGCATGCACCAATACACCGGCGTCTATCTGCACGGATACGCCAATGAAACCTGCTACGAAATCGGCTACGGCATAGCTACCATCGGCGACAGCGCGGCGCGCAACATCAAGCATGTCGACCCCGGCCGGCAACTCGCGCGGCTGGAGGAAATTCTCGGCACCGTTCGCATCGCGCCGCCAGAGTCCGAGCGCTCTACCGCCACCGACTAGCCGCCGGGCCAACCGGAGTTAGCTTCACTGCTCATCTGCGGGGAATCCGGATACACGCAGATCGACCTTCATCGGCAGGTCCGATCCACGCATGTTCACCGGACGAAATTGAACCAGAATCTCGATGCGCGGTCCCGGACTGCCGTTGGGATAGGAAACGCCTTTCACCGATCCCATGTGTTCGATCGGGCCGCTGCTGCGCGACTGCGAAAGACTGCCGGCGGAAATCGGATCGACCGAGTACGCATGATAGGAGAGCTGGTCGGCGTAGAACGCGCGGATGGACTCGCTGTCCATGTTGGTCGTGTAGCTCGCCGTCATCATCGAACTGCTCTGCTTTTGCACCCGCAGCGGCTGCCCTTCGATGTGCACGAGCCAAGCCGGCCAACTGACCGCAGGTCGGGGCCGCGGCGCCACCGGCCGGTCGTATTCTTGCATGCGCTCGGTGCTCTTTCGTTCCCACTCATCGGCTTTTTCTTGCGCCTCGGGCGAGCGCCGAGGCGCCGGCAGCGGAGGCAGGTTGTGCTTGTGTATGACCTCGTGCCCATAGCTGAGTTGGGGATGAGCTGTGAGCTTGATGTTCACACGAATCGGACCGTTCAGCACGCTGCGCCCAAAGTCCACACGAATGCTGGTGTAAGGTCCGGGTTGGCCGTTCGGATAGTTGTCGCCTTCCACGTGGCCCCATGCGTTTTGCGAAGTGCCGGACATGGTGTGTCCCGTCTCTAAACCGGCGGTCACAATGCGATAGTCGTTGGCCTTCAGCAGGTCCTCGTAATAAGTGTGGATGTGGGTCATGGCCGCGTGCGTGTTATAGGTGGCGAGCAGATAGTTGTTTCGCGATCCGTCGGCGCCCTGCCGGACCTTGGGTTGCGCGCCCTCGAGGTCCACCAGCCATGCCGGCCACACCAGCGGCGGCGCTTCCGAAACTACCGTCGGCTCGGTCCTCTGGGCTTTGCTGGCAAAGGCGCCCGGCAGCAACGAAAGGGAAGCAGCAAGGCGGAGGAAACGACGCTGGTATCGCACCCGACCTGGCCGCATAGTGCTGTCAAATCTAGCACGAAAAAATGCGCAGGTTAAACCAGCGCCAGCTCGAGCCCGTCGCCGATGCCGCGTGAACGAGCGTACTCGATGTGTAGGACGCGCCGCGGTTCGTCGGATTCTGACTTGCAGGAAGCGTGCAGGACGAGCGGGCGCATCGCAACGACGTCGCCGACGGCAACGGTGCAGGTAATCGCTCCGGACTCTCCGGCCTCGCCCCGACGCGCGATTGCGGAAACCGAAGCGAGGGAAAGGACATGCCTGGCTCCCGCCCGGCTGCGCTTCACGGTCGAGGAAGGTTCACTGAGCGCCGCGGAGAGTTCGGCGCGAGAAAACACGCTGGAAACAATTCCGTAGCCGCGTTCGCGAATGAACCGGACGGAATTCTGCAATTCGCTTATCGCGAGCAATCCTGCGGGTCAGAACAAGCCGGGGATTTTCA
>Ga0306922_10002213_pt1 | contig 18071 bp, 17 predicted proteins | sample sta12Cox44000082_FD_203758 | JGI IMG/M metagenome (GOLD analysis project Ga0306922, IMG submission 203758) | Lab enrichment of tropical soil microbial communities from Luquillo Experimental Forest, Puerto Rico - statoxic.12C.oxic.44.000.082 (v2)... | ecosystem: Environmental > Terrestrial >... | reverse complement strand
GCAGCTTTCGTAAAGCAGACACATCGGCAACGCCAGCGCGATTAAGGTCAGAATATCTGGTGTGGGTGTGATGATGGTCGCCAGGACAAAGATCAGCACCATGGCGTACGGCCGGGTGCGTGCCATAAACTTGTAGGTGACCAATCCAAATCGAACCAGCGCCAGCACCACCACCGGCAATTCAAAGGCCAGGCCAAAACCGATGGTGAATCGCGTCACAAAAGAATAATACTGTTGCACAGTCCAGGTAGGCGCCCAGCCGAGCGACTCTGTGTCACGAAAGAAAAAGAGGATCGTTTTGGGTAGCAACCAAAAATAACAGACCCCCACGCCAAGAAGGAACAGCGCGAAGCTGACGCCAATCGCTGGAAACAGTAAGCGTTTCTCCACCGTGGTGAGCGCAGGCAAAACAAATTCGGCGAGAAAATAGAGCAGAAGCGGGAAGGAGAGAACGATTCCTGCGTAAAACGCCAGATGAAATGAAATCACGATGGAATCGGTGATGCCGAGCGCTTTGAGCGTGCCGATCTGCGAACCTACGTTCTGTAGCGGCGCTTGCATGATATGCACGAGCGCGTGGCGAAAAGCGAAGCAAATGATCATCGCGACCCCGAGCGTGATCGCCATCCTCACGATGGTCCATCGCAAGTCTTCCAAGTGCTCGAGAAATGGCTTGGAAGTTTCGCTCTCCGGTAGATCGCGAAATTTAAAAATATCTCGCAGCGCCATGGGTTGACAGTCAGTGCCCGCGAATCACGCGAATGCGGATGAATAGGTCAAGAAAAGAGATCAGAAAAGTCGGCTTGTCTCCTGTATGCGTGTCAATTCGCGTGATTTGCGGGCTTCTCAACCGGCAACAGTCCGCATGCCCACAGACGCGCCAACATGCTGAGCGTATTGGCGTCGCGAATCTCGTTCTCGGCGATCATGCGGCGAATTTCCGAAATCGCGAATGCGCGGCAATCCAAAATCGATTCCGATTCGTCGCGCACATAATCCGGGCATGAAACGACCGGCCGCGCCAGGAAGAAATAGCCACGCTCGTCTGTGAAACCGGGCGACGTAAAGTAATGTCCGATGGGAATGAGCTCGCCCTCTTTCGCCAGCTTGTAGCCGGCCTCTTCGCGAAGTTCGCGCAACGCGACTTGTTCGATTGTTTCTGTGGAGTTGCCGGGGTCACCGACCCCAGCCACAGCGTCGATCTGGCCGGAGGGCATTTCCCAGATGGTTTCGCGGATCGGGATGCGTTCCTGGCAAATGAGAACGATTTTGCCGTTGCGTGTCACCGCCGCGATGACGACAGCTGCTTTGCGATGCACAATCGTCCACGAGCGTTGCTCGCTCCGCGAAGGTGTTTGCACGTGATCGGTCACCACCTCGACATGTGCGTTGGCAAAATGGCGCTCGCTGGAAATGGTCTCCCAACCGGTGCCTTTCACGCTGGGGACTGTAGTGGCCGCTGTCCGCAGCGGCAAACGTTGTAGCGGCGCTTGGCACAAGCGCCTCTACAATTTTTTGCGCCAGCGCTTGATCTGAGTTGCGATATTCTTAGGCGATGGCGCGCCAACCGCTCGCCGCTGTGCAAGCGAACGGCGAACATCGAAAACATTCGCAACATCAGCATCGAACAGCGACGAACGCTTTTTCAGCTGCGCAAGTGGAACCTGATTCAATGCTATTCCTTTGGTGACACAGTCTGCAACGAGGCTGCCGACAATAGCGTGTGCCCGGCGAAAAGGCATTCCTCTTTTCACCAAATACTCGGCGAGATCTGTTGCAAAAAGATTGCTATCGGTGGCGGCCGCTTGCATACGTTCACGATTGATTTTCAATTCCGGCATCATCGCCGCGAAAATTTCCAGCGCAGAGCGAACAGTATCGACGGAATCAAAAAGCGCTTCCTTGTCCTCCTGCAGGTCGCGGTTGTACGACGAGGGGAGCGCTTTCATCGTGGTGAGGATCGACATCAAATTCCCATAAAGCCGACCGATTTTGCCACGAGTGAGCTCAGCGATGTCGGGATTTTTCTTCTGTGGCATCAAACTTGAGCCGGTGGAAAACGCGTCGCTGAATTCGATAAACCCGAATTCACTCGTGCTCCAAATAATCAAATCTTCGCTCAAACGCGACAGATGCATCCCGATCATGGCGAGGCAAAAAAGGAATTCGCACACGAAATCGCGATCGCTCACCGCGTCAATGCTGTTCTGGCTCACGCGCGAAAACCCGAGTTGGTGTGCGATGAATTCGCGGTCCAGAACGATGGTTGACCCCGCGAGCGCGCCGGAACCGAGCGGGAAAACGTCTGTTCGAACAAAACAATCATCGAGACGCTCCCTGTCGCGTTCGAAGGCCCCAAGTTGTCCCAGCAAGTAATGCGGAAAAGTAATTGGCTGGGCACGCTGCAAATGCGTGTAGCCGGGCATCACCGCATCGAGATGCTTTTCGGCGAGATCGAGCAGTGCCCGCTGCAAATTCCGCAGACGCGACGAGACTTGCGCGATCTCCGTTTTGACGTACAACCGCAGATCAAGCGCAACCTGGTCGTTGCGGCTGCGCGCCGTGTGCAGCTTCGCGCCCAGGGCGCCAATTCGTTTCGTCAGCACGGCTTCGATGTTCATGTGGACGTCTTCGAGCGAGCGGTCCCACGTGAATTTGCCGGACTCGATCTCCTTCTGGATCGCGAACAACCCGCTCTCAATCCTTCGACATTCGGCCGCCGTTATGATCCTCGCGCGACCGAGCGCTACAGCGTGGGCGAGTGATCCCGCGATGTCGGAGCGGTAGAGGCGCCAATCAAACGAGACGGATTCGCTGTAGCGCTGCGCAATCTCAGCGGCTGGTTTGTTGAAACGTCCTTTGCGCATGCTTTTGGAACCACGAATCGGGACGAATGGCTTCGCCACATTAATCGTTAATCGTTGAATCGCTAAATCCGAAACGCGGCTTTCAGCCAACACATGCGCTGCGCGTCACAGTCGCCGAAACGTATTTTGCGTCTTGTAACGCGAACTTGCGCACTTCGACGGTCACTTTCTGAATCGGAAAAGTCTTCAGCAAATGCGCTGCGAGCCGATCGGCCAAGGTCTCGATCAGGTTCACGGTTTGCGCGCGCGCGAAGCGTTTTGTCTCCTCAGCTACGGCGGAATAGTTGACGGCCTTATCGATTTTGTCGGCGAGGTCGCGTGTCTGCTGGTACGGCCAGAACGAAATCGTGACTGTTAATCGCTGCAGACCTTTACGCTCGTGTTCCAACACGCCGATCACACTGAAGACTTCAAGCTGCTCGACGTGAATTTCGTCGGAGAAAGGGTGAGACTCGTTCGTCACGCGCGAATCTTAACCACGAATCCACACGAATAAACACGAATAAGAGCAGAAGACAGATTTGCCCGCGAATCACGCGAATTGACGCGAAAAAGAAACTTCAGCGAAGAACCATTCGTGTGCATTCGCATGATTCGCGGGCTTCTGATAACGTTTGTTGTAAATGAAAACTGTCTGGCGCGTTTTTCGTTATCTGAAGCGGTATCCATGGATGGCTGTGGGGACACTGAGCTGCGCGATCCTGACCACGCTGATGGTGATCGTTTTTCCTAGCGCCACCAAATGGATCATCAACGATGTAGTGCGCGCGCACCGGCCGGACAAATTGCTGCCGCTTATTTTGCTGGCCGCAGTGGCATTTCTGTTTCAGCACGTTTTCAACTCGCTGCGGATCATTTTGAACAACACGTTCGAGCAAAAAGTTATTTTCGATCTGCGAAGCGATTTGTATTCGCACATTCAACTGCTGCCGCTGCGCTGGTTCGACAATCGCGCTACGGGCGATTTGATGACCCGTGTCATAGAGGACGTGAACTCGGTCGAGCGCGTGTTGATCGATGGAATCGAGCAGGGCGTGGTGGCGGTCTTGCAAATCGTGATCGTGCTTGCTGTGATGTTTTATTGGAATGCGAAGCTGGCGTTCCTTGCGTTGGTGCCGCTTCCATTGCTCATCGGTGGCGCGCTGGCTTACACGCTCACCGCGCATCGGCGGTATCGATTGCAGCGGCGCGCTTCATCGGCCATCAACGCGCTCTTGCATGATAATCTCGCCGGGATTCGCCAGATCAAAAGTTTCGTCCGCGAGCGCCAGGAGCACGCGCGCTTTAATCGGGCGAGCGACCAACTGCGGCACGCCACGCTGGTGGTGATGCGGGTATGGGCCATTTACTCGCCCTCGATGTCGATGTTTGAAGCGATGGGAGCACTCCTCATCCTCGGGTTTGGCGGTTACGCAGCTTTGACGGGCACGATGCAGATCGGTGATCTGGTTGCGTTCCTAATGTTGACGGCGTTTCTCTATGATCCGGTGAGCCGGCTGCATCAACTTAATCAACTTGTGCAAGCCGGGCGCGCCGCCGGCGAGCGCGTTTTTGAGATTCTTGATGAAGGAGTCGAGCCGGGATTTGTGGCCGAAGGCGAATCAGTAGGGGAAGCTGACAGCTTCCCCCGTCTAACAAACAAAGAAGCACAGGAGGCTGTCATCTTCCCCGACAGACGCGGCGCAGCCGCCAGGATCGCCGGCGATATTCGTTACGAGAACGTCAGCTTCAGTTACGCGAAAGGATTGTCCGCGCTGAGGCACATTTCGTTTCGTGCGCCGCCGGGTGCGACGATTGCGCTGGTCGGCTCGACTGGCGCGGGGAAATCGACATTGGTGAATCTGCTCGTGCGTTTTTACGAATTCACCAGCGGCGAGATTTATGTCGATGGCAAACCGATTCGCGATTACGAGTTGGACGCGCTGCGCGAAGCGATCGGTGTAGTCACGCAGGAAAGTTTCCTGTTCAACGGATCGATTCGCGAAAATCTTTTGATGGGCAAACCTGACGCAACCGATGCGGAATTATGGCGCGCGGTGGACGCGGCGAACGCGCGACAATTTATCGAGCGTTTGCCGGACGGATTGGAGAGCATCGTCGGCGAGCGCGGCGTGAAATTGAGCGTCGGCGAAAAACAGCGGCTCTCGATTGCGCGGGCGCTGTTGAAGGACCCGCCGATTTTGATTCTCGATGAAGCGACGGCCAGCGTGGACGCTGCCACGGAACGACTGATTCAGGAAGCGTTGGAGCGCCTGGTGGCGAACCGCACATCGATTGTGATTGCGCATCGGCTTTCCACAATTGTGCATGCGGACCAGATTCTCGTATTGGATCACGGACGCATTGTCGAGCGCGGAACACACGATGAATTGGTCGCGCTGGCTGGCAAGTACGCACAGCTGTGTCGTCAAAGTCTGCTCGAAGGGTCACCGGAGCGCGAAACAGAGCAACGGGCGGAAATCATGACGTCGGAAACTCTGGAGCGGGAAGAGCAATTGCCGGTCTAAGAAAAACCTTCGAGTTCCGAGAATCAATCGTGTCTCTGTAGCCGCCGCCGTGTGGGCGGCGTGCACGCTTCGCACAGCGAAGCGGCTACCGCCGAAGCTTGGGAGAAAATTCTTATTCCCCTGGCGTTGGCGTCGGCGCGGCAGATGTCGGGATCGAAATCGTTTGGCCGGCCTGCAATTTACGGCCGTCTTCAATGTGATTGGCTTGTTGCAATTCGTCCACGGTCACCTTGTACATTTTTGCAATGGAGGTGAGCGTCTCTCCGCGTGCAACGATGTGCGTGTTACCTGCCGCTGCCGTATGCGACGAAGACATCGCTGGAGCGGCCGCATTCGCGGGCGATGGCGTAGCCTCTCCGATCATTACGCCTGGCCGGATGTGCGAGACCTGTTGCTCCAGCTTCAGGATTTCCTGGGAAAGCGCATCAATTTTGGCGTTTTGTTCGTCGATTTTTTTTGCCAGCGCTTCGATTTGAGCGGTATCAGCTGGTTTTGCCGTCTCCGGCGCGGGCGTCTGCGCAAACGCAGCGCAAAACGCCGAAACCAGGATCGCACAAAAAATACCTGCGAGCTTCATCGGGTCGAAAAGCTTGCCACTGGCATATTTGTCTGGCAAGGGCTTCGCCGCGTTGAACCGTTAAATAGTTGGAGCGTTGAATCGGAAATCCGCCATAACGCCAACCCCTTTAACGCTTCAACCTTTCAACGGCGCGAAGGGCGCGGCTTGCTTTCCAATATTTTGCTCTTAGATTTTTTTATGCCTGAGCGCATCCAAAAACCGATAGAACCGGCTCCGTGGGGACCGAAACAAGGCGATGGCGGAGGGCCGCGGTCGCCGGACATTTCGCGGCCGGACACAAAGGACCTGCTGAAAAAAATGCGCAAGGTCGATCCCAACCAATCCAAGCGCTATCGCCAGCGTACGGGGCAGTAATGGAACGCTCTCCAGTGGCGTTTGACCTGAATTTTTCTGAGACAGCGAGCGATTTCCCTGCGCTGCTGCGACGCAAGGGTCTGCTGGCTCCGGTGATGGAAGCGGCCCGTCCGGCGGTCGCGCCCCACCAAGTGGTACCGGGCCAGCAAAAAACGTGGGAGCCGACGGAGGCGACCACGATTCTGGCTTTCAAATTTTCAGGTGGCGTGCTGGTGGCGGGCGACCGCCGCGCCACCGCTGGCAACACGGTCGTTTATGATCGCGCCGACAAAGTTTTGGAAATCGATCGGCATTCGATCATGGCTATCGCCGGCGTGCCGGCAACAGCATGGGAGATGGCGCGCGTGCTCGAACATTCTTTCCAATTCTTCCGGCGAACCCAACTCCAGGAAATGAGCGTCGATGGAAAGGTGCGCGCTCTGTCCAAGCTGTTGCGTGATAATTTTGGATTCGTCATGCAGGGCGTGGGCGTGGTGGTTCCGATTTTTGCGACCTACAATAATCATCCAACGCCCGAGGCGCGTCTTTATTTTTACGATGCGATGGGCGCGCAATTTGAAGCGGCCGATTATGCGGCGACCGGGTCGGGCTCGCCCGCCGTGCGCGGCATTCTTTACTACGAAAACACTTGGGGCCCGAAGCCGCTGCAACAATTGAACGAAGACGAGGCGGTATCGATCGCCTTGCGAGCCCTGGACACGGCTGCAGAGTCCGACACATCGACTGGCGGCGTGGATCGCAGCGGAAAAATTTATCCGCTGATCAAGGTTGTATCGCGCGAAGGGATCAGGACTTTGCCGGAAAACAAAATCGCCGCCGTCTTCAAGGAAACGGTGGCTGCGCCGGCGTCGCCACGTTAAATCGTTAAGCCGCTGAAGCGTTGAACCGCAAATTCGATGCAACAATTTAACGATTCAACGAATAACGAATGCTTATGATTGAGGAACCGTATCGTTGGGTCGAAGCGATCGCCAATCGCCGCGAGTACATCGAAGGGCAACTCGCTCCGGGGAGTCCGATTGCGGCGCTCGGTTATCGCGAGGGGATCCTGTTTCTCACTCTTGGCCAAATGCGCCAGAAAATTTTCGAGATCTACGATCGGATCGCCATGGGGGCGATTGGTCATCCCGGAGACATCGAGCGGTTACGAATGGCGGCAATTGAACTGGCCAGCACAGAAGGCTTCACCCGCTCGGCTACGGACGTTTCACTGCGGCGGCTAGTGCATTATTCGTTGAGTCCTGTAATGAAAAGCGCGTTTGAACAGGTTTATGGGGCGCCTTACCTGGCGCGGATGCTCTTTGCTGAAGTGGGAGAGCGCCCGGAAGAAGATTTGTTTTTGCGGGTGGAGTACGACGGCGAGATTGCAACCAATGGCGCTACCTACGCACGTGCGCGCCAGGATTTCGCGGTGCTCAGCGGGACGCGGCAATCGACAGAACTGATGGAAGCTTTTCTCAAAACTCAGCATGCGCCGGATGCCAGTTTTGAAACGGCGTTCAACTGCGCGCTCGACGCATGGAGCATCGGGCACATGACTTTGCAAGCGAGCGAAGCAAAGGAACTGCCGGAGCGCGCCGCCGTTGCGAAGCATCGACAGGAACAACTGGCAACTGCCGGAATCGAAGCTGCATTGCTTGAGCGCGATGCCAGCCGGGCAATTCGTTATCGATCGTTATCGGATACGGAATTGCGTTCCCTGATTCACGATTAACTTATGGAGAGAAATTTTTTCTCCGAGACCACGAATGAAACGAGCGCTTCGGAACACGCTGGCGTTGGCGGGCCTGTTGTTGATGATTGAGGCCTTCGCGTGGATGCAGTTTCACCAGGCTGAGAGATCCGCGCGCCCAAGAGAATCGAAAACCGCGCAACCTCCAACGACTCCGAGTCCATTTGCAGTAGTCGTTCTTGACCCTGGCCACGGCGGCCAGGACTCCGGCGCGATGTGCGGCGGCGTACTGGAAAAAGATCTGACACTCGACCTGGCGCGACGAATCGATCGGCTGCTGGACTCGGAAGGCATCGCCACATTAATGACCCGCGTCGGGGACACCTACGTTTCGCTGGCGGATCGCGCGGCATTCGCCAATCGCGTGAGAAATTGCATTTTTGTCAGCATTCATTTCAACGAAGATAACAAGCCGGTGGCCAGTGGGGTAGAGACCTACTACGCAGCGCATCAAATCACTGCAGGTTCGTTCCTTGCTTCGTGGCTGCCTTTTCTCTGGCGACCGCTTTCGGATTCGCCGAATGCCGAGAGCCAAAATCTCGCCGAATCTATTCAGCAGGCGCTGGTGGCGCGCACCAGGGCGGTGGATCGCGGCATACAGGCCAGACAATTTTTTGTCATCGCAAACGTGACTGCGCCTGCTGTTTTGGTGGAGGGAGGATTCCTCACCAATAAGGAAGACATTTCCAAACTGGCGAGCGACGACTATCGCGATCAGATCGCTGCAGCTGTTGCCGACGGCATTTTGCGTTACCGTGCCGCGGCGCGCGAGCGGAAGTCAACTGTGGCGGCAACAGTTCGCGAAAGCGCTGAATAGGCAGAAGGGCAAAGCGTCAAAATAACGATGAAAATTAGGATCGCTGCCCTGATCTTTATCGGATCGACGATACTGATGCACGCCGATCAACTGGTTGAAAGTGTTCAGCAAGCGTTGAAGGACCAAGGCTTCTACTATGGCGAAATCAATGGCGAAACGAATGCGAATTTAACCGCAGCCATTCGCCGTTACCAAATTCGCAACGGACTCCAGGTTAGTGGCGAGCTCAACAGCGAGACGCTTCAATCACTTGGAATTAACTCTTCCGCCTCGACGCAACCGGCAACGAAGCCTGCATCGCCCAAGCCTGCTGAGCCCGCTAAACCGAGCGGACCACCTTCCAATGAGACGGCAAACGCGAGTCCGGCGGCACCGATTCAACCTTTCAGCAACGCGCCACAAGATCAACAAATCTATCCCTCCAATCCGGTCACCCCAGGCACTTCTCCAGGCGGAATCCTTGCCGGCACTCCATTCGAAGCCGCGCCTGCCGGCGTGCAACGGAATGTGATCCTCTCGGCCCAAATAGCACTGGCCCGTCGCGGCCTTTACCACGAACAAATCGACGGCGTCTTTGGACCGGCGATGGAATTTTCCCTGCGCGCCTATCAAGCGCGAACCAGACTTCCGGTAACGGGCCGGCTGGACTTGGAAACGCTTGCAGCGCTTCAACTATTGCCTGGGCCACGCGGGCGGTTTTATGATCCCTCGCACCGGCGCATGCCTCCTCCGCCCGGACCGCCAGTTCGCGGTGAGTGGGTTCCCGAATGACCTTTAACGCAAGCGATCCTGCCTGCGCGTTTGGAAGTTCCGCCTTTAGGCAGCGACCTATCATAGGTCCGTAGGCTGCGTTTACGTGGCACTCCAAACCTCGCACACAGGATTGTCTGCGTCACAATCTACTCTTTGTCGAAATGCACCGACTGTAGCTCGGCCCAAACTGTACCAACGAAAATTTGTGCTTCGATGCGAAGCAGAAGCCGATCCGCGTCATCCGACACCCAGATTGAACCACGACGAAATTTCCGGTGCGGTTCCAATTCCATGTGCTTGCCGATGCGTTTTAGCTGCAAGTCAAGTTTGATCGCATTGTAACTGCCGGCGTGCACCGAGATTTTTTCGCGCCTGAGTACAGTCACCGTGGCAAGATAAGCATTGGTGCCTGGGTAAACCACGACACGATAAACACTGTGATCCCGAAGCGGTTGACTGCGCAAATAAAGCGCCGCCGAGTGCAGATCGAACAGGCCTGGCAAACTAAACTGGCGAGTCTTGGTTTCGACGGTACCGCTCTGGCTTTCCGTTCTGGCCCCAGTTACTCCGCTACTTGTGAAGGTGAGATGGGTTACGATTTTTTTCCAATGATAACTTTCTGTCTGCTGAGTATCGATCGGGTGCAACGTTTCCGCGCTGGCGGCTGCGCGATGGTTCACATCCAGTTTCCACAACACCCGAACCAAGCCGATGGTCCGGCCCGTCCCGTCGAACTGAAACTTTTCCCTGGACGGCTTCGTAAAATGGACCTCTCCAGTAGCGGCAGTAAGTCCAGACCATCCGAAATGATAGGACGCATGCAGAGGGCGCAGCTCGGGAAAATTCCCGGCCGGATCCTTGGTCACCGTTGCCTGCCAATTCGCGGCCAGCGAGCTGGCGCAGAAGGCGAACAACAACGCGATGAAGCATTGCGTAGGAAATTTGTTCGATCTGAGCATCTTCACGCCCGCTGCTGTTCTCGAATCGTCGCTATATAGTCGCCTGGTTCTCCTGTACGCAAAAAATACACGCGAGTTTTAACCCGCGTGTATTTTCGAACGATCGGACGTAATTAGGGCTTCGCAGCTCTTGCCGGCGTGGCAGAGGAACTCGCGGAAGTTTTTCTAGTCGAAGCTGGTGTACCGCCGCGGCCTGGTTTGTTTAGCGTGTCGATGATCTCGTTCGTAAAATCAACATTGTCCGGCGCGTACATCACGACAGGAACTCCATTGATGCTCATGCCCGATTTATCGAGAACAAAATCCAGATTCTTAGTTTTGACTTTCTCAATCACGACGTCCGTGATTTCCTTTACGATTCCTTCCCGGACGCGCATCAATTGCTCTTGCAATTGTCGTTCCCGGGTTTGCCGGAAATCGCTGATCTCCCGTTCCATGTTCTTGATGTTGGCAATCTTGTCGTCGCGTTCCTTTGCCGTTTGAGTTTTCTTATCCGCGCTCAGGGCCGCGGACTCCAGCTGCTTGTTCAAATTATTGATTTCATCCAACGCTTTTTTGTAAGCTTCTGCCCGGTCGTCATATTCTTTCTTGGCGGCATTCTTAGCATCATTGATTTTTACTTCGGCTTCCTTGGTCTTGTTATATTCCTTAAACGCGCGCTGCATATCGATCGTTCCAATTTTCAGCGCGCCCTGTGCAAAAGCAGCAATCGGAAGGGCGAGCGTTAGCGTAAAGAGTACGGACAGAGACTTTTTCATAAAACAGCGGATACGGTGGTGGGAATCGCGTTAGACTGCAAGTGGATATATTCGTTCAAAATTGATAACCAACACTGAAATTGAAGTGGCCACCGCCATGGTAGCCGGCGCGTTGAAGCGGATACCCATAGTCGAGACGCATTGGGCCGATAGGCAGATTCAACCGAATCCCAACACCGATGTCGGAGGCGAGGTGATGGAGGTTGAAGGCCCAGGAGTCTTGATTGACAAAACCCGTATCGTAAAAGATCGCGCCGCGCGCTTTTTCGATAATCGGGAAAGTCCATTCAATTGTCGCCCGAGCCATTGATCCTCCGCCAATCGGTTCGCCGTTTTGTTGCGGACCAATTTCGCGGAAGGGAAATCCACGCAGGTTATTTGCGCCCCCGAGATAAAGCCGCTCAAAGAGCGGGACAAGCGAGCCATTGCCCCATGTATCCACTGTGGCAATCTCGCCGTTAATAAGCAGGATGGTGTCCCATTTAAGAAGAAAATATTGCGACGCCTCCAGGTCCCATCCGTAAATCTGAGTATCGCCTCCTAGAAAACCGCCCGCAACAAAAGGTGCAAAGGCGATACGCTGCCCCGATCGCGTGAGCAGCGGGTTGTCGCGTCGGTCGAAGACGAGGCTGCTATAGACCTTGCTCTCGGTAAACGTACCTTCCTGTGACTTAATGTCCGCGGGGGCACTTGAGGACACGTTAAAAATTTCGACGTTCTGTAGCTGGTACCCCAGGCTTGCATACATAAATGTAGTAAGCGGCTTCCGGAGCTCGAATGAGAACCCGTAATTGCGTTGGTTGTAGTCGACGCTCAAATAATCCGCCTCTGAGTAGAAAAGCGAACCGCTCAGCGACAATCGCCGGTCGAGGAAGTACGGCTCGATCACGTTAAGAAGAAAGTCTTTTCGCTGGGTGCCGTACTGGAGGCGCAACCGGAATTTCTGACCACCGCCGGTAAAGCTGGGCCAGTTTAACAAATCGAAATTGCCCTGGGTCAATTCTGCGAACCCCACTAATTGATCAACCGTGCTAAAGCCCGCTCCAAAACTGAGAGAGCCGGTCCGCTTCTCCTGCACCAGAATCGTGAGGTCCTTGCGACCAGGGACATCGGTGTCTTCCGGGTAGGTCTCGACTTTGGAAAAATAACCGAGATTCTCCAAACGTTTCTTCGTCGTTTCCGCCCGGACCGTGTTGAAGACATCCCCGGGCGCAACGAGAACTTCCCGGCGGATAACCTTGTCCTTCGTGCGCGTGTTCCCCTCGATATTGACCCGATTCAAATATGAACGCGCGCCTTCCTCAAGGTTGTAATGCACATCAACCAGGGCAGGACCGGCCGGGATACTTTCCGGTGTGATGACCAGATCGACGTATCCGCCACTGCCATAAGCATCGGCCACCGCCTTTGCGTCGTCGTGCAACTGCTTCGGTGAATACACGCTGCCCGCCTTCATTTTTAGCAAGGCGCGAATAGATTCCTCCTTCGCCACTTTTTCTCCTGAAACAGAGAGGTTGCGTACGTGATACTGTGGACCTTCCGCAATCACGATTGTGATGGTGAGTTTGCCCTTTGCGTTGCGTTCCCGACGCACATCTTTGATTTCCACGTCGATGAAGCCGTGGTCTTGATACAACCCGCGGATGGCGTCCATGTCTTGTTGCAGTTGCGCCTCGTCTAGCCGGCCCGATTTATCAAGAAAGGAGACGATCGTTTGGCGCTTCGTTTTCATCTCCTTGCGCAGCCGCCAGGTGCTGAGGTGCGCGTTCCCCTCAAAGTTGATCTGCTTCACCGCCCCTTTGGCTCCTTCGCTCACAGTGTAAACGACCCGCGCCGTTCCGCGTGTCGCATCAATCGGATCCACACGGAATTGCACGGTGACATCTGTGAAGCCGTGCGATTGATAAATTTCGATGATTTTTTCGCGCGCTTCTTCCAAATCCTCTTCTTTGATCGGTTGGTTGAGCTTCAATTTGATTTCTTTGCGTAGTTTCGTAGCTCCAATCCGTTCGGCTCCTTCGATTATGATTTCTCGCGCGATTTGACGTGTCTGCACCTGGACGATTACTTTGACGCCGTCGCTCAGCGGCTCACCGAAGATGCGAACATTTTGGACGGCGCCGCTTTTGTAAAGCGCCTCCACATCTTGCTCCACGGTAGCGTCGTTAAATGGCTGGCCAACTTTTGTCCGCATGTACGCCAGAATCCGCTCCTTGCTCACCGTGGCTGGGCCGGTGTACTCGACTTCGATTGCTCTGATGATGGGACGAGGCGGAGCCTGCTGCGGAGGTTGCTGAGGAACTTGCGACCGGGCCCATGGCCCCCCCAGCAGCGCGCAAATAAATGCGACCCAGGCGGCTAACCGTGGGGGGCGCATCCAGCCAGGAAAATGTTTCATAGGTTAAGAAGCGCGATCCTACGCAAACACACCCACGCAGGACAGGCGGCTATATAGGGGAAAAAGATGGCAATCGTCAAGGCGAGATTTTCCGCGGGTCCGAGAAGCCGGACAAGCATTTAATTTAAAAGTTCGTACCAATTATTCCGGCGCCGTGGTTCGTAGCCGGCATCATGAATGAGCGATTCAATCTGCGCGGCGTTTAATCGGAACGTTGTCCCGGCGCTACTCACTACGTTCTCTTCCATCATCACCGAACCGAAATCATTTGCGCCATACTTGAGCGCGATCTGTCCGATCTCCGGGCCTTGCGTCACCCAGGAACTTTGCACGTTCTCGATGTTGTCCAGGAAAATTCGGGCCAGGGCTTGTGTCCGCAAATATTCAGCCACTCCAGCGGGGTGCTTCACCTTCAGAACCGTGTGCTGGGGCTGAAACGTCCAGCAAATGAATGCCGTGAAGCCGCCGCTCCGGTCCTGCTGTTCGCGGATGCGCCGCAAATGCTCGATTCGATCTTCAACCGTCTCCACGTGGCCGAACATCATGGTCGCGCTCGATTTCAATCCCAGCTCATGTGCGACTTGCATCACCTCCAGCCATTGGTCGCTGTTGATTTTGAGCGGCGAAATTTTGTGTCGTACCCGATCGACCAGAATTTCACCGCCGCCGCCTGGGATCGAACCAAGTCCCGCGTTTTTGAATTCGGTAATCACTTCCCGCAGCGGCATCCGGAAAGTCTCGGCGAAATGCTGGAACTCGGGCGGACTGAATCCGTGAATATTGATGTGCGGATACCTTTCCCGAATGTGATGCAGGAGATCGATATACCACTCAAACCGCAATTTCGGATGATGCCCGCCCTGCATTAGAATTTGCACCCCGTCCGCGGCCGTAAGTTCATCGAGCTTTTGATCGATCTGCTCAAAGCTCAGAACATAATGATCCTCATCGCGCTCCGTGCGATAAAACGCACAGAATTTGCAGTAAACGTTGCAGACGTTGGTGTAGTTAATATTGCGATCGACGATGTAAGTCACGATCTCGCGGCCGTGTCCGCTGTAACTTTTCGCCTTCGCCAAATCGCGTCTGGCATTGGCAAGCGCGCCCAGATCTTCCAAGGACCAGCCGTATAATTCCAGCGCGTCGTCTTCCGAAATCCGTTCGCCCGCCAGGATCTTTCCCGTGAGCGCATCTCGATTTACTGAAACCATCGCCGGCTATTTTAAATGACGCGGCGACCGATTGCACGTAGATGATTGCGATTATGGATCGTGTAGCCATTATTGGCGCGGGCGTGTCGGGTCTGACCTGTGCCGTGATTTTCGCGGAGCGCGGGTACCGCACAGCGATTTTAGCGGAAGAAGTCGGGCACCAAACAACTTCCGGAGCCGCCGCGGCGGTTTGGTTTCCATACGACGCCGAGCCTGTGGAGAAAGTCATTCCCTGGGCGCTCCGAACCTTTGATGTATTTGCCGATCTGGCTGGCGTTCCCGGAACCGGCGTTTCAATGATCGAACTGCGCCAGTTTTCGCGGACCAAAGAAATTCAAATCCCACACTGGGCCATTCCGCTTGGCGCTTCTGCTGTAGCCACCGGCCTGTGGCCGGTTCAAGGCCGCGCACAGCGCGGTGGCTACAACTTCAAGAGCGGTTTCTCTCTGCGTGTCCCGCTGATCGACACAACGATTTATCTCGACTACCTCGCGAACCGATTTGAAAAGGCCGGCGGATCAATTACCCGAAATGTGCATTTCGAAAAACTGGAAGACGTCGATCGCACTTTCGATCTCGTGATCAACTGCGCAGGCATTGGCGCGCGCGAACTTGCGCAGGACGCCAATGTTGAGCCGCATCGCGGCCAGGTCGCCATCGTGCCTGGAATCGAAAATCTCTCCTATGCGATTGTTTGTGATGACGCCCCGCTCATGTATGCAATCCCGCGCACAAAGGATTGCGTCTTCGGCGGAACAAACGAAATTAGCAACGATCTCGCGGCTGATCCCGCAACTACGTCGCGCATTGTTGCTGAATGCAGCAGTGTACTGGGCATCGAGAAACCGCGGGTAGTCGCCGAGCGTGTCGGCCTGCGTCCGTTCCGAAGATCAGGCGTGCGGTTGGAGCGCGACCGTCTGCGCGATGGCCGCATCGTCATTCACAACTACGGCCACGGCGGCGCCGGCTTCACGCTCTCCTGGGGCTGCGCGCGTAAAGTTCTCGATCTCGCAACGTCGTAGCGGCGCTTGTGCTGAGCACCAGCAAGAATCGGCGTGTTCTGAACGAGGTGCAATGAGACAAAGCTCAGCCACCGGTGGCGAGAGCCAAGGTGGCAAATTGTCTGAACTGTTTCATAAAATTAAACGGGCGCATCGTGACGGCCAGCGGTTGGCTGCAGCGAGTGGTTAGGTCTTTGGCGTTGCAACAGCATAGGTGTGATCCTCTGAATAAGGGCCGACGCGTCGCACCACCTTGAAATGCGAATCATCGACTTTGAATGCGACGAGGAATTCCTCGTCCTGCCGACTGTCTTCTGCTGCCCAGGCGAGCACATCCGACTCTGCCACGCTGGCGGGAAAACTAGCACCTCCGCGGATGTGTCGTCGTGCTGGATAAAGTGCCGTCGGCTGGAAATCGTGCCAACCTTGTTTGGCGATTACGCGCTGTGTCACCGCCGCGAACTCGTCGAGCGTCATAGACCTAACGAGAATTAGACGAAAGAATTTCGTCTAACTCGCCTCGCGCCTACGTCAGCGCGATGCACTCGAAAGAACTGACGACGTCGTCGGGACCTTTTTCGGCAAAGAAGCTTTCGTAATAACCGGGGCCGAGGTCCCAATAAGGGCCTTTGTAATATTCGTCCCGGTAAAATCGCCACACCCCGCTCACCACGATGACGCAGCTCATCCGATCGTTCCAATAATCGCCGACATAATGGAAGCTCAGATTCGTGCGCGCATAGGCGCCTTTAAACCCGATATGGTCGTAAAGGACGATTTCCGGTAACCGGACCTGCTCGGTCACCATCGGCGCGTCGGTTTTTCCGGCCGCAGAAGCGTGATAGCTCAGCGGCCCGAGCTTCCATTTCATGTCGATGATACAGCCGTTTTCCGGCGCTAAATCAGATTTAGATATTAGTGGCATAAGCGTGTAAGGGCGATGGTTTTCACTAAGTTGATCAGATGAGAAGCATCCTGTCGAGCAAAGAGATTTCTGGCGAGGTTCTGCGTCCCGCGTTCACGCGGCAGGCACTCGCACCGCGCATCCAGAACTCCGAACCGTCACTGGCTTTTTGCCAGGCCGATGACACCACACGCAATGCGCGCGCCCGAGTCGCCGGCGGGCTGAGACTTTAGATCATCCGCCTTCGCATGCACGACTACTGAGCGCCCGATCACCGAGCTTTGATCATTCGTCAGCGAGATTTGATGGTCCAGATACTCCAACTTCGCCTTGCCAGAAGCGTCTGCCTCCACATTTCCCATGTCGCCCACATGCCGCTCGGTGGCATCTGGACCGGCATGCGGTTTGTTGGTTGGATTAAAATGGGCGCCGGCGGAACTCGCATCGCCTGCGCTGCAATCTCCAAATTCATGAACGTGAAAGCCATGATTGCCCGGAGTCAGACCAGTTAGCTCTGCATTGACCTGCACGCCGTCGGCGACTTCGGTAAACGTGACCGTGCCACTCACTTTGTTGCTCCCGGTAGGATGCATCATCGCAATTGCCTTCAATGGCGCCGACGATTTTTCCTCAGTCTGCGCCTGTCCGGTGAAACCCAGCAACAAAAAGAATGTGAAGCCAATTAACCAAGCTCGAAACGCATTCATATTTGAATACCTATTTCGGAACGCGCCATAAGTCCAGCGGCATCAACAGCCGTGGCGTCAGCATCCTGCCGATGGGATGACCTTGGTCGTCATCTTTGCGACGCGCTTGCGTTTTGAAGTGCGGCAGAGCTCTGCCTCTTTGGAAAGACGTCCCGAAGGTGATACGTTTCCGTCGGAGGTGCCTATGGAGATACCAAAACGACTCATTGATTGTTTAAATGAACACAACGTGACCTATGAGATCCTGCACCATCCCGAGGCGGTAACGGCGCAACGAATCGCTCAGGCCGAGCACGTCAAAGGCCGGCATCACGCCAAAGTGGTCATGATCAAGTCGGCCGAGCAGCATTTGATGTTGGTGCTGCCGGCAGATCACCAAATCGACCTGGAGAAAGTCGAGAAGGCAATCGGTAACGCTGTCTCGCTTGATAAGGAGCAGGAATTCAAATCGCTCTTCGCTGACTGCGCGATCGGCGCGATGCCGCCGTTTGGAAATCTCTATGGTCTGCCGACCTTTGTGGAG
>Ga0306922_10002210_pt1 | contig 18085 bp, 10 predicted proteins | sample sta12Cox44000082_FD_203758 | JGI IMG/M metagenome (GOLD analysis project Ga0306922, IMG submission 203758) | Lab enrichment of tropical soil microbial communities from Luquillo Experimental Forest, Puerto Rico - statoxic.12C.oxic.44.000.082 (v2)... | ecosystem: Environmental > Terrestrial >... | reverse complement strand
TCAACTGTTAACATGCTGCCAGCAACCTGCACCGACACGGGAGGCCGGACGATGAGCCGCGGACAGCCGGGCGAGGTAACGCTGACTCCACGCCAGCAGCAGATCGTGCAGGTCATCGAGACCTCCTTGCGTGACCGCGGCTACGCGCCCAGCATCCGGGAGATCGGCGACGCGACCGGGCTGGCCAGCACCTCCAGCGTGTCCCATCAGCTGTCCGTGCTGGAGAAGAAGGGCGTCCTGATCCGCGGCGCCAGGCGGCCCCGGACCGCGGTGGTCCGCCCGGTCAGCACAGCGCCCAGGAGGCCTGCGGCCGGCCGGAGACAGCCCGCCCGCCGGAAGCCGCCGGCCACCAGGCCCGGCCGGGCCGCCTACGTGCCGATCGTCGGGCGTATCGCGGCGGGCGGGCCGATCCTGGCTGCGGAACTGATCGAGGAGGACACGTTCCCCCTCCCCAAAGAACTGGTCGGCGAGGGGAACCTGATCGCGCTCCGGGTGGCCGGGGACTCGATGATCGGTGCGGCCATCGCCGACGGCGACTGGGTGGTCGTCCGCCGGGAGTCCGACGTGGAGAACGGCGACATCGTCGCCGCGACGATCGACGGGGCCGAGGTCGAGGGCACGGTCAAGACGTTCAAGCGGGCCGACGGCCACGTCTGGCTGATGCCGCACAACCCGGTCTATGCGCCGATCCTCGGCGACGACGCGGTCATCGTCGGCAAGGTGGTCGCCGTCCTCCGCCGGGTCTAGCCCTCGCCGGGTTCAGCCGCTGCCGGGACGGCTGCGGCCGGGCAGGCCGCCCGGGTCATCGGGCGGGCGCTGGGCCGGGACCGCTGTACCGGCCATCGCAGCGGCACCGGGCGACCGCGGTCGGCCCGATTCATCCGTTTTGTAATGGTCTCGCGCGCTTATCCTGCTGCCCTGACCACCTGCGGGAGGAGCCTGGGATGCCCGTCACCCCGCCCACGGCCGCCGAACTCGCCAGCATCGCGCAGCGCTACGGGATGCACCTTACCGGCGCCGATCTTGAGTCGTTCCGTGTGCTCGCGGGCGGCCTGCTGTCGTCCTACGACGAGGTGGAACGGCTCCACCGGGACAGCCTGACGGCCCGGCCCGAGAGGCCGTACCAGTGGCCCGCTGCCGCCAATAACGAGCTCGGGGCCTGGTACGTCACCAGCCAGATCAGCACCGGCCAGGACGGGCCGCTCGCGGGCCGGCGGGTCGCGGTCAAGGACAACATTGCGGTGGCTGGGCTGCCGATGATGAACGGTTCGCGCACCATCGAGGGGTACGTGCCGCGGTACGACGCGACCGTGATCACCCGGCTGCTGGCCGCGGGCGCCAGCATCGCTGGCAAGGCAGTGTGCGAGGACCTGTGCTTCTCCGGTGGCAGCCACACCTCCCGCACCGGGCCGGTGCACAACCCCTGGGACCCGGCGCGGACCGCCGGCGGGTCGTCCAGCGGCAGCGCCGCGCTGGTCGCGGCCGGCCAGGCCGACCTGGCGCTCGGCGGTGACCAGGGCGGCTCGATCCGCATCCCCAGCTCGTTCTGCGGCACGGTCGGGCACAAGCCGACGCACGGACTCGTCCCCTACACCGGCGCGTTCCCGATCGAGAACACCCTCGACCACCTGGGCCCGATCACCCGCACGGTGGCCGACGCAGCGCTCATGCTCGGCGTGCTGGCCGGGCCGGACGGGCTGGACCCGCGCCAGCGCATGGCCCCGCCGCCGGCGGACTACCTGGCCGGGCTGGACGACGGCGTTGCCGGCCTGCGGATCGGCGTGGTCGCGGAGGGCTTCGGTGTGCCCGGGCTGTCCCAGCCAGCCGTGGACGCGGCGGTCCGGGCCGCGATCGCCACCTTGGCCGGGGCAGGCGCCGCTGTGACCGAGCTGAGCATCCCCTGGCACCGGGACGCCGTGCACGTATGGACGGTGATCGCCACCGACGGCGTGGTCGCCCAGATGGTGGACGGGAATGGGTTCGGCATGAACTGGCCGGGCTGGTACGACCCGGAACTGATCGCCCACTACGCACGCGGCCGCCTCGCGCACGCCGATGAGCTGCCGGAAACGGTCAAGGCGACCATGCTGGCAGGCCGTTACACCATCGACCGCTACCACGGCCAGTACTACGCGATGGCGCGCAACCTCGCCCTGGCCGCGGCCGCCGCCTACGACCAGGCGCTGGCGGAGGCGGATGTCCTGGTCATGCCGACACTGCCGATCACGGCCAGCCTGATCCCGCCGCCCGGCGCCGCCCGGGAGGAGAGCATCGCCCGCTCCACCGAGATGATCGTCAACACCGCGCCGTTCGACGTCACCGGCCATCCCGCCACCAGCGTCCCGGCCGGGCTGGCGGACGGGCTGCCGGCCGGGCTGATGATCATCGGCCGGCACTTCGCCGACGGCACCTGCCTGCGGGTCGCCCGCGCGCTTGAGGCCGCCACCGGCGGATTCCCAGTCCCGCCTGGATACTGAAACGATGGCATGCCCAGGCGGCCCGCCGCTCAGCCCGGAGCCGTCCCCGTCCCCTTGACCTGGCGGCCGTGCGTCCACACCGTGGTCACCCGGTCCGGGCTGGCCAGCACCGAGATGTCGGCCAGCGGGTCGGCATCCAAGGTGATCACGTCGGCGTCATAGCCGGCCGCCAGCAGCCCGGACCGCGGTGCCTGCCGGCCCAGCGTGGCCGGCCCGGTCGCGGTGGCCGCCTCGATCGCCTGCAGCGGTGTCATGCCCAGCTTGACCAGATGCACCAGTTCGCTGCCGTTGCGCCCCCAGCAGTCGGGCAGGCCCGGGCCGGTCAGGGCAATGTCGGTGCCCATCGCGATGGTGACCCCTGCCGCCAGTGCCCGGGTGATCGCCTCGGCGTGGATCTCGGCGATGGCCTGCATCTTCGCCATCGCGTACTCCGGCACGGCGTCGCTGGCGGCCAGCATTTCCTCCACGATCGTGCGGGTGGGCACCAGGATGGCGCCTGACTCCCGCATCGCGTCACAGCACTCCTCGTCGAGATAGGTGCCGTGCTCGATGGTGAGCACACCTGCCTCCAGCGCGGCCATAATGCCCCGCTTGCCGTGGCAGTGTGCCGCGACCGACCGCTCGGCCAGCGCGGCGACCTCCACGATGGCGCGCAGTTCGGCGCCGGTGAACTGCTGGTGGATGGGGTTGTCCAGTTCTGACAGCACTCCGCCGGAGGCGCACACCTTGATCAGCCGTGCTCCGCGGCGGAGCTGCTCGCGGACCGCCCGCAGGCAGCCGGGTATCCCATCGGCCAGGCACAGCGTGCCATCCACCCGGGCGAGCTTCTCGACCCAGTCGAGCGGGTAGGAGTGCAGGTCACCATGGCCACCGGTGGTGGACAGGATGGCGCCCGCAGCGTAAACGGTGGGCCCGTCCAGCACTCCCTCGGTCACCGCCCCGGCCAGGTGGACCCCCAGCCCGCCGACCTCCCGCACCGAGGTGACACCCGCGTCCAGTGCCGCCCGCAGATCGTGGGCGCACCGGGCCGCCCGCAGCGCGACCGGTTCCCGGGCCAGCAGCGTAAGGTCGAGCGAGCGTGTCCCCATGAAGTGGCCATGGCAGTCCCATAGCCCTGGCAGGACGGCCGCCGCCCGGTGCGTGTGCGCACCCGGTGTGCCGGGGGCGCCGCTGGCCGGGCCGGCGTAGCTGACCTGCCCGTTGTCGAGCACAACCACGCCGTCCCGCACCGGCTCGCCCCGGCCCGGGATGAGCAGTTCAGCTTCGATCCTGTGCATCGGCCCTCCGTTCTGGCCGGCCGCGCGGGCCGGCGCCGCTGCCATCATGGGGCCCGCCAGGACGGCCCGTCCATCACTCCCGGCAGGTTCCAGCCTGGGCCGTGCCCGCTGGTAGCGGGCCCGGCCCTCAGGGCTGGTATCTGACTGTGTGCTGCCGTAAGCGGTCGGTGATGCGCTATACAAGGATCAGCACGAGGGAGTGACATGCGGCCTGATGACGGACCTTCGCCGGATCGGCGAACGGCGAGGCAATGGCTCGACCGCATTCGCACTGCCATCGGCACCGCCCCGCTGCCGGTGAAGATCCTGCTGGTCCTGGCCCTGCTGGCGGCCGCGGCGATAGCGGCCTACCTGCCCGCCCAGGTCGGTGATCTCATCCTGGTGCTCGCGCTGGGCTATGGGCCGGTTGCCCTGTGGCGCAAGCAGCGCTCGGTGGTTGCGTCGCTCGCGGTGGCTGCCTGGGGACTGGCCGCGATCTTGTTCGTGGCCGCGCTGACGCCCCCGCTGACGGCGGGGCTGATCCCGCTGCTGCTGCTCCCGTTCGCGGTGGTGGCCGCGGCCCATGCCCCGGTGCTGGCCAGCCGGGCGGTGCCCTGCCGGACGGTCGCCTGGACCCTGCTGTGGGCGGTGCCCGCTGCCATGATTGCCTGGCATGCTGCCCGGGGTACGCCGCTAATCAGCTACCTCGTCGGCTGGCTGATCGCGCTGGTGGTGCTCAGCTGGCGGCTCTCCCGCAGCTGGCAGGCAGGCCAGGACAACAGCCCGATACAGGCCAGGAGCCCGGCGACAGCCGGGGACGGGGCCAGCGGGGCAGCCCAGGTCGCGGGCGACAGCGGTGCGGGGCGGGCCGCCGCCACCCCGCCTAGCCATATCAGGGTGGTCCGGGAGCCGGACGGGGTGCGCGTGCAGCAGGCAGCCACCGCGGTGCGCGAGCACGCTGTGGCCGAACCGCCGCCAGTCACCGTCGAGGAGGCGGTGGCCGAACTCGACGCGATGATCGGCCTGGCCGGGGTGAAGGAGCAGATCCGCCAGGTCGTAGCCTTTGTGCAGGCCACCGCCATGCGCGCGCGCAGCGGTCTGCCGGTGGACAAGCCCATGCACCATTTCGTGTTCCTTGGCCCGCCGGGGACCGGGAAGACCAGCGTGGCCCGCATCATCGCCAAGCTCTACTACGCCTACGGCCTGCTGGAGACGCCGAACGTGACCGAGGCGCAGCGGGCCGATCTGGTGGGGGAATACCTCGGCGCCACCGCCATCAAGACCAACGAGCTGATCGATTCGGCGCTGGGCGGGGTGCTGTTCATCGACGAGGCCTACAGCCTGACCAACGACGCGGACGGGCAGGCCGACCGGTTCGGCAGCGAGGCGGTGCAGGCGCTGCTCAAGCGGGCCGAGGACGAGCGCGAGCAGCTGATCGTCATCCTGGCCGGCTATGACCGGCAGATGGAGGATTTCCTGGCCAGCAACCCGGGGCTGAATTCCCGGTTCCCGCTCCGGATCAGGTTCGCCGGGTACGCACCGGCCGAGCTGATGGCGCTGGCCCGGGCGGCGCTGGCGCAGCGCGGAGAGTCGCTGAGCCCGGACGCACTGCCCGCGCTGGCGCAGATGCTGGATGACGTGGGCCGCCGCCGCCTCGGCGACGAGCTCGGCAACGGCCGTTTCATCCGGAACCTGCTGGAGAAGGCCGGCCAGGCGCGGGACGCACGGGTGATGGCCGAGCGGGCCGAACCCTCCCAGGATGACCTGCTGACCCTGGAAGCGGGCGATCTGCGGCAGGCCTTCGCGGAGCTCACGGCGCGTTTCCGTGGCTATGCCGAGGTGCCGACACTGGACAGCGCACTGGCCGAGCTCGATCAGCTGGTCGGCCTGGAGCCGGTCAAGCGGCAGGTCCGCGAGATCACCGCGCAGCTGCAGGTGGCCCAGCGGCGCGGCCGCCAGGGGCTGGCCAGCCAGCCGCCGGTCCGGCATTTTGTGTTCACCGGGCCGCCGGGCACCGGGAAGACCACCGTCGCCCGGATCCTGGGTGGTATCTTCGCCGCGCTCGGGCTGCTGGTCCGGCCGGAAGTGGTGGAAGCGCACCGGGCGGACCTGGTCGGTGAGCATCTCGGCTCGACCGCGATCAAGACCGGCAAGCTGATCGATTCGGCGCTGGGCGGGGTGCTGTTCATCGACGAGGCCTACTCCCTCTATAACGAGGGTTACGCCGGCGGTGACGCCTTCGGTGCGGAGGCGGTGGCGACCCTGCTTAAGCGGGCCGAGGACGACCGGGACCGGCTGGTGATCGTGCTCGCCGGCTACACCGCGGACATGGACCGCTTCCTGCGCAGCAACCCTGGCCTGTCGTCCCGGTTCGGGGTCCGGATCGTGTTTCCCAGCTTCCCGCCGGATCAGCTGGCCAAGATCGCTGAGGTCATCGCCGAGCAGGCCGGCGACTCATTTGACCCCGATGCGCTGCCGGTGCTGGAACGGATATTCCGGGAGGCGTGCGGCCAGGGGCGGATCGACGAGCTCGGCAACGGCCGTTTCGCCCGGTCGCTGTTCGAGCGCGCGTGCGCGGCCCGCGACCTGCGGGTGGCCGAACTCGGTGACCAGGCCAGCGCGGCTGACCTCACCACCGTCACGGCAGCCGATCTGGGCACCGCGGTGTCGGAGCTGACTGCGGGCGGCGGCGAACTGTAGCGGCCGCGGGCTGGCGTGCACATCGGGCAGGCTGACCGCCGGGCGGGCGGCGGGGGCTGACCGGGCCGTAGCGGTCAGGGCAGGCTGGCCAGCTCGGCGGCGAGCCGGGCGGGATCGTCGCCCGCATCCCGGATCAGGTACATCAGCGTGTGCTGCACGGCGTGCCGGTGCTCGCCACGGTCGAGCAGCCGCTGCGCCGCCTCCCACAGTTCGGGCGGGTCGCCCCGCCATAGCCGGTCGCTGAGCGCCAGATGCCGGTTGATGTGCTGCTCACTGGTGGGGCGCGCCTGCGCGTCGTCGTGATCGGCCGCCAGCAGCGTCCGCCGCGCCGGTGGCTGCGACGGGTCCAGAGTGGCCAGGTCGATGCCGTCGTAATGGCCCTTCAGCAGCGGGAACGCGAATGCCCGCCGGGGGAGTGCCTCCAGGTCGGCGTCCGGCAGCAGCCGCGCCACGATCTCGGTGTCGAGGCCGAAGGTGGCCGGGTCACGGTAGACCCGCGCGAACGTGCCCATCGCGTCGAAGACCGCGTCGAGGGTCTGCCCGACCGCTTCCGGCGGCAGTTCCTGGCGGCGGCCGGCCCAGCGCACCCAGGCGGCCAGCACGTGCGGCATGGCGTGCTGTTCCGGGGGCAGCAGCATGACCTTGCGGGGCAGCCAGTCCAGCAGGAACGTCTCCACTTTGGCGGGGCTGACCCGCAGCGGCCGGCCGAAGTCCTGCCCGCAGCCGTAGTCAATGATGTGATCCGCGCAGCGGCTGGCGGCCTTGCGGTCGGAGAGATCCTCCGCTTCGTCGGAGGCGAGGAACTCGGCGACCAGCATTCCCCGCCGGTCGTCGCGCCAGGCCCGCCGCCGGGCGGCGGCGCCGATCCAGCCGGACGCCTCCTCCTGCCCGGCCAGCGCGCTCGCGGGCCCGCCCGCCGCTGCCGTGGGCCCCGCAGGCGGCTCGGTGGGTGGGAGGGTGCGGATGCGCGCCCGGATGAAGGCGTGGTAGCCGGGGAACGACGCGCTGACCGGCGGGTCTGCGGCGCTGTCGCTCGCACCCAGCGCGGCCTCCAGCAGCCGCCTGGCCTGTGCCTGGGTGACCGGCCGGAACTGGCCACGGACCGGGCGGTCGGCCGGTTGATCCGCCGGTGCCTGGCAGCGCGCCAGCACGGTGTCGACCTTGGAGCTCACCCAGCCGTCGCGCAGGATGCCGCCCGCGTTGTAGTCCACCACCATGACCAGCGCGTGCGGGTCGGTGCCCGCGTAGCTGAACAGGCAGACCGCCTCGTCACGGTCCCCGAAGAGGTCTGAGTTCAGGTAGCAGTCGCCCGCCACCACCGCGCCGACATGCGCGGACCAATCGGGCCGGGCGACACCCTGGTCGATGAGCACAAGCGCGGCCTGCTCGGCCCTGATCGCCTGCCGCGGCGTACCGAGGCAGGCGATGCCCGACAGCAGAGCCAGCGCCGCTGGGCTGGGATGACCGGCCGCGTAGTCGACGAGCCCTTCTCCGATCAGTCCTTCCAGGTCGGCATTGCGGTGCCCGGACGACTGCGGCATCCGCTGTCCCCACCAGGTGCCGAGCATCTCGCTGACGATGAGTTCGGCGTCCAGTGGGCTGCGCAGGGCGAGCAGTTCACGGGACGCCCGCAGCATTTCCGCGAACAGCGCATTGGGCGGCGGCGCCGGCGCAAGGGGCGGCCGCGCGACCCGATGATGACCGGAACGGCCCGCGCTTCCTGGCGGATTCCGGCGGCCCTGCGAACTCACAAGGCACAGTTTCCCAGATCTGTGCGGCAGCGGGTTCGTTCCGAGTGATCCGGGGCTGAATTTGTCGGAGTGACCCACGGGGCGGCGCTGCCGCGGCCGGGCGGCTGGCCAGCCGCGATGTCCCGGCCTGGCCTGCCTACCTGGCCATGACGGCGGCCGGCTGCCAGAATCTGGCTTAGGATATGGGGGTCTTCCACCCCAGCCGTCATGGTGATACCGGCGGCGGGTGTGGGGTGTGCAGGGATCGGCACGCTGGCGCGTACTTACCGCTAGCCTGCGTGTGTCCGCAGTGAGCAGGAAGGAGCCGCTGGATGCAGGCTCATTCCCGGGCCGGGTGCTCGCTCTATGAGCGGCTGGATGAGCCGCGGCTAGATGAGCACTGACACGTCCGTGCCGCAGCCGCGGACGTCTGGCCTGGATGTGTCGGACTCTGCGCTACTGGCGACCCTGCTCCGTGAGGCTCCGATCGGCTTCGCCTTGTTCGGGACCGATCTCCGGTTCCGCCGGATCAATCGCAGCCTGGCCCGGCTGCACCGCCGCGACGGTTCTGACTACCTGGGGCTGCTTCCCAGCCAGGTCTGGCCCGCCCCGTTCGCCAGTCAGGCGGAAGCGGCCATCCAGCACGTGCTCGCAGACGACGAGCCGCTGTTCGAGCCCGACCGGTCCATCGCTGGGCTGCCCAGCCAGGCCGCCCCGGACCCGGCCGGGAACGGTACCCGGGCCGCCGAGGGAGAAGAGGACAGCCCGCAGCCCTCCCTGGACCGGGCCGGGCCTGCTGGGCAGGAGCGGCGCTGGGCATTCTCCTGGTTCCCCTCGCACGACCCGGATGGTGATATCTCCGGAGTGGCCCTGATCGCAGTGGATGTCACCGAGCGGCGCAACGCGGAGGAGGCGGTCCGCCGCAGCGAGGAGCGCTACCGGTCGCTGGTCCAGGCCGGCGCGCAGGTGGTCTGGGTGACGACGCCGACCGGGCAGATCGCGGAGGACTCGCCGGACTGGCGCGGGATCACCGGCCAGAGCCTGGAGGAGTACCTGGGCAGTGGCTGGCTGGACGCGGTGCACCCGGAGGACCGGGAACGCGTGGAACGGGACTGGCAGGACTGCGTGCAGGCGGGCAAGGTGTTCGACAACCGCTACCGGGTCCGCACCAAGAACAGTTCCTACCGGCACTACGACGTGCGGGCTGTCCCCATCGAGCGGGACGGCAAGATCATCGAATGGGTGGGCGCCAGCACCGACGTGACCTCCCAGCGCGAGGCCGAGGAGATGCGCGGGCGGCTGACCGAGCAGCTGTCTGCCGCCGCGCTGCGCACCGCCCGGCTGCAGCAGGCGACTTCCATGCTGGCCGAGGCGCTGACCGTGGAGCAGGTGGTGGAGGTCATCACCGAGGTGGGGCGGTCGGCCATCGGGGCCGACCGGTCGGCGGTGGCGTTGCTGGACCAGGAACGGCTGCGGGTCACCACCATCAACCCGAGCGACCTGCCGGAGGGACCGGGGGCACCGGCCGGGGACATTCCGCTGGATGTCCCGAGCGTGATCACCATGGCCATCAGCACCCGCCGCCCGCTGCTGCTGGAGAGTCCGGACGCGATCCGCCGCGCGTTTGACGGCGTGGCGAACGTGGAGCTGTTCCTTGCCCACACCGATGAGCGGGCCTGGGTCGGGATGCCGCTGCTGGCCGCAGGTGCAGCGCTGGGGGCACTGCGGTTCTCCTTCTTCCGGCCGCGCAAGATCACCGATGAGGAGCGGGTCTTCCTGGAGGCGCTGGCCGGCCAGTGCGCGCTGGCCGTCGAGCGGGCCTCGATGTTCGAGCGCGAGCACACCACGGCGGAGACGCTGCAGCGCAGCCTGCTGCCGGACCGGCTGCCCAGCGTGCCGGGCATCATCCTGACTGCCCGGTATCTGCCGGTCACCCGGAATATGGAGATCGGCGGCGACTGGTATGACGCCTTCCGGCTGCCGGACGGCCGCCTGGCGGTCGCGGTCGGCGACGTCATGGGCAAGGGGCTGTCCGCCGCGGCCGGCATGGGCCGGGTGCGCAACGCCCTGCGGGCGCTGGCCCTGACCGACCCGCGGCCCGCCGCGGTTCTGGCCGGGCTGGACCGGCTGTTCGCCGCCACCGAACTGGACGAGCAGGTGACCACGGTCGCCTACCTGGTGTTCGACCCGGTTTCCGGGGAAGGGCTGGCGGGAAATGCCGGTCACCCGCCGCCGCTGCTGATGTCCCGTGACGCCCCGCCGCGGCTGGATGTGGGGGAGGCGGGCACGCCACTGGGCTGGGCCAGTCCGCGCCAGCAGTACGTGTTCCGGCTGCCGCCGGGCAATACGGCGGTGCTCTACTCGGACGGGCTGGTCGAGAACCGCCGCCGGGGCCTGGATGCCGGGCTGGACGAACTGGTGGCCGTGGCCGCGCAGGCATCGCCGGGGGTCGCCGAGGATCCGGCACGTTTGCTGGAATTCCTGGTTGACCGGATGCTCACCGGTTATGAACAGGACGACGACGTGACGGTGCTGGTCCTGCATGTGCCGCGGCGGGACGGACGGGCCGGCTCCGGCGCGGGCGGTCAGGCGGCTGGCCGCAGGGGAAACAAGTAGCAGATGGCCGCGGTGACGTGGATGATGAGCCGGATGGGAGCGGCCGGGGAAGAGGCAGCCCCGGTGGCCCGGCGGGCGGACGGCGCCGGGCCGGGAATGCGGGCGGTACGAGCTACCCGCCAACTCCGCCTAAGGTTGTTTGCGGGAGGAAGGCGCAGCGCGGCAGTTGCGGTGTCCTGTGGCGTTCCCCAGCACCGCCGGTTGATCCCGCCACCGGGAAGCAAGCAGTAGGGTCCATTGCCCGCTTACGTAGCAGGAGAGGTATCTGTGTCGCCTGCCAGGTCGGACAGCCAGATATCGGTCGCGGCTTGGCGGGCCGCCGTCCAGCGAAGGAAGGGGTGACCGCGGTGGCAAGCGCTGCCGGCTCCGCAGCGCGGAGGCAGACCGCCCAGCGGGGCCAGCGCCGCCCGGCGGGGGAGCAGTCCCCCGGCGAGCCCGACGGCACCCCCACGGAGGGCCCGGTAGCCCTGGTCGGCCAGAACCGCCAGGCCGCGGCGGAATCGCCCGCTGGTGGCGGGCGTGCCCGGCCGCGCCGTGCGGCCAGGACGGCAGAGCCGGAGCCAGCGGACGCGGTGAAAGCCGGCCGGAAGAGCCGCAAACAGACGGCCCGGGAGGCCGGAGACAGTGAGCCCGCGCTGGCAGGCGGGAGCAAGTCCGGGGCGAATGGAACTGGCCTGGTGGAGGCGCGGATGCTGCGGGAGGCACCAGAGGCGGAGCCGGGCGAGCTGGTTGATCCCAGCGGCCCGGACGGCGCTGACGAGCTGGCTGACGGCGACCTGGACGACGTCGCCGATCCGGCGGAGGCCGACATGGCCGTCCTGGAGCAGGACGGCCTAGATGTCGAGGCCGCCCTGGCCGGGGAGCTGGAGGTCGACCTGGCCGAGCTGGAGGCGACCGACGCCGAGCTGGCGGCCACCGACGCCGAGTTGCAGGCCGCGCTCGCCGAGGACGAGGACAGCCAGGGCCAGCCGGGCGGGGAAGATGAGGACGGCAGCCCGCCGGTCGTCGCCGCGGGTGAGGCCGGGCCCCCGCTGGCGGTCCCGGGCCAGGCGGTTGCCGCGGCCACCCCGGGCCAGGTCAGCCCGGCCGCTGCCGAGCCGGACGACGAGACATTCGTCTTTGGCGACGACGACGACGACCTCCCCGCGGCCCAGGTGGCCTCGGCCGGCGCGACCGCCGACCCGGTCAAGGACTATCTGAAGCAGATCGGCAAGGTGCCGCTGCTCAACGCCGAGCAGGAAGTCGAGCTGGCCAAGCGGATCGAGGCCGGCCTGTTCGCCGACGAGAAGCTGGCCGAGCTGAGCGACACCCTGCACCCGGACCACCGGGGTGACATGGAGTGGATCGCCGAGGACGGGCGGCGGGCCAAGAACCATCTGCTGGAGGCCAACCTGCGGCTGGTGGTGTCGCTGGCCAAGCGGTACACCGGCCGGGGGATGCTGTTCCTGGATCTCATCCAGGAGGGGAACCTGGGCCTGATCCGGGCGGTGGAGAAGTTCGACTACACCAAGGGCTACAAGTTCTCCACCTACGCCACCTGGTGGATCCGGCAGGCGATCACCCGGGCGATGGCCGATCAGGCCCGGACCATCCGGATCCCGGTGCACATGGTGGAGGTCATCAACAAGCTCGCCCGGGTGCAGCGGCAGATGCTGCAGGACCTGGGCCGCGAGCCCACCCCGGAGGAACTGGCGGCCGAGCTCGACATGACCCCGGAGAAGGTCATCGAGGTGCAGAAATACGGCCGGGAGCCGATCAGCCTGCACACCCCGCTCGGTGAGGACGGCGACAGCGAGTTCGGCGACCTGATCGAGGACTCCGAGGCCATCCAGCCGGGTGAGGCGGTGAGCTTCACACTGCTGCAAGAGCAGCTGCACTCGGTGCTCGACACCTTGTCCGAGCGCGAGGCCGGCGTGGTGTCCATGCGGTTCGGGCTGACCGACGGCCAGCCCAAGACGCTGGACGAGATCGGCAAGGTCTACGGGGTGACCAGGGAACGCATCCGGCAGATCGAGTCGAAGACCATGTCCAAGCTGCGCCACCCGTCCCGGTCCCAGGTACTGCGGGACTACCTCGACTGAGGCCGCAGCCTGAGAGCCCCCCGAGGGCCAGCGGCGCGGCGCCCGCACGCAGCACGCTCCAGCCAGCGGCACCACCAGGGCACACCGGAGGGTTGCCACGTGAGCGACCAGGAGCGGGGTGCGGCCGCGACCGCCGACGGCGCTCCGATCGCCCCGGAAGCGGCCGGTGAGCCTGGCCGGGGGACACGGCTGTTCCGCAGCGGACGGGCCTCCGGACCGGGCCCGGGGTGGCTGCGGGGGCATCGGTGGCTGGCCGAGCTGGCGGTGCTGGCGGGCTTTGTCGCGGCCGGGGTGCTGGCGACCTGGCCACGGGCCACCTACCTGGCTGGCTCCCTGCCGATGGGCATCGACCAGTCGCAATACGTCTGGAGCATGTGGTGGACGGCGCACCAGCTCGTCCATCTGGGCAATCCGTGGCACACCGCGTATCTGGCGGCACCGGCGGGGATACCGCTGGGATATGACACGCTGATGCCGTTGCTGGGCGTGGTGATGGCGCCCGTCACGCTCCTGTTTGGGCCATCGGCCTCCTACAGCCTGCTGGCGATTGTGATGCCCGGGCTGGCCTGCTATGCGATGTACCGGCTGGCGCGGCTATGGCTGCCGGGCTGGATCGGGCCGGTAGCCGCCGGGGCGTTCTACGGGCTGTCGGGCATGGTGGCATTCCAGGACTGGAAGCACATCCATACCGCCGCCGGGTGTGTGTTCCTCCCGCTGGCTATGGCGGCCGCGATCCGGCTGCGCCGGGACGCGACCATCAGGCGGGGAGTCATGCTGGGCCTGGTGATCGGTGCGGCGCTGCTGGTCGACCAGGAGTTCGCGGTGCTGGCGGCGGTCCTGGCTGCGCTGGTGCTGCTGCCCTGGCTGCTGCGTCAGGGCGGCCGGGCGCAGTGGCTCGCGGTGGCAGCTGGCGCCGTGACCGCGCTGGTGGTCGCCGCCGGGCAGCTCATCGCGATGGCGCAGGAGGCCGCGGCCGCGGGCAGCGTCGCTCCCAGCGCTGGCAACTACATCAAATACTCGGCGCAGCTGCCTGGCCTGTTCGCACCATCACCCCGGCTGGCGTTGTACGGCGCTACCTGGCTCGGGTCCATCTACTCGGCGCATGCACCCGGCGATGCGATTGCCACGTTCGGGCTCACCCTGACCGCGCTGGCGGTGCTGGGGCTGGTGGTCAGCTGGCGGCGGCGCAGCGCCCGGCTGCTGGGCCTGCTCTGGCTGGGCAGTGCCCTGCTCGCGCTGGGACCCCAGCTGTACGTGGGCGGCCATCGGTTTGTCCCGCTGGCGCAGCACTGGCGCGGGCTAGCGGTGTCCCTGCTGATGCCCTACACCTGGCTCATCCGGCTGCCCGGGCTGCTCTCATTCCGGGAGGCCGACCGGCTCGCCCTGCTGGGGCTCGTCGGTGCTGCCCTGCTGGCTGGGGCGGCCGTGGAATGGCTGCGGCAGCACGCCCGGCCCGTGCTCATCGCCGCCGTCGTGCTCGGCGCCCTCGAGGCGGGCTGGCCGGGATCGCCGAACGTGGGCACGATGCCCAGCACACTCAGGGCCGTGGATCATCCGATCGCCGCGGATCGCAGCAACTCGGTCGTGGTGGATGTGCCGTTCGGCATCGTCGGCATCCCGAGAGAGTATGGCAACGCCCCCTCACCTCTCGCGCTGGTCCTCGCCACCGCGGACGGCCATCCGCGCGCGGTCTCCTATGGGCCGCTGGCTGTTTCCAGCACGGTCCGCCGGATCCGGAGCCACGCGTTCTATACCGGGCTCGTCACCGTCCGGTTCGGGCAGCCGGTTTCCCCGGCCCAGCTCGCCGCCGCCCGGCAGGACCTGCGCACCTTGCATATCGGCTGGGTACTGGTGTGGCAGCGCCGCTGGATGCAGGAGGTGCGCGTGCACACCGTCGGCGACTATGACTACGCCGCCATCGGCCGCTACCTCCGCCAGACCGGGTTCCACCTGGACTACCAGGCCGACGGGGTCATGGTCTACCGGCCGTGAACGCCCCGCGTGGTTTACCATCGTTGCGCGGTCACGGGTGAGGCTACGGCCTGATGCCGCCCATACGGTGGCCGTGCGGACGCCGGTCTTGCATGCCTGCCATCGCCGCCTCGGACGGGTGACGTCGCGTCCCGCCTGCGCCCGGACCGCAAGGCGGAGGGAGGGGAGTCAGTCGGATGGCAGCGGCAGAACCATCCACGCAGCGGGCCGGGCTGGTGAGCGGTCAGCCGCTGACCGCGCGGCCCACGTGGAGCGACCAGCTGCCACGGGCCTGGTTCTTCCCGCTGGCGGTGTTCGCGGCCACCTGGCTGCTCATCCTGGCGGCCTGGTTCGGCTCTGACGCGATCGCCGGCCGCAGCCATCGCTGGACCTGGCATTTCCTGTTCAAGGACGCCAACTTCTACCTGAGCATCGCCGCGCACGGTTACACCGGTGATCCGTACAAGGCGGCGTTCTTCCCGGTTTTCCCGCTGCTGGTCCGCATCACCGGCTACCTGACCGGCGGTGATTACGCCGTCGCGGGGCTTATCGTCACCGTTGCCTGCGGCGCGGCCTCGGCGGTCGCCGTGTGGCTGCTGGCCGTCCGGGTTTGTGATCGGTGGGTTGCCGACCGCGCGGTCATGCTCTACTGCGTTTTCCCGGGCGCGATGGCGTTGGGCATGCTCTACTCCGAGCCGCTGTCCGTCGCCATCGGCGCGGCTGCGCTGCTGGCGCTGCTGGACCGCCGGTGGCTGCTGGCCGGGATCATCGGCGCCGTGGGGACCGCTGAGCGGCCAACACTGATCGTCTTGGCGGTGGTCTCGGGGGTGGCCGCGCTGCAGGCGATCTGGACCCGCCGCGAGTGGCAGGCGCTGCTCGCGCCCGCGCTCACCCCGCTTGGCATCCTTGCCTACTTCGGCTATCTCGGGCAGCGGCACCACGATTATGCGTACTGGTTCCGGCTGGAGAAGAGCGGCTGGAATCAGCAGTTCGACTGGGGCCGCCATACCGTCAGCGTGCTGCTCTGGCTCAACCCCCGGGATGCCAACCACCGCGTCTTCGTGGTTGTGCTCACCGTCATGTTCGCCGCGGCGGTGGCCGGCATCGCCCTGATGATCGCGGCCCGGCTGCCGCTTCCCGTCACGCTGTTCGGGATCCTCACGATCCTGCTGACCGTCACCTCCTCCGCCGGGGACACCAGGCCGCGGTTCGTCTGGGCCGCATTCCCCCTCTTCATCGGGGCAGCCGCCAAGCTGCCGCGGGCCGTCTACTGGCCGGTGCTGGTGCTGTCGGCCGCGGGCCTGGTCTTCCTCCTCGGGGGATGGCCATATCACCTCATCGGGCGATGGACCGCCCCGTGAGCCGTCCGCAGGCCGTTGGCCGGCACAGCCCGGGCGGCAGCCCGGCGGCGGTACCGGAGACGCGGGTGGATCCGGCCAGCCGGAACGGGGGAGTGGCGGGCTGGATACCGCTGCTGATCCCGGGGGTCGTGCTGCTGCTGGCCGACGGCTACGGGCTCGGGCGCCTGACGCTGTGGCGCGATGAGGCCGCCACTGTGGACGGGGCCAGCCGCCCGCTGCTGGGTATCTTTGCCATGGCCGGTCACATCGACGCGGTCAACAGCGCTTACTACCTGCTGATGCACCCGTGGATCGCCGTCGCGGGAATCTCGGAGACGGCGCTGCGGCTGCCATCCGTGCTGGCGATGGCCGTGGCGGCGGTGTTCACCGCGGCGATCGGGAAGCGCCTCGCCCGCGCTGGCCACCTGCCCGCACCCGCCCTGACCGGGGTGCTGGCCGGGTTGCTGTTCGTGGCTGCCCCCGAGGTCACCTGGTACGCCCAGGAGGCGCGGGCGTATGCGCTCGTCACCATGTGCGCGACCATCGCGACCTACCTGCTGCTGCGGTCGCTCGCCGACGGCCGCTGGCGGTGGTGGCTGTGCTATGGGGTGGCGATCGTCGCGACGGGGCTGCTCAACCTGCTGGCCCTGCCACTGCTCGCCGCGCATGCGGTGACGGTAGGGATCGCGCAGGCCCGGCAGCGGCCCGGCCGCGCCCCGGAGAGTACCGCGGCCTCTCCGTCGCCGGTGTCCCGCTGGCTCACCATCGCCGGGGCCGCTGTCGTGCTGCTGATCCCGCTCATCCTGATCGGGCTGGGGCAGCGCAAGGAGCAGATCGGCTGGGCGGCACGACCGGGCCTGCACTCGGTGAGCAGCCTGGCGGTCTGGTTCGCCGGGTCCCGGCCGCTGGAACTGCTGATGGGCGTGCTGGTGATCATCGGTGTGACCGTCACCTTGGTCACCCGGCCGCGGGCACCGCTTGACGTGGTCACGGTCGCCTTGCCCTGGCTGATCCTGCCACCCGCGCTGCTGCTGCTGGCATCCCAGCTCCACCCGGTGTACGACCCGCGCTACGTCGTGTACTGCCTGCCGGCCCTGGCCCTGCTCGGCGCGGCAGGCCTGGCGGGCATCACCCGGCTCGTGATGCGAAGCACCGGCCAGCGGGCGGGCGGTGCCGTCGCCTGGCTGCCGGCTGCTCTGATTGTGGTGCTGCTGGCGGCGCTGGTGGCCGGGCCACAGCGGTCGGTGCGGCTGGCTTCGGCGCGTCCGGACAACCTGCGGCTGGCGGCGGCGATTGTGGCCGCCCACGGGCGAAGCGGTGATGCCGTGCTGTACCTGCCATCGATCTGGCGCGTCTACAGCCTGGCCTATCCGGCACCGTACCGGCGGCTGCGGGATGTCGCGCTGGCCGCGCCGCCTGCCGCGGCGGCCAATATCTACGGCACCGAGGTGCGTGCGGGAGCCCTGCGCACCCGGTTCACCACGGTTACCAGGGTGTGGGTATTCACCTGGCGGGGCATGCAGGCGTTCCGCCATCCGAGGGGGCTGGAGACAACCGAGGTTGCCTTGCTGCAGCGGTTCCGCCTGATCCAGCGCTGGTCGCTGGGCGAATCCGTGCTCAGCCTGTACAGCCGCGGCTTACCGGTTAGGCCGGCTGGGAGCCCCGGCCGCTAGCGCGGCAGCGTCCCGCCGCCTCGGCAAGCGCACGGGCGCGCTGTCATTCCGGCGAGAGCCGCCCGGTCTCGTCCTGGATCTCGGCGTTGACCCGGGCCAGCGCCTCCGCGTGCTGGCGGCTGTGGTGGGCGCAGAAGAGCAGCTCCCCGGCACCGGCGAGGACGACCCGCACGTAGGCCTGCGCACCGCAGCGGTCGCACAGGTCCATCGCGGTCAGCGGCTGGCTAGGAGCCATAGCACC
>Ga0306922_10002206_pt1 | contig 18094 bp, 10 predicted proteins | sample sta12Cox44000082_FD_203758 | JGI IMG/M metagenome (GOLD analysis project Ga0306922, IMG submission 203758) | Lab enrichment of tropical soil microbial communities from Luquillo Experimental Forest, Puerto Rico - statoxic.12C.oxic.44.000.082 (v2)... | ecosystem: Environmental > Terrestrial >... | reverse complement strand
CGGCACGTCTCGGATGTGGCTGGGGCGAAGATGATCTGGTTCTTCCGGCCTGCTTCGGCGACGCGAGCGCGCGCCAGCGCATCGGCCCGTTCGTTTTCGGGATGACCGGAATGACCGCGTACCCAGATCCAGGTTACGTCGTGCCGAGCTGCGGCGGCGTCGAGTCGTTGCCACAGATCGATGTTCTTCACCGGCTTCTTGTCGGCGGTGAGCCAGCCTCGGCGCTGCCACCCGTTGATCCACTTGGTGATGCCGTCGCGCAGATACTGGCTATCGCTGTAGAGCCGCACCCGGCAGGGGCGCTTCAGAGCTTCCAGTCCTGCAATCGCCGCCGTCATCTCCATGCGGTTGTTGGTCGTGTCGGGCTGGAAGCCACTCAGTTCCCGCTCTGTCCCGCGATAGCGGAGGATTGCGGCCCACCCCCCAGGGCCCGGGTTGCCGCGGCAGGCGCCATCGGTAAAGACTTCGACCTCGGACAGCTCAGGCATCGAGGCCATAGCCGCCCGGGTCGGTAACGACCCGGTGGAACCGCAGTTTACGAAGATATTCGAGAGGGTCCTTCGGTCGGACCAACGCCCCTGCTGGGGGATTTAGCCAATCAAAGAGTCGCGTCAGCAGAAAGCGCAGCGCGCTGCCGCGTGCGAGCACCGGCAGCATAGCGAGTTCGGCTGGCGAGAGCGGCCGCTCCCGGCGATAGCCGTCGAGCAACAGCCGCGCCTTGGTCACGTTGAGGCTGCCATCGGCTTCGAAACACCAAGCGTTAAGGCAGATCGCCAAGTCATAGGCGAGAAAGTCGGTGCAAGCGAAATAGAAGTCAATCAGGCCGGACAGCTCCTGGTCGCGGAAGAAGACGTTATCCGGAAAAAGGTCGGCGTGAATCACCCCGATCGGGAGGTCGCGCGGCCACACGGTTTCGAGCAGCACAAGTTCGGCCGCGAGTTCTTCGGCGAGCCCAGGCTGTACCTCGGCAGCGCGGGTCCGACAGGATTCGAACAGGCGCCGCCAGCCGGCGACCGCCAGATCATTCGCTCGGGTCATCCCGAACGAAGCGCCGGCACGATGCAGCGAGGCAAGCGCCCGGCCGAGGGCAGCGCAATGGAAAGGCATGATTCGTCGCGGCCACATCCCGGCGAGAAACGTCACTATCGCCGCGGGCCGCCCGCACAGCTCACGCAACGCGATCCCGTCACGACCCCGTACAGGGGTCGGGCATGCGACGCCATGGCGCGCGAGATGCTCCATCAACGCGATAAAGAACGGCAAGTCCCTCGGCGCGACCCGCTTTTCATAGAGGGTCAGAATGAAATTGCCGCGCTCGGCGGTGACCAGAAAGTTCGAGTTCTCGACACCCTCGGCGATACCCTTGCAGGACAGCACTTCGCCGATGTCATAGAGCGCAGCGAAGGCTCTGAGATCATCATCGGAGACATCGGTGTAGACGGCCATGACTCCCTGCCTCAACCTGGCTTGTGCGTCGGACGCGGCTCGCATACAGTCCGACGCACGCGCCGCCGGAGCGCGCGGACACTAGCAAGGGCGACGGTGGGGAAGAAACAATGGCCGAACCGATACCCGCGCAGAAAGAGCCCTACGGCGTCACCGTCGAAGCCGGCAAGAGGTATTTCTGGTGCGCTTGCGGGCGGAGCGCCAACCAGCCGTTCTGCGACGGCTCGCACCAGGGCACCGGGCTGAACCCGGTCCCGTTCACTGCCGCGGCGACCGAGGAAGTCTGGCTCTGCGGCTGCAAGTCGACCGGCGGCAAGCCGTTCTGCGACGGGACGCACGCCAGCCTGTGAGACGTCCGCGCACCGCACCGAGTGCGGTGCTGATCGGGGTCCTCGCTCTTTCCGGCTGTGGCTTGGCTCCTTCGTTTTCGTCAAAGCCGACCGAAGCCTGTCCGAGCGCGGTGATCCTGCGGCCGCTCGCCAACACCGCCGTGTTCGGCCCGGCAACGGAGCGGCGCCCGGATAATGTCGCATTCTACGGGCTGTTGAGCGAGGCCGACCTGAAGTGCGAATATACCGGCGACGCGGTGCGCATGCTCCTCGACGTCGTGGTCGTCGGCGAACGCGGCCCGGCCGCGAAGGCCGATTCGGTGGATTTCCAATATTTCGTGGCTGTGACCGGCCCCGATCAATCGATCCTCGGCAAGAAGCCGCTCCCGGTGCGCATCGTCTTTGACACGCCGCAAAAGCGCGCCGGCGTCACCGATCACATCGAGGAGACGATCCCGCTCGGCGGCCGCAAGGGGGCCGATCTAAACGTCGTCGTCGGGTTTCAGCAAAGCCCCGAGGTCGTCGATTTCTATAAGCGTTTCCGCGGCCGCTGAGCGGGCGCCGGCCGCGGCCGAGACGGCTACTTTCCCTCCTCGATTGGAAGATACTGGGTAAGATCGATGCTTGCCGCGTGCGGAGACGAAAACCGTGCTCGCAAGCTGTTGATGTTCGAGTCAGGCTACCGCAAATTCCCTAGACGAGCGAACAGGGAATTAAATCGGTCGAACAGGGAGTGGAATCCGCCTAACAGGCAAGCACCTGGGTAAGGCGCGACCGCAACAAACTGGCCACGAGCTCCGACCGGTGCTACATATGGCGCGCTGTATGCACGCCCGCAGGAGAGGTCGCGCCCCCGGCTCGAACAGGGGGTCCGCGGCGCCGAAGGAGCAACCGCCCCGGAAACTCTCAGGCAAAAGGACCGCGGGCGCAAGGGCGCTCTGGAAAGCAGCGGGTGATCTCCCGCTCACCGAAGGAGTAAGCCCACCCCCACCCTACCCTCCCCCGCCGGCGGGGGAGGGTAGGGTAGGGTGGGTGAATCTCTCAGGGTCCACGACAGAGGGGGCAGCGGTCGGACGCTCGGGCGTCCGTTCTGTCGGAGGTCCTGTGACCCTTGTTACCGCTGCGGCACCGCTCAAGCGGACACCGCTCCACTCTCTCCATCTCGCCCTCGGCGCCAAGATGGTGCCCTTCGCCGGGTACGAGATGCCGGTGCAATATCCCTCCGGCATCCTCAACGAGCACCTGCACACGCGCTCGCAAGCCGGACTCTTCGATGTCTCGCATATGGGACAGCTGCGGCTCGTCGGAGGGGATCCGGTCAAAGCCCTCGAAGCGCTCGTTCCCGGCGATCTGCTGGCGCTGGCCTCGTGGCGCATGCGCTACACGCTGCTGCTGAGCGAAGCGGGCGGCATCCTCGACGACCTGATGGCTACGCGGCTCGAGGACGGGCTCGTTCTTGTCGTCAACGCGGCGCGCAAAGAGGCCGATCTCGCCCATTTGCGCGCTCGTCTCGACCGCTCTACCACGGTCGAGCTGCTGGAGGATCAGGCGCTCCTGGCGCTCCAGGGACCCGCTGCCGCTACCGTCCTGTCCGACTTTTGCGAAGGCATTGCGCGGCTCGGTTTCATGACCGCAACGGAGACGACGCTCGCCGGCTGCAAATGCCTAGTCACCCGCTCCGGCTATACCGGCGAGGACGGATTCGAGATTTCGTTGCCGGCGGATGGTGCGGCGGCGGTCGCCGAGATGTTGCTCGCCCGGCCGGAAGTGCGGCCGATCGGCCTCGGTGCCCGCGATTCGCTGCGCCTGGAGGCCGGCCTCTGCCTTTATGGGCATGACATCGACGAGACGACTACCCCGATCGAGGCCGCCCTCGCCTGGGCGATCGGCAAGCGACGATGCGCCGAGGGCGGGTTTCCCGGGGCCTCGGTCGTGCTGCGCCAGCTCGCTGAAGGGGCAGCGCGCACCCGCGTTGGCATCCAACCGGACGGACGCGCGCCGGCGCGCGAGGATACACCGATCCTCAACGCCGCCGGGGCGACGATAGGGCGATTGACGAGCGGCGGCTTCGGCCCTTCGGTCGGCGCGCCCATCGCGATGGGCTATGTCGATCGCCGTCATGCCGCGGCGGGCACGCCGCTCGCCTTGCTCGTGCGCGGCACCGCCCGTCCGGCGCGTGTCGTGCGCCTGCCATTTGTCCAGCACCGTTATCACCGCGGTTGATACCGGAGGAGGAAATCGCCGAATGAGCACTTTGCGTTTCACCAGAGATCATGAATGGGTGCGGCTCGACGGCGATCTCGCGATCGTCGGCATCACCGACTATGCGCAGTCACAGCTCGGTGATGTCGTCTATGTCGAGCTGCCAGAAATCGGACACCGGGTCAAGAAGGGCAAGGAGGCTGCGGTCGTCGAATCGGTCAAGGCGGCAAGCGAAGTCTATGCGCCGGTTTCGGGTGAGGTCGCGGAGATCAACCAGATGCTCACGACCGAGCCCGCCATAGTCAACGCCGACCCGATGGGCGACGGCTGGTTCATCAAGCTCCGCCTCGACGACCCAAAGGAACTGGACAGCCTGATGGACGAGGAGGGCTACAGGCGCTTTATCGAGGAGCAGCCCTGATGCGCTATCTCCCGCTGACGGATCCGGACCGTCGCGAGATGCTGGCGGCGATCGGCGTCGATTCGATCGACGCGCTGTTCGCGGACGTGCCTGGTGCAGCGCGGCTCGACGGTCTGGTCGACCTGCCGGGGGCAATGGGCGAGATCGAGGTCGAGCGCGCGATCTCTCGCATGGCCTCACGCAACGTCGCGGCCGACTCGGTCCCGTTCTTCATCGGCGGCGGCGCTTATCGGCATCACATCCCGGCCGCGGTCGACCATCTGATTCAGCGCGGGGAGTTTCTGACCTCCTATACCCCGTACCAACCGGAGCTCGCGCAGGGAACCCTGCAGTATCTGTTCGAATTCCAGACCCAAGTTGCGTTGCTGACCGGCATGGAGGTTGCGAACGCGTCGCTCTATGACGGTGCGACGGCCTGCGCCGAGGCGGTAATGATGGCCAATCGTTTGACCCGCCGGCAAAAGGCGGTTCTGTCGGGCGGGCTTCATCCGCATTACCGGGAGGTGTGCGAGACCTATGCCCGGTTCGTCGGCTTCGAGCTCGACGCGGTGGATCCCGCTCCCGACGGAGCCGAGGATCTCACCGGGCTCGTCGGCCCCGACACTTCCTGCGTCGTCGTGCAGAACCCGGGTTTTTTTGGCGAAATTCGCGACTATTCCGATCTCGCCCGAAACTGCCACGACGCCGGTGCGCTGCTGGTCGTCGTGGTAACGGAAATCCTGTCGCTCGGTGCCGTTGTCCCGCCGGGCGAGATGGGAGCGGACATCGTCGCGGCGGAGGGTCAGTCGCTCGGCAACGCGCTCAATTTCGGCGGACCCCATCTCGGCCTGTTCGCCAGCCGGGAGAGGTTCGTTCGTCAGATGCCGGGGCGTCTCGCCGGCCAGACCGTCGACGCCGACGGCCGGCGCGCCTGGGTGCTGACCTTGTCGACCCGCGAGCAGCACATCCGGCGCGAGAAGGCGACCAGCAACATCTGCACCAATTCGGGACTCTGCGCCCTCGCTTTTACGATCCATCTGGCGCTGCTCGGCGAGACCGGGCTGACCCGGCTTGCGCGCTGGAACCACGCCGCGGCCGTGGCGCTCGCCGAGCGGCTGGAGCGAATACCGGGTGTGCGGCTTCTCAACCGGGCCTTCTTCAACGAGTTCGCACTGCGGCTGCCGCGTCCCGCCGCCGCGGTCGTCGAGGCCCTCGCCGAGAAGGGCGTGCTCGCCGGCATCCCGGTAAGCCGCTTTTATCCGAACCGGACCGAGTTGGCCGAGATTCTCTTGGTGGCGGCAACGGAGATGGTGACGACCGAGGACGTAGACCGCTTCGAACGGGAGCTCAAGGAGGCGCTGTCGTGAGCGACTGGAGCCAGGCGGTGAGCAACCGCGCCGCCGAAGATCTGGTCCCCCCAATCGCGACGGCCACCGGCAACCGTGGGTTACAAATCGAAGAAGGGCTGATATTCGAGCAGGGCTCACGAGGTCGTTGCGGCGTCGACCTTGTCGACCCCCCACCGTTTCAGACCCGTCTTGGCGGACTCGAAAGGCAAAGAGCGATCGGCCTGCCCGGCCTCAGCGAGCCGCAAGTGGTGCGCCATTTCACCCGGTTGTCGCAAAAGAATTACGCAATCGACAGCGGGCTTTATCCGCTCGGGTCGTGCACGATGAAGCACAACCCGCGGCTCAACGAGAAGCTGGCACGGCTCCCGGGATTTGCCGATATTCATCCGCTGCAACCGGCATCGACCATTCCTGGCGCGCTCGCGCTGATCGACACGTTGGCCCACTGGCTCAAGACCCTGACCGGAATGCCCGCCATCGCGCTGAGCCCAGGCGCGGGAGCGCATGGCGAGCTCTGCGGCATCATGTCGATTCGTGCCGCCCTGGAGGCGCGCGGCGACCAGCGCAGCCGGGTTCTTGTGCCGGAGTCGGCGCACGGTACGAACCCCGCGACGGCTGCCGCGTGCGGCTACAACGTCGATTCGATCGCGGGCAACTCACAAGGACGAGTCGACCTCGGGGCGCTCAAGGCCAAGCTCGACGCGGATGTCGCAGCGCTGATGCTGACCAACCCGAACACTTGCGGACTGTTCGAGAACGAGATCCTCGAAATCGCCGCCGCGGTGCACGCGGCCGGCGCGTTCTTTTACTGCGATGGTGCCAACTTCAACGCGATCGTAGGGCGGGTGCGGCCGGCCGATCTGGGCATCGATTGCATGCATCTGAACCTGCACAAGACCTTTTCGACCCCGCATGGCGGTGGCGGGCCGGGAAGCGGCCCGGTTGCGCTGGCCGCGAGCCTCGCCCGATACGCACCCTTACCGTGGCTGGTGCACGGCCCCGACGGACTCGAACTGGTCGAGCATAAGGTGGGCAAGGCGCAGCAAGCGATCGGCAGACTGAAAGGCTTCCACGGGCAGATGGGCATGTTCGTGCGCGCGCTCGCCTATATGATGAGTCACGGGGCCGACGGACTGCGCCAGGTAGCCGAGGACGCGGTACTCAATGCCAATTACCTGCGCGTTCGACTCGAGACCGATCTCAGCCTTTCGTTTCCGGGTCTCTGCATGCACGAAGTGCTGTTCGACGACCGCTTTTTGAAGGAAACCGGCATCACCACGCTCGACTTCGCCAAGGCGATGATCGACGAGGGATATCATCCGATGACGATGTATTTCCCGCTGGTTGTCCGTGGAGCGTTGCTGATCGAGCCCACCGAAACCGAGAGCAAGGCCTCGCTCGACCAGTTCGCCAGCGTGCTGAAGGCCCTCGCCGACAAAGCCCGCTCTGGCGACGCGGCGCCTTTTCGCGCAGCGCCACGCTGGACGCCGCGCCGCCGCTTGGATGAGACCGCCGCGGCGCGTAAACCGGTGCTACGCTGGGGACCGGAGCCGGTAGACCAGTCGGCCGAGGAGTAGCCGCAACACGCTTCATCGCAGACCCGGGGGAGTCGCGAGGGAATGCCGTCCGACCGAATTCATTTGAGCGTCGCCGAGGCGCGTGAACATGCCGAGCGCGCGATGCGCGGCATCGGCTATGACGCCGAGGAAGCCTGCATTATTGCGGATCATGCGATCGACGCGGCGCTGTGCGGCTACGAGTATTCGGGCTGGCGAAGCTTCTTAACATCCCTGAGCACAGGCGCTTCAAGGCGCCGCGCCGGCCAATGCGGGTGCTGCGCGAGACCGAGGTATCGGCACTCTATGACGGCGGCAACAACGTGGGCATGCTGGCGACGCATCACGCCGCCCGAGCGGCGATCGCAAAGGCAACATCACGCGGATTCGCTATCGTCGGGGTCACCAACAGCTGGATGAGCGGTCGCAGCGCGTACTACGTCGAGATGATCGCCAACGCCAACCTGATCGGGATCCACACGGCGGGCTCCACGCGTACCGTCGCCCCGCCTGGCGGCACGCGCCCGGCGCTCGGTACCAACCCGATCGCCTTCGGCCTGCCATCGTCTCGCGGGCCGATTGTCTTCGATATGGGAACTTCGGCGTTTATGGGCACCGATTTGATGTATCGCGAGCGAATCGGGCAGTTGCTGCCGGAGGGGGTGGCAATCGATTCCGAGGGCCAACCGACACGCGATCCCACCCTGGCAAGAGCTGGAGCCCTGCTACCGTTCGGCGGCTATAAGAGTTTTGGGCTGGCCCTTATCGTGCAAGCTTTCGGGTTGCTCGCCAGCTCGGCGTTCGACCCTGATCAGGACGACGGGTACTTGTTCGTGGTGTTCAAGCCTGATCTTCTCGGTGACCTCGACGACTTCAAGCTGCGGCTTGGCGAGCTTATCGAGCGGATCAAGGCCACCCCGCGGCAGCCTGAGGTGCCCGAGATTCGCATTCCCGGGGAGCGCGCGTTCCATAGCCGGGAGAGGGCGTTGCGCGAGGGGATCGAAATCGATCGATTGGTCTACGAGGCGCTCGCCACGCTCCACGCATGATCCCTTAGAGTGGAATAACCCTGGCCCATTTGAGTCAGAATTAGGCTGAGTGTGCCACATTCTTGTCACGACCGTTTGGGCCTTGCGGCCGCGGCGGCGAGGCCAGCCTTGCCCCAATTCGTCCGATCGCTCCGCAAGCCCCCTTTCCGCCGCTCAAAGAAACTCGCCCCCCGCGACAACAAGGGATCACGGCAAACCTAGCAATTGGCTCTTCTTGTGTGTAATGAACTTAATGTGGCGCTGCCACTCGTCGCCGATCTTGCCCCCACGGACCCTGAATAAGCTCTAGCGGTATGAGTGACGGATCGATCGCGATCGTCGGAGCGTCCTGCCGGTTTCCCGGGGCAGAAGATCTGGAAGGATTCTGGCAGTTGCTCGCTTCCGGGGGGGACGCGGTCTCCGAGGTCGATCCGCAGCGCTGGTCGAGAAAATTTTTTTATCATCCGGACCGAAGCGAGCCGGGCAAGAGCTACAGCTGGGCGGCCGGACTGATCAGCGACATCGATCTCTTCGAGCCGTCTTTTTTCGGCATCTCCCCGCGCGAGGCGGCCCAAATGGATCCACAGCAGCGGCTGCTGCTGGAATTAACCTGGCATGCATTCGAGGATGCCGGCATTCCGACGAGCAAAATATCCGGAAGTACCACCGGAGTCTACATTGGTGGATCGACGACCGATTATTCTGATTTAAGGCTTGGAGATCCAGCGAGCACCGATTCATACTTCATGACCGGCAACACGTTGAGTGTGTTCGCCAACCGCATTTCTTATGTATTTGATCTCCGTGGACCGAGCCTAACGATCGACACAGCCTGCTCGTCTTCGCTCGTCGCCTTGCATCACGCCTGCGAGGCAATCCGCAGCAAGCGCGTCGCGACCGCAATCGTTGGCGGTATCAACCTGCTGCTCGCGCCCTACCCGTATCTCGGATTTTGCTCCGCCTCGATGCTTTCGCGGCGCGGGCGGTGTTTTGCCTTCGACGAACGCGCCGATGGCTACGTCCGCGGCGAGGGGGGCGGCGTGGTAATTCTCAGACCCCTTGAGGATGCGCTCGCCGATAGAGATGCGGTCCGCGCCGTGATCCTCGGCACCGGGGTCAATTCCGACGGCCGTACGATCGGATTGTCATTGCCGAGCGAGGCGGCACAGGCATCCCTGCTGCGCTCGGTCTATGCGCGCGCAGGTGTTGCTCCGCAACAACTCACGTTCTTCGAAATGCACGGCACCGGCACGCCGGCCGGAGATCCAATTGAAGCGGCCGCCGTCGGGCATTCTCTCGGCCAGAGCCGATCCGATCCGCTCCCGATCGGCTCGGTAAAGACCAATATCGGTCACCTGGAACCGGCATCAGGCATGGCCGGGTTGCTGAAAGCGGCGCTCGCGCTCGACCGCGGTATCGTGCCGCCGACATTGCACTGCGAAGCGCCGAACCCCAACATCGCGTTCGACAAATTCAACCTTAGACTGGTACGTGATGCGGAGCCGATCAGCGCGGCGCGTGAGCGGCGGTACGCGGGGGTCAATTCCTTTGGTTTCGGCGGGACAAACGCCCATGTCGTGCTTGCCGCCTCGCCGTCCCGGGACAAAGCGTCGCCGCTGCCAGAAACCATGCCTCCTCTGGTCATTTCGGCGCGCACCGAAGCGTCGCTTCGCGAACTCGTCCGAAGCTGGTGCAGCACGCTCGCCAGGACACCCAGCGAGCAAGCAGCTGTGTTGGCGCGAGCTGCCGCCCGTAAACGCGACCACCATGCCCACCGGCTTGTCGCGTTAGGGAAGGATCCGGGGACGACCGCTGGAATGCTTGCCGACTTTCTCGATGGCGTCCCGGCACCGGGCGTGATCGCGGAGACGGGGGTTCGGGAGGACAAGCTTGCGTTCGTGTTCTCGGGCAACGGCGCGCAATTCCCGGGAATGGGACGCGATGCGTTGCGTACCAACACGGTCTTTCGCAGTGCCGTCGAGGAAGTCGATGGGCTGCTCCGGCCGGAGCTCGGCTGGTCTATTACCGAACTTCTCGAGAGCGGGGTCGGCAGCGACATGCTGGCGCGCGCCGACGTCGCGCAACCGCTTTTGTTTGCCGTCCAGGTCGGCATCGTTCGGGCGCTGGGAGCCATCGGTATCCGCGCCGCCGCTCATTTCGGGCACAGTGTCGGGGAGATCGCCGCAGCCTGGGGCTCGGGCGCCCTCTCGCTTGCCGATGCAGGGCGCGTGGTCATCGCGCGCAGCCGTCATCAGCAGCAAACCCAGGGTGCGGGCCGGATGGCGGCGGTCGCACTCACGCATGATGCTGCTCGTGCCATTCTCGCTGAATTGGACAGCTCGGCCGAGATCGCCGCATTCAACGCTGCCCGCTCGGTGACGATTTCGGGTTCAATCGAGGAACTCCAACGCCTGGAAGCCGAGTTTCAGCGCCGCGACATTGGGTTCCGCTCTCTCGATTTGGATTTCGCCTTCCACTCGCGAGCAATGGACGCCTTCCGCGAAGACCTCATGGCGGATCTTGCCGGCCTTGCCTCGCGCCCGCCTGAGGCACGGCTGGTATCGACGGTAACCGGCCAGATGGTCCAAACCGAAGCGCTCGATGCCGAATATTGGTGGCGCAATGTGCGCTATCCGGTGCGCTTCACCGACGCGGTCGCCGAACTTATCGGTGAAGGGCATCGCATCTTTCTCGAGGTCGGCCCACGGGCCATTCTTCAATCCTACCTCACGGGCGGTCTGCGTTCCGCCGAGGTGCAAGGGCGCGTGCTGGCGAGTCTCTCGCGCGCGCAAGATGACGACGATCCGTTCCCCGCGATTGCGGCACACTGCCATGCGGCCGGACACGACTGGACGTCATCGGCATCGTTCGACGGCCCCTCTGACCCTCGCGGGCTTCCGCTCTACCCCTGGAACCGGGAGAGGTTCTGGTTCGCCGTAACGACTGAGGCTGCCGATCTCGTCAATCCGCCTTTTGATCACCCGCTTCTCGGGTTCCGCCAGCGCGGTGCGACGGCAAGTTGGCTCAATCATCTCGACGAGCAGGTGCTGCCCTGGATCGCCGATCATGCTGTCGAAGGAGTGGCGGTGTTGCCGGCGGCGGCAGTTCTGGAAATGGCGCTCGCCGCCGCGCGATGGCGATGGCCGGATGCGCCGGCGCTCGAGGTTTTTGATGTCGAACTGCGCCGCCCGATGCCGTTCGACAAGGGTCGGATGCGTGAGCTGCGCACGGTGCTCCAATCCGATGAAGGGGATTGGGAGCTTTTAGGCCGTTCGCGATTGTCGAGTGAGCCGCTGGCCGTCTATGCGGTCGCGCGCGTCTGCGCTGCAACGGATTCCCGCGCAATCATTTCCTCGGCCGGCAGCGCGTCCGCCCTGCGCCGGATCGAAAGCGAGAGCCTTTATCGTCACGCACACCTTGCCGGACTCGATTACGGCTGCCGTTTCAAGACCGTGACGCATGTTGAAATCGCCGGCCCGCACAGCGCCATTGCCTACCTCGATCCCTCGCCCGTCTGTGAAGATCTCGACTCTTATCTGCTTCACCCCGCATTACTCGATGGCGCGCTGCAAGGGCTTTTCGGGCTGTTGGCCGATCGTCAGCATCACATGCAGGGTGTCGGGTTCCTACCGTGGCGCTTTGGACGCGTTCGGCTTTCGGCACCGTTTGGGCGGGTTCCCCGTCACGCCCGGCTACGGCTCACCCGTATCGGGGTTCGATCGATATCAGCCGATATTGTCCTCAGCGACGATGTAGGAGACATCGTCGCAGAGCTCGCCGATTGCTGGTTTCGCCGCGTCGAACTGACCCGGCGACGCCCGATCGACGAACGCACGCTCCGAGTCGATCTTGTACCGGCCCCGCTTTCTGAGCCCGGGCCGCCGCGCAAGCTGGCCGATTTCCCCGCCGCTCTGTCCCGGCTTGCTGCCGCCCACCAGCCGAGCCTTGTACGAGAAGAACAGGCGCTGCTGCTCGACGCCTTAATCGGCTCGGTCGCATTCCGATCGTTAGGAAAGCTCGTTGAGCATGGACGGCTTTTTGCCGTTAGCGAGCTCACTAAGTCGGGTCAAATCGCATCCGACTCGGTTGGAATCGTCGAATGCTTGCTACGGTTGCTCAAACGGTTCGGCGCCGCTACCGAGACCGAATTGGGATGGCGGTTCGAGCCCTCGCACGATCTGCCCCAGGTGTCGGAAGTCTGGCGGCTGCTCCTCTCCGAAGCGCCTGACCTGGTGGCGGAACTCGCTCTTATCGCCACCGCGGTGGAGGACTTACCCAAAATTTTTGCAGACGGCATCAGGCAGCCAGACATTCAGCTTTCGCCGATGGCCGAGCAGTTGCTTCAGGGTTCACCGGCGATCGCTCCCGGAATCGAATTGCTGTGCGACGCGTTGGCGGAGTTGGCGGCGGAATGGCCTAAGGCGCAGCCGATGCGGATTCTCGAGATCGGCGCGAGTGGTGGTGGAGCGACCCGCCGGATCCTCGACCGCTTGGCGCGATCCGGGGTCGCGCTCGCCTACGTGGCGGCGAGCACCGATTCCGAACAGGCGGCTCGGCTCTCCTCGCTAGCTAAATCTTTTGTCGGGGCCTCCGCGTGCCGCTGGTCGCCGGACGACGGGAATGACAGTCTGAATGGCGCAGTCTTCGACGGCATCTTGGCGATGAATACCTGCGCGCGGTTGCGGCTCGATTCGGCCTCCCTCGCCGGCCTGCGGGATCTGCTTGTCCCTGGCGGATTTTTCGTTGCCGTGGAAGCCGAGCCCAACGCCCTCTGGGACGTTGTCTTCGGCCAGAGTGCAAGCTGGTGGCAGCCAGCATCGTGGGCACACCATTCATCGCCGTTGCGTTCAGCCGAGGAATGGCGGAGCGAACTCGCCATCGCGGGCTTCGAATCCACCGGCACGACGACGGCCGCCCCGGCCCCCTGGCCGAGTGCTGTACTCTGGGGCTGCGCGCCGCCGCGCGCGGAGCCCGTTCTCGGCGACCCAGCGGCGCCGCGCCCGATTACCCTCGTCTCCGGAGATGTTGCGTTCCGCACGGCCTTGCAAGATCGCCTGGCCGAGGTGGGCTACACCGTCACGCTCGCGCAATCGCTTGATCTCCACGCCGTAACCGCAGCTGAGGGCGTGCCGCGGTCGGACGACGAAATGCGGCAGATAGTCCTTTTCCTTGCAGAAGAGCCTGGTGACTGTGACCCGATCGAGCAGCTGTCGCAACAAATCGCGGCGCTGGCCCGGATCGCGACGATCGCGGTTGAGCGCCACGCCGCGCTTTGGGTGGTGACTTGCGACGCGCAGCAAGCCGGGCTCGCGCACCAAACTCCCGGTCCGGTGGGCGGTGCCCTGTGGGGCCTAGGGCGCGTGCTCGTCAACGAGATGCCGCGCCTTTCGGTTCGCCTGCTTGACCTTCCGGGCGTTGCCGCTCCGGGCGAGCGCGCGCAACTAGTCGCTGCCGAGTTGGCGGCCGCAACGGCCGAGAGCGAAGTCGTCTGGACATCGCAAGGTCGCCATGTTCCTCGCTTGCGCCGGGGCCTTCCAACGCGCTGGGCAATGGCCTCGGATACACTTAGCGTCGGGACGGCCCACACCGGGGGACTCGACGCGCTGGGTTGGGAGGTTCGGGTTCCCCAACCGGTCGAAGAGGGTCAGGTCGAAATTGAGGTGCACGCCTCCGGCCTCAACTTTCGGGACGTCATGTGGGCAATGGGGCTGCTGCCGGAAGAGGCCCTAAGTGACGGTTTTGCCGGACCAACATTGGGGCTCGAATGCGCGGGTATCGTCCGCTCTCTCGGCCCAGGGGTCGACGGCTTGGCTGTCGGCGACCGGGTCATGGCATTCGCCCCGGGGTCGTTGAGCACGAGCGTAGTGACGATCGCCGAGGCCGTCGCCCCGATCCCGCCGGAGACGAGCTTTGCCGAAGCCGCGACAATCCCGGTGACGTTTGTTACCGCGATTTACGCTCTGGGCCACCTGGCAAAGCTCGCCCCGGGAGAGCACGTCCTCATCCACACCGCTTCCGGAGGTGTGGGACTTGCCGCGATTCAATACGCCAAACAACGTGGCGCAGTGGTGACCGCGACAGCCGGATCGGAGGTGAAAAGAGCATTTCTGCGATTGGCCGGTGCCGATTGCGTCCTCGATTCGCGAGACCTCGCCTTTTGCGATGCCGTGCGCGAGTTCACCGAGGGGCAAGGGGTCGACATTGTGCTCAACTCGCTGAGCGGCGAGGCGATGGAGCGGAGCCTCGACGTACTCAAGCCGTTTGGTCGGTTCCTCGAACTCGGGAAGCGGGATTTTTATCTTAACCGACGGATTCACTTGCGCCCGCTCCGGCAAAACATCTCGTACTTCGCGATCGACATCGATCAACTGCCGGTTCGCCGGCCCGATCTCGCCCGCCGGCTGCTGACTGAGGTCTCCGCGGCGCTCTTCAATCGTGAAATCCGGCCGTTGGCGCACCGCGTATTCTCCTTCGGAGAGCTCGAAGACGCCTTTCGACTGATGCAGTCGTCCGGCCATATCGGCAAGCTCGTCCTCGTACCCGACGCCAATGCCGGCGTGTCCCTGCGCAAGGCGTCGGAGACCGTCTTGCGCCGCGACGGGACCTATCTGATCATCGGCGGGATCGAGGGGTTCGGGTATGAGTGCGCGCGTTGGGTGGTGGCGCATGGTGCCGGCTCGATCGCGCTCCTCGGCCGTCGAGGGTCGGCAACTCCCGGCTGCGAAGCAAGAGTTAAAGAACTCGAAGGTTCAGGCGCAGAGATTCGCGTGTATCAGGGGGACGTCGCCGATCGCAGGTCTCTGGCGACGGTCCTCGACGCCATCCGGGCAAATCAGTCGCCACTGCGCGGTGTTGTACACGCCGCATCGGTAATCGAAGACGGTCTTGTCGCCGATATCGACCTCGCCCGCATCGCTCCTATCATGGCCCCCAAGCTCGGCGGGGCGATCGCCCTCGACGCATTGACCCGCAACGATCCGATCGAACTTTTTCTGCTGTTCTCGTCGGCAACGACCCTAGTGGGGGCGCCCGGCCAGGGTGTCTATGTCGCCGCGAATATGGCTCTCGAAGCGCTCGCCCGCAGGCGGCAGGCCGAAGGCAGACCGGCGCTTGCCATCGCCTGGGGCCCGATCGAGGATGCCGGCCATCTGGCCGAGCGGCCCGCGGTTCTCGATTCACTCGCGCGTCGGCTCGGCGCCAGACCGATCCCTGCGGCACAGGCTCTCGCCGGACTCCCCGCAATGATCGCGAGTGGGTTGCCGACCGTCGCGTTTGCCGATGCGAACTGGTCCGAAGCTCGGCGATCTTTGCCGATTCTGGCAACACCGCTGTTTGCGGAGAGCCGCGCCAAAGTGTCTCCCTCTCCCGTTGACGAATCGCTTGCCGAGCGGCTCGCCTCGTTGGATCCGGAGGCGGCGCTGGCAATGCTGAAGACGGTTGTTGCCGAGGAGGCGGCGACGATATTGCGGCTGCCTGGGGCGGGCATTGACCCACTGCGACCACTATCCGAACTGGGGATGGATTCATTGATGGCGGTCGAACTCCGCCTTGCGCTGGAGAACCGACTCCGGGTTGATCTGCCGCTGGTCTCGCTCACCGAGGGCACGAGCGTTGCGTCGATTGCCGCGCGACTCGCTGCCGCGGTCTCGACAGGACCCAGGGACGGCGAGGTTATTGCCCTCGCTGCGCACCATGAGGCTGTCGAGGCGGCGCGATCCCCTGTGGACCCCGATCGAGTTGCGGCGGAGTAGCATTTTGGACCGGAGCAGCCCCTTGTTTGGTCTATCGGCGCAGGCAAAGGCGCAGCTGATCGCGAAGCTGTCGTTGGCATATTCGGTCCGACCCGAGGAGCGGTCGGCTCGCCGCTCCAACCCGGAAGAGAGCAGCACTTTTAGCCCGAGGCTCGATGTGTCGGAGCTCGATGGGTTCCGGGAGATCCGCATGATCCGCGAAGCCGCAGATTTTCTCGGCATCGCCGATCCGTTCTTTCGTGTGCACGAGGGCATCGCCGGCGCAGAAACCCTTATCGGCAGCAAAACCTACGTCAACTTCGCCTCGTACAATTACATCGGGCTCAACGGTCATCCGCATATCGCTGACGCGGCGAAAGGCGCGATCGACCGCTATGGGACTACGGTCTCGGCGAGCCGTCCGGTCTCCGGTGAACGGCCGATCCACCGCGAGCTAGAGCAGATGCTGGCGCGGATTCACGGCTGCGAAGATTGTGTCACTTTGGTCGGCGGCCATTCGACGAACGTCACCGTGATCGGACATCTGCTCGGCCGTAACGATGTAATCGTTCACGATGCGTTGATCCACAACAGCATCGTTCAAGGGGCGACGCTATCCGGCGCGCGCCGGGTGCCGTTTCCTCATCTCGACCACCGAGCCGCAGATCGGCTGCTGGGCGAGTTGCGTCCACGCCACGGGCGTGCGCTTTTAGTCATCGAGGGGCATTACAGCATGGATGGCGATGTCCCCGACCTACCGGGCTTTATCGCCGTGGCGCGGCGCCACCGTACCTGGCTGATGGTCGACGAAGCGCATGCGCTGGGTGTGCTGGGACCACGGGGCTTCGGCACGGCCGACCGCTTTGAGGTCGATCCCAGCGAGGTCGACATCTGGATGGGGACGCTCAGCAAGAGTCTGGTGTCCTGCGGCGGTTATATCGCCGGAAGAAGGGACCTCATCGACTATCTGAAGCTCGCCGCACCCGGTTTCGTCTTCTCGGTCGGGATGGCGCCGGCCGCCGCTGCAGCTGCGCTCGCCGCCATCGAGTTGCTGGAGCGCGAGCCGGAGCGGGTGCGCCGGCTCAACGACAGGGCTGGGCTTTTTCTGCAACTCGCACGTCAGGGCGGCCTCGATGTCGGCGGTTCGATCGGCGCCTCGATCGTGCCGGTCATCACCGGTAGCTCGATCCGTGCCGGGCGCCTTGCGCAAGCGATGTTCGAGCGAGGGGTCAATGTCCAGCCGATCCTATACCCGGCAGTACCAGAGCGCGCCGCTCGTCTGCGGTTTTTTCTGACGGCCGCGCATACCGAGGAGCAGATCCGCGACACGGTGCGAATCCTGATGGAAGAAAACCGCCGAGTCGAGGACACGCCGAGTGATCTGGCCGGCGTTGTACGGCATCTACGCAAATTGGCGCCTTCGCCCGGTAGATCGCAGGTCCGGTGACACCTGGCGCGCTAGGCGGGCACCCCGCAAAAGCGCTCGATAGTCGGCAGAAGAAGTTCGGGGCGGCCGAACTCGGCAGCCCGTCGACACCCGGCCTCGCGGCTTCCAGCGAAGCATCGACACAGGAAGAAAAGCAATGACGGGCAGCAGATTATCAACCGTCTGTCGTTTCTGGGCCACCGGTCTTCTCGTTTCAGTTGCTCTGCTCCTCGATCCCTGCCTGCCGTCGCCGGCTCAGCAGATCACCCCGATCGCCGAAGAAGCGAAACCAGTCACCACGCCTGCCATAGATTCACACCGGCCGAGTCTCCCAGAAAAACGGAAGGCAAAGGTACCGATTTTGGTATACCACCGCTTCAGTGAATCGCCTTCCGAAGGTTCATCTGGGCGGCAGAGGCTAACTGTAACTGCCGAAGTTTTCGCTCAGCAGATGAAGTACCTTCAAGACAACGGATACCATGTGATTACGTTCTCGGATCTGGCAGACTATTTCGAACATGGCCGAGAATTGCCGACATTACCGGTGATTATCTCATTTGACGATGGGTGGGAAACTCAATTCGAGTATGCGTTACCTAGTCTGGAGAAATATCATTACCCTGCGACC
>Ga0306922_10002188_pt1 | contig 18138 bp, 17 predicted proteins | sample sta12Cox44000082_FD_203758 | JGI IMG/M metagenome (GOLD analysis project Ga0306922, IMG submission 203758) | Lab enrichment of tropical soil microbial communities from Luquillo Experimental Forest, Puerto Rico - statoxic.12C.oxic.44.000.082 (v2)... | ecosystem: Environmental > Terrestrial >... | reverse complement strand
GGCATCAGCCATCATTGGAGCGAAAACTCCGCTGACGAAGACATCGTCCTGGGCGCGCGGGTTTTCGTTGAGGCGTGCCGGCGGCTGCTCGCGAGTATCTAGTGGAACCACCTGAACGCCGTGACCACCGTCAATTTCCACTTGGGATGCAAGATGCTCTTAAGCTATTCTTGCGCGAGCGAGGGAGTAGACGATGCGCATTCTTGTTGCCGCAATAGTAGTGATGATTTTGGCCGGCGCGGCTGTGGCGCAGGACCACGTGCAGCGATACGGCGAGCCCGACCACGAAAAGACCGCTGTGGAAAAGAATGCGGAGAAGGACGCCAACAAGGCTTACAGGAAGTCTCTCGACAACATTCCCGACAAGGGTCCCACCGATCCCTGGGGGACTGTGCGGTCGACCGACGCCCCAAAGCCAACAGCGACAACGACAAAATCCAAGAAGACCAAGACCGGAAGCGCCGACGGCAAGTAATCGGCAGCCGGAAGAGAGTGGACGTGGAGGCGTGATGGCCTTGTGGGCCGGTGTGGCGAAAAATCATCAAGCCCGTGATAGCCAATTTGAAAAAGTCCCCTATTTGCCATCCACATGAACCTGCTTGAGAGCCTTCCTACCGTGATGGGAACGGCGGCCATTGCGCCCGCCTTGTTCATGCTCTGGCTGGTGGTAGCGGCGGGCGAACGCCCCGGGCCGCCCCTGAAGGTCTGGACTGCTTTTGCACTTGGCGCCGCGAGTATCTCGCTCTTGGGCCTGCTGCGCGCACCGTTTGCTCACATTCTACTTGTCTCCGACAATCCTTGGCTCGCCCAGGCCATCCATGCGCTGTTCGGCGTCGCGCTGCCGGAAGAAACCGTCAAGATTCTGGTGATTGCCGCGGTGTCGGCGCGTCGCCGCCCGTTCGGCGATCCACTGGATACCGTGGTCTATGGCGCGGCTGCGGGCCTCGGTTTTGCCGCCTACGAAAACCTCGCCTATCTCGAACAGCACACCGACATGTGGCAATCGCTGGCAGCGTTGCGCAGTGTGCTCACCGTACCCTTTCACGGCGCGCTCGGCGTTATCGCCGGTGCCTATCTCGCGATCGCGCGAAGCGGCACTGCGCTTGGCGCCCACCGGTATCACCGCGATTGGGCGCGTATCTCGAGCTGGACACTGCTCTTTGCAGGCCCCATCGCGCTGCACGCGGCGTTCGATTTTCCACTGTTGATGCTGCAGCACGACGCGGACCTCGATTCCTCGGTTCGCCTCTGGCTCGGAGCCAGCAGTATTTTGATCGGCGCCTCGTCGATTGCTTTCGCGGTCCGCCTAGTGCAACGCGTCGCCCGCCATCACGCGCCACGAACGGAGCTCGACAGGGAGAGGTTGAGCCAATTGCGACGGATGTGGGCATTGCTGGTGGCTGGCGGCGGCGCCGGATTCGTCGGTCTGGCCTTCGTGCTGACGTCGGTCCACCACTGGTTACTAAACCCGGATCGCAACATCGCGATGGTGCTGGTTCCGATTGGTCTTGCAGCGATCCTGTTGGGCTGCGCACTGCTGGTTGTCACCACCGCCGTCTATATTCTCGGCCGCAACCGCATGCGCACCTCGGCTCAAGGCTTTTCGACCGGGGGCGGCTAAATAAGTACCCACTTCTCAGAGCGTGTCCTAAGATGAGTTCACGATATCCGGGCCGTCATCCGTTACAGCCGACCATCGGGAGATTTCGATGAGCATTCCGCAGGACGCCAGCAAGGAAATAGAAGAGTTACGGTCGAAAATGCGAGCCGCCGTGAAGGAGCATTGGAAGGCATTCCTGATCGAGGGCATCCTGCTTGTCATCCTGGGTCTTGCCGCGATGATCGTTCCGCCGCTGGCCAGCCTTGCAGTCACGATCTTTCTCGGCTGGATGTTCCTGATCAGCGGCATCGGCGGGTTAGTCGTCACCTACTGGGCACGGCATATGCCGGGCTTCTGGTGGTCGCTGATCTCGGCGGCGCTCGCGGTACTTGCCGGCGGAATACTGCTGGCACGCCCGGTCCAGGGAGTTCTCACCCTGACCATCGTGGTAAGTGCCTATTTCCTGGCCGAGGGCGTCACCACCATCATGTATGCGCTGGAACATCGCCGCGAATTGTCGGGTCGCTGGTCCTGGCTTCTGATCGCTGGACTATTGGACATCGCGGTCGCCTTTCTGATCATTTCGGGCCTGCCAGGCTCGGCGGAATGGGCGATCGGGCTTCTGGTCGGCATCAACCTGTTGTTCGGCGGCGCGACGCTGATCGGCATGGCGCTTGCCGCGCGCCACACAACCTGACCGTCCAGGACTTGATCGGTCGACGACAGCTATTTTCAGTACCAGCAATTTCATGATGACAAGCGCTGGTCCGTGCGCTATGAGAGCCGCCATGATCATCAGCGCCACCAGCTATTTTTGGTATTTTGGCAACGACAGCTCGCTGGCGGTGGGAGGATCGCGCTCAATCTGAGAGAATTGCAGCAAGAGTCCAAACAGCCGCCAGACCTGGCGGCTTTTTTATTGGCCGGCAGGTCCCGAAAAACAGGAGCCCGCCGTGTTGAGTACGACAGACGATCTTCGTATCCGCCAAATCAGGGAACTAAGTACGCCGGACGACGTGATGCGCGAAATTCCGCGTACGCTCACGGCGACACGCGTCGTAATGGCTGCTCGCAACGCCATCCACGCGATTCTGAACGGGACCGACGACCGCCTTCTGGTCATTGTCGGCCCCTGTTCGGTTCACGATCCCGCCGCCGCGGTCGACTATGCCGCCTGCCTGGCCGCCGAGCGCGAGCGATTGGCCGACAGGCTTGAAATCGTGATGCGGGTCTATTTCGAGAAGCCACGGACAACCGTCGGCTGGAAAGGCCTCATCAACGATCCCGATCTCGACGGCAGCTTCGACATCAACAAGGGCCTGCGGCTCGCGCGCAATGTGCTGTCCGCCGTCAACAATCTTGCTCTGCCGGCGGGTACCGAATTTCTCGACGTGACCACGCCGCAATACATTGCCGATCTGGTGGCGTGGGCGGCGATTGGCGCGCGGACCACGGAAAGCCAGATTCATCGCGAGCTCGCCTCCGGACTCTCCTGCCCGGTCGGTTTCAAGAATGGCACCGATGGCAATATCCGCATTGCCGTAGATGCGGTGAAGTCGGCTTCGCATCCCCATCACTTCATGGCGGTCACCAAGGGCGGGCGGTCGGCGATCGCAGCAACGTCGGGCAATGACGACTGCCATATCATCCTGCGCGGCGGTCGCCAGCCGAATTATGATGCCGCAAGCATCGAGGCCGCGGCGACCGAACTTCGCCGCTCAGGCGTCAGTCCGCGCGTGATGATCGACACAAGCCACGCCAACAGCGACAAGAAGCCCGAGAACCAGGTGTGCGTCGCAGCCGATATCGCCAGCCAGATATCCGGAGGAGAACGCCGTATCATGGGCGTCATGATCGAGAGCAATCTGGTCGCAGGCCGGCAGGATGTCTTGCCCGGTGTCGCACTCGCTTACGGCCAAAGCATCACGGACGGCTGTATCGACTGGAGGACAACAGCGCAGGTACTGACCCGTTTGGCCGATGCTGTCGCGGCGAGACGCAAGGCATGCTGCGGCGATTCCAGAGGCCATTCGGCCTGAAGCAACATTGCTGTGAGCGGCGCGCCGATCTGTCCTTGACGGAAAGCGGATATCCGGTTGTCCCTTAACAGGCCTCTATTGAACCGCTACGATGTGCTGTCCTCAAGGGGCACCAATGAGGCGGCGCGATTTCATCGGAAACCAAAGAGCGCATTACCGCGTTCTTGCAAGAGCTGAAGCACTTGGGTTGGGCCGAAGGGCGCAACATTCAGATCGAAATGCGTGCGGGTGCGGGTAACGCCGCCGCACGAAAATATGCAGCGGAATTAGTTGCGTTAGCGCCTGACGTAATTCTGGCTGTCGGGGGCTTCACGATGCCGCCATTGCTTGAGGCGACTCATACAGTGCCAATTGTATTCACGATCACCGCTGATCCTGTTGGGAACGGGTTTGTCAATAGTCTGGCGCGACCGGGTGGCAATGTGACCGGCTTTATGTCGTTTGACTATAGTTTGAGTGGAAAATGGTTGGAATTGTTGAAAGGGGTCGCACCCAGCGTTACCCGTGCAGCAGTGCTTCGCGACACAGCTATACCTGGTGGGATCGGACAATTTGCTGTCATACAGGCTTTGGCGCCCCCGCTCGGTTTAGACGTGAGCGCCATTAACGTGCGCGACGTGCGAGAGATCGAGCGAGCCGTAGAGACGTTTGCGCGTTTCGCAAATGGCGGCCTGGTCGTAACGGCGAGCCCTTTGACGGTGATTCATCGCGAGCTAATCGTTGCGCTGGCGGGCCGGTATAAACTGCCCAGGGTCTACTGGGATCGTACCTTCGTCTCCGACGGTGGTCTTATTTCCTATGGTACCGATCTGACCGATCAGCACCGACAAGCGGCCGGTTACGTCGACCGCATCCAAAAAGGTGAGAAGCCGGCCGACCTCCCGGTGCAGGCGCCGAACAAGTACGAATTGGTAATCAATCTAAAGACAGCGAAAGCACTTGGCCTCGCTGTGCCGCCTTCGCTCCTTTCCCGCGCTGATGAAATAATTGAATAGCTGGCGAAGTCTGCGGCCCTCCGCAGACATCCCTGATCCTGTCTGCTTTCGGGGGTAGTGCGGACTTGCTGAATGCCTGCAAATGACCCAAAGCAGACATTGCATCACCGCCACCGCGAGACCCGACGGCGCTGTGCCGCCTTCAGGCCAACTTGCTCCCCCAAATGCGGGCGGCATATTATTTGCGTTTCCAAAGGTCCGGGCCCTCTCGGTCCGGAAATGGCAGGGAGGTCGTCATGCTGACACGGCGAGGATTTTCGGGTTTTGCGTCCTGCGCTATCTGCGGACTTACGGGATTTATTGCGACTGACGCATTTGCGCAGGGTTCGCCGCCCGCAGGATCGCCCAGCTTCAGGAGGAAGATTCTGTCACAGACGGACGGTCCAGTTCCGGGTTATGTAACGATAATCGTTGATGCAGAAGTGGATCCAGGAGTGACGGTTCCGCGGCACACTCATCCGGGAATCGAGTCTGCCTATGTTCTGGAAGGCAGCTTGGAGCTCCCCATAGAAGGCCAACCGACCCGCACATATAATCCCGGGGATAATTATCAAGTGCCGACTGGGACGCCCCATGGGGGCGGTAAGCCCAGCGACAAGAAGATACGATTCACGGCCACCTATGTCGTGGAGAAGGACAAGCCGCTCGCGTCTCCGGCTTGATCAGAGAAAAATCACCGTCTCAGCGGGCAGTCGTACAATGTCCGCTTCTGGCCCAAAGCGGACATGCTCTCGCGCTTCTGCGATGCCTGCTTCTGAGGGCAAAGCGGACATCGCCTACGCAAGCATGCACGGGCGGATATGAGTACACGCCCTCGCCTAGCACCCTCGGCAGATGCTCTTGATCTTCTTGTCGAGGAGGGCGTCTTCCTTGGAGATCGGATCGGTCTGATTGCTGGGGTTCTTTTCGTCCGGAACGTCGCTGGCCCGCGGCTGGCGATGACCGACCGGCGCCTGGGGCACTCCGCCGTTGATGGTCTGCCCGATCGATGGCGACGTTCCTTTGGTACTGCTTTGCGCGATGGCCACGGGCGCGCCGATCAAGATCAGGAGCACCATCGAAATGCTTGTCGTTTTCACGTTGCTCCTCCTATTTCACAAATTCCTGCCGCCCCAACTCACGGCTCCGGTGGATAGCGATGCACCTCGCCGCAATAATCCAGCACACGATAGCGCGTTTCCGGCTGCTCTTCACGTTGGCCGTCAAAAGAATTTTCAGGCTGTAGATAGTTGGGGCCGACCGGCGCTTTGCCGGCTCCGCCGGGAATATCCAGCACGTATTCGGGCTGGCAAAGCCCGGATACCCTGCCCCTTAGCGCCTGCATCAACTGTCGGCCACGTTCCAGCGTCGTGCGCAAATGCGCGGTTCCCGGCGCAAGATCGCCGTGGTGCAGGTAGTAGGGCTTGATCCGACATTCGACAAACGCGCGCATCAGCGCTTCCAGTGCGGCTGGAGTGTCATTGACGCCGGAAAGCAGAACCGACTGGCTCACCATGGGAATGCCCGCATCGACCACGCGCGCAATTGCCGCACGGGCGGCGCCGGTCAGTTCCCTGGCGTGGTTGGCATGCAGGGCAATCCACGTCGTGGCGCCCTCGACTTTCAGCGCGCCGACCATTTCGTCGCTGATGCGATCGGGGTCGGCGACGGGCACGCGGGTATGGATTCGGATGATCCCGACGTGATCGATTGCCGCGAGATCGGCCATGATTTGCGATAGCCGTCGTGCCGACAGCATCAGGGGATCGCCACCGGTCAGGATGACCTCCCAGATTTCCGGTTTGCCACGGATGTAGCCGATCGCGTCGAGGTAAGCCGCGTCAGACAGCGCGTTGTCCTTCCCCGGCCCCACCATCTCGCGGCGGAAGCAGAACCGGCAATAGACCGCGCAGACATGAACCAGCTTGAACAGCACGCGGTCGGGATAGCGGTGGACGATGCCGGCGACCGGAGAGTGGGCGTCATCGCCGATCGGATCGGCGCGCTCGCCTGTGTGCGTCACCAGTTCGTCGACCGTGGGAACGAATTGCCGCGCGATGGGGTCATCAGGATCGCTGGAGTCGATGAGTGCGGCGATGTCGGGCGTAATCGCCACAGCGTAACGCGAAGCGACCCTCTCCAGATCGGCGAGATCAGTCGACCGGGCCAGACCGTGGGCAATCAGTTCGGCTGGCTCGCGCAGCGTCGTTGCCAGATTTCTCGTGCTCATCCCTCACCTGCCGGTGGCGTCCATACCACCTGATCGATCCTTGCAGCACCGCTTGCCAGCATCACCAGCCGGTCGAAACCAAGCGCGACCCCGCTTGCGTCGGGCATTCTTGCCATCGCTGCAAGGAACTCCTCGTCAAGCGGGTAACGCTCGCCATAACGTCGCGCCTTTTCGTCCATTGCAATCAGAAACCGGCGGCGCTGTTCATCCGCGTCGTTCAATTCGCCAAAACCATTGGCAAGTTCAACCCCGCAAGCATAGACCTCGAAACGTTCGGCTACCCGCGGATCGGACGGCTTGAGGCGCGCCAATGCCGCTTCGGGCGCGGGATATTCGTACAACAGGGTCAAACGCCCCTGCCCCAGCCTGGGTTCGACGTACTCGACCAGGATCTTGCTGAAGATGTCAGACCAGGTGTCGTCATCGCCGATTCGCACTTTGTCGCGCGCCGCCGACACCAGCGCGGCGCGATCGCCCTCACCGTCCATCACGCTGGCCAGAAGATCGATGCCGGCGAAACGATCAAATGCGGCCGCAACCGTCAGAAGTTCCGGCTCGGCGAAGGGATCGGCGCGCTTTCCCCGATAGGAGAATTGCCCGATCCCGGTGGCCTGCGCCGCGCGGGCGATGACGACGATGCTATCGGCCATGACGGCATCGTAAGGCGAATGGGCGCGATACCATTCCAGCATGGTGAACTCTGGCAGGTGCAAGTCACCACGCTCGCGGTCGCGAAACACCCGCGCGAATTCGAAGATGCTGGTCTCACCTGCCGCGAGCAATTTCTTGCAGGCGAACTCCGGCGAGGTCCGCAAGTATCGCACCTGTCGCATCCCGTCGGCGTTCATAAGCTCGGTGGACGGCGCATGGAGATGGGTCTCATTGCCTGGCGAAACCTGCAAAATTGGGGTTTCGACCTCGGAAAACCCCTGCCCCTCGAACCACGCCCGCAACGCCCGAACAATGGCGCTCCGCGCCTGCAGGAACGGCCTGCGATCGCTATGCCGCGCGGCCGTCCACCAGGGCGAAATTGGGTCGTTAGTGGGCTTCAACAGGATGCCTCAATAGTCTGTAAAACGCTGGCTTTGACTGACAAAATCAGTATGTTGCGGCCCGAAAACGAAACCAATCACCTTAAGGGTCCGCACCGTCCCTCGGGGAGGCGGGCCAAAACCCCGGGGAAAGCCAGCTTTGAGAGTCATCGCCAGTTCTATTCGCAAGGGCAACGTCATCGAGCAAGATGGCAAGCTCTATGTCGTCATCAGCGCCGAAAACATCCACCCCGGCAAGGGCACGCCGGTCAGCCAGATCGAAATGCGTCGAATCAGTGACGGGGTTAAGGTCTCGGAGCGCTACAAGACTACCGATCAGGTCGAAAAAGCGACGGTTGAAGAACGCAATTTCACCTACCTTTATGAGGATACTGACGGCTTTCATTTCATGAATCCCGAGACCTACGATCAGTTACAGGTTTCCAAGGACATCATCGGCGGCGGCGCTGCCTATCTGCAGGAAAACATGACCGTGAAGCTATCGCTCCACGAGATGAATCCGATTGCCGTCCAGTTGCCCCAGCGGGCGACGCTGGAAGTCGTCGATACCGAGCCGGTCACCAAGGGCCAGACCGCGTCCTCTTCCTACAAGCCGGCAGTGCTTTCCAATGGCGTGCGAACGGCCGTGCCGCCGCATATCACCGTCGGTACCCGGATCGTGGTCATGACCGAAGATGGCTCTTACGTGGAGCGCGCCAAGGAATAAACTGTTCACGGGGGTTCGGCGTCGGGGGAGCGACGGGTTGACTGGGAGAGGGGTCGGGATCATCAGGCGTCTACTGGCAACGCTCTTGTTGCTCCAGGCCGGTACCACGTTGCTCGGCGCCCAGGAATTCCAGACACCTGCGGTATCGGTCGTTCGCGTCGAGTGGCGCGCGGTTCTCGATCAGCTGCGCGTCGAGATCGGCGCCACGCCAGGAATCGCCAGCGATTTTGCTTTCGTAAGCCTCCGCCGGCTGGGCGCGTCCGATCCGCGATCGATGCCGGCATTGGTGCAGTTGAATGCGCTCACCTCCCCGATCTTTACCGGGATAGGACGCAGTCCGCTACCGGTGTTGCTGCCGTTCGACACCGCCGCCTATATCGAGGCGCAGCGCGGCGGCGGGCAAACCGGCCTGTCGACGGCGCGTTACCAGGCCGACTTCCGGCCTGTCGACTTCTTCGAGGCCGGGCCTGCCGGCTATGACGCGGTGTTCTCGCTGGAGCCCGGTGCGGTTGCCGGCCTGCCGCAGCGAACATTTGCCAGGCCCGTCGAGGTGCATATCACGGGTTCGCTGCTCACCTATGACGTCGCCGATCCCCTGGGAGGCAAGGGCGAGCCGGTGAAGGCGCTTTCGGCGCGGTACCCGGATTTGCGTCGCTTCATCCGCGAAGGTTATGTCCGCTACGCCTTCATGCGCTTCGGCGTGCCCTATGTGGTGTCCGTCCAGTGTCTCGATTCGGCGCCGCGCGCGCGGCGGCTGGCCTGCCGTGAGGCTTATCCCATAGCCGAGCGCTTTCTGAAGGCACTACGGATCGCGGGCGGTCTGCCCTCGCGGCCGCGCAACGACATCGCGGGGGGAATTGCCGAACGCCCGTGGGTTCAATCGCCCGAGTTCACCTACCGCTCGGTCGGCAACATCATCGTCAACAGCGGCTACCATCGCCAGACGGGCCGTCCCGACTTCACTGCCTATTCGCAGATCCGCTTTCCTCTGGAGGCTCCCGCTTTCGTGCATTCGCAATCCTTCGGCCGCCGCCGCTCAAGCGACAAGACCGACCAGCCGAACAGCACCTATCCCTGGCGGGACAATTTTTGCGAAGCGCGCAGCTTCAGCGTTGGCCAGTGCGCGAACGGCTTCGGCCACCAGGGCGAGGACATTCGCGCAGGCGCTTGCCCGGCCAGACGCGAGGGCCCTGATGCCTGCGAACCCAGACGGCAGCCGGTCTTCGCCGTGCGCGATGCAGTTGTGATCCGCTCACCCAAACAACAGGCGGCGACGCTGCAAATCAACACCCGCAACGAGCACATCCGCTTCCGCTACATGCACATGAATCCTCTCGCGATGGATGCGGACGGCCTGTTGAACGGGCGCCGTGTCGGGGAAGGTGAGAAGATCGGCGTTGTCTCGAACTTTCTCGATCATCCCAACGGCACCAGCCGCCACCTGCATTTTGATGTCCAGGTCTTCACGCGTGACGGCTGGATCTGGGTCAATCCTTACGTGACCCTGATTTCGGCCTATGAGCGACTGATCCGCGGTCGAGGTCATGAGATCGGACCGGAGATTGCCGCAGCCCCCACCGTCGCGCATGCCTTGCCCGACGATGCCCTGCGCCCCAACCTGCAGGAAGGCAGTGAGAATTGACGCCCGGTACAGCATCGTTACAAGAATTTCGCCATTATGCTGGCCTAGGGAGCGGAATCGGCTCCCGGTGGCCGATTGACCGGTTGGCCAGCTGAGCTAAAATCGCTTGCCGGTTGAAGGACTACTGCCGCCACATGCGCTGGTTTCGTGATCATATAAAGCAGGGTTCATGGCTTGCGCTGATCGCGCTCGTCATCAACCTTGGTTTGTTGTTCGGTCACGTCCACAGCGTTGACGGAGCGGTCACACGGGTTGGCAGCAGCCTTGTCGCCACCATCGCAACCCCCGCCGCTCAGGCGAACCAGGGCCAGCCGACAGACACCCATCCGGATTATCTCTGCCCCATCTGCGTGGCGGCTACCACCTTGGGCAGCGCGCTGGCAACGGCGCCGCCGGCGTTGGCGATCGAATTCGCCGCGACCCGGATCGATCGCATTGTCGTCGCCGAGCTTTTCGGCGTGCCATCGCCGCGGGCTGCATTTCAATCGCGCGGACCACCGATTTCCTGACGTCGCTGCTTCCTCCTTTGGCGCGGCCAAACAAGACTTTGCCGTTGCCGTAGGGGAGAGGCACCTTTCGTCTTTGCCCGGTAAGTAGAGACCTTCGTCTCATCGCCGCGGCAAATCCGGGTCGGGAATGCACCCATGTCCTGCATTTCGTTCTTGCAGTTGCGCCGAGCGGTCTTGCAATCCGTATCGACACTTGCCGTGCTCGCAACGACGAGCGCGGTAACGCTTGCGCAACAGAACGACAACACCCCGCAACAGCCGCAGGCAACGCCAACGCCGCAGCCTTCCGCTTCTCCTGCGGCTGAGCCTCCCCCGGCACAGGCCGGTGCCCCGCCGTCCGCGGTGCAGCAGCCCGCTGCCGGCAATGTTCTGCCCGAGACTCGCGTGGTCGCGCCGGTCGAGCGGCGACAGCCGCGCAAGCCGCCGACCCGGGTCGTGACAAACCAGCCGCCCGCGCCGACGCAGACACAGGCGCAGGTCGTCGCCGCCCAGAATGACAAGCTTGATGCCGCGCGGAAAACCATATTCACGACCGCGGGTGCAGGCTCCTACGAGGTAACCCGTCAGGCCATCGAGGCACTGCCACAGGGAACCAACACCACGCTCGACAAGGTGTTGCTGCAGCTGCCGGGTGTGACCCAGGATTCAGCCGCGAGCGGCGAGCTGCACGTGCGCAACGAGCACGCCAATCTTCAGTACCGCATCAACGGCGTCATGCTGCCCGATGGGGTGAGCGGTGGGTTTGGACAGTTTCTGGATTCGGGCATCGTCGGCAGCATGAGCCTGCTGACCGGCGCGCTTCCCGCACAATATGGCTTGCGCACGGCTGGCGTCCTGGACATCACGACCAAGACGGACGCATTCGACAATTCCGGCAAGGCCAGCGTCTATGGCGGCAGCCACGAGAACATCACGCCGTACGTGGAATACGGAGGCACCTCCGGACAAACCCAATATTACGTTTCGGGCCGCTACTATTACAGCAATCTCGGCATCGAGAATCCGACGCCGGCGCCGGAGGCCATTCACGACCGCACGCAACAGGAAAAGGGTTTTCTCTATCTTTCCACCGTGCTCGATCCAGAGAGCCGCCTGACCCTGATCAGCGGTGTTTCCAACTCGTTGTATCAAATCCCCAACAATCCCGGACAACCGTCCAGATTCATGACGCCCACCGTCTCGAGTTTCGATTCCGCATTTCTCAACGAGCGGCAGCAGGAGATCAGTCAGTTCAACGTGCTGGCCTACCAGCATTCGGCCGAAGGCATCGACTACCAGATTTCCTACTTCAACCGTTACAACCAGCTGCACTTCTTGCCCGATCCACTCGGCGATCTCATCATCAACGGCGTCGCCTCGAACGTCTACCGGCAGAGCTACGTCAACGGTTTCCAGGAAGATACCGCCTGGCATGTCGCCGATGCGCATACGCTGCGATTCGGATTCTTCACCAGCGCGGAGCGCTCTCTCGTCACCGGAATCGATACCACCTTCCCGGGCAGCCCCGTGACCGGTCAGGAGTTCGACCCGACCACCGGCGTTCCGCTGCCCCCCGTCACCATCTTCGACTCCAGCTCAAAGCTTGGCTGGCTGCTCGGCAGCTATGTTCTGGACGAGTGGAAGATCACCAATCAGCTGACGCTGAACGCGGGATTGCGCTTCGATCAGATGTATCAATACGTCAATGCCAACCAGTTCAGTCCGCGCGTCAGCCTGACGTGGGTGCCCTATGACGGCACCACCTTCCACGCCGGCTATGCCCGCACCTTTACCCCGCCGTCACAAGTGATTGCCGCGCCCACCAATATCGCGCTGTTCCAGGGCACAGTGGCCGCACCGCTCGTGCAACAGAACGATCCGGTGCTGCCCGAGCGCGCCCATGTCTTCGATGTCGGCGTGGTCCAGAAGGTTTGGCCGGTTCCCGGCCTCGAAGTCGGCCTCGACGGATACTACAAGATCGCCCGTGACCTGCTCGACGACGGGCAGTTCGGCCAAGCCTATGTGCTCGATGGTTTCAACTTTGACAAGGCGAACAATCTCGGCGTCGAGCTCAAGGCGCTCTACACCATGGGCAATCTCAAGCTTTACGGCAACCTTGCCTGGGCGCGCCAGCTCGGCACCGATATCGTCTCCAACCAGTTCCTGTTCACTCCCGACGAATTGGCCTACATCGCCACGCATTATATTTATACCGACCACAGCCAGTACTTGACGGCTTCGGCGGGCGCCTCCTATCTGTGGAACGACACCCGCTTCAGCGCGTCGATGATCTACGGCAGCGGGCTGCGTTCGGGCTTTGCAAACACCGACCACGTGCCGTCCTACACCCAGGTCAACATGGGTGTGTCGCACGACTTCTATCTCGTCGCACCGAACAAGCCGACGACGCTGCGTTTCGACGTCGTGAACGTATTCGACAAAATCTACGAAATCAGGGACGGCTCAGGTATCGGCGTTTTCGCGCCGCAGTTCGGGCCACGCCGTGCCTTCTATTTCGGAATTTCGCAGAAGATATGAAAGTAGCCTGGCACCCAATCGGCAGGATGATCGGCCAAAGAGAGCAAGAAATGCATCAGAGCAGCAAGAAGCACGCAAGCGGCAGGATTTGGCGGCGGCCGATGCCGGTAATCGGAGGCCTGTCATCGGCGCTTGCGCTGTTGTCGCAGCCTGCTTTCGCCCAAGGCCCAAATCCGTTGTTGCCGCACAACCTGTCGCCATGGGGTATGTTTCTCAACGCCGACATCGTGGTGAAAGCGGTGATGATCGGCCTTGCTTTCGCTTCGCTCGTGACATGGACGGTGTGGCTTGCCAAGACGCTCGAGCTGCGTGGCGCGAAAAGGCTGGCACGGCGCCGGCTTGAAATGCTGGAGAGCGGCGGAAATCTGCTCGAGGCTGTCCGTGCCTGCAAGAAAGATCGGGATGCCGTCGCACAGCTGATCCTGTCCACCGCGCGCGAAGCCGAGTTGTCGGGCGGTATGATCGACGAGGGTTTCAAGGAACGCGTGGCCTTGCGGCTGGAGCGGGTGGAGGCAGCAATGACCCGGCAGGTCTCGCGCGGTGTCGGCATTCTCGCAACCATCGGCGCCACGGCGCCCTTCGTCGGACTGTTCGGCACGGTGTGGGGCATCATGAACTCCTTCATCGGCATTTCCGAATCTCACACCACCAATCTTGCGGTGGTTGCCCCCGGCATCGCCGAAGCACTGCTTGCCACCGCGCTCGGGCTTGTTGCGGCCATCCCGGCGGTCGTGATCTACAACCACCTCGCCCGCGTGATTGCCGGTTATCGAACGCAATTGGGTGATGCCTCGGCACAACTGTTGTTGCTGATCAGCCGTGGCCAGCGCGGCCGCGCCGCCCCATTGTCGCACGCTGCGGAGTAACGACCATGGCCCTGCGGATTGGCTCGCGCTCACCTGGCGACGACCTCGAAATTCAGCACGAGATCAACGTCACGCCGTTCATCGACGTCATACTGGTGCTGCTCATCATCTTCATGGTGGCAGCGCCGCTCGCAACCGTCGACATCGGCGTCAATCTCCCGGCCAGCACGGCACCCGAGCAACCTCGACCGGACAAGCCGGTCTTTCTCACCATCAAGGCAGATCAGACAATCGCGGTGGGCCAAACCGTCGTTTCGCTGGACGCTCTCGCAAGCGCGCTCGACGCCGCCACCAACAACCACAAGGACGAGACGATCTTCGTCCGAGCCGACAAGTCATTGAGCTATGGCGACCTGATGGGCGTGATGAATACGATGCGTGACGGCGGCTATCTCAAGCTTGCTCTTGTCGGCCTGGAAACACCGGCTGAGAAAAGATGAGCACCCTCGCGCTACATTTGCCGGAAAAGCACGGGATTCCCCGCTGGGTCTTTGCCGCCTTGACCATCCTGCTCGCGCATATCGCGATCGTGGCCATCATCGCGCTGTGGTATGGGCGCCGGCCTGTGGAGCCGGCCATCATGCCCGCGATCGCCGTGACGCTTGAACCGGTTGAAGCCAGTTCACCCGAAATCCCGGATCAGGACATCGCCGTGGGACCGCCCATGCAACAAGCCGAACAGGCTCCACGCGAGCCGCCCAAGGAAGAGAAGCCGGTGGAAAAGGTGGAGCAGCCGCCGTCGCCGCCGCAACAGGCCGAGATCACGCTGCCTCGGGTCGAGCCGAAGGAAATCGAGAAGCCGGTCGTTCAGCCGCCCGCGCCCGAAACCCTGGCGCCGCCCAAGAGCGAGCACGTCGGCCAATTCACCGCGGCCAGCGCCAAAGCCTACAACGACCTGGTGTTTGGCCACCTGCAACGCTTCAAGCGTTATCCCCCCGCGGCACGAGGAGCCTTCGGCAAGGTCCTGCTGTGGTTCGAACTGAACCGCGCAGGTGAGGTGATCCGCAGCAGGATCGAGAAATCCTCCGGCAATGCCGTACTCGATGAGGAAGCACTCAACCTTCTGCGGCGCGCCAACCCGTTCCCGCAATTTCCGGCCGCAAAACCCGGAAACCAGGATAGCTACACTGCGCCGGTGAATTTTGCGCACTGACGATGGAGCCGCCAATTGCCGAAAACCTGCAGCGATAAGGTTTTGCCGCTAGATTGAAGCCATGAAACACGCCCAGTCCCGACCTAACCCAACACGCCGCGCGTTGCTGCGCTTTGGCTTGGCCGCTTTCGCCGCGCGACCTCTCGCCGTCTTCGCCGCCTCACCTTCGGGCTTCGATCAATGGCGCGACAATTTTCGCGCGCGCGCTCTTGCAAAGGGCATAACGGAGGCGACTTGGAACCGCGCCATGGGCCATGTCGAGCCTGACATGACCGTGTTCAAGCAAATCCACAACCAGCCGGAGTTCAACGAACAAATCTGGCAATACATCAACAGGCGCGTTTCCGACTGGCGCATCATCAACGGCAAGGAGGCGCTAAAGGCCAACGCGGCGCTGTTCGATCGGATCGAGCGGGATTTCGGGGTCGAGCGTGGCACCCTGCTCGCGCTCTGGGGCGTCGAGTCAGCCTATGGCGATCCGCTGGTGCAGCAAAATCATATGCGACCGGTGTTTCCTTCGCTTGCGGCCCTTGCCTGGAACGAGCCCCGCCGCAAGGCCTATTGGGAGAGCGAACTCATCAATGCGCTCCGCATCGTCGATCGCCGCTGGAGCACACCCGAGGAGATGCGCGGCTCGTGGGCTGGTGCGATGGGCCACACCCAATGGATGCCCGAAGTGTGGCTCAATGTGGGGATCGACTATGACGGCGACGGAAAGATTTCGCCGTTCGGCAAGCCGGACGATGCACTTGGTTCAACCGCAAGATTTCTCATCAATCGTGGCAGGTATCACCGGGGCGAGCATTGGGGTTACGAGGTGCGCACGCCTGGCGGGGCCGCAGGTGGCAGCCGGACCTATGCAGCCTGGACCAACGTCGGCGTGACCCGCGCCGATGGTCAGCCATTCCCGCAACCGAACGCGTCGGCGCAGATGTGGATTCCTGTACCAGGCGGACCCGCCTTCCTGCTGGGCCCGAACTTCTATGCGGTTCGCAGCTACAATCCTTCGATGAACTACGCGCTCGCGATCTGCCACCTTGGCGATCGCATTCTTGGTGGGCCATCCTTCATCCAGCCGTTCCCGAGCTCCGAGCGCGCGCTGACGCTCGCGGAAGTGCAGGAGATGCAAACGCGCCTCACCAGGGCCGGCTTCGATACAGGCGGCACCGACGGGCGCGTCGGCAACGATACGATGAAGGCGATCCGGGACTATCAGATCAAAATGGGTCTGTTGCCCGCCGACGGTTACGGCGGCCTGAAGGTGCTGGCGAGCTTGCGGCAAGGCAGTTAGGCCGTACCCATAAATTCGCGCGTACCGATGCGGTGTAAGGGTGCCCGCCTTACCCGGCGTCATTTTAGCGGCGTTAGTTCGCAGGTTTGGCACCGAGCACGTTATACGCAGCCAAAGGACGTCCAATACCCTTGAGCGTAAACTCACCCATCGGCTCAACCGTGACGGCGTCTCTGACCGCCGTGAAAACGCGCGGGCTAATCAGGATCTGACCGGGCTTGGCTTCGTCGCAAAGCCGAGAGGCTAGGTTGGATACGTTGCCAATTGCGGCATAGTCGAAACGCCCCTCGAACCCGATGGTGCCGAGCGTGGCAAATCCATGCGCGATACCGATGCCGAAGCCGACATCGTGGCCTAGTTGACGCCACTTTTCCATCAAGGCCCCCATGGCCTCACGCGTTTCGAGCGCCATCAGCACCGCCCGGAGCGCCGGGTTGTCGACGAGAACCGGGTCGTTGAAGACCACCATCACCCCGTCGCCGGCGTAGCGTTCAAGCGTCCCGCTGTACTTGATGATGATTTCGCCAATCGCTGCATGGTAGTCGCGCAGCAACGCCATCACGTCTTCCGGGGCGGAGGCTTCAGAGAAGCCCGTAAAGCCGCGCAGGTCACAGAACAGCGCCGTTATCTCGCGGCGATGACTTTCGAGCTGTTTTTCCGTCCCGGATGCGACGATCAAATCGGCTACCTGCGGCGGCAGGAAGCGTCGCAACCGACCCATGCGCTCGATTTCGCCAACTTGATCGGCCACGCGCTGTTCGAGTTGCTGGTTCAGCTCGACCAGTTCCTGTGACTGAGTTTCCAGCTTGCTTGCCTGTTCCTGAACCAATCTGTAACTTTCGCGCAACTCATTTAGCAGCCGCGCGTTCTCGATGGCGATGACAGCCTGTTTGGCAAAATTAGCAATGAGCTCTATTTGCTTTACAGTAAAAGGTTTGACCTCCTGGCGGTAAATGGTGATCGCGCCGATCACCTCATCTTCCCGAAGCATCGGGACGACCGCGAGGGTGCGGGCCCCGGCAAGTTCGACCAGCTCAACTGTCGCCTCGGAGCGGTCAAGATATGCGGGAGTGGTACGCATGTCAGGCAGGTGAACCACTTGCTTGCTGCGAATCAGGGTGGCCATCGCGCCTTCTGGATACGGACGAAAGACCTTGTCGATTCGAGCTTTGGCAAATTCCGCTGGCGCATTGTAGAGAGCTACCTGGCGTGCCAAACCGTTCTCGATCAAATTCATTCCCCCGAACTCCGCGCCGCAAACGCGCGTTGCATTTTCCAACATCTTTTCGAACACCGGGGCCAGGTCGCCCGGGGAGGAACTGATGATCTGCAGCACGTCGGACGTTGCGGTCTGCTGCTCCAGCGATTGCCGCAGCTCATTGAGCAATCGAGCATTCTCGATGGCAATGACGGCCTGCGCGGCGAAGTTCTTAACCAGCTCGACTTGGTTGTCTGAAAAGGTGCCGGCGTCTTGCCGATACATGTTGATTGCGCCGATCACCTCACTTTCTTTGACCATAGGAACGGACAAAACGGCGCGGTAACCGCCAAGTTCGACC
>Ga0306922_10002177_pt1 | contig 18188 bp, 23 predicted proteins | sample sta12Cox44000082_FD_203758 | JGI IMG/M metagenome (GOLD analysis project Ga0306922, IMG submission 203758) | Lab enrichment of tropical soil microbial communities from Luquillo Experimental Forest, Puerto Rico - statoxic.12C.oxic.44.000.082 (v2)... | ecosystem: Environmental > Terrestrial >... | reverse complement strand
ACCGCATTCGCACCTGCATCTCCGACGACGTCGACGAGGCAAAGGCGGTGCTGCGCAAGACGATGGCGCATTATTGGGCAATGCCGAACTACCGAAACTACTGGAAGGAAGCCGGCTACCTAGATGAGATGAATGCGGCGGAAGCGGCGATCGCCACCGGACGTACCGATGAGTTGCCGAAATATTTGACCGATCGCTGGCTCAATGATTGCACTCTTTACGGTCCGGCAGCCCGTATCCGCGAAGGGGTCGAGGAATGGCGCGATGCCGGCATCACCAGCCCTGTCTTGGTGCCGCTCTCGCCCGACGGTAACCTGATGAACGGGCTCAAAGCGGTCTTCGACGCTTTTGAGCGGTAGACTGAAGCACGGCGCCCCCTCAGTCCATCCGCTCGGAGGCGAGGAGCTGCGGGCGCTGCGGCGGCTATGCTGTGTTGAGTTCAGTATTGGCCCTGAAACAAAAGGGATTGAGACCGGTACCCTCTTGGGACGGGTCGGCGTGCCCTTTTCGCCGACGGATTTTGTCGGCTACCCGACCGAAGGCTACGCGTTCGGCGATCGCGGTGGCCGGGTCGCTCCGCCCAGGCAACCCGGCGCGTCAAAAGGTGAGACAACCAGCTCACCGCGCCCGCGTACTAGAAGTTCGAATCCAGTCCCCTCCAGCGGGGAGTCTGCAAAAATGCAGCCAAACGCTTGGACACCGGCAAACTGTCCTCCGGCTCTGAGGAGGATCAAAATATTCTAATATGTGTGAAGCAGGTCGCACTTCGCCGGCAGGGCAAGCGGGTATATCCGCCAGTCGTAGCGCTCACCCTGCCTTCGGGGAAGGCAGTCGCGAGCGGATCCATGCAACATGGCGTGCCGATGCGCGATCTCGTTGCCGACTGGAAGAAATGGAGCCGTGCGGAGCGCGTACTCGCAGTGATGGGTACTTTACTGATGGTTGCGTTGCCGCTCGGATTGCTGATGACCGGCTAGACCGGCCCAGGGTGCAGCAAGGCCAGCGCGCGCTCGTGCAGGGCTCGGCCCGGCGGGCGGTTGATCGTCGTTGCGACGGACTGGAGCTCGGCGGTATGGCATTCCGATAATGCGCCACGTATGCAGCGGGTACTGGCCGCCTGGGCGTTGCATACTCCGTGCCGGGATCTGCCCGGCATTCTGGCGGCGGGGCTTCGCCGCGCGGGGATCCAGCCTCTGCGACAGACGGACCATCCCGATCCTGAACACTTCCTATAATCCCGCTAGCTTCAGCTATTGGGCCCCACAGATCATCAGACCCTTCGTCGTGAACCGGCAGAGCGTGACCGAAGAAGAAGCCGCCCAGTGGTTCGACGAATTAGCCAAACTGGAGCAGAACGGGCGTATTTCTTCTGCATTACCCCCATTCTGACCGAAGCAGTAAAAGCGGCTTGATCGAGGGTGCCCGCAGACAGGTATCGCCGTGCGGCTGCCTAGGTGGACGAGATCCCAAATGGCGTCCAGACCGGCCCGGTCTACCGGTCGAGCCACTGACGAAATTCGAGTTGGTCATCAGCCCGAAGACCGCAAGGCACTCCGCGTAGCGCCACCCAATTGATCCTCGCAGGCGTCGATGGGGTCTTCGAGAAAACGATCGGAGCGAGTAATGAGCGACGAGGCGACAGGGTTCGTCAGCAGCATCCCGGCATTACGACCCACTGGTCGGTTGTCCGCATCGTTGGCCGCAGCTCTGGCATACAAGGGTGCTGGCTCATGACAAACGGCAGATGCGGCTCTTCCACCGAGGAACCGATGGTTTGTCGACTCACCGGTGGAGGAAACTGGATTCGAACTCGCGGCCCCACTCATGGCGGCTGACACCGGTCTCCGCCGATTCTACTTTGAAAAATAGCTTGGCAGGTGTGCTGAAAGCCGGTCGCGCTGATGCCGTGATACCGGCCTGAGCAAATGGGTCAGGAAGAAGTGCGCCCGCAGTTTTCCCGCGTCGCCTGCCTTGATCTCGGGTTCGTGCAGGGTTACCTAATACCACTAGGACGAGCAACGTCGCTCCCCGGTCAGCCTTAGAGCACCATCGACGAGACTCAACTTTGATCAGCCACACGAGAGCCATTCCTGTCTCTCTCCCGAACTGACCCGGCATCACCCTCAAATTAGGTAACCAGTGAGACACCAAGACTTCCGTAATTCGCGGCGCCGCGACTTCGACGCCGATGCCTCCTCCACGCAACCCCGTGCATTCGGCACCCGACCCCGGTTCAACCGAGCACCCATGGACGCCCCTTCCGGTCCACCGGTCAGCGGAGTCGTCAAATGGTTTAGCCCCGAAAAGGGGTTTGGCTTCGTTGAACTCTCCGATGGGTCTGACGATGCTTTTCTGCATGGAAGCGTGCTGGCCCAGAGCGGTATCAACACCGTAGAGCCAGGAGAAACCCTCGAAGTTCGTGCCGACCCCGGCCACAAAGGACCACACGTCACTGAGGTACTGAGTGTCGACAGGAGCATCGCTACCCCAATGGCATCACGTCGGTCGAGTGCCCAGGCGACGACATCGAACGGGCCATCGGTCGAGGTGACCGGCACGGTGAAATGGTTCAACGCCGATAGGGGCTACGGCTTCATTGCCCCGAATGGCGGCGGGAAGGACGTGTTTGTCCACATCTCGGCTCTTGAGCGGTCTGGCATCACCGCTCTAACCGAAGGGCAGACCGTCGTTGTCGATGTCGTCGAGGGTCGGAAGGGTCCAGAAGCCGTGAGAGTTCGCCTGAGTTAAGGCAATCCGGTTGACCACGCCCAACTTACGGATCGCCGACCGTCCCGCCTTTCGCGGCGCTTAGCGCGTTTCGGGTTCGCGCCACGATTTTCCACTCCGTGCTGGAGCAAACCGGATTCGGAACCCCTGGTCCCAGTGGGAGACGCTACAGGGTTCTAATAGCACCCGACCATGATCGCGCAGGATCACGTCGTAGCGATTGAGGGAGTTGGGGGTCGCTTTCTACCAGCACAGTGAGATCGCCTTCGTTAGCACAGCTCAGCCAAGTGCCGCGATCGCTGATCGTGTGGGCGTTCATGGCTTGCGCGGCGTTAAGTGCTGCTCCCATGCCGCTGCCGATGTCGCGATACCATGACCCCGCCGGCTATGGCGGGATCCATCCCGCGACCCGCCATCAACGGTGTTCGAGCGCGTCAGCGCGGCGTGGCAGTCAGAAAGTCGCGGACGAGACCTGCTACCGCTGCCGGATGCTCGAGGTGAGGCGCATGACCGGCGCCCGTGATGATATGGATCCGCGCACAGGCGAGGCGCTTCGAGAACTCGTCCGCGTATACTAACGGCACGAGCCGGTGTCCGCACCATCAAGAGATCTGCCGCTTTGCTCGGGTTCGCGTGCCGCGCACGGACCGGGGCCGTCCTTGACGCTAGAGTCGCGGATTGATGACGGACGCGCCCCTGCGCTCCCACGCCTCCATTTTGCCGCCGAAGGCACCGAGGGATCGAGCAAAGCTGCCATTTGCCGCCGCACAGAAGCATTGATAGCCATTTAGGCAAAATCGCCTTTGCACCCTTGTGCGGCGAGGTCTTGGGTGCGACCTAGGGCGAGGTTGATCTCGAAAATAAGGTTTGGGTCGTGCCGGCAGAGCGCATGAAATCGGGCCGGGAGCATCGTGTTCCGATCTCCGGTGCAGCGTTTGCGGTGCTCGAACAGGTGCAGCCCCTGGCATTGCGCCGTGACGGGAAGCCCGATCCAGCGGCGCCCGTATTCCCTGGCCCGCGCCGCGCACTGCCGATGTCCAACATGACGATGTTGATGCTGTTGCGCCGGATGAAGCGCGATGACCTGACCGCGCATGGCTTTCGCTCGACGTTTTCGGATTGGGCGGCAGAGCACAGCATACCCGCGCGAAGTGGTCGAAATGGCGCTCGCGCACGCGGTCGAGAACAAGGTCGATGCTGCCTATCGCCGCGGCGATCTATTCGACAAACGGCGACGGTTAATGACGGATTGGGCGCATTTCTGCGAAGCGCCGCCAGCCGGCGAGGTGGTACCGCTGCGCGCCGGCGCGTAAAAGTCAGCTCGGCCGAGTCTCGAACCCGTCCGCCTTGATGCACGGATGACGATCGCCCACGTGGTGCTGATGGTCGGTGCCTGGGCCGGGGTTTGCGCGCCTGGAGAAACAAGCCTTCCTCCAAGACACTCGCATATGCCGCTTTGACCACCGGGTAGGGTCCGTAGCGGTCGGAGACCCTTCGCTCTCTGGTACCAAGCGCGCAGGTCCTCCGGCCGCCAGCGGCCCTACCCGCCATTCCGCTGCATAATGCGAGTGTCTCTTGACTTGTGCAGGACTCCGATACTGGTTGGGGGGATCTTTGCGGCGACCGGCGCTATAGCGCGCGGCATGTCGGCGCAGGACTATGACCCTTATGGTCACGGCTTGGCCGCCTCCGAACCCAAACGAAATCCTCCGGGTTACCCCTTCAAACCCGCGCGCTCGTCCGTCTTTCCCTTTACTTTCCCTTTATATGTTACGCGCGCAACCGCAAACTCGCGGCGATCACGTGCGGTCCGGCATGCCACGCCGCCAGCAGCCGCGCGACGCGATATAACTAACGCTGAGCGCAATCTGGGTTTAATCATGTTTTCTCGCTATATAAGAATTCGTCCGAATTCTCTTTAAATTATATCATACAGCGTGACCGAGTATCATCAGAATACGTGGTTACTAGCTAACAACGGGGCCTTGCTGCGTCTGGTCGGTCGGCTTGTCAGGGCCAGTGTGCAGCGGCATGGGATTACCGGCACCATCAAACGCCTGCCCGAGCGGATGATCCGCATCCGGTTCGAGATAGGTCATTTCGACTACGATCCCGTCTGGACCGCCAGCGTGGCCGACCTGTGTGCCAATCCGCTTTCCTGAGGCGTCGAAGGCTGAGCGACTGACCGTGCCAAAGCGATCGAGCCACTCCTGGTAGTTGCCAGTGGTGAAGATCGCCGCCAGATTAGGGCGCTTCTGCTCGATCGGGGGTTTGACAGGAGCGCTGCGGTCCTGACCGGCGTAGAAGTAGACCAAAAGACCGACCACGAGAAAGAAAATCAAAAGCCTCACGAGAATTTTCATCTCAGAAAACTCCTAGCTGGAGACCACGAGAACGAGTGACGGATGGGCCATATGAGCCCATCGAAAATACCGGCTGGCTTCTCGCCCGTGTCCAAGCCGGTCTCCGGGAATTCGTCTTTTCCCGGCTTCCATGCCGTTCCGAATATAACGTCGAACAGCGGCAATAGTTTGCAAAAGTTCTTGTCCCGGTGCTGCGGCTCAACTGAGTGATGGATTCGATGGTATTGCGGGTTCTGGATGTACAACGCAAAGCGTCCTAACGAGACGCGGAGATTCAAATGCGCCATCCCTTCGCCTACTATAAAGTAGAACAACCCGATCGTTGTCGCCACCCAGGTGGAATCCAGAACACAATCCCCAATACCGGGAAAACGGTTTGTATCAGTGGACCTTCAAGCCAAAAATGGCGTGCACCGGTAACCATGCTCAAAGCCTCCGCGCTGTGGTGGAGCGAGTGCATGGCCCACAGCATAGGAAATTTATGTTCCGCACGATGCACTAGGTAGGACCAGAGGTCGATTAACAGAATGAGAACTATGAAGGAAAGCAGGAACCACCACCCATCAGATTGCAGATGAATCCACCCCCCCGCGTTGACGAGTATAAGTGTGCAAACATTTGTTACCGGCGAAAGCAGTTTGCCCAAAACCAACCTCAAGCCAGCGAGCTTCCAATCAACAACGATCTCGGCGGTAGATTGCACTGGTTCTATCGGTGATCTCTTCTCGAATTGTCTGGCGATGAACAAAGTGACACCGAGTATGGCTGTGGTACTAATAAAAAGGACGATCAAATTTGCCATTGAATGTACCTCCGTAGATGAGGCTCAATATACCCCTGGTATCAGCCGAGCAGTGGTGCGCTGGTAGGTTGCGTATTCGTGGAAGCTAGCAGTCAAGACCAGTTCCTCGTTGCGCATCCGCCTTAGTTGAAAGGCGATATGTGCGGCCAACACGAGAGCAGCCTGCAGCGAGGCGAATTGCAGGAATACACCAATCGTGGCGATTTCCTCGGCGAGGTATAGTGGGTGCCGGACGCAGCGATAAGGCCCGGTGGTGACCAGTTGTCGACTTTCGGCCATGATCGAGAATGACCGGCCAAGCTGCGACAGTGCTATCACGGCCCCGACATTGCCAATCATGATGAGCAAGGTCGACACGATCTCTCCAGACAGTGACAAATCGCGTCGCGGAGACATCGCAACTGCGTACACGAGAAAGGTACCAACCAAGGCCGAGATCCGTGGTTCCAGACCACTGGCCTTGCCCGATGGAGGGCTCCGAAGGATCACGGCCAAAGCCGCCAGTAACATAAATGCGATCGTCGATAACCGCATTGCAATCTGGATCAGACAAGCCAAATCCAAATCCATCGGCGCGGCGCTTTGGCTGAGCCCGGCCAGTTGGATTGTTGCAGCAAACAACACCCAGCCCAGGAAGGGCAGCCGCATCAATACGTCATACATGTCATGATCCGAGATATTTGTTTTGGAAATAGACAATGCCTGAGGCGAGTCCACCCCATTTCAGAGCTTCGGCCAACATCACACCGACGATATGAGGCTCGGGTAGCCGAGCAGCGTGATAGAGACAGAATACCGCCATACCCCCCATTATCGAGGACAGCGTTTGGCTGCTTACACGTATGATGAAAGCTGAATACATGATTGCCTCGTAGACTAACAGGACTGCCAAAGCCAGATAAAGTTAAGAAGTCACTGGAGGCACCGTAGGGTAGCAGGAATTGGCATTCACGGTTAAATTGATGGAAAAAACGCCGAGACCAACACTGATGTGATAGCTGCCCTTAACACCTGTGCCCTGAAGTCCAGTGCCAGCGTCAACAGAACAATCTGTATTATCCTTAAAGGTCGTTGCATCTGGCGTTAATGGCTGAAACATCGTAGCCGCCGTCGATATTAGATTTGCTGTCGAGCCACCGTCTACCGGCCCGGCTCCGTCACACGGCGATGTCGTCGAGCCAACTGCCCCACAGCGCGACGCAGTATCGACCGCTATGTGCAAGAGGTTGTCAATCCACACAGCCCAGGCAAATAAGATAATGCCAATGATGAACCCTATGACAGGCAGGGCCACCAAGGAAAATTCCACTGCCGCGGCCCCGCGATTGTTTTCAAAGAAATTCATCTTACTCGATCCGAAGTGTGATTGCGGACAAGTAACCCCGCGCCGATCCCCATGAATACATGGCATCTGGCAAAAGCGGCGTATACGGATAATTTGCTGTGACGATGATGCATTTGGGGGAGCCATCAGCGCACTCACCGATCGACGCCGTGCACGTGGCGGTGCTGCAGAATGACAAGTTGCCAGAGGCATCGTTCATCGCCTGCTGGATGCCGTCGAGGCATGTTGAAGTAAGCGTCGAGCAGACCGGCGTGGTTGAATTAACACGGCGTAGGCCGCGCCCGCTTGGGCCGCAGCATTGACCTGCATGCGCGCGAACATGCCACCCCCGAGATCGGCGACGCCGAGCATCATCACCAAAAAGACCGGCGCAAAGACAGCAGTTTCGGCTGCCACACTGCCATCGGAATTCCGGTCCAGCTGTCTTGTCATTTTTGGTCACCGATTATTGATAGAGAGTAGGGGTGCCCCAAGTGGTGACGGTTGTAGTCGTGCCACCGATCCCGTTACCGGGTAAGCAACCATTGTTGAACAGCGGTGTGCCACCGATATCAAAGTATTTCGCAATGATCCCGACACAGCCGTTAATCGGCCCATTGCCGCTTTCGGCGAACGTCTGCTTTGACAAGTAAATGAGGCCCGAGAGCGTGCGGGTTCCGTTGTCAGAAAAGGTGTTGTTGGTGGTCGGTGGATTTCCGTCCCCAGTCGATGTAGTCGCGGCCGGGTTCTGCGCAAACAACAGGCACGATGTACTGTTGGTGACGGTGCATCCTGATCCGAAATTCGCGGTAGTGCATGTTGGTCCGATTGAGGTGGTGCCGGGTGCACACAGCGAGATGTTGCCGCTGGTGATTTTCACTGCAGCGTAAGAACCAGCCCCCAAAGAATTGTCTCCGTCCCCATTGGTCAGAAGGAATGTAACACCCTGATAAGCCGATGTCACAGTGGCGTTGTTGCTCGACACACAAAACCCGGCGCAGCCGCTGTCGCCGCCAGCAATCCAGTAGGTGCCAGCCGGAAAATTTGTTGTGCCCGCACCCTGGAGATTTATCGAGCAGTACTTCCGCCCGGCAATCACCGTGCCATTCCAGGTGAAGCAGCCCTCGGTCAGCGTGAAGGTCGCACCGGAGCCGCTACAGTTGGTGGATGTCGCCGAAACCGGACTCTTCGGAAAGGTGGCATACGCCCCTGGATCAGTGACTGCTCCAATAGCGGTTACTTTGCCGCCAGAGATAGTGGCTGCGAATGTCGCGGGTGAGCTAGCAGTGCTAACATAGTAGGTACCGCTAACTGTGAACGTGCAGGTTCCGTTCGCGGAGCCGGTGCTGGTTTTGTAGCCAGATCCGGCGTTCGTGATTTTGACACCGCCAGTCTGAACCCCCGCGGGTGGTGCGGTTGCAAATATGGCGGCGACCTGAGACGCATAGGGGTCTGGTGTCGCAGTGTTCATCTTAATATTGGCGGCTGGCAATGGTGAAGTGGCCGGATTGTAAAGGAAGCAGTGCGCTCCGGGGCATCCCGTGCTGCTCGACGCAACGATTAGACTTGAGATGTTGACCTTGGAAGGTGACCCGTTGAAGGTGATCCCACCGAGCGCCGTTCCACTAGCGTTCTGAGCCCGGCCACCGTCGATCGCGACACCGCAGTTGGCTTCCAAATCACCATTGCCATGAACCAGCACAGCGGCAGGATCGTTTGCCAGGGCTAGAATGCAATCGGTACCTGTCGCGGTCGTGCTTATCGTCTGGCTTACCGCCCTCACAATGGCTCGCGCCTTTAGCGTTGGCGTGGGGATCGCTTGCACTTTATGCCCGGCTGTCCCCGCTTCCAGCGACAATTTTGTTGACAGCCAGTTCGCGGTGCTCTGCGTGATCTCGACAACGACGCACGGGCCTGTTTTACATACGATCGGCCGTGAATCCAGAGACCGGACCGTTCCGCAATTATCGGACCCCGATGTAGGAACAAGGCACACATTCGCGGTCGGGATCCTGTAGCCATTGACGGACGCATAGCTTACGCCAACCCTTTGATAGTCAGTACTCGTTGTGTTATTTGCTTTTTGATCGGCAACATACTGAGCCGCGCCGCTGAGTGCCGCCGCATCAGCCGCGCCTTGCATTAGCCGCAGCCCAAGATACCAATGCCCTACTTCTACACCAAGACTGGCGAAGCCGATCAGTAGCGGTATCGTAAGTGCAGTCATAACCGCAACCGCACCCGCCGAGCACTCCCAGAAACGGTTTGTAAATTGGGAATTCATGGGTGACCAATCCCTATGTAAAAGGTTTTGAACACGCCCATGATGCGCAGGACCACTGGCGTACCGACGATCATCAACAGACACGGCAGGATGAACATCGCCATTGGTATGGCCAGTAACACCGGCAAGCGTGCCGCCCGTTGTTCATAGCGCGCCTGACGCGTCGCCCGCATTCCCGCAGCAATCGTTCGCAGTGACTCGGCAAGGGGAGTGCCGAATTTGAGGGACTGTTTGAGCGTTGCGACTAGGCTCCGCAGATCGGGGAGTCCAATTCGCTCAACCATGTTGTCGAGCGCTTGACCAAAATCCGGCACGACTCGCATTTCCGCCGATGTAATCTCGAATTCATCGGCGACATCCTTGTGTGACGCACGCAGTTGCTTGCTGATTTCCTCGATCGACTGGTTAAGGCTTAGCCCAGATTCGGCGCAGATCACGAGCAGATCCAAAGCGTCGGGGATGCCAGCTTCCAGCCGCAAGCGACGCCGCTTGATCATATGGCCAAGGATAAAATCCGGCAGTCGCCAGCCAACTATGAACGCTATACCAACCAGGCCGAGCCGGATCAGCATGACATTGGCAAACTTTTGCCCTAATTCCAAGCCCATCCATAGGAGTCCTGCCGAAACTAACCCACCGCACGCCTTTAGCGCGATAAAATTGGCCAGATTACCTCGACCCCGGATCCCCACTGCCGCTAGTAACTTGAGTAGGCGTTGTTGCTCGACGGTGCCGATGATACGACTCGCTGCGATGGAACTACCAAGGCGGCGATACCACGGCACGTGACTGGGTTGCATCGGGACTGCGCCGCGAAACACGCCTAGCCGATGCCGCTGGAACCTATCGCGTTCGGCTATGAGCCAGCGCGTAAACCCAAACAGGACTGTTGCGGCGGTAGCCGCTACCAATATCCAAATCTCGGTAGTATTACTGATATTCGTTTCGATCATCGTAGTGCCCTTCTGACTATTGCGGCCATTGTCGTCAGGCCCGCCACAAGGCTGAGAAACGCCACACCGACCATAAAACGACCCCTTGAGTTATTCAGTAGAGACATAGCCAAGTCACGGTTTATCACATACATCAGACCGCCGACCACAAAAGGCAGAACGGCCAATACCCCCGCAGACGCTTTGGCCTCCGCCGTCAGCGCTCGGGCCTTTTGACGCAGTGCCTTGCGAGCACGAATCACGCCACTGAGATTGCCCAATGTCTCGGCGAGACTGCCGCCGGTTCGCTGTTGCAGTGCCAGCGCGACGACCAGAAACCGAAAATCGGCTACGCGAATCCGGTCAGCCGTCTCTTGCAAGGCATCGTTCATATGAACGCCGATCTGCACCTGCTCCATAGTGCGGCGCAATTCACTGCCCACCGGATCGGCAATCTCGCGTCCCGCGACTGCCAATGCCTCATTTACGGGTAAGCCGGCTTTGACGGCACGCCGGATCAGATCCAGAGCGTCCGGGAATACGTCAAGAAAGTGCTTGCGGTAGCGCGCCTGCGCCAGACGCAATATGACAAATGGCCCCGCTGCTGCTGCCATGACACCAGGGGGCGTCAGCCATGCCGCGTTGACGGCCAAAAGCCGACTAGCAAAAACAATTACGATTACCGCCGAAATTAATCCAGCGATCAGGAGGTGGAGCAAGCCAATCCGATGCCCAGCCGCTTCAAGGGCGATATTGAGAATCGCCCAAGCTTTACGGGGCAGTTTGAATATTGCAAACGAGGTATTTTGCACCTTGCGGGTTAATGACAACGGAGCGCGTTCAGTGTCATCGTCCACGGTTAATTTGGTCAAGCGCTGTTGGACAATTTGCTGGCGGCGCTCGCTCCGTGCCACCCGCACCCACACCAAGCCGGTCAGAACCGGCAGTAGAAGCAAAAGAAAAATGGGGTGCGACATGTCAGCTTACCGTGATTAAGCCGGGGGTGATGCCAACCGCCGAGAGCAACTGTCTTTCGAGGCCATGTTGTGCGGCCTTGGCGGCTAGATCCGGCCGCAGGCTGCTCGGCTCAAAGATACCCTCGATTTGGCCGTCGCGATTCTCACCCTGGAAATTGAAAGTGAAGATGTCGCGGGTGCTGACGATCTCGCCCTCCATGCCACTGATTTCGCAGATCCGCTCGACACGCCGGATGCCATCGCGCATCCGCTCGATCTGGACCACGAGATTGATAGCGCTGGCGATCTGGGCACGCAGTGCCCTTAGGGGGAGATTGGCACTGGCCATCAGCACCATGTTTTCGAGCCGGAACAGGGCGTCACGCGGACTGTTGGCGTGGATCGTCGACATTGATCCGTCGTGACCGGTGTTCATCGCCTGGAGCATGTCAAAGGCTTCGTTGCCACGTACCTCGCCAACGATGATGCGATCCGGCCGCATACGCAACGCATTGCGGACAAGTTCGCGTTGCGGGATGTGGCCAACGCCCTCGATATTGGGAGGCCGGGTCTCCATCTGCACGACGTGCGGCTGTTGCAACCGCAACTCAACCGCGTCTTCGATAGTAATGATTCGCTCGTCGGTATCGATATGGCGTGACACCGCATTCAGAAGCGTCGTCTTGCCTGAGCCGGTGCCGCCCGAGATCAGGATATTGACCCGGCACCGCGCCGCAATGTCCAGAAACGTCGCCATCTCCGGCGAGATGTTCCCCTGGCGTACCATCTGTTCGAGGGTGATATTTTGTGTGGGGAATTTGCGGATTGAGATAGTCCCGCCGTTTAGGACTAGCGGTGGCAGGACGATATTGACGCGGCTGCCGTCGGCGAGACGGGCGTCGACCATCGGGCTGGATTCGTCAATGCGCCGACCTACCCCGGTGGCAATCCGCTGCGCAATATGGACAACGTGTTTGGTGTCGCGAAACCGTGCTTGCGTCTTTCCGAGCTTGCCGAAACGCTCGACATAGATGTCGTTAGGTCCATTGACCAGGATATCGGTAATCTCGTCATCTCGGAGCAGCGGTTCGAGAGGACCGAGCCCGACCATATCATCGGTCAACTCGGCGGCGAGGGCAGCTTCCTCGATTTCATTAAGCTGGACCTTGTGCTCGGTCGCAATTTCGCTGACCAGGATCGCGATTTGCGCCTGTAACGATCGACGTGAGACTCGACTAGCAGCCGCAGGCTCAATCCGCTGCATCAATTCATAGCGAATTTTTTCCTTTAGCTCGACACGGCCGAAATCGGCTCGCAATCCCAATCCAGGCTCATCGGGTGTATCCGAGACCAGCGTAAGTTCGCGTGACTCAGATGTAACAACCCGGCGACCAAATCCGTGTGTTGAATTCATTATCTCGCCCTCCGCGAAAACCATCGGCGTTTCCGGGTCCGTCCGGAGATTTCCAACGCCAGTTCACCAACCGCATTGCCGAATTTGCGCTGGCTGGCTGCAACCGTGGCGTGGTGGGCCGCTAGGGTGACCAACTTCGGCAGGAACGGCACCATGCTTGTCGGCTTCGCCTGCAATACGCCGACGATTTCCTTTTGTGTAAGCCCGTGATTGCCAGCCTCTCCCTCACGATTGAGAACGAAGATTGCCTGCTCGGCACCGGCGATATCCCCAAACGCTTTCTTCAACCGCACGGCATCGCGCATTGATCGCATGGTCTGGTCGACGACGATGACCCGCCGATCGGCGATTTCAAACGCCCGCCGATACGCCGGTATTGGGATGCGAGGCACATCGACAATGACGTAATGGAACTGTGATCGCAGGACCGAGAACAGCGCGTCGACCGCCGCTGGCATGAATTGCACATGATCCTGGATGGGTTCCTCGCCGCCAAGGACGAACAGCCGCTCCCCATGCCGAGTCATGATCCGCTCAAGCAACAGGGGATCGAGCCGCAGCGGGTTTGCCAAGGCGTCACGCAAGCCGGGTGTCGTTTCGGCATTGAATAGAAGATTGCAGTCGCCGTGCTGAATATCGAGATCGACCAGCGCGACCCGGCGAGACCGCCGGTTGGCCAGATACCACGCCAGATTGGCAGCCAAAGTGGTTGCGCCGACGCCGCCGCGGGCACCGATAAAAGACACCATTTTCCCGAGCTCCAGGACCGCACGACCCATCTCACCCCCAGAGCCGTTGGTCTTCGGGGCGAGAGCCCTGGTCAATAGATCACGGGTGAGTGGCTTGACGAGGTAATTGCCGACTCCGGCCTCTTGCAGATCCCGAAAGAGAGCGACATCATTGCGGTCGCCAATCGCGATGACATTGGTGCCGGGTTCGCAGACATCGGCGAGCATTTGGACCTGCGACAGCGGTAATTCGACCCCGCTGATATCCACGAGTAACAAGTTTGGCGACCGCTGCTCACTGAGATATTCGATGGCCTTGCCAATGCCGCCGCGGATGATCTGATTGCGGCCGGGCAGCACCGAGGCGTCCTGTAGCAATTGCTCTGTCTGCGTATCGACGAAGGCGATCACTGGCAACCGGCCCGCAGCGATTCTAGGCACCGCCTCGATTGGGGTCGCCGTGCGAAGGCCGATTTCGATATCTTCGGGTTCGATGGTCATAGCGTCCATTTCCGATTACCCTCTATCGGTTGGGAAAATTATTCCGGTTTGACGATTACTGGCTCGGCGGGTTCTTTGCCGCCAGCTTGCGATTTGAAACCGCGAAGGATCGTGACCGTTGGCGGGGTTACCGCAACAGGTTTTTGTTGCGCCGCCCCAGTCAATGCTGGCGACACGTCACCCGCCCAAGTCGCCTTAATATGTTGACCGTCCACTGGCTCACGAACCGCCGCCTTAAGGAATGAGGGCCCAGCGGCCGGTGCGGCAGATGCGAAGTCGGTCGCACTGCGCAAGGTTAGCGACAGTTTGCCAAGTTCGGTCGCAACATTCATCTGCTCAGCCTGCGCGGGCGTGACTTCCAATGTGACAGTGCGGCCAAAATTACCAGTGGCAGGATTGACGGGACTCATCGGGCGACCCGGTGTAGCAGCCTTATCGGGCTCGTCAATCACCAGCACACGAAGGTCCTCAACGACCGTTTCGCTAACTGATCGCCTCGTCAACGGTGCATTGGCGGTATTATCATTTTTGAAATTTTGCGTCAGGATGACATCAACCCGATCGCCTGGAGTGAGTAAGCCAGTGCTGGCTCCGCCAGTGGCCACCGGGATGGCAATCGCCCGCTCTCCTGGCGTAAGCACGACTTGCAGAAAATCGCGGTCACCAGGTTTGACGATGGCGGATTGCAGGATCGGTTCGCCCGCGGGCAGTTCATGACGCAATACTGCCCCATAGACACTGCCCCGGATTTGGTTCTCAAGTGCCGGGTTGGCTTCCAATGCGGCGGCGTTAGGCCGCACGATCTCGCCCGGCTTGGTCTCAGTGACCCCCTGCCAAGTCACGTCTTGCTCTCGCAATAACGTGCCTTGCGGAAGCGGCACAGTGGCAGCAAGGATTTGTGTCTTTGGCTGACCTGCGCTCTTCTGCGACAGCATATGCGTGGCCGCAACGGCGGCGATGGCAAGTGAGCCAACGAATAGCGTAGTGACGATAGGCTTTGCGCGCATGGTTTCATCCGATGAAAGAGGGAAGGGAGGTTTGCAAGAACAACGTCACGCTGCCAGCAGTGGCGATCGCGACACCATAGGGCACGGCCAATCGCGTTTTTGGTGACAGCAGAGTGAGCCGCGGCCCAAGATAAAGCGGAAGGTATTTGTGGATAGCGAGTGCCGTGAGCGATATCACACCACCGCCAATACCCATTAAGAGCAGAAACGGGAACAAATCATTGTAGCCGATCAGCAAAGCCGCCGCCGTTATCAGCTTGGCATCACCACCGCCAATAAATCCCTGCCAGAACAGCACAAACCCGACAATGAGAAGCGCGAAGCTGGCACCTACTGTGTAGAGTGCGACATTGGGATCGCCAATCACAATGAGGCGAACAACCGCGAGTAAGGCCACTGCGGCAACCAATACATTCGGGATACGAAAGGTCTTAACGTCGCGATATGCAGCGACAATAAAGAGGGCGACACCTACAAGCGTGATCAAGTTTTGCAAAATATCCTCCGACAAATGTGAGTCGGAAGCGGCCAAGCCGCTTCCGCCCACGACGGTGCGGCTCGGCTTAGCCGAGAGCGGTAGTCAGATCGACGTTGATTGTGTCGAACACGCCGTCGATGGTCGTGCCGAGCAACGTGACCGCGCCGATACACACGACGGCGATCAGGCCTACGAGAATGCCATACTCGACGAGGGCCGCACCCTCATCGTTCTTCACGAAACGAGAAACGAGCTTACGCATTGGGAAACGCTCATAGATTGACAGAGATAACAGGCTTGCACCTGCCGCGGGTATAGGTGTCATAAATTCCAGACAAAACCCAAGCTAATTCAAGCTTAATACGGCGGGTGTTTGCGTAAAATTCTAGATATTAAGGTAAAGCTCGTTAATAATTACGAGAGTTAACGTACTTACAAATCGTGAATCAGATTTATCGTTGGCGGATACTTGGGACAGAACGGTTCTTGATGGTCACCGTCTATTTCATTAAAAATTGATCAAATTCGAATAAAATTTGACCGTCAGGGTAACTATTCGGGACAGTTTGCAATGGGTCATCGGACGCGCTCGATCTGTGCAGAGCGGGTAATCGGCTGACAGGTGCCGCCATGGCGGGCATGGGTTAGGCGGCTTTTCGGATCGAGTTTGGCTGTGGGGTATCCTCCTTTTTGATGCCGTCGATAAAGGCGGTAGTTGGGGTGCTACGGTAAGTCAACAGCCCGTGCCGAATTTTTTGCGCCATCGACGCTACTGACCTACATCAACTACAACGCTGACGTGTGGGTGGGTTGGACGGCGTGGAACCTTGACCCAGACGCGATCAGCGTCACTGACACGGTGACGGGCTTGATCGGAGACACCCCAAAGATGACGTGGTACGCGCCGTACTTCTGATCGCTACCCTGGCCGAGCGAAGCTGCGTCACCGACCGCTCTCGGCTGCAAACTCGCCCGGGACGGTTCCGTCAGAGCTCGTTCGCGGCCAGCCCCGAAACCCGAGGTGGCGTCTGGAAGGTTCAGCAAAAGCCGTTAAGTCGGATGGTCATGGTATGCGGGTGATTGGGCAATCACCGGATCCTTTGGCGAGGATGCACACCATGACCAAGAGGCAAGGTAAGTCTGGCACGATCGACGTGAAAGCTCTTCTGGCGGGGGATGAGGAGTTTCTGCGGGCGCTTGTGCGCACGGCGCTGCAGGAGGTGCTCGAAGCCGAGATGACTGAGGCACTTGGCGCCGAGAAGGGCGAGCGGACAGCGGGGCGGCAAGGTTACCGGTCGGGCTATTATGGCCGGACACTGATCACGCGCATTGGCAAACTCGAGCTGCGGGTTCCGCAGGACCGCGCCGGGCGGTTCTCGACCGAGCTGTTCGAACGGTATCAGCGCTCGGAGCGAGCGCTGGTGGCGGCGCTGGCGGAGATGTATGTGCAAGGGGTTTCGACCCGGAAAGTCAAGGCGATCACCGAGGAGCTATGCGGCCATAGCTTCTCGGCTTCCGCGATCAGCGCGATCAACCAGCGGCTGGATGCCAGCCTGGCGCAATTTGCCGGCCGTCCGTTGGCCGAGGCCTTCCCTTATCTGATCTTGGATGCGCGCTACGAGCGGGTGCGCGAGGGTGGCGTGATCGCCAGCCAAGCGGTGCTGATCGCGATCGGCATCGACTGGGACGGCCGGCGTCAGGTGGTGGCGGTCGAGCTCGCCAACCGCGAGAGCCGATCGAGTTGGCGCGAGTTTCTGCTCGGGCTCAAGGCGCGTGGCCTGCACGGCGTCGAATTTGTCATCGCCGATGATCACGCCGGCCTCAGGGCGGCATTGCGCGAGGCTCTGGCGGAGGCGGCCTATCAGCGCTGCTATGTGCATTTTCTGCGCAATGCGCTCGACTACGTGCCGCGTCGCGTCGACGATGATTGTCTACAGGAGCTCCGCTGGCTCTATGACCGCCGCGATCTCCCCGAAGCACGCCGCGATCTGGCCGCCTGGCTCGCCAAATGGTCGGGCAAATACCCCAAGCTCACCGGCTGGGTCGAAGAGAATATTGAGGAGACGCTGACCTTTTACCGACTGCCGCGTCAGCATCATAAGCATCTCAAATCGACCAACATGCTGGAACGGTTGAACGAGGAGATCAAACGCCGCACCCAGGTCGTGCGCATCTTTCCCAATGGTGAGAGTTGCCTCAGGCTGGTGCGCGCGCTCGCCGTCGAGACCCACGAAAACTGGCTCGAACAGCATCGCTACCTCAACATGGATGATCTGCGCGAACACAAAAAGGAGGCGCTGCGGCGCGCGGCATGACCGGCATCGTCCGGACCCGCCCGAGCCTGGCGCCGTGCTCGCCGCCGTCCAGACCGCTGCGCGCCGCCTGCGGCGGTGGTCTGCGACCAGTCTTGACCGCGGCTGTGCGCGGCGTCACCCTGAACCTCGGTCGGGACGAAGAAACGACCCCTAGGGTCAAACAAAGAAACTACGCTCGCTGCCAGACCTTTTTGCAGAATTCTCCAGACGCAACTAAACCCGATCGAGTTTGCAGACTTGTATGGGAGTTTTTCTGTCAAGTGGTTTTTTGTTTGTTGCCGGTTCCTTGTTTGGAGCGGAAAGGCCGTTCCTCGTCCCGTCGCCTGCGATCAGGTTCGCGGAGCGCGCGGAAGGTGT
>Ga0306922_10002175_pt1 | contig 18189 bp, 19 predicted proteins | sample sta12Cox44000082_FD_203758 | JGI IMG/M metagenome (GOLD analysis project Ga0306922, IMG submission 203758) | Lab enrichment of tropical soil microbial communities from Luquillo Experimental Forest, Puerto Rico - statoxic.12C.oxic.44.000.082 (v2)... | ecosystem: Environmental > Terrestrial >... | reverse complement strand
ACGTTCTTATCGACGACGGCGGCGTTGCCAACGGTACGATCGTCAGCAGCGGCGGCATCGAGATCATCGACTCCGGAGGCACTGCCATCGACACGACGCTGAACAGTGGCGGCACGATCGACGTCACGTATCTTCCTTATGTCAGTGGCGGATCGGCGACTCTGGATCCGACGACTGATATACTGACGGTCTCGGAGGGCGGTCAGACCTATACACAGCAATTGGCGGGAGACTACACCGGCGACACCTTCACTCTCTCCAGCGACGGCACCAGCGGAACCGATATTCAACTGACCCCCGCTTTGTTCACGAATGGCGCAGACGACGTCGATTTCAATAATCTCACACCTTTGCAAATTGCCGCCACCAACGCTGGAGCGGAGCTCTACAACTCGCTCGCTGGAGACGACACGATCGTATTGCCCGACCCGGGCAAATATCAGCTCACCCCCACCGTCGCATGGGATCCCTCCCAGACCTTCACGATGGGCGACGGCAACGATACGATCGCAGGTGGGGCAGGGACGGACCACATTTCCCTGGGTTCGGGAACTGATGTTGTCTACGGCTCGCCCGGCAACGACACCATCCAGGGCGGCGCCGGGCAGGACACGTTTGATTATGCATCATCCTCAGGCAGGTTTCCGGACTTCGCGGATTTCAGCGCGGGAACAACGCAAACCATTACTGGTGGCCATCCAATCTTTGAGACCCAATCCTCCGCGCAGAACATCGTTATTCTGCCGGGCTCGGCAGATGACTACACCTTCGAGGTTACGTTTACTACCGATACGCTGAGCGGCACCAACACGTCCATTCAAACGATTGCGGATAGCGGGTTCCCGATATCACCATCAACACGGTCGATGTCGAAACAGCCACATTTGCCGACACCCCTAGCAACAATGTTTTGCTGACGGGACTGACAGGGCTCAGTCCTGGCGCAATTGCCCCCGTCCCAGGCGATCTCGCTACGGAAATGATGCAATTTTCCTACGAGGTCTACAACCAGAATTACAAATACGCTGGGGGCGTCTCTAGCTTATATAGCCTACCCGAGCCGCTGGCTTACAACGCGGCCAGTCCTCCGAGTGAGACGGGGACGGCGGTATCGGTCGACGGGTGGGAAGCCGTATCCGCCATGCAACTTGGTATGGCCCCAGCTGATTACAGGCAGGGTACGCTTAGTTACTCGTTCGTCAACGGACTCTATCAGGCTAACGCCGTCGGCGCGACTGCCCAGGCGGACGCTATGGTCCTGTTGGGCGTAATGGGTGGCGAGAACACCCTGACAGTCGACTTTCGTGGCACGGATCAAGTAAGCGATTTTGGTTTTCACGGGAATTTCGACAGTTATTACGCAGAATTCACACCACTGGTCAATTCGATCGAGAACTATCTTGCCGACACCGCCAATGATATCCAGCAGGTAATTGTCTCCGGTCACAGCCTTGGCGCCGCAGCCCTGCAATATTTTATCGGGGCGCTTGAGAGTCAGCGCCAGCAGGACCCGACCGTCCAGGAAATAGAAGGGTATACCGACGGCTCGCCTGGTTCGGAAAACCCAGCGGTCGGATTGCCGATAGACAATTTTGTCCAGATCGGTGATCCAGTGTCGCTAGTTCCGAGCGTCGTTGGCTCACAGGGCGAAATATCGGCTCTCTCCGCCGCTTTGAGGGCCGCCGGACCTCTTGGCATCGTCGCGGCCGGCTTTCTTTCGCAGGTACAGCCTAAGACGAGGGTTGGCAGCGATATCGTCATTGACGATGATGGTAGTGCTCTTCTGCCATCTCTGACCTACCATGATAGTCTACTATATGCGCAAAATGTAGAGACACTGTACCAATTCGCCAGCGATCTCAACAGCCCGTTTGCCTATTCTCAGATCGGCATGTCACTAGCCGATGACACCTTATATACACCGAGTTCAACCTATCGAAACCCCTTTGCACCTAGTGCCATGGACGGCAACGAGATCGCCGTTAGCGCGATAGTAAGCTCGAGCGATCCGGTACCGAGCACAAACGTTTACATCCACTCGACTGACAACTACGTGCTAGGCGGCAATTTAGTGCATATTTTCTGGGATGTGCCAATCGACACGACAGTGCACGTCGTCGATGGCGGCCCGAGCAGCAATGCGATCGTTACATTGCTCGGCCCCAGCACAGCATACGTCCTAGAGACGACCAACACTGTAATCGGCCCGGACGTTCAGGTTTATGCATTGCTAAACGGGGTACCGCAACTGATCGGTGATGTCTATCGCGTCCCGCTCAGCAATTTTGTATTTACCGGCGGATATGTCGCCAGTGTTACCACCTCTGAGACCGGCGATGTTGCGACTGGGCAGAGCGTTCAACTGAGTTTGACGATGAGCGGGCCGGTAAGCGTCGACACCTCCGGAGGCTCTCCGAGTTTGACGTTGGGCGACCCGGTCATCGCGACCTACGATGCCGGTGCATCGAACCCCGCCGCCGGCACACTGGTTTTTGACTATACTCCTGCGGCCGGCGATCAGTTCGCCGATCTGCATATCGAGGGCGTCAATTTGAACGGCGCCGTCGTTGATGGCGTCGGCGACGCCGCGGTCGATTTCTCCGGCGCTATTGGGGACACCGGGCTGTCGGTGAATTCGCCGCTGACGGTTGTATCCGTCGCCAGTTCCCAGACGGGCCATGTAACTTCGGGTCAGACGATTCAGCTGAGCTTGACGATGAGCGAGGCCTTTACCATCAATATTCCGGACTACGCGACTGTCGCGCTTAGCTTGAACGACAACGGAATCGCCACCTACGACGCGGGCTCTTCGAACCCATCGGCCGGGTTGATAGTCTTCGATTACACCGTCGGAAGCACCGACGAAACGGCCAACTTGGCGATATCGAATGTGAACCTTACGCTGGGCGCGACGGTCGAAGACGCGAACGGTTACAACGCCGATTTTTCGGGGGCTCTAAATGTTGGCACCGGCGTCCAGGTCGGTGCGCCCGTGGTGGCGCCGGTCATCATGGCGCCGACGGCGGCGATGGTGGGGGTCGGACACGCGCGGGCGATCACCGGAGTCGGCATCGCGGAATCGCCGACGATCAGTGGAGAAAACTTCACCGCAGTGCTCACGGACAGCAACGGGGTGCTGGCGGCGAGTGCCGCGGCTGGGGCCACGGTGACGCCGTCAAACGGCGGCAAGACGTTGACCATTGGCGGAACCCTGAGCCAGGTCAACGCGGCGCTGGCGACGCTGTCGGATACTGACGCGACGGCCGGGTCGGACACCATCACGATCAGCGACAGCATCGGCGCGCACGCTACCCCAGCGACGATCGAGGTCACCGTCGATCCTGGGCCGATCGCAAACAACGGTTCGGTGACCGAGGGGCACGGCAAGACCGTGAACCTGACGGCGCTGATCAACGGCTTGGTCGCGCCGGGGATCGATGGCGACACCGAGACCTTGACGAGCGTCACCGCAGTTCTCGGCACTGCCGTGCTCGGCGCCAACAACGCCGTGACCTACACGGCCCCCGGCCGCCGGACCCGACGCGATCAGCTACACCGTCGCCGACCAGTATGGCGACACGGCAACCGGCAAGGTCGCGGTCACCGTCGATCCCGGGCCGACCGCACACAACGGTTCGGTAACCGAGGGGCTCGGCAAGACCGTGAACCTGACGGCGCTGATCAACGGCCTGGTCGCTCCCGGGATCGCCGGCGACACCGAGATGCTGACGAGTGTCAGCGCGGCTCTCGGCACTGCCGTGCTCGGCGCCAACAACACCGTCAGCTACACGGCTCCGGCGACCGGACTCGACACGATCACCTTTACCGTCGCCGACCAGTATGGCGACAGCGCAACCGGCAAGGTCGCGGATACCGTCGACGCCGGACCCACGGCCGGGAGCGCGCATCTTTATATCGCGCCGGGCCAGAGCCTTGATCTGACCAACTCGCTGCTGGCCCTCGACACGCCGGGCCTGCCCGGCGACACGCTAAGCCTGACCGCTGTCGGCACCAGCGGCACGACTGGCACGGTGACGCTCAGTAAAGGTGACTTGAGCTATACAGCGCCGGCCGGCGGGAGCGCCGACATCTTCACCTACACGGTCTCCGATCAACTCGGTGACAGCGCCACCGGAAGTGTCAATGTCACGCTCGATTCGAGCCTTCTCAAGAACGACAACATCACTCTTAGCGGCTCGGGAATCATCATCGACGGCATGAGCGGCAAGAACATCGACGTGTCGCTGACGGGAGGCAACAACACCGTGCTGCTCGGCGACGGCAATGACCAGGTGACGCTGTCGGGCAACGGCAGTCTCGTCTCGGTCGGTGGCGGCAATGACCAGCTCTCGGTGATGGGCAACAACGACACCGCCACTGCCGGCAACGGCAACGAGAATCTGACCGTCACTGGCAACAACGATCACTTTACGATCGGCAACGGCAATGACGATGTCACGGTCAATGGCACCGGCGAGAGCATCACCGCCGGCACCGGCAATGACACCTTCTCGCTCGGCGCCAGCACGGCGTCGCTCGTTCTCCACGGGCAGCACGACACGGTGTCGGTCAATGGCGGAAGGGACACCATCACCGACACGCCCAACAGCACCGACGCACTGAGTTTGCAGGTCGGAGCGCTCGGCGGCACCGTAACCGTCGGCAATTTCAGTGTCGCGAAAGGTGTCGTGATGCTGGCGGATGCGCTCGCCAGCGCCGAACTCTGGATGACCCCCGCCCAGGTCACTGCGGCCGTTCGGTCGGATAACCACGGGGGCAGTCTGCTGAGCTTCGGAGCGAGCGGGTCGATCGACTTCCTGTCGGTCTCGCCGAACGAGCTCCACGCCAGCAACTTCCATATCGGATCGTGATGACCGTCCCAAGGAATGGAAGGCCGAGGAGACAGGATCAGCGCGGCGCGGGGTTGGGGGGGCCGGTAGCGTTTAACCTCGATCTCGCCGCCGCGCCGGCGCGTGGCATGCGCGTCACACTGGGATTGCGTCGCTTTGCTCGCAATGACACCTCAATAACTGTCATTGCGAGGAGCGGAGCGACGAAGCAATCTCGGTGGCTGCAGGCCCGGTCCCAAATGTCAGGTTCACAATAGCTAGATACCTGCGGACGACGTATGGCCGGGCAATCGTGCGTTCGCGTAGCCGAGTACCGGGAACCAGTCGGCCGCGGTAGGGAAGCTGGCGAGACTGTTCCCGGCCTCGATGATCCGGTCGGCCATGTTGTGCGCGGCATAGGGGTTGATGTACCGGCGGACCCTCAAGATCCGCGAGTGCCGAAAAAGTCCATACGACCGGCGTCACCGAGGCTTGGGTATAGGGCGGGGCAATTCGTCAGGCGTGCCCCACGACCGGAGCCACTTCACCACCTGGCCATGCGGCACGACACGCCCGGCGGCGACGTCCGCCTCGGCCTCCGCGATCGCGCGAGCCTCGGCATCCTGATCGATCTCGCCAGAAATAGTTTTGGTCTTGGCCATCGATTTCCCCGCAAGCGATTTGTATATTATCACCTGCCTTGCTTCCCGAAAGCTAATGTTTCTGCCGGCCGGCGCAAGACGCCGGTACACAGGACCGGAGGCTCGCTCAGGGGTTTGTCGAGGAAGGCAGACGCCTCAGGCCTCACAGATCCACACCTCCAAGCGCACCGCGATCGCAATGACGATCCGCGGTGCCGCATAAGCCGCGGTGTCGTTGCGACCCCCGGAGGCCGCCCGCGGGCGTTCGGGGGGAAGCAATCTGCTGGAAGCCCGGTCCCGTAGTCCGGCTACGGTCAGACGTCCTTGCGCTCCATCCGCACCAATGCCGCGGCCATGATCTCGTAGGACTTCTTGCGCCGCTGTTTGGCGCTCAACCGCGGGTCGAGAGCGAGCAGCGCTTCGAACATTTCGATCAGCGGGATCGGCGTCTCGTTGCGACGCTTCAGTTCGTGGCGCCCTTTAGCCCGCTGAACAAGGCGGGTCAGTGCGGCTCGCGGGTGGGGGGCTGATAGCGATTAACCCCGATCTCGCCGGCACGCTGGCGCATAGCATGGGCGTCGTACCATGCCTGCATGTTCAGCAGCGTTTCCATCTTCACGCCGAACGCCTTCTCGATCCGCAACGCCATCTCCGCCGACAACGCCGCGTTGCCGTTGATGAGGTTGGACAGGGTCGCGCGGCGCACGTCCAATGCCTTGGCTGCCCCGCTCACCGTCAAGCCGAGTTCGTCAAGAATTTCTTCGCGGATGAAGACGCCCGGATGGGGCGGAGTGATGCCTATTTTGGCGGGTGCACGGCTCAATGGTAGTCCTCCAAATCGAGGTTGCAGATTTCGCCCTGCCGGATGTCAAAGGTCAGCCGCCAATTACCGCTGACCGAGATGCTCCAGGTCCCGGCACGATCGCCTCTGAGCTGGTGAACGCGCCAGCCGGGCGGCCCGACAACGCCGCCCACGTCGGCTGCTGCGATCAGCACCGCCAGGATATTGCGCAGCCGCCGGACAAGATCGTTGCGGAGCTCTCGGCTGTCGTCGTCTTCGATGAGGCGCAACAGGCCCCGGTGCCGAACGCTCCGAATGATCATGCACTGCGCAGTGTACGCTTATACCGTACACCTGTCAAGCGGTCAGCGCGGCCTACGGTCGCGGTCAGGCGTCCTTGCGCTCCATCCGCACCAATGCCGCGGCCATCTCGTAGGATTTCTTGCGCCGCTGTTTGGCGCTCAACCGTGGGTCGAGAGAGAGCAGCGCTTCGAACATTTCGATCAGCGGGATCGGCGTCTCGTTGCGACGCTTCAATTCGTGGAGTTCTTCCGTCAGCTCGTCATTCGTCATCGGGGCCGTCTCCGGTCGAGCCGGCCGCCTCGCGCCGCTTCTCGGCCACTTCGGCCAGGACCTGCTCGCGTATCCGCTCGATAAAGTTTTGCAGCACCTCCTTGTCCGCCTCATCGAGCTGACGTGGTTCGGGCGGCGTCGCGGCGACGCCGGCCTTCTGTTCGGCGTCCTTCATCATGTCGAACAGCATCTTGGTCGCGCGCAAATCGGCTGTCGTCGATTTGTTGACCAGCTGATGGACGATGGCCTCGCGCTTGGTAATCTGGCGGCGTTCGCCGTCGATCGTGACGTAGACCGTTTCGTTGAGCGCATCGGCCAACAACGCCGGCAGCGGCTTTTTGCGGCGGCCGCCGGGATTGCCGGACTGGCCCTTCTTGAAAAGAGTGTTCAGCGGTGGGCTCCCAGGGCCTACCTTGTAATCGTGCTCGTCATCCGCCATATAGGCATCCCACAATGTGATTATCGAAATAAACTCGATTCATAGATCATTATAATGAAATTGTCAATATGGCAAACATACGATTCGATGGGTCTCCCTGCTCGCTCCCTCAGAGGCCGAACGGCCTCCCTCAGAACCTTCCCTGAGTGCGCCCGGTGTCGGGTTTCTAAGTATTTGATTCGGCGCAAGTTATTGGTTATCAGACGGGCGATTTACGGCATCGAATCGGTTTTTCTCCCTGCTCTCAGGGAGAAAAGGGTCAGGCTGGCCGCTTGCGCAGCAGGATTTTCTGTTCGCCGGAGAGGACGAGCTCGCCGTTCTGGTTGTGCACGGTCACCCTCAGCGTGACGATTCCGGTCGAGCGTTGCGGCGTCAATGCGGCAATCTCCAGCATCGGATAGAGCGTGTCGCCGGCATGGACCGGCTTCAGAAATTTCGACGATTGCTCGACAAAGGCGATCAGCGCGTCACCGATCGCGTGGGCGAAGGTGCTGGCGCCCGCCGCGGTGAAAGCCAGGATCTGGAAGCCGTGGGCGAGCGGTCCTCGGTGGCCGTGCTCGCGGCAATATTCGAGGTCGTAATGGATCGGATGATTGTCGGCGGAGATCGTCTGGAAAGCCGCAAAATGCGCCTCGGTCATCGTACGGCTCGGGATCAAAAAACGCTCACCGACCGCGAGATCCTCGAACCAGCGAGGTTCCGCGATGCGGTGTAGGGTCCGGTCAAAGGCCTCGGTCATCGCGCATCCGTTGCTGTATTATCGGGTTGGTCGATCGGGGAGCAGATGGTGAAACACGCCGATGTGCGCGCCTTGGAGGCGGTCAGCGATTTGATCGAGAACCTCCGCAGGCGCAGCGATCTCGTCGAGAAAAAACTAGGGATCTTCTACACCAAAGGCCGGGCCCTTCTGCATTTTCATAAGGATCCCGCTGGGCTCTTTGCCGATCTGCGGGAAGGCGGCGAATGGCAACGGTTCCCGGTGAATGACCTTGACGAATGCACAAGGCTGCTCGCCGCCGTGGATCGGACGCTCGCCGAGGCGAGCCGCCGCCGGACCTGAAAGCCCGGTCTACCGCCCGCGCCACACGGCCAAACACTGGCCGGCGGCTTGTTCGGCGCGCGCCGCGATCTCGGCCTCGGTCAAGGTGCTGAGCGGATGGTCGATAACCACCGGGGCGAGATCGCGCATGCCGAGCGCTTGGCACTGCACCTCCGCCTCGTGCAGGAACTCGGTGGTGACGATAACCGCTGTCGGTCGGCCCGATGCTTCGAGTCTGATGCCGTCATGCGTACAGCACGAAGTGCACGACCCTCAGTCGCCGATCGCCGTCAGCACGATGTCGTTATTGGCGGCGATGGTCTCGATCAGCGCCGGGTCCGCGTCCTTCGAAAAGCTCTCCTTGCGATAGTAGTTGACTACCGCGGGGGAGAACTCTTGCTGCAGCCTTGTGACGGTCTTGCGCAATAGCCGGTTGGCGTTCCATTTGGTGTTGTCGAGCACACCCAGACGCAGCCCGTCGAGGCCGCCTGCGCGCGCGGCAAGCGCCAGCGGCTCGGTCTCGACCACGCCGCGCGGATCGAAGGCGATCGCGTCATTCAGTCCGGTCATCCGAAATCGGCCTCCTTTGATTAGATTCAGAGGTAGCATGTGCCGTCGACACAGATCGGCGCCTTGCGGACACCGCTCTCGCCCACGGTTTCGATGCTGCGCAGCACCGGGGACGACATGTGGCCCCAGCCGGGGATGAAGGCGGAAAACCGGCCGGCCGCACCGCCGACGACAAAGAGGTGGATGTTGTCGGCGCTCGGCGCGATCGGAATTCGGGCCTCCGGCTCGCGCTTGTACCACTTCGGCAGGTTGCGATTGTAGATCTTGCCGTAGCGCTCGTTGAAGGTAAGTTCCGAGAACAGATTGTAGGCGTGCATCGCCAGATAGCTGCGCACATCGTGGCGCGTCCAGCCCTTGCCGGCTATCGTTCGTGCATGCTCCGGGCCGATGATCACCGCGCAGTGACCGCTCGAAAGCGCATTGTTGTTGGCAATCGTGCTCATCGCCGATGCGATGCTGTCGAGGATACCCTCGGGGTCGTTTGCGACATGGTTGGTCACACTGTGCGGCGGCTCGGCGGCCAGGACGAAGACGGTGGAATCGTCGGGGCCAAAGCCTTTTTCGACGTGATAGGGCGCCCACGGGCTCGCCATTTCGTTCTCGGCGACGCAATAGGTATATTTGCCAGGGTGCCCGAGCGTGCTTTTGTCCAATTCGCCCGGCCAGCCGCCGCCGACATTGAGCAAAACCAGACGCAGCGCGCGCCCGATCGTCGCATTGGCTCGGTTGCCCGAGCCGAACGCATTGCAGTCACCGTTCATCCCGATCTCAGACGCAATCGGTCCGTTGACGATCAGCAGCGGTGCGGCCATGTGCGTCGTCGCCTGGACCCCGTTCAGGTTGAAGGCGTCAGCGGTCAGCGCCAGCATCGCGGCACGCACGACCGGAGCATATTCGGGCTTGCAGCCGGCCATCACCATGTTGATCGCCAGCACCTCGCGCGACAGGCTGCCGTGCCGCGGCGGCACCTTGCATTCGACGAAATGGGGGTCGCCGCCCAGCGCCCCGACAATGGCGTCGACCCGCGCTCTGGTCGGCGGCACCACCGGAAGCCCGTCGGTCCAGCCTCGCTCGAAATACCATTCGACGAGGTCCGTCCCCGGCGGCACCCGGATGACACTTGCTTCCGCCGCCTCGGCTGACGTCGCCGCCCGCGCATGCTGTGCCATGCCCTTCCCCTGTCAGCCGGCCATCGATTTTTGCCCGATCCAGAAGCGGTTCAGCAGTTGTGTTGTTGCTCCCGGCCGCTGCCGCCCGGCGAGCCGCGCACGTGCCTCCTGGTACGGCCCGACATAGCGCAGGCGCCCCGGCACCCAAGGGTACACTCCCCGAAGTACGGCGAGCGCTCGCTCGGTTTTGCGGTGCTCGAATTCGCCATAGGGCAGTCCAAAATCGCCGCGCAGCCGCAGCGGCAAAAGTCGGGCGGTCAAGGCTCGATACCAAGACGGTATCGGCAGCCGGGTTCCGGCACCGGAGAGGACCGCCCCGGCGATGCTGCGTGCCTGGTCGCTCACGGTCAGCACATCCGATCGCCCCATCTTTTCGTTGCCCGCGGCAAAATCCACCCAGCTTTGGGGCAAGGCGTCTTGCGGAATACCGAAGAACGCGGCGAACAGCCGGGCTTCGGTCCAGTAACGCTGCCGTTCTTCGACGGAGAGCGGCGGGCATACAAGCTGGTAAGCGACGAGCGCGGTGTCGATCAATGTGGCGTGAACCCAGCACAGCGCTGCGATATCGTTGGCCTCGTATCGGGAGTTTGCGGCAAAGGGCCCGGCCGCCTGCGCCAACGTCCCGCTCACCCGGGCATGGCGCTGGTGCAGCCGCCGAGCCGCCGCTAACGCTTGCTCTATCGTGCCGAACGCCATCGTGAACATGGCGCTGAAGGTACGGTGAAACCGGCCGATCGGGTCGGCCAGAACCGGAGAGTGCTGGGCGATGGCAGTGGCGATCCAAGGGTGGGCAAGCTGGAGCAGCAACGCGCGGCCCGCACCGAGAAATATCGCCGCTTCCTTGTCGATATGCCACATCATCGAGCTCGGGCCGAACGCGCCCGCAGAGCTCTCGGCCGCGGCGTTGCGAATGATCGCGAGCTCCCGCTCCAGCGCGGCTTCACCGACGACCCGGGACGCGCCCGCGGCAGGGTCGATCACCTCACCGGCCATACGCAACCCGAACGACGATCAATGCGCCATCAGAATCGGCACCTCGGCGCCCCGGAGCACGTGCAAGGTAAAGCCGCCGAAGATCCACTCGCGCAAGCGGCTCCGACCGTAGCCGCCCATCACGAGCAGTGCTTTGTGCTCGGCGGCAGCGGACAACAGGGTCTCCGGCCCGGCCCTGTCGGCCGCCGGCTGGAGATGACGAACCGATACCGGAACGTCATGCCAGCGCAGACCTGCCATCAGGCGATCCGCCTCTTCTTCGGGGGCGCGCTGATCCTCGCCGACGATCAGGATGACGATCTGTTTGGCGATCTGCAGGAACGGCGACGCCGCGGTGAGCGCCCGGGCGGCTTGTGGCGTCGCCTTCCAGGCGATGGCGATGATTTCCGGTAGAGCGGTCAGGGGCGTCGCGGGCGGTATCAGGAGCGGGCGGCCGCTGTCGATCAGCGCCCCCTCAATGGTGTCCAACGAAAGACCCTCGTCCTCTCCCGGGCGCCCGATGACCAGGAGGTCGGCGGCGCGCCCATATTCCGCGACCCAATAGGGTTCGGCGCCGATTTCCCGAAGCCACTGGGCTGATGGGGCCTGCGAACCGGACGGGGCATCCCGGAGCGCCAACCCCTCACGCTCGCAAAAGCCCTGGAACAGCTGTTTCGCCTTTTCCTCGCGTTGGCTTGCTTCCTTTTCGAGTCGATTGATCAGACCGCCGACCATCGTGGCGCCGCCACCGTCCGAGGCCATGGCGACCGCCGTCGCCGCTGCATCCGGGCGCACATGCAGGAAATCGAGATGCGCGGCAAAGGCACGGGCGACCATGAGAGCCGAGGCGAACACCGTGCTATCCCCGTCGCTACCGGTCGCTGGAACGAGTATGGTCTTGATCATCGGGTCTCCTGGGGCTGGTCGGAATCGTTGTCGCGAGCACACTTCGAGCACCGGCAATCGGCATTGATCAAGATCAACGAGGCACCCCTCCGGAGAGTACAAGGAGCGAACCCCGATGGCGAGATTCCAAACCCTCGACGACATCGATGTCCGCGGCAAGCGGGTGCTGCTACGCGCCGATCTGAACGTTCCGGTCAAGAATGGCGTCGTTACCGATGCCACCCGGATCGAGCGTCTCGCCCCGACGATCGAGACGCTGATCGAGAAAGGCGCCAAGGTGATCGTGATGTCGCATTTCGGCCGTCCGCAAGGCCAGCCGGACCCGGCCTACTCTCTGCGGCCGCTGGTTGCGCCGCTGAGCAGGGCAATCGGCGGCCAAGAGGTCGCCTTCGCCGCAAACTCCATCGGCGAAGAGGCGAAACGGGTGGTAGCGGCGCTCCGGCCCGGGCAGGTCGCCCTTCTCGAAAATCTCCGCTTCCACAAGGGCGAAGAGGAGAACTCGCCCGATTTTGCGCGGGCCTTGGCCGAACTCGGCGACGTCTATGTCGACGACGCATTCTCGGCTGCGCATCGTGCGCACGCCTCGATCGCGGCCCTGGCGCACTTGCTGCCGGCCGCCGCCGGCAAATTGATGGAGGCCGAGCTCGGCGCGCTCGCGGCCGCTCTCGAAACCCCGACGCGGCCGGTTCTGGCGCTGGTCGGCGGCGCCAAGGTGTCGACCAAGCTCGATCTTCTGCGGTTTATCATTGGCAAGGTGGATTGCCTGGCGATCGGCGGAGCAATGGCCACCACCCTGCTGTTTGCCGAGGGAACCGAGGTCGGCTGCTCGCTGTGCGAGCGCGACATGGCGGATAACGCGCGCCGGCTTCTGGCACTTGCGCGCGATCGCAACTGCCGCGTGATCCTTCCCGAAGACGCGGTTGTCGCCTCCGATCTCGCGACCGGGACCGCGGCCTACACCGTCGCGATTGATGCGGTCCCGAGCGATATGATGATCCTCGATCTCGGCCCGAGGACGGTCGCCCGCGTTGCCACGGCACTCGAAGAGGCGCGAACCCTCCTCTGGAACGGCCCGCTCGGCGCCTTCGAAACGCCGCCCTTCAACCGGGCCACGGCGGCGGTGGCGAGAAAGGTCGCCGAGCTCACTCAGGCCGGCAAGCTGCTCAGCGTCGCCGGCGGCGGCGACACGGTCGCAGCCCTCGCCGCGGCCGGCCTGACCCACCAGTTGTCCTACGTCTCGACCGCGGGCGGCGCCTTTCTCGAGTGGCTGGAAGGCCGCGAATTGCCCGGCGTCGCGGCACTCGCCGCGACCGCTAAAAGCTCTCCAACAGGAGACGTCGCATGAACGCCTCGGACGTCATGACCCGCGAAATCTTGTCGGTCGGGCCGGACACGACGGTTGTAGAAGCCGTTCGGACGATGCTCGACAACCGCATCAGTGGTCTGCCGGTGATCGACGCGGCGGGGCGGCTGGTCGGGATTCTGACCGAGGGTGATCTATTGCGCCGGGGCGAGACCGGAACCGAGCGGCAGCGCCCGCGCTGGCTCGAGATCCTGATGGGCCCCGGTCGCCTGGCGGGGGAATACGTTCGAACCCATGGGCGCAAGGTCGACGGCCTCATGACGCGCGACGTCGTCAGCGTGACCCCGGACACGCCGCTCAAGGAAGTCGTTGAGCTGATGGAACGCCGCCGCATCAAGCGGGTGCCGGTGCTCGACGGCGATGATGTGCCGGTCGGCATCCTCAGCCGCGCCGACCTGCTGCGCGCGCTCCTCGGCGCGCTCGAAGAAAAGCCGGCTCCGACGACCAGCGACGAGGAGATCCGCGAGCGCATCCTCGGCGAGCTGGCGAAAGCGGCCTGGATGCCGCGCGACGGTCTCACGATCACCGTCGAGAATGGGGTCGTCGACCTCAACGGCGTGATCCTCGATGAGAAGGAACGCGGGGCGTTGCGCGTTGCCGCCGAGAATGTGCCGGGGGTCAGAGCCGTCGAGGATCACCTCGTCTGGGTCGAGCCGGTTTCCGGCACCGTCATCGATGCTCCTCCGGCGAAGCGAGCCAGCGAGGATCCGGCGACAGGGCAGCGGCGACCACCCCGATAAACACATGCTTACCCGCGCCCTTCTCTCGTCTTCTGTCTATTGACGCTCCCGACGGCGGCAACATCGCCGCAGCGGTTTGCTGACGGGGCGCCGCCGCCTCTCCCGTTTCCCTGCCGCGCGGGAAAAACCAGGGTAAAAAATTTTCCGGGACTCCCTTGTGCGGAAAAACCATTTTCGATCATAGACTTAGGTCATCACAGCGGTAAAAATCGAGGGCTTGGCAGGGAACCAGCAGGGAAAGCTTGTAAATCCTCGGGTTACCGTTTGACATTGTCCGCTCATTGCCAACACACTAATTAATAATTGATAATCCCACACGATTCTGTTATAGGTAGGGCGAAACTTCGCCGTGGCAAGAGGGCGGCGGTGTCGCCCGCGCCGGGCGGGGTGAACAGGATGGCAGGAGCCCCCATGTCCGCGAACAAGACGTCCGAGAACAAGCGCGATTACGAGGTCGGCCGCGGCAAGCCGCCGGTGCACAGCCGCTTCAAGAAAGGCCAATCCGGCAACCCGAGCGGGCGGCGCCCGAAAAACTTGCCGGCATTGCTGGTCGACGCGCTGAACGAGAAGGTGGTCGTGACCATCGATGGCGAGCGCCGGGAGATCACCAAGCGCGAGGCTGTCGCCACCCAGCTGGTCAACGAATCGACCCGCGCCAATTTGCGCGCGACCAAGATGCTGACCGACATGCTGAAGGATGCCGAGAAAAAGGCCGGTGTGACGCCGCCGCCCGAGCCCGCCCCGTTCACCGCGGCGGACGAGGAGGTGATGGCGACCTTCATCGCCAGGCTGCGGCAATCCTGGGAGGAGGAACTTCGGCAGAAAGGCACGGAGGACGCCGGGTCGTTGCCGGAATGATGACGGCCGCCGACAAGTTCACCTGGGCACTTACGACACGTTGCTGCGGCGCGATTTCGTCAGCTTCGCCCAGCGCTGCTTCTGTGACCTGAGTCCGCGCACCGCCTTTCTGATGAACTGGCATATCGAGATCATCGCCGCAAAATTGGCGACGGTGCGCATGGGCCAAATCCGCCGGCTGATCATCAACATGCCGCCGCGTTACCCGAAGTCGCTGTTGGCCTCGGTCGCCTTTCCCGCCTGGTGTCTCGGGCATGATCCGGCGGCGCAGATCCTCTGCGTCACCCCCGGGGCTTAACGGTGACGGTCCATCGCAAGCGTAACCCGGGGGGCAGGAGCTCGCCGACAAATTGTCGCGCGACTGCCGGCGGATCCTGATGAGCGACTGGTACCAGCGGCTCTTCCCGGCGCGCCTCTCGTCCGAGCGGCAGGGGGTGCCGGAGTTCGAGACCACGGCGCAGGGCTGCCGGCTCGCCACCTCGGTCGGCGGCGTGCTAACCGGGCGGGGTGCCGACATGATCATCATCGACGATCCGCTAAAGCCCGAGGAGGCCTTGTCGCAAACCCAGCGGCGGGCGGCCAACGAGTGGTTCGACCATACCCTCTACAGCCGGCTCAACGACAAGCAGCAGGGTGCCATCGTGCTGATCATGCACCGCCTGCACGAGAGCCTGCCCTCGGGCGTGACCCGAGGGATGATCTCGTCGGCCACGTGCTGGCGCAGGAGTCCTGGGAGGTCGTGTGCTTTCCGGCGATCGCCGAGGACGACGAGAGGCAGATCGTCGATACGGTCTGGGGACCAAAACTCCTGACCCGGCATCAGGGCGAGGCATTGCATCCGGCGCGCGAGCCGGTCCCGATGCTCGATCATCTCCGCCATACGATCGGCGAATACAATTTCGCCGGTCAGTACCAGCAGATGCCCACGCCATTGGGCGGTGGCTTGGTCAAGGCGGCCTGGTTCAAGCATTACGCAGCGAGCGCGCTGCCGCCGCAATTCGAGCGCATCGTGCAGAGCTGGGACACCGCCAACAAGGCGACCGAGCTCAGCGATTTCAGCGTCTGCACGACCTGGGGCATTGCCGGCAAGGACCTTTATCTGATCGACCTCTTACGCCGGCGCATGGAATACCCCGAGCTGAAGCGTGAAGTGCGCGCGCAATACGAGCGGTTCCGGCCCTCGGTCGTGCTGATCGAAGACAAGGCCTCGGGGACCCAGCTGATTCAGGAGCTGATCCGAGAGGGCCTTTACGCGGTCACCCGCTACCAGCCGCAAACCGACAAGGTTATGCGCATGCATGCGCAGACTGCGATGATCGAGAACGGTTTTGTCCACCTGCCCGACACGGCGCCGTGGCTCGCACCCTATCTGCACGAGCTGACGGTCTTCCCGCACGGCAAGCACGACGACCAGGTCGACTCGACCGCGCAGATGCTCGACTGGTACAAGCAAGGCAGCGGCCCCAGCTCCAACGCGGGGATCTTCGAACTTTACCGAATGCAGGCCGAAGAGGCGCACGGGCAGCAAGCCGACCGCGAGCGTCGGGTGCGTCTCCGCGTCCCACCCGGCATCGGCCGGATGAATCTGCTCCTTCTAAACGTCGCAGCCGACGGCACGGTCGAGATGCCGGAGGCCGAGGCCGCGTCGTTCCTACGGGCCGGCTGGATCAGGGTCGATGGGGGCGATTTGTAGGAGTAGAAATCGCCTCGCCGATCGATCCACAGGTCAGCGATTAACGCGTGAGATTGCCGCTTACGCGTGATACTCATCGAAGGCGCACACGCTCAACTCGCTCGATTGCCTGAGCGCTGGCTAGTCTCGAACCCCGCGAGACGCTGATTCCATCGCAGTGTCGACGCAATCTGCTGCCGCCAAACATACGAGTCCATTTGGATGCTTGAACATAGTGCTCTCAGCTCCAAGCCTCCGATTTGCGGCACCAAGAAGTTCATCGAAGGCTTTGCACCGCGAATCACGATCGACATTCGGGATGTGTGATGAAGCCACTGACGATGTAAGCCAACGCGCGACGAACGATGGGTTGCATTCGACGTCACCGTCGGCTGAGGCGAAAAAGGTGGCGAACTCATCTGTTAGCACGTCGCCTTGATCGTTCTGCCATCGCAGCATGAAAGCCCCGAGTGCGCCGGCGGTACCCGCAGGAGACAACGCTGCTGCATAAAAGCCGTCGAATTCGTGTGCCTTGGCGCGTTCAATAAGATAGCGAAAGAATGGAGCCTCGAAATCGAGTAAGACAATCTCCTTAAACTTTTGCGCCAGTCGTCTATCGGTCGTGATATTGACAACCGTGCGCTGCGCAAACTCAGGAAACCTGCCCCGAAGGTCCTCGGGAAGTCGGATCTCAAGCATTTTGCCATTGTGGCGAGCCGCAGCGAGTGATGCGCCTACGAACGGAAGCATGCTACGAATGAAGAGGTCGACATGCTGCATTGTAAAGCCGAGCGTCCCACGCATCGCATCCGCTTCGAAACCGACGGCATGGGCAAGGATGTCCTGCTCTAACTCCCGCGCCGTTCTGGCCCGTTCCAGCGCTTCTTCGATTTGCTCCCGTGTACGCCGAATTTCCATCGCGGTTGCTGATTGCAATACGGATGCGAGATCCACATTCTCAAGTACTTCACCGAGGATTTCTGCATAGAGGCGTTCATTGTACTCAGGGCCGACCGGTGCCATCTCTTGCACGATTTCCATCACACGCCGCAGCATTAAATCGATTGCATAGTTATCGAAACTATCTTGTGCATGCAGGTTGAAGACGACGACCGTCTCCAATTGTCCATACCGATATAGGCGGCCAATACGCTGGACCAATCTTGCCGGGTTCCAGGGCAGGTCATAATTCACCATGAAATGGCAAGAATGGTGCAGGTTGATCCCCTCTCCTCCCGCCTCGGTGGATATCAGGAACTGGGCACGATTGTTGAATGCCTCGATGTTCGCAAGCTTTTCATCGAGGTTCATCGATCCGTTGATCAGAGCGACCTCGCCGCTCTCGGGGAACCGCTGTGTCAATGCCCGCTCAAGGTAGGCTTGGGTTGCCCTATATTCCGTAAAGATCAGGACCTTCTTTCTCTGCGCGATCAGCGATTCTACCACATTGTCCAGAAACATTCGTAGCTTTTCGTCACTGCGATGGATCACGGCGGCACAGGTCAGCAATTGCTCAATTAGATCTTTCTCGAATGCAAAAACCTCCTGACTGTTGGTGCACGACGCAGCTGTTGCAAGATCGTCCTGGTCGTCGCCGCCAGCAGATAGATCCTCGAGACTCACGTCGTCGAGAGGCC
>Ga0306922_10002174_pt1 | contig 18197 bp, 19 predicted proteins | sample sta12Cox44000082_FD_203758 | JGI IMG/M metagenome (GOLD analysis project Ga0306922, IMG submission 203758) | Lab enrichment of tropical soil microbial communities from Luquillo Experimental Forest, Puerto Rico - statoxic.12C.oxic.44.000.082 (v2)... | ecosystem: Environmental > Terrestrial >... | reverse complement strand
CACTCGGTCTTCCCCGACTCCACGTCTCCGCCCAAGCTTAACCCAGTCGAACCGCCGTGGTACGGACCCGTATGCCCGGTGGTGGGGGAGGGGTGGCATCGCGAGGTGTCCCCCTATCCCAATCATCACCGCCTGGCCGAACGCGTCCCTGACCGCCCAGCGCCGCAGGCTGGCCACCACGTCGCGCGCCAGCACCTTGCTGCCGTCGTGGAACAGCAGCCCGTCACGCAGCGTGAGCTTCCAGGTTTTCGCTCTGTCTTCCACGGTATAGCCCGCCAGCATCTGCGGCTGGGCGTCGCCATTGGCATCGAGCGCGAACAGCGTATCGAACACCATCATCACGTGGTTGCGGGTGACGAAGGCGCTGCCTAGCGGGTCGAGCACCGCCAGATCGGCATACGGAACGAATTTCAGGGTGGAGGCAGAGGCGGCGCGCACGACCCCTGGCCGGGCCAGGCTCGCGGTGCCTATTATGGCGGCAGTGTTGATGAGAAACTGGCGTCTTTTCATCCGAGATTTCCCGTATGCCGGGGCATCTATGGCGCCGTCGGGCGTTACGAGGGAAGAGTAGTTCGGATTATCGCGACCAGCCTTGGTCGCTAAAAAACCTCTTCAACAACCTGCTAAAGCGGATTGGGGCCAAGGATTTCCCACCGGTATTGCTGGCAGAGGCGGCGCTGCTCCTCGGCGCTCATCGGGCCGGGCGGCAGCTCGGACATTTCCTCGATATAGCCGCCGGCGAGCGCAGGAGTGTAGAGGAACACGACGCGGGCGGTGTCGCTGCCGGTGTTCTTCCAGGCGTGCGGCACTGTGCGCGGCATGAACGCGCAGGTACCAGGCCCGCCGACGGTGACCTCGTCGCCGATCTTGAAGGTCATCTCGCCGGCAATGACCCAAGCGACCTCGTCGCTTTCATGATGCAGGTGGTAGAGGCTCCTCGTGCCGGGCGGCAGGGTCTCCTCGAACAGCATGATACTGTCGCCGGTCTCTCGGCCAAAGAGCTTCAAGTCAAAGAAACGACCGGGCGTCGGCGAGGCGTGGTGCTTGCCGCCGCCGGCGGGGACGACAAAACCTTTGGCTGCGGTCATGTCGGTGTCCTTTGCTGTCGGGTGTGTACACGGGCGCAGACTATTACAGGGCGAGGCGGAGGGGAACCGACCTGGCCCGCAGCCTTGGAACGCCAGCTTCAGGGCCAGTCGCCGCCAGGGTTTCCCCTACTCGGGACAGTGCCTCGCCTGAATGTCCTGGGCGGCTAACCCCAGCACCTTCGCCAGCGCCTCACTCGGATTGGCCCCGTGCCGCACCATGCACGGATCTCCGGGGTCTGATGTTCGCGGCAGCAAGGGCTGGGCCGCTGTTTCCTTCCCGATCGGGGTTAAGTCCTCCACTCCCTATCTCATAAAGTGGTGTGAGCGTCAGCCCGACCGCAGCCTTTCCGTCACGACGTCCGGGCTTCCCGCGCTTGGTAAACGCTCCCATGTTCCGATGATGCCCCCCGATTTGACCGACGAAGAAACCGCGGCCCTCGTTGGCTTGTTGCGGCAGACAACCGAGAACGACCGCTACCCGTGGTCTCCACGTATTCAGGTGCTGACGCTGGTGGTCGAATAGTGGGGCACCCGTCTGGATCGATCGAGCTCGAACCGATCGAAGCCCCGCCTTGGGTTCCGCCCGACGTCGTCTTCTGGGCACGCCTCCTGCTGGCGTCGGTCAAGGAGGATTATCCTGATACTGCTCCGATCATTCGATCTCTCGTAAGTGACCCTCGAATGAAAACCGTGTGGCGGGAACTGGGAAAGCGGAACTCGCCCGGAACGCTCGGGCGGTTTTTCGGAAGCGTGGTATCGCTCCTTTGGACCGCCCCGCCGGTAGTGAGCAGACGACAGCTCGATGCTTTCCGAGAGCCATTGCGGGCGCCGGCGCACTCGATGCGGGTGATGACAGCGGAACTCCGTGCATATGGAGTGAACGAAGAACGTGCAATTTCGTGCGCAAACTACCTCGCCGCCAAATGGCAAGAGCTGGCCGATAAGTACCCACTTTCTGATAGCCACCCGTGGCTGTCTGGCATCATAGTTGATCGCCCGGGCGATGCTCAGACGCGCGGTTTTTTAATCGGATTGGTGCGTCTCTCAAAGGCCAGCTTCGGGAAGGCTAACTATCGCTCGATGGCAGCAATCGCAAGCATCGCGCTCGATTTGGAGATTACCGAGAGGCGGATCCGATACGCTGCAAACCGGCAACCCCTCTGACATTAAGCAATACGCATGGCACCTCTTATTGGCGGAGGCAGCTTTGCGGATCTGTCGTAAACTTCACCGCACGTCATCGCATTCGGGCGGCCAATTAGACCGAACGAGCCAGCGTATAGCAAAGTAGAATGACGGTGAGTGAGCATGATGGAATTATGGTGGAAGATGCTGAGAGTGGCTCTCGAAAATTCCAGTAATGGTCGGAGTAGTCTTGCTTGGGTGTTCATAGCGATATTGGCAGCACTCACGGCCTTTCTGCTTGCGCTTAACCCGGTGTTGTCGCATTTCAAATAAGCAAACCCAGCTTTGCTTTGGGACGCCTCGACTGTGGCTCGATGACCTCGACCCGGCCGGCGCGAGCCTCCACCACCGCCGTAAACTGAAGCGCTACGCCCCGCCGCGGCCTAGTACGGCGGGCAGAACCGCGTCTGGGCGCTAGGCCGCCAAGCACGCCGATCCTCGCGAGGACGGCCGTCATCAGAGGCGAGGACACCCCGGAAACGCACTGGAAGCCCGCCGCGGTCGACACTATCCTCGGTCTGGTGCCGCGCTGCGAAGGACTGCCGGCCACCGAGTGCTCTGATGCGTGAGGTCGGGCAATGAGGCTCATCCAGACCGGATGCTGCCAGTGCGGGGCGTGGCGCGTACCCGCGCCTCGCAAGCAGTCGCATCGTGGATTGCCGCCGATAGCGGACCCCGGCTCGAATGCCACCGTGACTGGAACGGATCAGACCTGGCTTCGCACGATCTCTTCGGCGACTGCGGCTATGATGAGCTGGTGCTGCTCGGGTGCGAGGTTGGCCGCCGGCCATGCGGCTTCGGGTTTAGCGCGCATCCCGGCGGCCAGCCGTTCGACTTCTTTCGCTTCGTCCTGCGAGGCGGCTGCTCGATCCTTTTTCAGGTCATGATAGACAGTCCAGCCGAGCGTGGCGATGCTGACGATCAGCGCGCCGAGGGAAATCGTAATCGGTTCTCGCTTGGGGGGCTTCAATAGATCCAGCTCCCGCTCGACCTGCTCCGGCAAGGCAGGGTCGAGGTGACACGCAAGCCGCGCCGCCACTCGGCGGGCAATGTCATCAACGGATGTATTGTCGCTCATCGACCGTCTCCTTCATCTCCAGGCTCCTCTTGCTGACGGCTCGCTGCCATTGCCGTTGCGATGGTCTCTTGTAATGCCGCGTTCATACGGTCTTCGTCTGGCAGGAGGGTTTGCATCAGGTCGTGGAAGCGCACGCCATCGACCTTCTGCACGGTTGCGCACAGGGCGGCGAAGTCAGCAGGTAGGGCTGAGGCCGCTGACGCGCCGACGTGCCGAAGACCGTGCACGAGCACAGTGATGTTCTCCCGCAGTCGTCCTGATCCTGTTGCCGACCAAATCAAAATGGCGGCTAAGCGATGGCCAAACACAGCGCACCAGTTACCGCCGTACCGGGTAAAAACGCTAGCGAGATTGAAATGGCGATTGGCAATTTGTTCGGGAATACCAACTGTATATGCAAAGCGAAGCGACGTTTTCGCAAAGCGCCTTGCCTCACCGGCGTGACCCAGGTCACCCTCCAGAGAAGCAAGGGCCGAGAATACTAACTCTAGCCCCTGTAATTCATTCTCCTGTTCGAACACGTCCCGGCATTCATCCAATAGCTTGCGTGCTTCGGCGTATCGCTGCAGCCGCTCGCTAGGCGGCATCGGCCGTCTCGCCAAGCTCAGCAGCGGACCATAGTCATTGACCCGGGTGAGAGCTTGCTCAAGCAGACTGGCGCCACGTCTCTTTTCGCTCTCGTGAATTTCAGCATTAAGGTCCAGTGCCGCCTGCCATTCCCCAAGGCGTAGCGCAGCCGCTCGCCCGACACCCAGTGTTTCTTCGCGTACATTCCAGATTTTGACCAAACCGTCGTTCTCATCCGGCGGGTCTGGCAGCTTCTGCATCTTCGCACGAAGCTCCGCCACCCGGTTCATCACGATCGCGTGCTGGCCGAGTAGAAGAAGAAGCTGTAGGCCCAGCAACTCGCCCGTCAAACGTGTCCAGGGCCCGTGACCCGCTCGCCGGCTGTAATCCGCGTATCCCTCCACAACTTGCAATGCCTCACGCAGCCGACCAGTGTCCCGGAGCAGACGTGCAAGATCAAGCGCCGACACCGATGCCGTCGCGAAGTCGCCGCGTGCGACCGAATGCTCGATCACCGTGCGCATCAGGGGCTCGGCCTCGGCCGGCCGGTCGGCATCGTTATAAACGTTGGCTAATCGGCCTTGATTTATTGTTTCCTCCTCGGTTCCGGCGGTCACCGCGGCGATGCGCTGTGCCAATGGCAAGACAGCCGCGATCGTGCGAGGCGCCTTGTCGAAATGAAGGACCCGCTCCAGCATCCACCCAACTGCACCCCAATCGCCGAGGCGGCTAAGATAGGGATAGGCGGCAATCCCGGCGCGCGCGATTAAAGCTCCGGTCGGCTCCTTGCCTTGGGCCTCAAGACCCTGTTGCATGACGCCATCCCACATCGCCGCGAGGCGCTGGTCTACCGCGGCTTGGAGCGCAGCACCGGCTTCCGCCCGGCCCGCATCCGCCACGCCGGGATGGAGCACGAGCACGAAGTCCTGTGCCCCGGGATCTGCGGTCTGCCTGTCCACCAACGCAGCCGCGACGAGTGGCTCAAGCACGGTGGCGAGCGCCGGCGCTGGGTCGGGGCGGCCGAACTGTTGCCAAACGTGGCGCCAGGTCCCTTGGATTATCCTCCCCTCGCGGTCACCTTCCTCAAGCGCGCAGAGGAAATGAAAGAACAGCCGCGCCGGCTCTGGCAATGTGCTGGCAACGCCGCGGGTCCAGCGGCGCAAGCCCGACAAAAAGGCCGCCTCATCCAATCGCGTCTCGCCTGCCTGGAAGAACGCTTCGAGTTCGTCCGCGCCCTTATCCTGTGCCGTATCCGCCTGGTCGAGTTGCGCTTCCAACTGTGTCGGATCTTTTGCCAGTCCCTCCGCCAGTTCGATCAGCTTTGGGTGGCCCTGCACCAGGCGCAATAGTCGGCGCACCAACTGGCGCCCTTGCTCCTGTGTGACCTCCGGTGCCGCCCCATCCAGAAGCCGGCGCAGATTGGGCAGTTCGCGCACAAGCAGCAGAGCTTCGTCGCGCGGCAGCGCGTGTACAGCAATGACCGCGGCTGAACCTGGCAGGTCGGTTGGGCGTATGCGGCTGGTCAGCAAGGTGCGCGACAGCCCGCCTGGGGTCAGGAGTGCCTCGATCAGTAGACCCCAGCGCGGGTCCCGCCAACGTCCGGTCTCGGTCAGCAGGCTTTCCAGATTGTCGAGCGCGATGAGGACCCCGTTCTTCGCGAGCATCTCCTTCAGACGCGGCAACCAATCGCGGAACGCGTCCTCGCGGTCGATCACATGGACCATCGCCAGCTCGGGCAACTGCCGTTCCAGTGCCAGCGCGAAATCGCGAACCGCCAGCGCGATGTCCTTGCCCTGCTCTGGGGCCGAATACCAGATGAAGAACCGAAAGCGCCCTGCGGCGGCGTGGTGATAGACCAGCTCCGCGGCACAGAAGGTTTTACCTGCGCCCGCCATTCCGTAGAAAAGCACCCCACTCTCGCCGCTGCGGATGGCGAGCGCCGCACTGGCCCGCGTCAACGCGGCCACCCGCCCGACGAAATAATCAGGCTCGGGGCGCCTGTCGCGGACGTAGGCGAGCTTCATATTGGTCTCCCGGCCGTCACCTTGCGGCGGCGTCAGCACAATATCCGCAGCTTTTGGACCAAACAGTGCCGGTGCCGATATCGACAGCGCACCGGGCCGGGTGGCGCCCTTGTCACCGGCTATCCTGTTCAAGGTGAGCCGGACGGCCTGCGGCAGCGGCTGTCCCTTGTCCAGCAAAAGGTCATAAATTCCGTCGACCAGTCGGATTGCGAACTCGTCTTCAACGGCGTAGCGCATTCCCAACACCGCGCAGCCGAGAGCTTCGGTCAGGGCGCGAGCGACTGTCGGCACTGCTTTCACCATCTCCGGCAGCACCGGGCCGCCAGGGCTGTCTCGCCGTGCCACAGTGTCCGGTGTGATGCCGAGCCAGTCCAGCGTCTGGTCGATGGTGGCCGCCGCCGACAAACAGGCCGACAACGTCACCAACTTGAGCCGTCCACCGGCCTGCTGGATCAGTTGGGCGAGGTCGGTCGCGGTGACCTGATCAGTGCGGCCATCGGGTTGTTCCAAGACCAGTGCTCCGGGCAGCCCATGGCCGGAGAAATGGATCACATCCCAGCCCTCACCCTGCTGGAGCACGTTCTGCAGACGGTCCCTGGTCACGCCGTATTGCAGGACGTGCAGATCCACCGCGAGGCCCCTGTCGCCGACTAGCTCCTGGACACGCTGCCGCAGCATCTGCCGCTCCCGGCGGAGGTTAAGAGGGCTACCGGCCGGTGGCAGGCTGAACAGGGCGAGGATGCGCAGCCGCTTCCCAACCGGGTCAGCGTCGAGAGGTTCCTCACCCGCCGTCTCGAAGACGAAACAGACGCCCCTCCGGGTGAGGGTATCCTCGTTGGCAGCGCGGCGAGCAATCTCCAACGGCAGCGACAGCAGCCAGTCAGCCGTGGGCGGCACCCGGACACGGACCGCGACGGCCGGGCGCGCGCGAGCGAGCAGCGCGTCGGCGATGCTCGTCCCGAGAACTCGCTCCCCGATCCAGACACCGGCCTCCTCGACCAGCCGCCACTCTTCGACCTCGCGCCGATCCGACGCGGCATAGTGATGCACATATCCCGGTAAGTCGAGGAGCGCTCGATAGTGCGGATCTTCCCGGTTCAGCTCGACGGTGTGGTCGGCCAGGAAAGGGAGGCCGCCAGGTTCGTGCAGCTTCCAGCGCCACTGATAGGCGTTCGTATATTCGGCGACTTCGAGGTGCAAGGTTTGAGGCGGCATCTGCGTGCTTCTCCAAAGCACTCCACCCTGGTCGGATGGATCGAGGGGACTGCTTAGACTAGATAGCACTTCATGCGGCCGAGGGACCATCCCAGCCGTCCGCGGGGCGCCGTAGCCGACCCGGCCCCGGCAGGGCGGGATTGTCGCGATGGTCTGCGGCATGTGCCGACCGTCTCGCAGCGGAAACGCGCTCGGCATCCCGCGGCTATGGCGAGGCTCGCTCGGGCGCCGCGAACTCCCAATCCGGTGTCCGATGATTAGGATCGCAGTACTCGACCAATCCCATAGCTGAGAAGGCGCGGCAGTCGAAGCTGCGACAGGCCGATGGCCGGTGCTCGTAAATGACACAGCCCCCGCTCGCCCAGATGAGCGCAGGCTCCATCTGCGCGCCTCTGCAGCACCAATTCGCCGTCGTGGTTCCGTTCCGTCAGCATGGCCAAGCGCTTCCTATCGCGCTTCTCGTCCACGACGATGCCGGGGTAGTAGCAGCAGGCCGAGCAGCCGGCGCAGGGGACCGGCCCGGCGTCTCCGCGCCACCAGGCCGCCAGGAAGTCCTGCGGTGTGTAGCCCACGCTTCGCTTTGCCTCGTCCATTGCTCACTGGCGAGCGCGCTCGGTGGCAGCGCGGGCGCACCCCTCTCGGCCGCAGCCGCCGCTCAACCCTTCCCTAATCGCCACGGGCAGAGAATAACCCAGGTGCCAATGACGCAGAGCTTCGGCTATGAGCACCTCGTGCCTATGGTGCTGCTGAGCCCGGTGACCGTGTTCCTATTGGCGATCGCCAGTGAGGCGCTGATCTTATTGGTGGCGGTGTCCGCTACTATGCGGGCGGCGCGTCAAGGAAGACATATAGGGCGGCGATCTTCTCATCTCGGACGATAATGACATCGAGCCCTGTGTAGCGCGGCGGCTCGCCGGGCGGCCCGGAGCCCCATGCGGGGCGCCCGCCGTCTTGAACGGCCTGTGGCGGGCGATGTGGCGCGTAGACGAAGCTCGGATGACCGGCGCGCAACTCATCGGTGACCTGATCCAGTGCCGCGTGGCCGATATAACGGCCGACGGGAAGAAGAACCGCACAGTCTTCGGTGTACAGTTCTTCGATCGCGGCGCGTCGGCGTGTTGGATCGCCCTCCCCGAAGACCTCCTGCAGATTGCGCAGCAAGAGCGTTTCGATGATGTCCGACATGATGGTGTTCCTGTTCCGAAGATTGAGGCATCGAGCCGCGAGTGCCGTGCGCAGACGCCGACGAGGCGCGATGCTGCAGACTTGCGACTGACCGCCGCCGACCAAGAAGCTCGGCGCCGACCACGAGGCTGGCGTCATCGGAAGCTAGAAAGGCAACCGCCCTGGCGATCTGGTCCCAGGGTCGGCGGCGCGGCCAATCGGCACTTGGGCCGCCATGTAGTCGAGAAGGCCCTGTTGCGCAATGCTCGATGCAGGAGCGCTAACCGGCGCCGCGCTCGCCGCTGTGGCGGGCCTGCTGATCCTCTGGCGCAAGGCGCGGCTTCGCGCCCACCAAGCGCGCCACTTCGCACGAGAGCCTAAAAAAGCGGCACGCAAATTGGCGCTGCTGATGTCAGCACGTTTCCGGGCGCGCAGGCGCGGCACTCGCGGGCAGTTTCAATAGCTCCACGGGATCGCACCCGAGCGTCGCGGCGAGCTTCGCGATGATTTCTGCATTACGGTGAGACTAATCGGTGCCCTACGGGGCTCGGCGCGGCCGATGCGCATTTAGGCATTCGATCTGGCAGGCAGCCAGCTCAAGATCGGCAACGTCCAGATTATTTATCGCCGCCGTAATCCGGGCGAGCAGGCGGTCTCCGAGCCCGCGCGGTGGGCGCCGAAACCACCGCGCCGCTGGCCGCCCTGAAATCGCTCGCGTCCCACCCGCAAGACCCGTTCGTCCCCGCAGGCGCGGGGAACACTCCCGCAGATTATGCGGCAGTGGAGGGTGCGTCGGTTCATCCCCGCGTGCGCGGGGAGCACCTGAACTCGCACAAGGCTGGGCTGTGGGACGACGGTTCATCCCCGCGCATACGGGGAAACACTGATGGCGCGGGAATGGATATCGGTTCATCCCCGCGCATGCGGGGAACACGAGTTGCCGCACGGCCATATCTGCGCGCCAACCGGTTCATCCCCGCGCATGCGGGGAACACGCGTTCCGTGCGTTGAAGCGCGCCTCAGCGATCGGTTCATCCCCGCGCATGCGGGGAACACTGATGGCGCGGGAATGGATTGTCGAGTTCCATCGGTTCATCCCCGCGCATACGGGGAATACGAACCCAGCCGAAGTCGTCAGGGTCAACATCTCGGTTCATCCCCGCGCATGCGGGGAACACGATCCGCTTGTCGGCGTTGCGCGCCACGTCCTCGGTTCATCCCCGCGCATGCGGGGAACACCGATCGCAAATCCAATCCAACGGCGCGTTAGGCGGTTCATCCCCGCGCATGCGGGGAACACGCTCTATCACATCCAGAGGGCTGTTTGACGAACGGTTCATCCCCGCGCATGCGGGGAACACATGGCCACGAGCACCGCGCGAACTGTCCTTGCCGGTTCATCCCCGCGCATACGGGGAACACATCTGTTGGCGTTCAGCTACCGTCGGCGTCCACGGTTCATCCCCGCGCATACGGGGAACACGTCGTATTGGGATTGGCGACGCGCGAGCCGTCGGTTCATCCCCGCGCATACGGGGAACACCTTTGTCAGGTGCGTGAGGAGGCCGTTCTCACCGGTTCATCCCCGCGCATACGGGGAACACCATCACGGGCATTGCGTTGCAAAATCCAGGCTCGGTTCATCCCCGCGCATACGGGGAACACTCTTCCGACAAGTGCCGGATAAAACGCACTAATTCACATTTCAAACAGCGTACCGAGAAGAACGTTTGTTCACGTGGCGCGGCGGGGAGCGGGCCAAGTCATCGGGCCGGGCTCCTGCGGCAGCGCCTCCTCGGGGCCGAAGCGGACCAGGCGGAAGCCATCGAGGTCCACCGGCACTCGGCGGTTGCGGCCGCAGGTGTCGAATTCGAAGCCGGCATCGTTCGGCGCCGGCCAGGCGATCACGGCGTTGCCATCCTCGATGTACGCACAGACCTGACCCCAGATCATCTCGCGCACTCGGCGGCTGTAATTGCCGAGATAGACGCCAGCACGCACCTCCAGAAGCCAGACGGCAAGGCGTCCGCGCAACCGCGGCGGGGCGTTCTCAACCACGATGACCATCATCGCCCGGTTTCTCAGCATCTTCGAAGGCCAAGGGCATCGCTTCCGGCGGCGCTTCGGGCACCGGAAGGCCACCCGCCGCCAGCACCTCCTCGATCGTCGGGATCAGGCGGGTCAGGATCTGCGAGCGCCGAAAGATGTCGCGGCATCGCCGCCTGACCTCGCCCACTGGGTCGGAAACCCTGCTCCCGTCGAGTGGCCGGCCGGCTTCCGCAGCCGCCGCGACGCGAAACGCCACCGGCACAACCGTATCGAACTTGAACAGATCGGCGACGTCATAGACGAAGCTTTGCGGTTTGCCGGTGTGCAGAAAACCCACCGCCGGCGCATAACCCGCGGCCAGCACTGCCGCTTCGGTAATCCCATAGAGCGCCGCGGTGGCGGCCGAGAGGCAGCGGTTGACCGTGTCGGCGCCGCCCCAGTCGTGCGGGTCGTAATCGCGTCTGTTCCATACCAGCCCATGGCGTGCGGCCAGGGCTTTGTAGGTCGCGCGCACCCGAGCCCCTTCGATGCCCCGGAGCTGGTCGACCGAGCGGCGGGCCGGGGCATCTTCGCCGAAACGCAGCGCGTACATCTTGCGCACGACTTTGAGCCGGGCCTCGTCGTCGAGCGCGAGCCGGGCTTGATAGAGCAACCGGTCGGCCCGAGCACCGCCGGGCTGACCAGCCGCATAAAGCCGAACACCTGCTTCTCCGACCCAGATCAGTAGTGTTCCCGCGCGTGCCGCCAAAGCCACCGCCGCATGGGAAACGCGCGTTCCGGGTTCGAGCATCAAGCACACCACGCCGCCCACCGGGATGTGGACCCGAACACCGCGTTCGTCGACGACCACGAAAGCACCGTCGAGCACGTCGAGCCGACCTTTTTCGAGAAACAGGATCGACGAGCGATCCTTGATCGGGATCGGGCGGGGTGGCGGCAACCCCGGCATCGCAACGGTCACAGTCGCGCCCGCCGGATCAGCATCAGGCCGCAGCCAAACCCCTTGGCCCCGCCGAAACCGCGCAACACCGCTGCAAGGAACTGCACCGGATCTTCGACCGTCAGGACACCCTGAAAGGTGAGGGTTGAGAAAATGACGGCGCGCGCGTCTGGGCGCGGAATGTGCACACGATCATAACCGTCGATGTAAAGCTGGCTGGGATCGACGCGGAACCCGGCCGCCGTGCCTTTCCTGACGAGCCAAGCCGTTCCTGCCTCTCGGATCGCAGCCTCCCGCGCCGCGGCGCGCTTGTCTCGGGCGACGTTGGAAAGCACGTGCATGACGACATCGTGGCGCTTGCCCCGTTGACCGGGTTTTTCCGGGACGCTGATGACCGGGTTGGCGCGCAGATCGAAACCAAGGCATTGGCCCGGACGAAGCACCGGGGCGAACGGCTTAAATTCCAGATCGAACATGTTGTGCGCGTCGGCAGGCGGACGGGCGGCGAGGATCAGGAACTCGCCCGGGCGCATCTCGCGCCAGAGGAAGTCACGGCGGAGATCCGGGCCGTCTGCAAACAACGCCCAGACCAGCGAATGGGCGGCGCCGAGCCGGGCACCCGGCTCTTCTGGCACCAATAGCCGGGCAAGCGCCTCGACTGGTTGATCGCGGCGCAACCGCGCGCGAGCGAGCAGAGGTGTACTGGCCAGGGCGCTCACAGGCTCTCCGACAATACGGCCTCTTCGCGCAGTGCGAATTGCCAGCGCTGACGGCTCACCAGTGCGTCGCGCCGAATTTCGACGCGCTGGATCGGCAGGCCGAAATCGCCTGCATCCGCCGCTGTCATCGTGACCACCGCCGCCGACCGGAGCCGGACCAATCGCCGCTCTGGCTCGGGTCCGCCATTGGCACGATCCGTAAGTGAGACGACCGGATCGGCCGCCTCAATCCGCTGGGGCGCCAGTGGCAGCATCAACGGGCAGGACTTGCGGCCGAAGTAGGGCACGTATTGCGGGGCACGAAGGGCCGTTTCCATCTCCGATAGCGACCAGCGCGCGCCCGGCCGGCCCCACAGCGCAGCGAGAACGACCATGTCCGTCCGATAGTCGCGGCGGGACAGAATGGTTTCGAGATCCTTGGCGCTCAGCTCCTCCGCCCGCGTAGCAAAGCGCCGTCCGCGGCGCGTCGGCGGAACCTGTGCGGTGTGGTAGTCCGGCAGCAAGGGGCCGACGTGCTGGATCCGCAGGGCAAGGCCATATCCGGCTTCGAGGGCGTCGTGCGCTGCTTCATCCTCGCGGGCTAGCCCGAGACAGGCAGCGATCAGCCCCAGCACGGCCGAACGGCCGGGTCGGTCCCAACTACCGCGGCGCTCCCCGACCGCGATCTCGCCCATCGCAGCCAGCGGCGCCGCGAGGGCGAATGTCAGGAACTCAGGCATGGCCGGCGGCGTCCCGGCAAAAGGCAACGATCTCGGCGAGTGTGCCGCGTTCTGCCGAGACATCCATTGCTGCGGTCGCCTCAGCCGCGGGACCGTAGGCGCGATCGAGCTTATCCCGCCAGGCTTCAAGCTGTATCACTGACGCCGCCGCGAGATCGCCGTCTTGGACGGGCTTCACGAAGGCGCCCGCCAGAGTACGCGGTTGGACGTTACTTGCTTCGGCGAGGATGTAATGCGCCCGCGCTCGGGCCGCGAAGGAGGGTTGCTTGCCCTTCGGGCTCACCGTAGCCGCTGCCTCTGCGAGGGCGGCGCACGCATCTGCTGCGAGCGCGCGATGCCCATCGAGATTGCGCAGCAGCAATCCTGTGTCGATACAGGCATAGAGATAGAAAATGCCCGAGCCGAAACCAAACTCTCCGACGAAACCGGCTCCAGCGTCCTCCTCTGGCGTCTTCAAATCGTCGATTGCGGTGTAGTAGTCGTCCTCGACCGTGACGCGGTGCGTGGTTATGGCGTGCGCTACCTGAACAGCGGCTTCACGGTTGAATTGAGGGTTGTCGGCCAACATGCGCCCGAACATTGCGATGTCGGCGGCGGTGTCGGCATGGCGAAGCAGTTGCTCGACAGTCGGCTCGATCTTTTCGCCGGCAGCGATCCGGTCTGACAACGCCAGCGCGGCGGCACGCTCCTCAGGCGCAATGAAGGCGAGCTGCTCGGTGCGCGCCGGAGCCGGGTCTTTCTCGGGCTTCAACTTGCCGAAGTGCTGGGTGATGCTGCGGGCGATCTCCAGCGCGCGCTGCGGCTCGATCCCGCGTTCGCGCAGGTGCCGTTCAATGTCCTCGCCAAAACGCTGGGTACGCTGTCCGCGGTGTTCGCGCAGGCGCTCGGCAAAAATAGCCGAGCTGCGCCACGCGCGCTTCAGGGCCTGGCTGCTGATGCGCAGTCGCGGCACGCCACCGACTGTCGCCGTTTTCGGCCGCCCGGTATCATCGCGGTTAAGATTGGAGGGCGGGTAGAAGGTCAGCAGATGAAGTTGCAGGAAATGGCTCATATGGCGGCTTCCTCTGATGTCGGCTCGTTCGCGGGAGCAGCAAAGCCGGCATTGTAGTACTCGAAAATCCAACGCTGCCGGCGACCGTCCGACCAGTCGAGACAGGCGGCAGCGAGTTCGCGGACGTTCAGCTTGTGGGCTGCGAGCTGTACCGCGCGCCGCAGCATCAACAGTCTCTCTTCCAGCGTATCCGCTTCGATCAAGCGCCGAAACCGGAGCGGCTTCATTGCAGCTTGCTCGACCGCATCCATCGAAGGAGGCCCCAGTGTCCGCGCCGGGTATTGATCCGCCCGCTCCTCTCGCACGCTCGCAAGCACGGCGGCGGATAGAGCGACCCCCGGCAGATCATTGGGATGCTGCCGGCCGAGCGCGCGGAATAGCGCGAATGTCGCGGGATCTTGCATTGCGCCCACGAGATCGGCGCGTCGCAGGCGGGCGAGAGCAGCACGGTCGGCCCTGGGATTGCGTGAACCGTCAGACAAATACGGCTGCAGATCGCGCCACCATCGAACGGCGGTCCTTGCCTCTTCTGCAGCGGATTTCATGCCGGCTCCATTGAGGTGGATTGTCGACGCCGTGTTCCTTTCGGCTCGGGCGAAGGCAACTGCAGCGCCTCGAACAGCCTGCTTCCCATCGGCCCGCGGCCGTCGAGCGTGCCGAACAGGTTACGGCGCGCTTCGACGATCCGCCTCGGATTACAAGAGACCGCCGAGGGGTCGAGCGGCGCGGCCTCATCGAATAGCCGCAACGCGGCCCATTTGAGGACCCCTTGCCAAGGCGGAGCCGCGGCCTCGAGCGCCGCCTCCCAGTCGCCCGAGGGATCGTCAGGAAGCAGAGCGAAAAACTGCTCCTGGGTTGCCGCCCAAAAGCTCTCGTAAACCGCCGCAAGCGGGGCGCTGTCGACGCTTGTGTCGCGGCTAAAGCGAGCCTGACGGACTGCGCTGCGCAGTGCTGCGGCCGCGATCCCGGCCGCGTCGACCAGCCTGCGGGCCACATTGGCGAGAGTTTCAGCGGCTTTCGCTTCGGTGCCCGGCAGCGGCATTTCGCTTTCTACGAAGGCGCGGGCCTTCATGTTGTCCATGTCAAAGCCGGCCGCGAGCAGTCGAGAGCGTCCGGCCGCCAATGAAACATTGGCCGATCGCGTCCGCCAATCCGAGATGGCGCGAGCTGGGCGGCGCGTCCCGGCGTGATCGCCGAGTGCAATGGCGACCCAATGGCGATAGCCGATGCCGCCGGGCTGCGCATGGACCGGCAGCCAGCCCCCGCTCTTGTTATCCTTGTAGCTGGGCGACAAAGGATGCTCCCACGCGACGTACTTAACGCCATTCGGTCGTTGCCGCCATCCGGTTATAATCTTGGTATCGACAGCGCCGGTAAGATCGCAGGGCAGGTTCTCGGTATTCTCCGCAACGTCGAGCCTGATCCGTCGCGGCATGCCCCAAAAGGCTTGCAGAGGATGCGCCTCCGCGGGCGTTGTCGCGGGGAAGCGATCAGATGTACGGGTCGCCGCGAGCCAAGGGAAAACGCGCGGTAGATCGCCCGGCTGCACCGGCTTGCCTCGCGGGGTATTAGCCCAGACCATGCGCCAAATGGAACGAGGTTCGATCGCTGGCTGTGCCAGGGTTGTCAACGGGCCGCCGCCGCGTACGGAAGTCAGATTGCCCCGCCCGCCGCTGGGCGCGTAGCATTGGAGCGTGAACAGAGCGATTGCAGCGGCCGGCCGCGACAGCCGCAGGACCCTGCCCGGTTTCACGAGCAAGGCGGTGTTGTTTCGTCGTGTGTTGGCGCCGGGAGCCTCGATCAGCAATGTCTCGGGGCTGTCCGGCTCACCAGGGAGTTCGTCGAAATCCTGAAGGAAGCGAGGACCGGAACCGTCGAGATTTAAGGCATGTGCGATCGGCGCAAAGGCCGCGGCGAGCACCTCGGGCGGGAGGCGGCTTCGCCCACCCTTCGGTCCAGGCGTCGTCATCATCTGCCGGAGGGTAGGCGGCCGCAATCAGCCCGATCAGGAACTCGATGCATGCGACGCGAAAATCCGCGCGCGGCCAGTCGATGGCCACAACCGGGTTGGTCTCGATGGCGCTCGTGATCTCGGCTGGTCGAATGCGCTCAGCCTGGCCATTTGCACGCCGCGCCGGGAGCCACTGATCGTGTATAAGATTGAGCACGTTTTCTGATTACGGGGCGCCCGCGGACAGGATTAAACCACAAATAGTGTCGTAAGTCACCCACTGCCGCCGTTCGCGTGGATTGATCGCACAGCCCCGCCAGCGGCCTGCTCCATCCGGCCGCAGCAGCAGCACCGGGATATCTTGATCCCAGGCAGGCCAGTTCTTTTTTGCGTCCTTGACCAACTGATCTTCCTCTGCGCCCGCCAGGCGCGTGGCGCGCACCGATACCTCGGATAGTACCCAGGCCCGACGAGGCTCTTCATGCGGATACCACGGCACGACAGCGCCGTTCTCGTCCCGCGCGAGCCGGAATACGATCTGCGCATCGCCCAGCCGGGTCGGCGTACGCACATCCGGCTCCCACAGCCCGGCCCGGCGCTCATACGGCTCTTCGATTTTCAGCAGGTTCTGGAAGGCGATGCCGGCGGCAGCAAGTTCCGCGCCCTCGGCTCGGTTGGCGGCAGGGGCAAGGCCCGCCGGTACGGCAGCAGGCGCATCGCAATCGTAGGCAGTCTCGACGAGCGCGCGGATGCCACCCGGCGTCTCGATGCAGCCTCGTTGCAGCAGAGAGCGGGCGCTGCGCCACAGGAGCGCGTGATCCGGATAGACGAAGCCAGTTCGACGAAGCTCCGGGCCGAGCCACGCGGCCGTCGGATCGTCAACCGGTTCCGGTGAGAGCAACAACAGACGCGGACCCGGGACGAGACGCGCGCCCCGCTGATGCCGCCAGAGCCGGCCGGCCCGCTGGATCACGAGATCGGCAGGGGCGAGATCGGTCACCATCAGGTCGAAATCGAGATCGAGGCTCTGCTCGACCACCTGCGTCGCCACCAATACCCGCCCCTTTCGCTCCTCAGGGCGACTATCGCGACCGAACCATCCCAGGACCTTCCGCTCGATGTCCTGGCGGTCGCCCATTGCGAACCTGGCATGAAACAGCGTGGCGTTGACGCCGGCCGCCCCCAGTTCCTGAGCGGCTTCGATCGCATCATCGACAGCGTTACGTACCCAGGCCACGGCTGCGCCCGCTCGCGCCGCGGCGACAATCGCCGCGATAGCGCTTCCTCGATCAGCAAGTCGCTCGACCGCTACCCGTCGGCCCAAACCCGGCGCCATCGGACACGCCTCGGCCGAAACCCCGGCCCACGAGACAGCCGTGGTCAACGGATATTCGGTGGCATCGTCCGCCGCGGTCTCCGCCCCAAGGCCACCCAGAAACGCGGCTTGCAGTTCGCCGCGCTGTTTGGCCGTCAGTGTTGCCGACAACACGATGGCGCTGCCGCCGAGCGCCGCCTGGAACGCGAGCAGCCCGTGCAGTTCCTTGGTCATGTAGGCGTCGTAAGCATGCGCCTCATCGACGATCAGCACCCGCCTCGACAGCCCGAGAAGGCGCATCGGCGCATGCCGCGTCGGCAGCACAGCCATGATTGCTTGGTCGATCGTGCCGGCGCCGATTTCGGCGAGGAAAGCCTTGCGGCGATCGTCCGCAATCCAGGCGGCGCATTGGGCGCCCGCTGGCTGCTCTGCGGGATCGCGGCCATCGCTCTGCGGGTCGACAGCGCCGTCCAGGATGCTCGCCGTGAAGCCCTCATGGAGGCTGCGCCGTCCATGCGAAAGTACCAGCGATGGGGTGCTGCCGCGCGCAAATAAACGGCGATAGGCATCCTCCAGCCTGGCGTACATCGCGTTCGCTGTAGCCATGGTCGGGAGCGCAAAGAACAGCCCGTCCGCGCGACCAGCACCCATAAGACGATGTGCGAGCACGAGCGCTGCCTCGGTCTTGCCCGAGCCGGTCGCGTCCTCAATCGTGAAGAGGACGGGTCCTTCGGGGATGGGAACCGTCTCCGACCAGGATTGCAGAGGGCGTGGGGACAGGCCGGGGAAGAGTTGGACGAGGCCGCGCGGAGGCGACACCGGCGACGCAAGCAAGCCAGCATCGCTGGCAGCCTGCCGAGCGCGAGGCAGCGCGACTTCGTGCCAGTAGCGTTGCAGGTCCTGGTGCTCGGCCGCGACGACTGGCTGAAACCAGCGCCTTCCCGAGCCGAGCCAATCGGCAGCGACCGCGAGCCCCGTAAGGAACCAAGCGAGGCGATGTCGCGCCGCGGCGTCGAGCCGCGGGAGCGGGGGCGGCTCGATTGCGACCAGAGCGTGGTCGGTGTTGTGTCAAGAAGGTGCGAGAGCGCCATGCTGTACGAGAGATGAAGGAGGACCCTTCGGAGCCGTCCTG
>Ga0306922_10002172_pt1 | contig 18203 bp, 19 predicted proteins | sample sta12Cox44000082_FD_203758 | JGI IMG/M metagenome (GOLD analysis project Ga0306922, IMG submission 203758) | Lab enrichment of tropical soil microbial communities from Luquillo Experimental Forest, Puerto Rico - statoxic.12C.oxic.44.000.082 (v2)... | ecosystem: Environmental > Terrestrial >... | reverse complement strand
GCGCCGGACTCGTCCTTCACGAAACGCGCAATGAGATTCTTCATAGGTGTGACTCCATGTGAACACGTGGCTGATCGAACTAACTGTGGTCTCGCCGGCGTTCTCAGCACCGTGACCATGGCGTCACCCTACGGTCGGACGATTTCGGTGCGGTTAATTCAATCGAGTAAACATCGCGGGAATTTGCAGTTCTTGAGCACAGTAAATTTGGCATTAAGGCTTTGCATCAAAATAAATCGAGATGCGGCCGCGTCGATGTCGGCGATCAATGAGGTGGATATCGGCGATCCACGAGAGAAAAACAAAGCGGCGCGATCTTCGCTTTACGGCTCCTTAAGCGACGAAGCGTAGCGGTAAGGATGCCCGATCAGATGAGGCCACCATGTCCAATCTAACGCTGGAAGTCGTCGAGATGCTTGGCCACACCATTGCCAAGGTGGTGCCGATCACGATCGTGCTGGCTCTGGTTTTTTCGGTGCTCACCCATTTCTGGGCATGCAATCCCGGAACGCCGTGGTGGCGCAAGCGCGAACTCATCACCGACATCTGCTACTGGTTCTTTGTTCCGCTGTTCGCACGCGTGCTGCGAATCGGAATGCTGGTACTTGGCGCGGGCATCGTCTTCAATATTCATGATGCCGATGAACTGATCGCCTTTTACGAGAACGGTCACGGTCCTCTGTCGCAATTGCCTTTGTGGTTGCAGGGGCTGTTGTTCCTGGTCTTGTCGGATTTCATGCTGTACTGGCTGCATCGGCTTTTTCACGGCGGCGGATTCTGGAAGTATCATGCGATCCATCATTCATCCGAAGATCTTGACTGGATCTCCGCGGCGCGTTTCCACCCCGTCAATCTGTTCCTGGGAACGATCGCGGTCGACGTCATCCTGCTGATGGCCGGTATCTCTCCCAACGTGATGCTCTGGGTCGGGCCCTTCACCACGTTCCATTCGGCCTTCGTGCATGCAAATCTGAACTGGACGCTCGGCCCGTTCAAATACGTGCTGGCCACGCCGGTGTTTCACCGCTGGCATCACACGCCTCTGGAAGAAGGCGGCAACACCAATTTTGCCGGGACGTTTCCGATCTGGGATGTTCTGTTTGGCACCTTCCGGATGCCGCAGAACCGGCTCCCGGAAAGTTACGGCGCGGACGATAGAAACATTCCGAACGAAATTGTTGGGCAACTCGCTTACCCTTTTCGGCAGTAGGTTAGCGGCGGGTGCGGAAACTCGCGCCCGTTTGCAGTTCATTCACTATTTGAAGTCAGATTCGCCATGTCGGGCGCCGGTTCCGCTTCATATTAGCCGGCTTGTCAACGTCCCGGGGGTATCTCATGTCGCTCAAGTCCTTGCGCATTTTGCTGCGTTTGTCTTTCCCATTTGCGTCGCTCGCGGCTTCGATGCTGCTGTTGCCGGCAGCCGCCCTCGCCGAGCCCTCCGCCGACACGATCGCGGTCAATGTCGATCAGGCAAGACTCGTCAAGCTGCCCGCCCGAGTCGCCACCATCGTGGTCGGAAATCCGCTGATTGCTGACGTCGCGCTGCAAGCCGGTGGGGTGATCGTCGTGACCGGAAAAGGCTACGGCGCCACCAATTTCATTGCGATGGACCGCGGCGGCGAGGTCCTGGTCGATCGCCTGATCCAGGTCGAAGGTCCGACCGACCAGCTCATCACCGTTTATCGCGGCATCGATCGCGAATCCTATAGCTGCATGCCGATCTGCCAGCGCCGCGTCACGCTCGGCGACGGCGATACTTTCTTCAAGTCGGCAATAGACCAGGCCGGCAATCTCAGCAGTCAGGCCGGCGGCACCGGCGCCGCGGCTTCCAAGTAGTCAAACCGCAACCCACGAAACGGCCGCGGACGGACCGCAGGCGAGCCCTTCGGGCCCGCCCGCGTGATTCGGCTGGACGAGCCCTGTCGGCAAAAGTTAACGCACGGTTAACGACACGGGCCGATCCGTTTCAATTGCACGAAACAATTCAACAATCAGTTTCCGCTACTTCTTGGCGCACGAATTATCGCCCGTGTGGGGTTCCTCGATGCAGTCATCAGCTGACTCGACAGCCGCGGTCAGAGGCCTCCTTCGCCGGTTTCGACGAAACCGCCGCGGCTCGGCCGTCGTCGAATTTGCCCTGGTGGCGCCGGTCTTCTTCGTATTGTTGTTCGGGATCATCGAGACCGGGATCATGTTCTTTGCGAGCCAGGTGCTCGAAACCATCACCCAGAATTCCGCGCGTCAGATCATGACTGGTCAGGTGCAGAGCGCGGCTTACGACGCCGCGCATTTCAAATCCAACGTCGTCTGCCCGCAGATCCCGGCCATCTTCTCCTGCGCCAACATCTATATCGACGTGAAAAGCTATCCGTCGTTCACGAATGTCGTCATCAACAGTCAGATCAACGCCGGCAGTTTCGACACCAGCTCTCTGGCTTACAGCCCCGGAAATTCCTGTGACATCGTTGTCGCCAGGCTGTTTTACCAATGGCAGCTGTTCGTGACCGGGCTTGGCTACAACATCTCGAATCTAAATGGCAATCAGCGCCTTCTGGTGGCGACCGCCGCATTCCGCAACGAGCCGTATGCCGGAGCTTGTGCGTCATGATTTGCTCGATCGGATCGATAGCGAAGGTTTACTCTGGTGCGCGGCTCCGTGCGGCGGGTCTGTTGAAAGATCGCAGCGGCATTGCGGCGACGGAGTTCGCGATGATCGTGCCCATGATGCTGGTTATGTTTTTTGGCACGATCGAATTTTCGTCCGCCGTGGCGATCGACCGCAAGGTCACGATCATGGCCCGCACGGTGGCGGATCTGACCTCGCAAGGGGCGACGGTCAACGACACCGACCTGACCAACTTTTTCGCGGCAAGCCTGGCGATCATGACGCCCTATGACAAGACGCCAACCAACGCGACGGTAAGCGAATTGTACATCGATCCGGCTTCGGGCGACGTACGTGTCCAGTGGAGCAAGGGATCAGCGCCGCGATCTGTTGGTTCGATAGTCACCGCGATCGTGCCAACCAGCTTGATTTCGCGGGATCCGAATACGAACGCGATTCTTCCCAATCAATATTTGATCTTCAGCGAGATCAACTATCTCTACGTGCCGACGATCGGCTATGTGATGGCCCCGACCGGAGTGAGGATGAGCGATGTCGCCTACACCCGCCCGCGTCAATCGGTCTGCGTTTTCTATCCGTCGACGCCCGCGGGCAGCCCGCCTCCCTGCCCGACCCTGTGACCGCGACGCCGACCTGCGCCGGTCCGGTCAGGCGTGCGAGCAAAGCAAAAGGGCCGCGCCAAAAAGCGCGGCCTTTCTTGTCTGATAATTTTTGCCGAAAATTCTCGCCCCGCTTTCTGCGCGAGCGGGCTTAGCCGGCAGCGCGCAGATTGTCGGCTGAAGATTTGCCGGAACGGCGATCCGCCACGATTTCGTAGCTGATCTTCTGACCTTCACGCAGCGTTCCAAGTCCAGCGCGTTCGACGGCGCTGATGTGCACGAATACGTCATTACCGCCGTCATCGGGTTGGATGAAGCCGTAGCCCTTGGTAGCGTTAAACCACTTCACGGTTCCCATGCTCACGGGATAGTCCCTTCTCAAGATAGAAATAGTAAAGCCCACACTCGCAGGCTGGTGAGATCGAATTTTTGGAAGGGTCGTCAGCGTCTAAACCGGCTGTACCGGTGGATAGCTAATGTCGTCCGGCCGAAAATCGATGGTTCATATTATTCCAAAGTAGGGCTGCGAACAATCCTGAGGCGCGATTTTTTGAGCGCGTCATGGATCGTCGCCACGATTTGGTCACGAATGCTATCACGCAAGTCCTGAAAAAGGTCGCGCCCGCAGTCTCTACCTGCGGCGAAACTGGCCGCGCTGTGGCGCGCCGCGCGGAGCACCTCCACTGCCGCCGCTCGGACGCTCGTCCTTGTGACGGAAGATGAGGCGGCCCTTCTCCAGATCATAAGGCGACATCTCGATCGTCACCCGGTCACCCGCCAGAGTTTTGATGCGGTTCTTCTTCATCTTGCCGGCAGTATAGGCAACGATCTCATGTCCCGCGTCCAGTTGGACGCGGTACCGGGCATCGGGGAGGATTTCAGTGACCAGTCCTTCGAACTGGATCAACTCTTCTTTAGCCATGTTTATCTCCAGGTCGACCGACGACTAGTGGGCAGCATTAGCGTGGCCGTTGGTTGCGGTTGGGTTGGGTTTTCGGACGGCTTTCTCGGTACAAAAACGAAACGCCCTGCAATCCTTCGGCCTTGCCGCCTTGCGACGGACGAAGCGGCTCGTGCCGGTTGACCTCGTTCCGGTTGGTTATTGGAGCACCATTACTACCACCAGGACGGTGGCGGCGGCGAGGGCCTTTCGTTGCCGGTGAGACTTCATTTGCGCGCCCTGTATGCGCACGCGAGGCGGGCCGTCCGCTGCGATGTTGCGCTGGCCCGCCAACAGTCTCGCGATGTCCCGGCGTACGCCGATCTTCCGGTGGCAGAGCGACGCGGATCAGCTTTTCAATGTCTCGCAGATAAGCGAGTTCCTCGCCTCCGGCGACCAGCGAGATCGCAACGCCATCGGCACCGGCCCGCGCGGTGCGGCCAATGCGGTGGACATAGGTCTCAGGCACGTTAGGAAGATCGAAATTGACCACATGGCTGATGCCATCGACGTCGATGCCGCGGGCGGCGATGTCGGTCGCGACCAGCGTTCGGATCGCCCCGGAGCGGAACGCCGACAGCACCCGCTCGCGATGGTTCTGCGACTTGTTGCCGTGGATGGCCTCGGCGGCGATGCCGGAGCGCGCCAGTCCCTTCACCACCTTGTCGGCGCCATGCTTGGTCCGGGTAAACACCAGCGCACGATCGACCGGCTCCTGCGTCAAGAGCCGCGCCAGCCAGGCGGGTTTTGCCGAATGATCCACCTGGATGATTCGCTGGGTGATGCGTTCGGCCGTCGAAGCCACCGGTGTCACGGCGACCCGCGCCGGGTCGCGCAGCATCGCGTCCGCAAGCTCTGCGATGTCTTTGGGCATGGTGGCCGAGAAGAACAGCGTCTGCCGCCGAATCGGCAGCTTGGCGACGATCTTCCGGATGTCGTTGATGAAGCCCATGTCCAGCATGCGGTCGGCCTCGTCGAGCACGAGGTACTCGACCTGTCCGAGCTTGAGCGCGTTGCTTTGCACGAGATCGAGCAGCCGCCCGGGCGTCGCTACCAAGACCTCGACGCCCGGCATGATGGAGCGGACCTGACGTCCCATCGGGACGCCGCCGATCGCGAGCGCCGAGGTGAGGCGAATGTGACGGCCATAGGTGTTGAAGCTGTCGAGTATCTGCCCCGACAGTTCGCGCGTCGGGCTGAGCACTAGCACGCGGCAGTTCTTCGGCTGCGGCTTGATGCGGTTTTGCAGCACGCGGTGGAGGATCGGCAGGGCGAAAGCGGCGGTTTTGCCGGTTCCGGTCTGGGCGATGCCGACTACGTCGCGGCCGGCAAGTGCAAGTGGGATGGTTTGAGCCTGGATGGGCGTGGGAGTCAGGTAATTCTCTTCCTTGAGCGCACGCGAAATGGGATCGGCAAGTCCGAAATTCTGAAAGGAGGTCAAAGGCTGGTACTTTCCATAAGTGTGGCAGGCGCCCGACATGGTCTGTCGGGAGCGCGCGGTGGTGTCTAAGACACCCAGCGTGTTTGGGGCGTCGGTTCTGTGAGCTGGAGGGGCAAGCCAAAAGCCCCGATGGGGCTCAGAACACGCGGCTCGCGGCGACCCGGTGATTCCAGGGTCTTGGTGCTCATATGGATCGAGAACGCGGCACTTTCAAGGTGAAATGTCAGGCGCGTGCCGGAAGAGATTTCAAAGGCTTAATTCCCGATGATCTTCCAAAGGCGGCATGCCAAAATTTTGTGCCGCCGAGTCGGCGGATCGCCGCACCTGCTCATTTCTTGCTCAGTTCGCAAACGAACCATTCATTTTCTTCGCCGAAATTTTAGGCACTGATCCGGCCGCGTCGGCCGACGGGGCCGGATTCTCCAACGAAGCCATTCGCTTATCCCATATGCGCACCGTGGCATGGTTCTTGCGATTCCATGACGCGCAAGGCGGCCATGGGGCCGTTTCGCAAGCGTCAACGCCTGCGTCAGGGAGACGACACGATCATGCTTACACAGCTTACTTATGACATTGCGACGCTGAGCCGCCGTCGCTGGCTCGCGGCGACCGCCGGTCTGGTTCTGGGCCTGACCGCGTTTTCGGCCGCAAAGGCCGCCGATGACACCATTAAGGTCGGCGTGTTGCACTCGCTTTCCGGCACCATGGCCATCAGCGAGACCACGCTGAAGGACACCGTCCTCTTCCTGATTGACGAGCAGAACAAGAAGGGCGGCGTGCTCGGCAAGAAGCTCGAGGCCGTCGTCGTCGATCCCGCCTCGAACTGGCCGCTGTTTGCGGAAAAGGCACGCGAACTGATTACCAAGGACAAGGTCGCCGTGGTGTTCGGCTGCTGGACCTCGGTCTCGCGCAAATCCGTGCTCCCGGTGTTTAAGGAGTTGAACAACATCCTGTTCTATCCGGTGCAATACGAGGGTGAAGAGAGCGAGCGCAACGTCTTCTACACCGGTGCTGCGCCCAACCAGCAGGCGATCCCCGCCGTCGACTACCTGATGAAGGACGAAAAGGTGAAGCGCTGGGTGCTGGCCGGCACCGACTACGTCTATCCGCGCACCACCAACAAGATCCTTGAAGCCTATCTGAAGTCGAAGGGCGTCAAGGACGAAGACATCATGATCAACTACACGCCGTTCGGCCACAGCGACTGGCAGACGATCGTGGCCGACATCAAGAAGTTCGGCTCGGCCGGCAAGAAGACCGCGGTGGTCTCCACCATCAACGGCGACGCCAACGTTCCCTTCTACAAGGAGCTCGGCAACCAGGGCATCAAGGCGACCGACATTCCGGTGGTCGCGTTCTCGGTTGGTGAAGAAGAACTCGCCGGCATCGACACCAAGCCGCTGGTCGGCCATCTCGCCGCCTGGAACTACTTCGAATCGATCAAGACGCCGGCGAACGAGAAGTTCATCAAGGAATGGCAGGCCTACACCAAGAATCCGAAGCGCGTCACCAACGACCCGATGGAAGCGCACGTTATCGGCTTCGCCATGTGGGTGAAGGCGGTCGAGAAGGTGAAGTCAACCGATCCGGACAAGGTCATCGAGGCGCTGCCGGGAACCGAAGCGCCGAACCTGACGGGCGGCGTTTCCAAGATGCTCCCGAATCATCACATCACCAAGCCGGTGTTCATCGGCGAAATCAAAGCCAATGGCCAGTTCGACGTGGTGTGGAAGACCCCGGGTCTGGTGGCCGGCGATGCATGGTCGAAGGAACTCGAGGGCTCCAAGGACCTGATCGGTGATTGGGTTGGCAAGAAGTGCGGCAACTACAACACCAAGACCAACAAGTGCGGCGGTCAGGGATCCTGATCCAAGCTTGAAGCTCCCCGGGGTCAGGCTTCTGATCCCCGTGGGATGATCGCAAACCGCGGGCCGGTATCCCCAAGATGCCGGTGTCCCGCGACCCGCGCGAGGCGTCTGCCAAGGGCTTTTGCCGGGACATCATGCCAGTAGTCCAATTCTAACATTCGCATCCCGTTTCGGAGGCATATTTGCGAATGTTGGAATTGCAGGACCACCAGCAAATACAGGTTTCTAGTGGAGTTTTGGATTTGACATTCGCTTTGTTACCCCGCGGCCAGTAGGGTTAGCGAATGTCAAATCCACTCCACCAGCCTTCGTTGCTAACCCACGAGACTTGGAAGGCGGCGATGTCGCCGCCTTGCTCTACTTCTGCCGGGGTATCCTGTGGTCGCCAATGTCTTTGACCGCCTTCGCGCGCTTGCACTCTCTTTGTTTTTGATCACCACCTTTGCCCTGCCGGCATTTGCAGGTCCTTTCGAGGATGCGGTCGCCAAATTCGCCAATGACGAGTTTTCCGAGACCGAAGAGGCCATCGGGGCGGTTGCGAGTTCCGGCAATCCGCTCGCCTTTCCCATTATCAGCGCGCTCGGTGATGGCCGGCTGTCGGCCGATCCCGACACCAAAAAGGTCTATGTCACCCAGGAGGACGGCAAGATCATCGACGCCGCAACCGGTGCGGCGGTGGACAAGCTGCCGGAGAATGCCGCCGCGGTCCGCCTCAACAATCGCCTGCGCCGCAGTGTCGAAGCCGCACTTGGCGGGCTGAACCTTCTGTCGCCCGATCCCAACAAGCGCATCGCGGCCGCGCAGTCGGTGTTCAAGTCGCATGACGAAAACGTGCTGCCGGTGATCGATGCCGCGTTGGCAAAGGAAACCAACAAGGCGGCAAAGGCGGCCTTGACCGAGGCACGTGCCGCGGTCCTGCTCTATAAATCCGACGCCACCGATCTCGAGAAGCTGGAAGCCATTGCTGTCATCAAGGCGCGGGGTGATCAGGAGGCGCTGGCGCTCTTGACCGGCCTTGGCAGCGACCAGCCGCCGATCATCGCCAGAACCGCGACAGGGGCGATTTCCTCGATCCAGAGCACGCTTGCGGTATGGTCGGCGGTGCAGAACGCCTGGTACGGCCTCTCGCTCGGTTCGGTTCTCCTGCTTGCCGCGATCGGCCTTGCCATCACCTTCGGCGTCATGGGCGTCATCAACATGGCCCACGGCGAGATGGTGATGATCGGTGCCTATGCCACCTTCGTGGTGCAGGAAGTGATTCGCACCCGCAGTCCGGACCTTTTCGACTATTCGCTTTTCATTGCCGTGCCGCTCGCCTTCGTCGTGGCCGGCGGCATCGGCGTCCTGATCGAGCGAACTATCATTCGCTTTCTCTACGGTCGCCCGCTGGAAACGCTGCTCGCTACCTGGGGCCTCTCGCTGGTACTGCAGCAGGCGGTGCGTACGGTATTCGGGCCCACCAACCGCGAGGTCGGCAATCCCTCCTGGATGAGCGGCGCTTTCGAACTCGGACAGATCACGATCACCTATAACCGGCTCTGGATCCTCTGCTTCACGCTGGCGGTATTCGCCATCCTGCTCGCGATGCTGCGCTTCACGGCGCTTGGGCTCGAAATGCGCGCGGTGACGCAGAACCGCCGCATGGCAGCGTCGATGGGGATCGCGACATCGCGGGTCGATGCGCTGACCTTCGGGCTCGGCTCGGGAATCGCCGGGATTGCCGGTGTGGCGCTGTCGCAGATCGACAATGTCAGCCCCAACCTCGGCCAGAGTTACATCATCGACTCTTTCATGGTGGTGGTGTTCGGCGGCGTCGGCAACCTGTGGGGCACGCTGGTCGGCGCCTTCACGCTTGGCATCGCCAATAAATTCCTGGAGCCTGTCGCCGGTGCCGTGCTCGGCAAGATCGCGATCCTGGTACTGATCATCCTGTTCATTCAGAAGCGCCCGCGCGGCCTGTTCGCGCTCAAGGGACGGGCGGTCGAAGCATGATCGCAATTTCTGGCAACGCAGGGATTCTTCATCTCTCCCCTTGGGGGAGAGGTCGCGCCGAAAGCGCGGTTGAGGGGGCGTTTTCGCTCATGGCTTGCGCGCGACCGCCCTCACCCCGACCCTCTCCTCCATGGGGAGAGGCAGCAGAAAGCGCCGGATCGCGGTGCAGGTCATGATGCCGCACGTCCTTACGCGTTCGCTGGATCGCGGCGCGACCGTGTTTTTGCTCGTGGTCGCAGCTTGTGGTGCGCTGATCCCGCTATCGAACCTGCTATTGCCGTCCGGCTCGGTGTTCCATGTGCCGACCTATCTGGTCGCGTTGTTCGGAAAATATGCCTGCTATGCCATCCTTGCGCTCGCGATCGATTTGATCTGGGGATATTGCGGCATCCTCTCGCTTGGCCATGGCGCCTTCTTTGCGCTCGGCGGCTACGCCATGGGCATGTACTTGATGCGCCAGATCGGCAGCCGCGGCGTCTACGGCAATCCGATCCTGCCCGATTTCATGGTGTTCCTGAACTATCCGGAACTGCCATGGTACTGGCATGGATTCGATATGTTCTGGTTCGCAGCCTTGATGGTCGTTGTGGTGCCGGGCCTGCTTGCCTTTTGCTTCGGTTGGCTGGCTTTCCGCTCCCGCGTCACCGGCGTCTATCTCTCGATCATCACGCAGGCGATGACTTATGCCCTGATGCTGGGATTTTTCCGCAATAATTTCGGATTCGGCGGCAATAACGGCCTGACCGACTTCAAGGATATTCTCGGCTTCAACATCCAGGCGGATGGCACCCGGGCCGCCTTGTTTGCCTCGAGTTGCGTCGCGCTGGCCATCACTTTCCTGATCTGCCGGGCGGTGGTGACCTCGAAGCTTGGCAAGGTTTTGATCGCCATTCGTGACGCCGAATCCCGCACCCGGTTTCTCGGCTACCGGGTCGAATCCTACAAGCTGTTCGTGTTCACCTTGTCGGCCTGCATGGCCGGCGTCGCCGGTGCGCTTTACGTGCCGCAGGTCGGCATCATCAATCCCGGCGAATTTTCGCCGGGAAATTCCATCGAGGCGGTGATCTGGGTCGCGGTCGGCGGCCGCGGCACGCTGGTGGGCGCGGCACTCGGCGCGGTCGTCGTCAACTACGCCAAAACCTATTTCACCTCGGGGCCGCTCGCGCCCTATTGGCTGTTCATTCTTGGCGCGCTGTTCATCCTGGTGACGCTGCTGCTGCCCAGGGGAATTGTCGGCACCTTCAATTCCTGGTGGGAGCCGTGGAAGGCAAGGCGCTTGTCGCCAGGCGCTGAAAGCGCCGCGCGCGAAGACGGCGTCAGCGAACCCGATATGGCGGAGTGAAGCGATGAACGTCAGGGATACCCGAGCCACTTCCGCGCTGCTCTATCTCGACGGCGTGCATGTGTCGTTCGACGGTTTTCACGCCATCAACAACCTGTCATTGACGCTTGAGCCGGGCGAAATGCGCGCCATCATCGGCCCGAATGGCGCCGGCAAGACCACAATGATGGATATCATCACCGGCAAGACCAGGCCGGATGAGGGCACCGTCCTGTTCGACGGCGTCACCGATCTGACGCGCCTCGACGAGACGCGGATTGCCGAACTCGGGATCGGTCGGAAATTCCAGAAGCCGACCGTGTTCGAGAGCCAGACCATCGAGGACAATCTGCTTTTGGCGCTCAACGTCGATCACGGCGTGAAAGGCACATTGTTCTGGCGCGAGAGCAGCGACGAGACCGAGCGCATCGATCGTGTTCTGGAAACGATTCGCCTGAAGGACGCGCGCGATCGCCTGGCGGGCAGCCTCTCGCATGGCCAGAAGCAGTGGCTCGAGATCGGCATGCTGCTGGCGCAGGATCCGAAATTGCTGCTGGTCGACGAACCTGTGGCCGGAATGACCGATGTCGAGACACATCAGACCGCGGAACTGTTGAAGGAGATCAACAAGAACAAGACTGTCATGGTCGTCGAACACGACATGACCTTTGTGCGCGAACTCGGCGTCAAGGTCACCTGCCTGCATGAAGGCAGCGTGCTCGCCGAGGGAACGATCGACCAGGTGTCGTCGAATGAGCGCGTCATCGAAGTGTATCTCGGGCGGTGATCCATGCTGAAGGTCGACAACATCAGCCTCTACTACGGCGCGGCGCAGGCGCTGCGCGGCGTGACCATCTCGGCGGAGCCGGGCAAGGTGACCTGCGTGCTGGGCCGCAACGGCGTCGGCAAGACCAGTCTCCTGCGCGCGATGGTCGGGCAATATCCGATTTCCAGCGGATCGATCACATTCGACGGGACCGACATCACTGCTCTCAAGCCTTATGAACGAGCGCGGCGCGGCATCGGTCTGGTGCCGCAGGGGCGGGAGATTTTTCCACTGCTGACGGTCGAGGAAAACCTCAAGACCGGCTTTGGCCCGCTGAAGCGCCAGGACCGCCATATCCCCGACGACGTGTTCTCGCTCTTCCCGGTATTGCAGTCGATGCTCTCCCGCCGCGGCGGCGACCTTTCCGGTGGCCAGCAGCAGCAGCTTGCGATCGGGCGTGCGCTGGTGATGCGGCCAAAACTCCTGCTGCTCGACGAGCCGACCGAAGGCATCCAGCCATCCATCATCAAGGACATCGCGCGCGCGATCACCTATCTTCGCAGTCTTGGCAACATCGCAATCGTTCTGGTCGAACAATATCTCGACTTTGCCTGTGACCTCGGTGACAATTTCGCTGTCATGGACAGGGGCGCGGTGAAATACGCCTGCGATCGAAGCCATCTCGACCCGAGCGAGATCAGCCGGCAAATGGCGCTTTGATCGACCTCCGTCAGGTGCGGCCTTTGGGGTGAAGCGGGGCGAATGCGGACCGATACGACGAGCACAAATTCGGCGATTTTCGCGGCCAACCGTGCCCGCGGCCTTGTTCGTTTCGACGTGCGCCAGGCCGATGGCCTCACGCACCGCGGCGCCTTGCACGAATCGGGTTCGCTGCGCGTGCGTTTTCCCTCGCCTGAGGGTGAAGGCTTGTCGGCAGTGTTCGTCAACACCGCCGGCGGCATCGCGGGCGGCGATCGCTTTGACATCGACATTGCAGCCGGCGAAGGCGCGCGCCTTACGCTCACGAGCGCGGCGGCGGAAAAGGTCTACCGCGCCGAAAACTCCGGCGCCGCGGTCAACATCGCGCTGAAGGCACATGCCCACGCCCATCTCGCCTGGCTGCCGCAGGAGACCATCCTGTTCGACCGCGCGCGTGTCCGGCGGCATATCGACATTGATCTTGCGGAAAGCGCCTCGCTGCTTTTCTGCGAGATCGTGGTGTTCGGCCGCACCGCGATGGGAGAGCGAATGAGCCAAGGCGAATTCCTCGATTGCTGGCGGATGCGTCGCGCCGGCCGGCTGGTCTTTGCCGAAAACATCCACCTCGATGGCGACATCGGCGAGAAACTCGCCAGGCCTGCGGTCGGCGATGGGGGTTCAGCCATCGGCGCTGCGCTGATCGTGCCGGGCGATGAGGCGCTCGTGGCGCGGATTCGCAAGCTTTCGGAATCGTTTCGCGGCGAGGTTGGCATCTCTGCATGGAATGGATTTGCAATGGCCCGTTTCTGCGCCCAAGATGCGGCGAGCCTGCGCGCCGACATGATGGCGGTGCTCGGCCGCGCCAGCTCCTCGGCATTGCCGCGGCTCTGGCTTAACTAACCGGATCAGCTCAGCTCAAGCAGAGTGCTCGCATGAATCTTTCCCCCCGTGAAAAGGACAAGCTCCTGATTTCAATGGCGGCGATGGTGGCGCAGCGGCGTCTCGATCGCGGCGTCAAGCTCAACCATCCGGAAGCGGTCGCCATCATCTCGGACTTCATCCTCGAAGGCGCGCGGGACGGCCGCACGGTGGCCGAGTTGATGCAGACCGGTGCGCAAGTGTTGACCCGTGCCCAGGTGATGGATGGCATTGCCGAGATGATCCACGATATCCAGGTGGAAGCGACATTCCCGGACGGTACCAAGCTCGTCACTGTGCATGAGCCGATAAGATAACAGAGGAGGCAGAATGATCCCCGGCGAACGCTTCATCAAGGACGGCGAGATCGACCTCAATGCGGGCCGCAAGACCGTGACGCTGACGGTGGCCAATTCCGGTGACCGTCCAATCCAGGTCGGCTCGCACTACCATTTCTTCGAGACCAATCCGGCGCTGAAATTCGACCGCAAAAAAGCGCGCGGCATGCGGCTCGATATCGCCGCCGGCACGGCGGTGCGGTTCGAGCCCGGGCAGACACGCGAGGTGCAACTCGTGGCGCTCGCAGGCAAACGCGCCGTCTACGGCTTCCGCGGCGAGGTGATGGGGAAGCTGTGACACATATTCGGGGAGGCAACATGTCTGCCGATGGAGCCAATTCATGTCCGTGAAAATCAAACGTTCCGTCTACGCCGACATGTTCGGGCCGACCACCGGCGACAGGGTGCGGCTGGCCGACACTGATCTCATCGTCGAGGTCGAAAAGGATTTCACGACCTACGGCGAGGAGGTGAAGTTCGGCGGCGGCAAGGTGATCCGCGACGGCATGGGCCAGTCGCAAGTCACCAACAGGCAGGGCGCGGCCGACACTGTCATCACCAACGCGCTGATCGTCGACCACTGGGGCATCGTCAAGGCTGATGTCGCCATCAAGGAAGGCATGATCAGCGCCGTCGGCAAGGCCGGCAATCCCGATATCCAGCCGGGAGTGACCATCGTGATCGGTCCCGGCACCGACATCATCGCCGGCGAAGGAAAAATCCTCACAGCCGGCGGTTTCGACAGCCACATCCATTTCATCTGTCCGCAGCAGATCGAACATGCCTTGATGTCCGGTGTCACTTCGATGCTTGGCGGCGGCACCGGGCCGTCCCACGGCACCTATGCGACCACGTGCACGCCGGGGCCGTGGCACACCGCGCGGATGATCCAGTCGTTCGACGCTTTTCCGGTCAATCTCGGTATTTCCGGCAAGGGCAATGCCTCGCGTCCGGCTTCGCTGGTGGAGATGATCAAGGCGGGAGCCTGTGCGCTCAAGCTGCACGAGGATTGGGGCACCACGCCTGCGGCGATCGACAACTGCCTCGACGTCGCCGACGACTACGATGTCCAGGTGATGCTGCATTCGGACACGCTGAACGAATCCGGTTTCGTCGAGGATACGATCAAGGCGTTCAAGGGCCGCACCATCCACGCCTTCCACACCGAAGGCGCCGGCGGCGGCCATGCGCCTGACATCATCAAGGTCGCCGGCCTGAAGAACGTATTGCCGTCTTCGACCAATCCGACCCGGCCATTCACCCGCAACACCATCGACGAGCATCTGGACATGCTGATGGTGTGCCACCACCTCGATCCGTCGATCGCGGAAGATCTGGCCTTTGCCGAAAGTCGAATCCGGAAAGAAACGATAGCGGCGGAAGACATCCTGCACGACCTCGGCGCGCTCTCGATGATGTCGTCGGACTCGCAGGCGATGGGGCGGCTCGGCGAAGTCATCATCCGCACCTGGCAGACCGCGGACAAGATGAAGAAACAGCGCGGCGCGCTGGCCGAGGAGAAGGGCAACAACGACAATTTCCGGGTCAAGCGCTACATCGCCAAATACACCATCAATCCGGCAATCGCTCAGGGTGTCTCGAAACTGATCGGCTCGGTGGAGAAGGGCAAGCTCGCTGATCTCGTGCTGTGGCAGCCCGCCTTCTTCGGCGTCAAGCCCGAATGCATTATCAAGGGCGGCTCCATTGTGGCCGCGCCGATGGGCGATCCCAACGCATCGATCCCGACGCCGCAGCCCGTGCACTACCGGCCGATGTTTGCAGCCTTCGGCAAATCGCGCACCGCCTCCTCGGTGATCTTCTCCTCAAAGGCGGCGGTCGCATCGGGGCTTGGCAGAAAACTCGGAATCGCGAAGAAACTCTATGCAGTGCAAAATACCCGCGGCGGGATCTCCAAGAAGAGCATGATCCACAATAGCGCCACGCCTGATATCGAGGTCGATCCCGAAACCTATGAGGTGCGCGCCGACGGCGAACTCCTCACCTGCGCGCCGGCCGAAGTGCTGCCGATGGCGCAGCGCTATTTCATGTATTGAGGCGCACGTGCTGAATGATTACATCGAAGCCTTTCGACGGGCGGCCTCGCGGGGCATTTTGCGATGATCCGAGCCACGCAAGTTCTGGGACAACATCGCTGGAGCGAGCCAGCGGCCGACAGCGTCCTGCTCGATTTTGACGATCGCCACCGCCGGCGGATGGCGATGAAGGGCACGCGTGGGCTGGAATTCCTGCTCGATCTGGAAACTGCGGTCGTCTTGCGCGGTGGCGACGCGCTGGTGCTCGAAGATGGCAGGCTGGTCGAGGTGGTGGCTGCGCCCGAGCCGCTCCTTGAAATCCGAGGCCGCGATCCGCAGCATCTGGTCCGGCTTGCCTGGCACCTCGGCAACCGGCATCTGCCGACCCAGATCACGGCAAGAGGACTGCGCATCCGCCGCGATCATGTGATCGAGGCGATGGTGCGAGGGCTGGACGCGCGCCTCATCGAGATCGAAGCGCCGTTCGATCCCGAAGGCGGTGCCTATGCCGGCCACGCAAGCACCGACGATGCGCATGATCATGCGGGGCATGCTCACTCCTCGCACGAGCATGGCGATCAGCGTCACGGCCACGATCATCATCATGATCACGACCATCATCACCGCGACGAGCATTGCGATCATGACCATCCCCTCGGCCATTCCCATGCTCATGACCACGAATAAGCCGCCACCGCCGCGGCGCCGCGCGCCAAAACGAGCGGATCGAGGTTCATCGTCGAAATCCGCAAGCGCGGGTAGGAGGCGGGCGGCCGAGGCCGCCGCGCTGTACCGGCTGATGACGTGGCTGTCGCCATCTTTTCCGGTCGGCGCCTTCTCCTATTCCAGCGGCATCGAATGGGCGGTAGAGGCTGGCGACATTGCCGATGCCGCATCGTTGCAGGCCTGGCTCACGTCCATGTTGACGGATGGAGCGGGATTTTGCGACGGCGTCTTTCTCGCACACGCGTACCGGGCGGCGTCGGCGCACGACGAAAAGGGGCTTGGCGGTATCGCGGAGCTTGCCTCGGCCTACGTGCCCTCGCGCGAGCGTCAGCTGGAAACCTCGACGCAGGGAAGGGCGTTCGTCGATGTCGCGCGTGCGGCCTGGAACTGCGCCTCGCTTGATCGACTGACCGCTTCGTGCGGCCGCGTCATCGTCTATCCGGTCGCAGTGGGCATCGTCAGCGCCGCGCACGCGATTCCCCTGGAGCCGGTTGTCCACGCGTTCCTGCATGCGGTGGTTTCGAACTGGATTTCGGCCGGGGCGCGGCTCGTTCCGCTCGGTCAGACCGAATGCCAACGGCTGCTGGCACGGTTCGAGCCGGCGGTGACCGCCACTGCAGCACGCGCACTCAACGCCTCGCTCGACGATCTCGGCAGCGCGACGTTCCGCGCCGATCTGGCGGGCATGCGGCACGAGACGCAGTATACGAGATTGTTCCGATCATGATGCTCTTGCGGTCGTCCCCGCGAAAGCGCGACCCATAACCACAGGGGTTGGTTATTCACACAGTATCGGCTGTCCGATCTTATTGTGAGATCACGCGGTATGGGGCCCGGCGTTCGCCGGGACGATAATTGAAGGAATGGTTGACATGTCCAAGTCGCACGGCCCGCTTCGGGTCGGAATCGGCGGCCCTGTCGGTTCGGGAAAGACGGCGCTGATGGATCTGCTCTGCAAGTCGATGCGACAGCGCTACGACATCGCCGCCATCACCAACGACATCTATACCAAATGGGACGCCGAGTTCCTGGTGCGGTCCGGCTCGCTGACGCCGGACCGGATCGCAGGCGTCGAGACCGGCGGTTGCCCGCATACGGCCATACGCGAAGATGCCTCGATGAATCTTGCGGCAGTTGCCGACATGCGCGCCAGATTTCCCGGGCTCGATTTGGTATTGATCGAATCCGGAGGCGACAATCTCGCAGCGACTTTCTCGCCGGAGCTTGCCGATCTCACCATTTACGTGATCGACGTCGCGGCGGGCGACAAGATTCCCTCGAAAGGAGGGCCAGGCATCACCCGCTCGGACCTGCTAGTCATCAACAAGATCGATCTTGCGCCTCATGTCGGCGCCTCGCTGGAGAAGATGGACACCGATGCCAGGCGAATGCGCGGTGAGCGGCCGTTCGTCATGACGAACCTGAAGAAGAGCGAAGGCCTCGATCGCATTGTCCGCTTCATCGAGACCAAGGGCGGTCTCAGCCCGAAGGCTTGAGAGGCGCGGCAGACCGAGCGCGCCCGGTCGTTAACACTTGTGGCAGCCGCCCAGCGCTCGGAAAAGGCGGGGTTTTCTGCGAAGCTTGAGGAACAAAATCCCTCGGCCGCAGTTAGTGCTCTTCGGCGCAAGCATCACGCTTCGTTATGCCTGTCCTTCGTTTCGCATTCGCGCCCGTCACAGTTGCCTATCGATGATTGCTATCCCACTATGCTGAAAGGTCGTATGTCATTGCGTCGCGGTTTGTGGCCACGCCGGCCGTCGCCCATGATTGTTCAGTTTCGTGCCATGATTGAGTGAGCGAGTGGTTCGGCTGGGTCTTATCACCGGTTTTATCGCCCTTATCGGAGTGCTGCTCTCCGGCCTTGCGGCGTATCGTGTCCACGACCAGGAATTGACCGTCGAAGGCATCGCACTGGCGCGAGCGATCGACGTCAACG
>Ga0306922_10002171_pt1 | contig 18205 bp, 16 predicted proteins | sample sta12Cox44000082_FD_203758 | JGI IMG/M metagenome (GOLD analysis project Ga0306922, IMG submission 203758) | Lab enrichment of tropical soil microbial communities from Luquillo Experimental Forest, Puerto Rico - statoxic.12C.oxic.44.000.082 (v2)... | ecosystem: Environmental > Terrestrial >... | reverse complement strand
CTGTGAACGGCGGCCCGCCACTGCTCGGCTCCGTGAAGAACTCGGCGTAGGGGAAGACCGTCCCGTAGGAGGATGTTTTTCTCATCCACAGCGTGGCCGTCAGTGTGGTGTTGCTCGGCACGACCCCACCGACTCCGGGCACGCCGGGCTGGGTATCGAACTCGCGCAGCGTATCCGTGGTCGGGCCGACCCCTTTCAAATCTCGCGAGAGGTCCACGACGACCGCCGTATCTGGCGGGGCGGTCTTGAGTTGCAGCAATCCAAAGTTGAACGAGCTCTCGTTGTGCAGGTAATAGGTCGTCTGCGCGCTCACGACGCGCGCCCCGCTCACGAGGCACACGGCAACGGTTATTGCGATATGAAAACTGCCGGGGCGATCAGGCGGGCGCCGAACGGTGAGGCGAGGACCGATGGCGGGACTTCGATCGTCCGACGTTCGCGCGCGCATCTACGCCCTCCCGTCCCCACCACGCTGAGATGGGTCGCACCATCGATCCGGTAAGCTGGAAAAGTAGGCAGATTGTCGAAGAGACACCGTGGCGACGCAAGAAAAAACGCGTTCCCATTTCGATCAAAATGCGGCCACGCAGCTGCGCAAAAGGGAACGGCGTGTGCTAAAACCTGTCCCCTATGGTCGATGCCGCCTGGCTTCACACGACCGTCACACAAATTCAGGCCGCTTTAGGACAGGCGACCTGGGTGGAGTGCGCTGACGCGCACAACGCCGTGATCACCGTTGCGCCGACACTCCCCAAGCCCCGCAATCATGCGGAGGCGGTGATTGTGCAATCTTTGTTATTCGACTTCGCGCGGCACTCGGGGACGGATCTTCACCGACGTCTTCACGGTGGCCGTGAATTGGCGACGTGCGGGTTCGTCCCTGCAGCGTTCCTCGAACGATGGCGGATGGGAAGCCCGGCTGATCCTCGAGAAGTCCTGGTCTCCTGGGCCGACTCATTCTTCCCCGCTCTAATCGCGCACCATCCGCCAAGTCCTGCGCAACGGGCAGGCCGGATGATCCGGCAGCAGTATCAGCAACCGTGGACGGCGAGCCATCTCGCCCACAGGCTGGCGGTTGGGGTCGCGGCACTCACCCGCGAGTTTCAGATGGAGTTTGGGATGTCGATCCACGCGTACCAGCGAGTGGTCCGCACGGCGGTTGCCCTTGAACAGATTCGCACGGCGAGCGTGGAGGCCGTCGCAATGGCGGTGGGTTACAGAAGCAAGAAGAACTTATATCGTGTGCTGCGTCAACTCACCGGTTTCACGCCGCGCGCGATTCGCGCAATGTCGCCTGCGGCTGCTCGCGATTTAGTCGAGACGTGGCAATGGAAGGCACAAGCTGTGAGGTGCGTGCGGAAACCAATCTGAGCTGCCCAACTCATCGCTGCGACGCAGCTGAGGGTTTCAAGCGCGAGCGGGTGCGCCTCCGACGTTGCCACGCTGGTTGCCACGACACCGGTTGTTTCTCGTGGACTGGAGTAGACGCACGGAGACGAGACATCCGGTCACAAGTGGATGAATCCCGCGCACTTGTCGCCACAACACCCACGCCATCACCACTTTAGAAAACACCGTCTGATAGTGTTCGATTCCCTCCTCCGGCACCAGTTAAGTGCTTCGAGCCTCACGAATTAGCAGTCTCGCCCGATCCCGTTGCCCCGCTGTGTGCCCCGTCGAGCAGCCGGATCGCGGATTCGATCGCGGCTGGACTCAGCTGCATGTAGCGTTGCGTCGTGCTGAGATCTGCGTGTCCCGCCAACGCTCGCAGCAGCCACGTCTGCACCGTCTTCTCGGTGAACGGTTCACCGTTGTCCTGATACAGCACGCGCGCCCCTCGAAGATGTCGATGATTCCGCAGCGCATCAGCGAGTCGCCGCGTCATCGGCACGTACCGCGATCGCCCACCTTTCGGTACGGCGACTTGCCCTTGCCACGCCGAGCGTTGCACACAGAGTTGTTGCCGGCTTACGTCACTGTCGGTCCACTCCAACGCGACCATCTCTCCCGATCGAAGCCCCGCCTCACGATGCCGTGGACCGAGCGATCACGATGGCCTGGAACGGGTGATCACGATGGCGTGGCGCGCGCACAGAGTGCCGACGCGTGCAAACGCAGTCATAGTCGATAAATTCTCGACCATTTCCAGGATTTCAGGTTAAATAACCTGACGCGTATGGCTGGCCACATCTCACGGCAGAACGGCAGGAAAGGCGGACGTCCTAAAGGCTCGTATGGCCCGCACCGTCTGGACAAGATCGCCATGCGTGAGCAGGTCATGGCCGAAGTGGCCCCGAAGATTCAGGCGCTCGTTCAAGCGCAGATTCAGAATGCATTGGGGATCAAGTACCTCGTCACCCGAGACAAGAAAACGAGGAAGTTTGTTCGCATTGGACCAGCCGTGGCCGGCAACCTCCGGGAAGAGACCATCGAGGTCTGGGAAAAGGATCCCTCAGTGCATGCCTTCACGGATCTGATGAATCGGACCATTGACAAGCCCGCCCAACAGCCTGTCACGTCGGAACAAGCCGGGAAAGAGGGCGGACCGCTCGAAATCATCGTGCGAACGCCGTGGGATAAGAAAGGCGATGAGAAATGAGCCCGAGATGGCGACCCAGCGCACCAGGATCGAGGTCGAGGCCGAGAGCTTGTTCGAGGCGCTAGGCAGCCGGACGTAGCCAGACGGTTACGAGTCGCGGATTCCGCTGGGGACGCCAATCCCGCGTATATACGGCTCACAGCGACGCGCCAATCGGTCGCATCTTGGACCCACAGTGGACCCAAAGATAACGGCTACGTTACTGGTCGGCCCGTTTCACTCGTAAAAAATGGTCGGGATGCCGGGATTTGAACCCGGGACCCCCTGACCCCCAGTCAGGTGCGCTAGCCAGGCTGCGCTACATCCCGATCTTGCTCAATGCTTTCGTTTCGCCTCGTGCCCGCGCTTGGTCGCCGCTACCCTTCCACGCGCGACCCTCGCTCGGGTTGCAGAGCGCGTCACCCGGGCGGCCGGCCTTGGACGCCCCAAGGAAGGCGCTTCGAGGCGAAATTCACCGCCGTTCGCCCCCGCGAGCAACTCAAGAATAGACTGCAATCCGCGCTTCACCGCCGTGAGTCGCTCGCGCGCGTTCTGCCCTATCAGTTCGTCGATCACCGGCGCGTTCGCCGCCACGGGCGACGTCTCGTCTTCGAGCCGCCGGCGGGCGCCGGCCAGCGTCAACCCCTCGACGAGCAACAGATGCTTGATCCGCAAGACCTGCTGGACGTCCGCGCGCCGATAAATGCGCGGTCCACCTCCGGTTTTCGTGATCCCGAGATCCGGAAACTCCGCTTCCCACGACCGCAGCACGTACGGCTGGACCTTGACCAGGTCGCACACCTCGGCCGCTTTGAACAGGGCGCGCTTGGGAATCTGTACCTGAGCGACGACTTCCGGCATGGGCTCGAAAAAAAGTATAGCAGGTCTATGCTGCTTCGGTGCTAGATACCAGAATGGCCGAAGCCACCGCCTGCGCGCGCGGTCGCCGGCAACTCGGCCACTTCTTGCCACGACACGTGCACGACCGGCGCTACGACGAATTGCGCGATCCGCATTCCGCGCGAGATGATGAACGGGTCCCGCCCGAGGTTGATCAAAGGCACGCGGATCTCACCCCGATAGTCGGCGTCGATCGTCGCCGGGGCGTTGGGTAGACTGATGCCGTGCTTCACGGCAAGCCCCGAACGCGGTCGAACCTGTCCCTCGAAGCCCTCGGCAATCGCCACCTCGAATCCCGTTGGCACCAGCAGAATCGCCCCCGGCTCCAGGCGCAGATCGTCGTCAATCGCGGCATGGAGATCCATGCCCGCAGCGCCCGGCGTCATGTAGGCTGGGAGTGGAAGCCCCCGCGCATGCGCGAGGCGTCTGATTGGCAAAGTCAGCGTGGTCGGCACGCCCGCCATGGTATCGCAAGCGATCCGTTCGGCCTCTCGACCTGCCTCAGGGGCGCATCTGCCGTCTCAAACGCTCAACGGCGGCGTCGCGTCCGCGGCCGTCCAGCTGCTCCTCGAACGCGCCGAGCGCGGCCGTCACGATGTCTCGATGGTGCACATCGGTGCCAAGCGTCTTGACGGCACTCAGCCAGAGCCTGTGGATCCGCTCCACGTCCTCAGGAGAGAGCTCCGGCGCGTGCGCGCCGAGCGAGAATCGTGCTGCGCGGCCGTCAGGCGCGTAAACCACCAGTCGCGTCGCCAGCGACGCATCGTGGGGAACGCGGTCCCACGCCTCGCCGAGCTGGTGCGCCTGGCTCGCCGCGCTCATCTTCGCGGACTCGCCAATGACGATTTCGCGGGCCCTGATGCGGACCGCCGACTGCGCCACGGCGTCGAACACGTTCGTCGCGGGCACGACGAGCAATTTCACGCTGCGGCCGTGGCGCTCGGCGATTGCGACGACCCGCGTGAAGAGCAGCTGCTCATAGTCGGTGAACAGCTCCTGATGCTCGATGTCTTGCATGCCGGCGTCCGGACCGGTGAGCAGCCTGATCGTGAGCACGACGACATCCTGACGATCCGTGTCGGTCTCCCGCACGGCATAATCGAGGTGGGCCAGCGTGTTGTAGTCCCGCACCGGCACGAGAACCGACCCGGGTCGTGCCCGCAGCTCCTCGAGCCCCACCTCGGCTTCCCGCAACAACTGAAACTGATCGGTATGCTCCTTGTGGGCGACTTTGCGCCGGCTCGCGGTGGCTCGCTCGGAGGTGATGAACACCGTGTAAAGCAGCAGCGTGAATGCGACGCCCGACACGGTCGCCATCTGCTTCGTGAACAGATTGATCACGGCCGCACCAAACAGCATCAGCGCGATCAGGCCCAGACCAACCGGGATGTCGCGGGCACCAATCCGAACATTGAACGGCACGCGCCATTCGCGGGGCGCGTCGGGTTCCTTGAACCGGAGTACCACCATCGCCAGCGCCTTGAACGCGAAGCTCCACACCACACCAAACGCGTACGCCTCGCCGAGCACGTAGACATCACCTCGGCTCAATATGATGGTGGCGATCTGGAGAAGGACGACCAGGTTGATGAGTCGGTACGTCGTCCCGTACTTCCTGTGCGGCAGCCGGAACCAATCGGTCAGGACGCCGTCTTCGGACACTCGGTTGAGGACGCCGTTGGATCCAACGATCGCGGTGTTCACCGCACCGGCGAGGATCAGGAAGCCCACGAGCACGACGAACGCCTGAAACAACAGTCGCGCCCACAGCGGCCCGACGACGTTCATCGCGAGACCCGAAATCAAATTGTCGTAGAACCGCGGGCGTACGCCGTCGGGAATGATGGCCACGGCAAAGAAGCTGACGAGCGACGTGAAAACCACGCTGTAAACGAAGATCACCAACCCCGTGCGCTGCAGGTTCTTGACCTTCGGATGCTCGATCTCCCGATACACCTGGGCAAGCGATTCCTCTCCGCTCATCGCGAGAATCGAGTGGCCGAACCCGATGAGGATCGCGATCGCGGTGAAGGTCGGCCAGATGGTTCCCTTGAGCCAACCCAAACCATCATCCGAAAAGTGCATGTTCGAAGGGACGGGCGCTGGCGGCCACACCCCGCCTTGCCAGAAGAGCGTCAGGCCGCACCAGCCGATCATCAGGACGACCATCACGGTCGTCACCTTCATGATCCTCAGCGCGTCTTCGCTGGACTCGTGTATCCCCTGCGTATTGCGCCACCAGAAATACGCGGTGATCAAAATGGCCACGAACGCCGCGGTCGCACCAACCGGCAGCGTGTGCGCGCTCCCCGCCCGGTGGAGCAGGTCGTTCAACAGGCCAACGAGGTACTGCCCGGCAGACACGCCGCTGATCGGACCCGTGAGGACGTAGTCAAAGAGCAGCGCCGAAACCGACAGCTTCGCGAGCGTCCCGCCCATGGCTTCCTTGACCACTCGGTAGACGCCGCCTCGCACAAACATCGCCGAGCTCTCGATGTAGACGGCGCGCACCGCATACGAAAAGCACATCACCCCGAGAATGAACCAGGGCGCGGCCTTTCCGACCGCCTGCTCGACAATGCCGCCCACGTAGAACGCGGTCGATCCGAGGTCGCTCAGAACGATGGCCGCCGCGCGCCAGAACGAGATAAATGAGAGCAGCACGGTGGTCGCGACCACGATGCGCACCCGCCCGTCACGGGATAACGATGTACTGGTCATTTGTCGAAGGCCATCTTGTCAGAGGTCACTTGGCGCGCCGGCGGACCTGAAGCCGGATGGGGCTGCCGACGAACCCGAATTCCTCGCGCAGCCGATTCACCAGGAACCGTTCGTACGAAAAATGAAACGTCGTCGCCACATTGGTGAAGAAGACGAATGACGGGGGCGCCACGCCGATCTGCGCGGCGTAAAGGATCCTCACGTGCTTTCGCCCAGGACTCACGGGGGGATGGGCTGCGGTCACTGCCTCAACGAACCGATTGAGCGCGGGCGTGGAGATGCGCATGCGTCGGGCGGCCGAGACTTTGTCAATCGTCTCGATCACTTTCCCGGCGCGCTCGCCGGTGAGCGCCGAAACATGAAGGATCGGCGCATAGTCGAGGAACCGCATCTTCCGCCGGACCCGATCGTCGAACGCCTTCGCCAAATTCTCGGGCCCTCCTCCCTTCATCACGTCCCATTTGTTGGCGACGATGACGATGCCGCGGCCTGCTCGATCCACCTCCCCGCCGATGGCGGCGTCCTGATCCGTCGCTCCCTCGTTCGAGTCAATCATGAGGACGACGACGTCGGCATCAGCGATGGACTCTTTCGCGAGGGCGACGCTCACGAGCTCGACCTTGCCGCCTCGAGCCACCCGTCCTGGGCGGCGCATGCCGGCCGTGTCGACAATCCGAAAGCGTCGCCGGTGCCAGGTCAAAGGGACGTCGATCGCGTCGCGCGTCGTGCCCGGCAGCTCGCTGACGAGCACGCGCTGGGCGTGAAGCAGCCGGTTGACCAGCGAGGACTTGCCGACGTTGGGACGGCCGACGATGGCGACTCTCGTCTCTCGCGGCTCTTCGTTCCCCTCTAGTTGATCCGCTTCCGATTGGTCCTTGGTCTCTTGTTCGTGGTCGCCGCCGGCTTCGGGCTGCCCTCTCTCGCGCGCATCATGGGGACGGCGGAGGGCAGCGTGCACCGGACGATGTGCGCCGACCCGACTGCCAATCTCGTCCAGCAGCTCGGCGACACCCTGACCGTGCTCGGCCGACACCTCAAACACGGGCTCGAAACCCAGGCGGTAGAACTCCACAGAATCGCGCGCCCGCTTGTCATCGATCTTATTGATGGCGAGCAGGACAGGACGACCGGTCTCCCTGAGCTCGCGCGCGATTTGTTCGTCGGCCGGAACCAGGCCCTCGCGGCCGTCGACCAGCAGCACGAGCAGGTCTGCCGAGCGGATCGCGCGACGACCATGCGCGACGACAAGCGCGTGAAGCGGATCCTCACTGGCCCCGAACAAGCCTCCGGTATCGAAGAGCTCAAACGACGAACCCTGCCAGACAACCGGACGAGCCAGGGCATCGCGCGTCGTACCTGCAACGGGGGCGACGATCGCCCGCCGGCTCCCCGTCATGCGGTTGAAAAGCGTCGATTTCCCGACGTTCGGTCGGCCCACAAGGACCACCGATGGCGCTTTACGCGGCATTCACAAGTCCACTTAGCCTCAGCCTTGACAGCGTAAGTCTCACACTATATAGTATTTACAAGCCGTCTGGAGACCCTAAGCATGATCAAGGTCGACATCGTCAACGAAGTGTCGAAGATTGCCGACATCACCAAAGTCAAAGCCGAGGTGGCGGTTGACGCGGTCTTCGACGCCATGCGGATCTCCATGCAACGCGGCGAACGGATCGAGCTTCGTGGCTTTGGGGTCTTCCAGGTGAAGCCGCGCAAGCGCGGGATCGGTCGCAACCCACGCACTGGCAAGGAAGTTCGGATCCCACCGGGACGAACCATCCGCTTCAAGCCGGGCAAAGACCTCCAGAATATCGGTTAGTGGAACCGGCTCACGAGGACTCCGGCCCCCTGACGCCGGAGCAGCCCTGGCCAGCGCGTCAGAAATTCCAAGATCGCCGCGGGCTGAACGCTCTCCTGTTTTTGCTGACCCTCGTATCGACGACGTGGGCAGGCGCGCTGCACTACGCCGGCTTTCTCGACGACTTCTCGGGCACCATGTCGTTGCAGCTGCCGCTGCCACTTCCAGCGCTTGTACTCCGGGGCTTCTGGTACAGTGGGACAATCCTCGCCATTCTTGGCTGCCACGAGCTAGGGCACTATTTTGCGTGCCGCTATTATGACGTGGACGCGTCGCTTCCCTTTTTCCTGCCGTTTCCCATCGCACTGACCGGCACGGCCGGTGCGTTCATCCGCATCCGCGAACAGATTCCACGGAAGCACATGCTGTTCGATATCGGCATCGCCGGGCCCATCGCGGGATTCGCCGTCGCGGTTCCGGCGCTGTTCATCGGCGTATGGATGTCACACGTGGTGCGGGTGCCGCCCGATACGCCGGGACTGGTTGACCTGGGCGAACCGTTGCTTTTCCGATTCGCCTCGTGGCTCTTCTGGGGGACGGCGCCGGACGGGTACTCCTTGAACATGCATCCGGTTGCGTTCGCCGCCTGGTTTGGTCTGCTGGCGACGGCCTTGAACCTCTTTCCGATCGGCCAATTGGACGGCGGCCACGTGTCGTACGCCGTGTTCGGCCAGCGATCGACCTACGTCACCATCGCGATGGTCGGCGTGGCTGTCGGGTTGTCGTACTTCTCGAGCAGCTTGGTTGTGTGGACGGCGATGAGCATCGGCATGCTGTTCGCCTTTGGCTTTCGGCATCCACGCGTGCCCGACGAGGACGTGCCCCTCAGTCGCACCCGCATGGTACTGGCGGTCTTGGCGCTCATCATCTTCGCGGTGAGCTTCACGCCGGCTCCGTTCCGTCCCGTCGACCTCATTCGACGGTGACGACCGGGACGAATCGCCCACCCCGGCGTGCCTGACCGACTCGAGCACCCGACTCGGTCAGAGCACCGACAAGGGATCGACGTCGACGATGACCCGCCGCAGGACGTCTGGACGCGTCGCAAGAGCGCGACGTAGCGCGTCACGGATCTTCTTCCGATTGGGCCCTTTCAGCAGAATCTGGGCGCGGTATTCGCCTCGAAGCTTGCCGAGCGGCGCCGGTGCGGGTCCAAGCACGCGCACTTCATGCCGCGCGACATCTCGGGAGTGTTCCACCTCCGCGCGCACGCGCAGAGCGATGTCCGCGGCGTCGTCGATTGCGCTCGCAAAGGTTCGCGCCCGCACGACGGCATTCACCAGCGACGAGGCCGGCGGATACCGCATCGTTCTTCTGAATTGCATCTCCTTGCGGTAGAACGCGACGAAGTCCTGACGGCACCCGAGCTCGATACTGTAGTGCCTCGGATAGAGCGTCTGGACGATCGCCTCGCCCGCCAGGTCGCCCCGGCCGGCGCGTCCCGCAACCTGCGTCAACAGCTGAAACGTTCGCTCGGAGGCGCGAAAGTCCGCGATGCCCAGTCCGACGTCCGCCGACACCACGCCGACCAGCGTGACGCGTGGAAAATCATGCCCCTTCGCGATCATCTGGGTGCCAACCAGCACGTCGACGTCTCCGGCCTGGAAGCGAGCGAGCAGCGTAGCGAGCGCGCCTTTGCGTCGGATGGCGTCGCGGTCCAGCCTCCCGATCCGCGCGCCGGGACAGGCTCTGCGGACCTCCAACTCGACGCGTTCAGTCCCGTACCCCTTCTGTTCCAGGTACGGCCCCGCGCACAGCGGGCACGTCGACGGGACCCGCGCCGTGTAGTTGCAGTAGTGACACCGCGCACGCCGGCCGTGTCCTTCGCCGTGCACAACCAGCGAAACACTGCAGTTGGGACATTCGAGCGTCCCGGCGCATTGCCGGCAGAACACGGCCGTGGCAAAACCGCGCCGGTTGAGCAGCACGAGCGCCTGCTCGTTGCGGGCCAGGCGCGACGCGAGGCCGTCACGCAGCGCGCGACTCAAGATCACGTCGGGGCCGTCGGCGGCATATTCTTCACGCATGTCGACAACCGTGACAGAGGCCAGAGGCCGGTCCATGACGCGGCGCTCGAGCACGATCCGCGCGTATTTGCCTGTGATCGCGTTGTGGTAGGTCTCCATCGACGGAGTGGCCGATCCGAGCACGGCGAGCGCGTTGGCGCGTTGGGCCCGAACGACGGCCACGTCCCGGGCGTTATAGCGAGGGCTCTCTTCCTGCTTGTACGACGCGTCGTGCTCTTCGTCCACCACGATGAGCCCGAGCCGCTCCAGCGGCGCGAACACCGCTGAGCGCGTCCCGACGACGACATCGACGTCGCCGCGGCGGATGCGCTGCCACTGGTCGTGGCGTTCGCCGTCGGACAATCCGCTGTGTTGAATCGCGACACGCTCGCCGAACGCATCGCGAAAATGCGCGGCAACCGCGGGAGTCAGCGCGATCTCCGGCACGAGCATCAGGACCCGCCGTTCCCCATCGCGGACCGCCGCAGCCAGCCGCAAATAGACCTCCGTCTTGCCGCTGCCGGTCACACCGTGCAGAAGAGCGACGCTGAATTGACCCGCGCTGGCAAGCGCACGCAGCCGCCCCAGCGCCGCATCCTGCTCGTCAGTCAGTCGGCGTATGGCCTGGCCCGGTTGGTACTGCGCGCCGATCGCGAACGGGTCTCGTTCGACCCGCTCCTGCCGCACGCTGACGTACCCACGGCGCACCAGCCGCGACATGACGTTTGCGGTGAAGCCTCGCGCCGCAAGCGCACCGGTCGCAATCCCGTGCGGCGCGCCGGCCAGCAAGTCCAACACATCGCTCTGTTTCAACGTGGCGGGCCTGTGTTTCACCACCGGGGGCGCCACGCGCTCGGACATTTCTGGCACCTCAGCTTTCATCCCGGCGCCCTCTGCCCCTACGCGCCCCGCGATACCGCGGACCTCCAGTCCGGCGGTGGTAATCGACGCCACGCGCCGCGTCTTGTGGGCGTCGACGCGTGCTCCGCGAGCCATCGGCGGCACCAGCATCGGAATCGCGTCGCCCACCCCGCACGCGTAGTACTCCGCCGTCCACTGCGCAAGCTGAACGACGTCCGCCGGCACGAATGCCGCATCGTCCAGCAGCGTTTTGATAGCCTTGAGCTCGCCGCGCGGCATGGCGCCGACGTTCGTCGCGACGACCAGGCCTGTCACGATCCGGGAACCGAGGGACACGACGACGCGCGCGCCGATCGCGGGCGTCGGAACACCGTCCGGCACAGCGTAAGTCAAGAGATCGAGAGCGGGAACTGGAACCGCAACGTGAACGAGACGCTCACGACTCGAGGAGCTTCCGGACAAGTTTCATATCTTCCCATACCTCGCGCTTCGACGCGGGGTTGCGCAGCAGGAACGCCGGATGAAACGTCGGAATCAGCTTCGCGCCCCGATAGTCGTACACGCGTCCGCGGAGGCGAGAGATGGGGTCCAGAGTGCGCAGCAGCGCGCGCGCCGCGAACGTGCCGAGCGCCACGATCACTTTCGGCTTGATGACGTCGATCTGCTGAAAGAGAAACGGCTCGCACGTGTCGACTTCGTCCTGCTCGGGGTTGCGGTTGCCGGGCGGGCGGCACTTGATCACATTGGCGATGTAGACGTCGTTGCGCGAGAGGTTGATCGCTTCGATGATTTTCGTGAGCAACTGACCGGCTCGACCCACGAACGGGATTCCTTGGATGTCTTCGTCGGCGCCAGGCGCCTCGCCGACGAACATCAGGTCGGCGTCGGGATTTCCGACGCCGAACACGATCTGACGGCGCCCGAGCGCGTGCAGCTTGCAGCGGACGCAGTCGCCGATTTCAGCGCGCACGATGGCGAGCGCCTCGGCGGGGGTGGTAAGGACAAGGGGCACGGCCGTGGGGTCCTCGCCCGGCCGGCGGCGCCAGAGGGGATCCTGGCTGATGCCCGGCACGCCGAGCTCAGCCGCGAATTTGAGATGCTCCCTGAGCGCTTCGCGATCCACTGAGGAGCTTCTCGATGCGGTCGACAATCCGCGCCGCGATCTGAGTCTTGGGTTGCACAGGGAACGATTCGGTCCCGTCCGGTCCGACGATCGTGACCGCATTGGTGTCGACGTCGAAGCCGCGGTCCGACTGCGAGACGTCGTTGGCAACGATCAGGTCCGCGTGCTTCTTCTCGCGTTTTGCGGTGGCGCGCGCGATGACGTTCTCCGTCTCGGCGGCGAAGCCGACGAGCACGGGTCCTTCACCCCGGGCGACGCGGCGTTGGCCGAGATCGCCGAGAATGTCCGGCGTGCGCCGAAGCAGGACGGTCAGCGTGTCGGCGCTGCCGGCTCCCTTGACGATCTTCTGAGGGGCCTTCTCAACTGGACGGTAATCGGCGACGGCAGCCGCCATCACGACGACATCCGTCTCATCAGCGCGCGACAACACGACGCGGTGCATGTCCTCGGCGCTACGCACCTTGATGACCTCGGTAGCTGCCGGCTGGACGAGGCCGCCAAGACCGGCGAGGCCGGCAGTATCCACGGGGCCTGAGACGAGCGTCACGATCGCGCCCCGGCGCGCCGCTTCGGCCGCAATCGCAAATCCCATCTTCCCGCTCGAGCGATTCCCGATATAGCGGACCGGGTCAAGATCCTCGTGGGTCGGACCAGCGGTAACGAGCATGCGCTTGCCGCGCAACGGACCGTCGGGGTGCAGCACCGCTTCGGCCGCCCGAACGATCTGATCGGGCTCTGCGAGCCGCCCCTTGCCGATCCACCCGCACGCGAGATAGCCCTCGCCGGGGTCGACGAAGCGGACGCCGCGTGACGCCAGGGTGTCCATATTCCGGCGGACGGCCTCGTGCTCGAACATCTGCGTGTTCATCGCCGGAGCCAGGAGGACCGGCGCGCGCGTTGCGGTGTACAGGGTCGAGAGAAAATCGTCGGCGATGCCGTTGGCGAGCTTCCCGATGATGTTCGCCGTCGCGGGCGCAATGATCAGGAGATCGATGGTAGACGCGATGGCAATGTGCTCGATATCCGCGTTCATCCCCGACGCGAACTGGTCGGTAATCACTGGACGCCGGGTGATCGACTCGAACGTGACCGGGCCTACGAAGCGTGTCGCCGAATGGGTCATGATCGCGACGACATCGTGGCCGCGTTTCTGCAGTCCGCGCGCGACCTCAACGGCCTTGTAAGCGCCAATGCCGCCGGTCACTCCGAGCGCAATCAGCATAGCGTGACCGGCTAACCGAGGCCGGCGTTTTCCTCGATTTTCTCGACCTGCTTGGTGGCAACCTCGCGTTGCGCCACGGTCGTCTTCTTGTGGTCGCCCACCTCGACGCGCGGCGTCGATCCGGCGAGCAGCTGGCGCGCGCGGGCGCCGGCCGTCACGACGAATTCGAACGAGTTCGTCAACTTGCTGCGATCAATCATGAGAATGTCCTGACGATGTTTTCGGCCTCTGTCCACATTCGCCGCAGCCGGGCCCTTTCGGCAATGACGATACTCCTCAGACGGTCGACGGCGGCAGTCAGCTCGTCGTTTATCACGACGAAATCGTACTCCGCGAACGACGCCACCTCGTCACGCGCGACCGCCAGCCGCCGTTGGATCGCCGCTTCGGGGTCCTTGCTGCGGCCCCGAAGCCGTTCTTCGAGCACGGCGAGCGACGGCGGCATCACGAACACCCTGGTGGCTGAAATCCCGTGCTCCCGGACTTTCCGCGCGCCTTGGACATCGATGACGAGCACGACGTCGCGGCCCGAAACCAGCAGCCGTTCAGTGTCCGCACCTCGTGTTCCGTAGAGGTTGCCGAATACATCGGCCCACTCCAGAAACTCGCCCGCCGCAATCATCTCCTCGAAACGCGACCGGGATACAAAATTATAGTCTACCCCGTCGGCTTCCCCGTCTCTCGCGGCGCGAGACGTGTACGACCGCGACATCTTGAGGTTGGGTGTGTGCTCAACCAGCCGTTCGACCAGCGTCGTCTTTCCAGCGCCGGAGGGGGCAGACACGATGAACAGCAGGCCACGGCCGGGGGAGCTGCGCGGGTCGTCACTCGACATTCTGGACCTGCTCCCGCATCTTCTCGAGCTCCGCCTTGGCCGCGATGACGAGCTCGGAGACCCGAAGGCCGTCAGCCTTGGATCCCATGGTGTTGACCTCGCGATTCATCTCCTGCAAGAGGAAGTCGAGCTTGCGTCCGCACGACTCAGTGCTGTCCGAGAGCGTCACCCAATGCAACACGTGAGCTCGGAAGCGCGACACTTCCTCGCTAATGTCGGACCGCGCGGCCATCCGGACAATCTCTTGAGCGACGGCCACCTCGTCGGCCTGGAGCTCGGCCCGCAGTTCGCGAACGCGTTCGGTCAAACGCTGTTCCATCGCGCAGCGGCCTTCCTCAGCGGCCACGGCGATGCGCTCGACCAGGTCGGCGACCAGAGTGCGGCGGGCGTCGAGGTCGGCTCGAAGGTGCTCCCCCTCGCGCGCGCGCATGACGTCGAGCTCCGCCAACGCCTGCTCGACCGCGCCGCGCGTTTGGCCCGCCAGGGCTGCTTGCGCCTCTTTATCGCTGTCGGTCTGTTTTTCGCGGATCGTGATCGCCTGCGGGAGTCGAAGAAGATCGCCTGGTGTAAGTGAGCCCGCCACAAGGCCGTGCGCTTTGGCTCGACTCAAAGCCAGCTCGAGCGCGCGTCCGAAGTCTTCGTTGAACTCGACCTCGACGCCAGGCGTCTGGCGTTGTTGCAGCGCGACGCTCAGCTCGATGCGTCCGCGCGCGACGCGTTTGGCGACCAGCGCCCGGACGTCGGGCTCGGTCGCGCCCAGCGACTGCGGCATCCGAAGCTGAAGATCGAGAAACCGCCCGTTCAGGGCGCGGACGGTTACCGCAACCGTCGCGCGCTCATCTTCGCGCGTCACCGACGCGAAACCGGTCATCGACTTGATCATGTTCCCAATGGCGGAGGGGCCCCAGCCGAACCAGGCCATCCACCCGGCCCACCCGACCTACGCGACCACCCGACCTACGCGACCTATGACGGCACCATGCGCCGCTCGGCTTTGCGGCCTTCGAGCAGCTGGAGCTGGTACAGCGTGGCGTACGTCCCGTTGGGGTATGCCAGAAGGTCCTCGTGCCTGCCCACCTCGACCACCCGGCCCCGCTCGAGCACGATGATCGCGTCGGCGCGACGAATCGTCGAGAGCCTGTGCGCGATCACGAATGACGTTCTGTTCAACATGAGGTTCGTGAGCGCCTCTTGCACTAGCAGCTCCGACTCGGCGTCGAGCGCGGATGTCGCCTCGTCAAGCACGAGAATCGGCGCGTTCTTGAGGAGCGCACGGGCAATCGCAATGCGCTGACGCTGGCCGCCCGACAGCCGCTGACCGCGCTCGCCGATCACGGTCTCGTAGCCATGCTTCAATGCCACGATGAAGTCGTGCGCGTGCGCGGCGTGTGCCGCCGCTTCGACCTGCTCGCGCGTGGCGGTCTTGCTTCCATAGGCGATGTTGCTCGCGATGCTGTCGTCGAATAAGACGGTGTCCTGCGTGACGATGCCAATCTGGTCGCGTAATGAAGCGAGCGTGACGCGGCGGATATCGACATCGTCGATAAAGATCGAGCCGGAGCTGATGTCGTAGAAACGAGGCAGGAGATTGACCAGCGTGGTCTTGCCCGCGCCGCTGCGACCGACGATGGCGACCATCTGGCCCGGCGTCACGCGGAACGACACGCCCCGGAGAATCGCGCCCGGCGCCTCGTCGTATTCGAAGCCGACGTCTCGAAACTCGATCTCCTTCTGAAAGCGCGCAAGAGTCGGAGCGGCTGGCTCTTCACGAACCTCCGTGTGGGTGTCGAGCATGTCGAAGATCCGTTCCGACGCGGCCATCGCTTGCTGGAGATTCGCGTTGACGCGGCTCAGCTTTTTGGCGGGGCTATACATCATGAAGACCGCGGTGAAGAAGGCGGCGAACTGCCCTGGTGTGAGGTCGCCTGTCGCAATTTCGTGGCTGCCGTACCAAAGGGCGCCGGCCATCCCGAACCCGCCGATGAGCTCCATGAGCGGCGGCAGCGTGGAGAGCGCCGCCGTGACCTTCATGTTCGTGCGAAACAAGCGGTAGCCCGCGCGGGCGAATTTGTCCGCCTCGTGCGCTTCAGTGCGGAACGCCTTGACGATCCGATGCCCGGTGAACGCTTCGGCGCTCAAGTGCGACAGCTCTTCGAGCGCCTCCTGGCTCCGGCGCGTCGTGCGGCGCACGCGCTGGCCCAGGCGAATCAAGGGATAGACGATGAGCGGCGCGACGATCATGCAGAAGAGCGCCAGTCGCGCGTCGTAATAGAACATCAGGCCGGCAAAGCCGACGAGCGACAACGACTCGCGCGCAAGGTCACCTGCCGTCTCCGACACGGCCTGCTGCACCTGCCCGACGTCGTTGTTCAACAGAGAGAGCAGCCGTCCCGTCGCGCCGTGCGAGAAAAAGCCCGCTGACTGACCGAGAATGTGGCGGAACACGTCGTTCCGCAGATCCATGACCACGCGCTGGCCGACGTCGACCATCAGGTAGGACGAGACGTACGAGCCGACGCCCTTGAGCAGGTAGACGGCCACGATGCCCCAGGCGATGGCGGCCACGCCCTCCTGATTTGGCAGCGCGCTGTCGAAGATCGGCTTCACGAGGTAGGCGATGCCGGCCGAGCCGATGGCATAAACGATCATTCCGGCGAAGGCCCATACGAGTCGCCGGCGATGCGGTCTGGCGTATCGGAAGAGACGCTGAAGCGTCGCCTGCTGATCAGCCATGCGGACCCCGATCGCGTCCTCCGTAGCCTCCGGGATGCGCGCGGTGCCATGTCCAGGCGGTGCCCACGATGGCATCGATATCGGCAAAACGAGGCGTCCAATGCAGCTCCGCCTGGGCCTTCTGGGCGGCCGCGTACAGCACTGCGGGATCCCCCGATCGGCGCGGGGCGAGCGTCCACGGGACCTCGACGCGGGTGGCGCGCTCGACGGCGCCGATGACCTCGCGTACCGAGTGCGGCCGGCCCGTGCCGAGGTTATATGCAGCTGATTTGCCGGTCTCCACGATCGCCTCCAGCGCTTTCACGTGCGCGTCCGCGAGGTCGGTTACGTGGACATAGTCGCGCAAACAGGTGCCGTCCGGCGTCGGATAGTCGTCGCCGAACACCCGCAGCTCCGGACCGCCCGTTGCGGCGTCGACTGCGCGTGGAATCAGGTGAATCTCGGGCGAATGATCCTCGCCGATCTCGCCATCAGGATCGGCACCGGCGGCGTTGAAATACCGGAGCGCGACCGCATTCATCCCATAGGCCCGCTCGAAGTGCGGCAACGCCCGCTCGACCGCCAGCTTGGATTCGCCGTAGCTGTTGATCGGCCGCTGCGGGTGGGTTTCCATGATCGGCGTCTCGATCGGCTCCCCGTAGGTGGCACACGTCGATGAGAAGACGAAGTGTCTGACGCCAGCCGCCGCCATCGCCTCGAGCACGTTGAGCGCGCCGATGACGTTGTTCCGGTAATATTTCGCCGGCCGCTGCACCGACTCACCGACGTCCAGAAACGCTGCGAAGTGCATGACGGCGAAGATCTCGTGGCGGCGCAGGACGTCGCCAACCAAGGTGACCGCGCGGGCATCAGTGATATCGCCCTCGACGAGCGCTCCCCATTTGACCGCGGCGCGGTGTCCCGCGGCGAGGTTGTCGAAGACCACCACCTGATAGCCGGCTCGCGCGAGCGCCTTGCACGCATGGCTGCCGATATAGCCGGCGCCGCCCGTGACAAGGACAGCGCGGGCTTTACCGGCCAACGGAAAAATACGTGAAGCCGAGCGCGCGCATGTGCTCCGGCGAATAGATGTTGCGGCCGTCGAAGACAACCGGGGTCTTCAACAACGCGCGCATCCGGTCGAAGTCCGGTTCACGGAATTCGTTCCATTCGGTTACGATGGCAAGGGCATCCGCCCCTGCGAGCGCGTCGTAGCTCTTCTCGCACAGCACGATCCGACCGCCGAAGACCTGCCTCGCGACGGGGGTCGCGGCGGGGTCGTACGCGCGCACGCACGCGCCGCGCGCGAGCAGGTGCTGGATGATCGGAATCGACGGGGCCTCCCGCATGTCGTCGGTCTTCGGCTTGAACGCGAGCCCCCACACCGCG
>Ga0306922_10002168_pt1 | contig 18219 bp, 18 predicted proteins | sample sta12Cox44000082_FD_203758 | JGI IMG/M metagenome (GOLD analysis project Ga0306922, IMG submission 203758) | Lab enrichment of tropical soil microbial communities from Luquillo Experimental Forest, Puerto Rico - statoxic.12C.oxic.44.000.082 (v2)... | ecosystem: Environmental > Terrestrial >... | reverse complement strand
GCGGCCGTTGTAGAGCGGACCCAAGCCGCTGAAGACATCGTGCTGCGTCTCGTAGATCTTCTGATCGAGGGCGAAGGTGTCGCCCGGCGGCTCAACCAGCCCATTACTCGAGCTGCGTGACCCCGGCTCTTTGATCAGGCTCGGGGTATCAAATCCGGCCGGGGCCTCGGTCGGGGGCGGTACCTCGGCCATGAGGGTGCGCCCTGCGGCGACTGCGACCACGAAGAAAGCGAGTGCCTTACGCATAGCGTGTCTCCCTTGAACGCCAAGAAACAACCGGCGATGTCAAGGCCATTGCGCCTTGTGCGGGGGGGAGACTTGGTCGACGCGCGGTCTATTCCACACCGCATGCATTTTGCGGTTGCAATCGTGTTCCCGGACCAGGCGCCGTCGTCTTACGGGCGAAAACAGATCAGAGGGTTGCTCCGTGCGCCCCGTGCTCATGCTGATGAGCGAACATCTCGCGGGGTGCGCCACGACCCTGCAGTCCATTCTGCTGCAGCCATTGACGAGTCCTGGCTTCGGAGCGGCGCATGAGTTCGGCGGTCTGCGAAAAGTCGTACGAGCTCACCGTCACGGGGCAGAGCGGGGGGAGCACGATGAGCTCCGCGTGGCTGGAGAAGTGCTCGATATCACTCAGCAACTGGCGCATCACCAGCAGATTCAAGGCATGCATCGCGAGAGCCACGACGCCACGCGGCGGCTTCTCGAGTGCGCATGAGATACCCGTGGCCAGTACGATGATGCGCGATGCACCGAGCTTCACCGCGGACGAGATCGGCGTGTTATTGGCTACGCCCCCATCGATCAGGTAGCGGTCCTCGATCGAGACGGTGGGGAATACAGCGGGGATGGCGGCGCTCGCGAGCAGAGCCGGAGCGAGCGGACCCCGGTCGAAGCATACTTCGGTACCGTGGAGCACATCGGTGGCCACTACGTGAAACGGGATCTTGGCATCCTCGATGCGCTCATACTGCAGCTCGGATTTGATCAACGCCTCCAAACGCGCGGGTGAGACGAGGTGATCACGCTTGCCGAGAAGCGCGAGGAGGCTGTTCAGGGGTGAGAACGGAAATACATCGGTGCTCTGGAGCCCAAGCCAGATGCGCTCCAATCCTTTGAGCCCCTCTGGGGTTGGCAGCCGGGCAAAGAATGCCGCGTTGATTGCGCCGACGGATGAGCCGACCAGGAGATCAGGAACGATACCTTTCCTGGTGAGCGCCTTCAGCATACCGACCTGCACGGCGCCGAGACTACCGCCACCGGCGAGCACGAATGCCGTTCGGCCGCTCATGTCAATGCCTGGGTCAGCATGCAGCTGCGCAGTTTACCCGTGTTCCGGGGGGAACCCGCGACAAGATCCGCATAATCGCGCGAATAGCGTCCAAGAGTCACGACGCCAGTCGGCGCATCCTTCCACCAGTCCGTCAACCGGGTTCTGAGTTCGGGCACACATGAGGAAGATCGATCATGACTGACGATCGTGTTGCAGCGGGTATGACATCCGATCACGGGCGATGGCGAGTGAGGAGGGAGGCGGTGGCGCTGCGCACCGTGGTTGCCGGCCTCGCAACGTTGTCCCTCGCCAGCATGCTTGCCTCTGCGGCAAACGCCGCGTCCGAGCCGCAGGCCGACCAGCAGCTCCAGGAGGAGCAACAGCTCGGCACCGAGACCTTCAAAGAGCTCGAGGCCAAGCGTGAGATCATCACCAGCTCACCGCTCTACGATTCGTTGAAGCCACTGGCGAGCGACATAGCCCGCGCGGCGCAACCTCGCTATGGCCTGCCGATCAAGTTCTACCTGGTGCACGAACCGCAACCGAATGCGTTTGCGACACCGGGAGGCAATGTCTACGTAGTGGACGAGCTGCTCTATTTCGTGAAGAACGACGAGGAGCTGGCGGGTACCATCTGCCACGAGCTGGCCCACACCATCCATCACGATTCCATGGAATTGGCACAGAAGCAAAAGAAAATAATGGAGCGGGAGCTCGGGGCTGCAGTCCTTCTGGGGCCAAGTGGCCGGCACGCGGTGGCCATTGCGCTTTTGGGGAAACTGCACTCGCTCAGCTATTCACGTGACGTCGAGGCGCGAGCGGATCTCACCGGCGCCGACATCTGCGCCGCGGCTGGCCATAATCCGTGGGGGCTCGTCTGGCTGTTTCGCGAATTCAAGAACGCTCGTCCGGGGGAGATGCCGTCGCTGCTCTCGGATCACCCTGACGACCAGCAGCGCATCGACGCCCTTACGCAGCATTTCGCCGCAAATCCCGAGGTATTCGGCCGCTTCAGTGCGGATCCGAGCTCCGCAACTGCGTTCGCCGTGCAGAAGAACGCGCCGGTCGTGTTCCTGCGGTGAGGAGACATGAGGGCGTTGGCCATTCTCACTGAATGAGGGACTGCTGCAATGTCACCTTTGGTTTTCTTGATCGTCGGTGTTGCCGTGGCCGCGCGCGGGTTGATGCCTGGTAGCGTGACTCTTGCCGCTCCTGTAGGCGCTCATGGGCCACAGGAATCGCCACCGGGTCGTGCAGTGGTGGCTCAGAAACAGCTCGTATCAGGCACTAACTGCCAAAACGCGGCTCACGCGCCACCAAAGCCTGATTTCCTGTCTACGAGCGCGGAATACCGCGACGACGTCCTCATCACGACCCGCTACTGCAGTGCCACAGCTCACAACCAAATGACTCCAACCAAGCCTGAGATAGTGGTTGTCAGTGGAGATCCCAATGCGTCCGGGGACGTCAAGGTCTCATTCAAGACAATCCCGAAGTACGACGCCAAGAAGGTGCATGACGCCTGCGTGCTGACGGCAAAGGCCACATTCGCCTACCCCCAGGCGCCAGGGACCGCGACGACCCCGCAGGCTGAAGCCGTGCCGATGGGGGCGGAAGTACTGACGAGCTCGGCCAAGGTTGACTGCGAGACCTTTCTACGTGAGACCGAAGCGGACAATCCGCTGGTCGTGCTTGCCCCTGCTGTTATCTCGGGCTCTGCGATTTCCGTTCGCATCCTCGATATGATCGGACGCAAGAAGCCTGCAGCCGAGGTCCAGGCAGCTGTTGATGCCCTTGGGGCTCAGGTGGCGCCGTCGGTTGCGCTGAGTGCCGACGACATACGCAAGCATCCACAGATCGTCCTCGCGTCTGCTCCAACTCTTCGATAACCAGATCGCCAGTAGGAAGGCTCAGGAAAACGCCGGCTTTCGAGGCGTGGCCTGATCCTCGAGCGCCCCGCGCCGGGTACGACGCCACTGGTGCGGTGTTTCTCCCACAATTCGGCGGAACCAGCGACTGAAGTGCGACTGATCGCTCATCCCGCAGTTCAGGGCAATCGCACCGAGAGGGTCGCAGGTGGTCAGCATCAGGCCTTGAGCCACTTCTATCCGTCGGCGCGTGAGATAGTCGTGTGCCGAGACGCCGAAAGTGCACTTGAATGCGCGGCAGAAGTGGCCGACGCTGAGGCTAAGTAGAGCCGCGAGATCCTCGATCCGGATTCTTTCACCCAAGTGGGTATCCATGTGCGCCGTCAAGCGTCGGGCCTGCCATGACGCGAGCCCGCCCCGAGCGATCTGTCGCCCCCGACGACCGACACTGGCAGGTATCGCGCTCGGCCGCCCGTGAATGAGCGCCAGGGCGCGAGCAATGTGTGCTTGTGCGGTCTCGCAGTCGCCATCTCGGGCAAAGCAGGCCGCTTCAACGAGGCGTGCAGCCACCGCGGAAAGGTTGTCCATGTCTTTAGAGTCCCCCGCGGTCCTGACGCCTACCGATCCCTGGATGCATGCTCATCTGAGGGTACCTCCCCTTCGTCTCGCAAGTAGTCTGAAACGCAGGGTATTGCGCCCGCGAGCCCGAAAGGTGGGTCTTTTTCTGGAATATCGGACGAGAACGGCAACCCGATCAGACCGGCAATGCTCCTTCAGGGGCTTGGCACCTGCCGCTGAAACCCCCGAACGGACGGACGAGACCCCGCTTTCTTGGAATCTAGAGATCGATGATGCCGCGCCTCAATCCAATCACGACCGCGTGGGTCCGGTCGCTGGCTCCGAGCTTCGACAGAATTTTGCTGACCTGTCCCTTGACGGTCTCTTCGCTCAGACGGAGCCCAGCGGCGATCTCTTTGTTGGCTTTACCCTCGGCAATCAGGCGCAGCACGCGGATCTCCGCCGCAGTGAGCGCGTCGTCGGTGGCATGCTCGGCGAGCTGATAGGAGGCCTCCGCGGAAAGCGACTTTCTGCCGGTGTGCACGGCACGGATAGTTTGCCGCAGCTCAGTGTTCAACGTGGTCTTGAGAAGGTAGGCCTGCGCACCGGCCTTGAGCGCTCGCAGAACGTGTACGTCGCCCGGATAGGTGGTCAGCACGATGATGCGTGCCTCGGGAAATTCGCCGCGGATTGCAATGATGGCATCGAGGCCGGTCATCTCCGGCATCTGCAGGTCCATGAGTGTAATGTCGGGCCGGTGGGCCCGGAATTGTTGGACGGCATCGCGTCCATTGTCGGCTTCGGCGACCAGCTGCATGTCCGGTTCGCCAGCCATGAGGCGTGCGATGCCCTCGCGGATCAAAGGATGATCATCGACCGTCAGAATTCGAATCGCGGCGGGGGCTTCACTCATGGGCCGGATCTGAAGTCGCTTCCAGGAGCCTCCCCGTGAGCCATGCGAAGCGCCGCGACGACCCCGCCGCATAGGCGCGCGCGGCGGGAACCGTGAGCTCGATTTCAGTCCCCGAGGCAGCTGCCGTCCAAATGGTCAACTTTCCTCCGATCAGCTCGGCGCGCTCTCGCATACCGTGCAGGCCAAAGTGGCCGGCCGCACCTTCATCACTCAGGAACTTCGGATCGATTCCCCTGCCATTATCACGGACACGCAATCGCAGTTGCCGCTCGCCATAGCGAAGCTCGACTTCGACTTCAGAGGCGTGTCCGTGCCGCAGACTGTTGCGTAATGCCTCACCGCCAATCTGATAGATCTCATCGCGCACGATTGGACGCAATGGCCGCGACGTGCCTTGAAGATCGACGCGTACGACCACGTCATCGCCCGGGCGCCCACTGGTGAGCTCCTCGGCGAGCGTCTCGATCGCGACCGCAAGATCATCGCCCTCGACGCTGCCGGTGCGCAACCCCTGGACGGCGCCGCGCCCCTCTTCGATGGCGCGGATCGTGCGATCGATCGCAATCTGCATGTCCTGCTTGGCTTCGGCCGGGCGCCCCGGAAGAAGCTCGTACACCACCTGAAAACGCAGCAGCAGCCCCTGAAAACTTTGCAACAGGGTGTCGTGCAACTCGCGCGCGATGCGGGTGCGCTCATTGACCCGCTCGTCCAGGCGAAGTTCGATAATGCGCCGCGCGACAGACCAACCCAGCAGGGTGGCGATCAGGAAAGTGGAAAGCGCCGTTGCCGGCACAATCACGAGAATTCTGCGCTGGACGTTCCTCATTTCTGCCACGGCGCGTGCCAGCTCGCTGCTGGCTTGCTGATTAATGCTGTTGACCAGAGCCGCAGTCTGAGTCTCGATCGGGCTCAGCTCATTGCCGAGCCGCGGATGAATGACTGCCCAGTTACCCGATTTCGCCAGTCCGAGAATAGCCTCGAGCTCTGACGGCAGCGTGACGTCGATGGTATCCAGGGTTGGCAGGAAGGACGGATCAACAATCGTCCCGGACCGCAGGGTGGCGATGGCGGTCCTGGTTTGTTGAGTCTGTTCATGGAGAGCTCGGCGCAATGATTCAGCTTCTGTGTCGAGACGCCGCACATCCATCGACAGCGCCAGGTCATCCAGTCGCCGATGGAATGACAGCAGGCTTGCCTGAAGCCGCAAGACCTCAATGAGCTGCTGATTTGCTCCAGTGAGACGATCGGTTTGATTGCGCGTCAGATGAAACTGCCAGACGACTAAGGCATTTCCGGCCAAAATCAGGACAATCAAGGTGGCAAAAGTGAACGTCAGCCGAGGACCGAGGTTGAAATAGTGAGTCGAGTTCGCGCCGTCCATGTTGGATGCCGAAAAAGCAGTCTATTGCCCCGGCTTAGGCGGACCGGGACGGAAACCGGTTATCTGGATCAGTTGCTTTTCCAGTTCAGCTGCAGCTGCGGGCGCCGTTTTCTCTCCAGTCAATACCGAATGCACAGCGGCCGCGTAGGCTGCACTCACTTGCTTATATCCGGCTCCGGCCTCAACAGAGGGCCGTCTGATGAAATCGATCTGGTGCTCAGTCGGTTTCTGAGAATCACTGCGGACCTCGAGCATTGAGGGCAGGTTATAGATTTCCGACTGCCCGGGAGCGGTACCTTTCCTGTTTTCGTTCGATTGAATCTGTGCGCGCGCCAGGAATCGAACGAACTCGATCGCTTCCTGACGATGAGCCGAATGCCGGGAAACAGCCAGGCCGGAGCCACCTAATACGCCAGCGGAACCACCCGGGCCGGCAGGCAGGCTCGTAAAGCCCGTCTCTACGACCGGGTTGAGGTTTCGCCAGTAGATCTGCCGGGTTTGTCCGCTGCGAGTAATCGTCGTACCAAGCCAGACTCGGTTAAAAGCCGCTCCTCCCGCAGAAAATACATTCAGCGAATCAAGTTCCCGATAGGCAAAAACGCCTGGTGGCGAAATTGAACCGATCCACTGTTTGGCCCGTAGCCAGGCGCGAGCTACCGCGGGGTTGTTCACGCTGATCGTGCGGTCGCTTTCGATGATTCTGCCTCCTCCTTCGGCTACCTGCCACTCCAGCGCGTTGCATGTCAAGGCTTCCCCGGTTACCCCTTGCCACACATAGCCCCAAAAATCTTTCTTGCCCGCGGCGCGCTCACCCGCCTGAATGCGTTCGGCCATGCGCTCCAACTCATCCCAGCTCCCTGGCGGGTGGTCATACCCGTATTTGCGCAAGAGATCGCTGCGATACTCCAAAGCGCCCACGTTAACCTGATCGGGGATGGCCACCAGCCTTCCGTTTATTGTGTAGTCAGGCAGCAATTGCGGGTCGATGGAGGAAGTTTCGGCGGCCGAATACGGTGCCAAGTCGATCAGATCGGAGTCGAGTGTCGCGGACCAGATCAAGTCGACGCCGAGGAGATCTATGCCAGAGGGATCCCCTTTCAGGAGCTTTCGCCAGAGGTCCAATTGATCGAAGGTACTATCAGGCGCCGGCAGCTCCCGGACCTGGATTCCCGTTCGCTGCGTGAACTCTTGCGTGAGCGTTACCCGGGTCGATATTTCGTCAGGCTGGACCCGCCAGCCGTGGGGGTAGTGCAACGTGATCGGCTCTTGTGCCTGCTGTCCACAAGAGACCAGCAGGAGGGATACAAAGAAAGCTCCCACGGTCCGCGCTGCGACCCGCGAAAAGCAACGCTCGCAAGGGTGGGATTCGAGCGTGTGCACAGGTTCAACTGTTATTGGCTACTCCCTCATCGACGACCGATCGCCACAATAGACCGGCTGGGTCGCGTTCTCTTGCGACTCGGCGCATAGAATACGCCGAACAATCCCTCGCTGGGCAGCGCGCTGCGGTCAGAACGTTATGCGCGCCCCGACATAAGCTGAGCGTCCGAGCGTGCCGTACTGATACGCCGTCTCGTAGTGCCGGTCAGTCAGGTTCTCCACCCGACCGTAGACCTCGGCCCGCTCTGTGATGGGAAATGAGGCTCGGAAGTCCAGGAGCACATAGCCACCCAGGCGGATTGTGTTCGCTGCATCATCGTAGCTCGGCCCGGAATAGCGCAGCGCCAAGGTAGTGCTCAGCCGAAACGGCCAGACGTAGGTCGCGGTCGCATTCCCCAGGTTCTGTGGCCGTCGTGGCAGCTGATTTCCGTAGGTCGCGGATCCCGGGGATGTGTCTTTCGCGTCAATGTACGTGTAGTTTCCCGTAAAGCTCAGTTGGTTCGTAGCCCTGAGCGTTCCAGTCAGCTCCACACCGCGCGCCTGCGAGCGCTCGATGTTCGCGTAGTAGCCACCGAAAGGGTTACACCCCGGGCTGGTCGGAGTGCAGTCGAAGAAGTTGATGAGGTCGCGGCTGGTGCGCTCAAAATACGTTGCGGACACCACCACTCGATCGTTCCACGCGTGCCGTTCGACGCCCGCGTCCCAACTGTTGGCGGTTTCCGGCCGCAGTGCCTGGTTGCCGAAATTGCTGTAGAGCTGATAGAGAGTGGGCGCCTTGAATCCCTGGCCAAAGCTCGCACGCAGGATGGTCCGGTGGTCGGCGAGCACCCAGGCGGCCGCCAGCTGGCCGGTGGTGTGACCACCGTAGACGTCATGATGGTCGTAGCGGCCTCCGGCCGTGAGCGTGAGTCCCGCCGCCACCTCGTACTGGGCCTGCGCGTACCCACTGTTGATGTTCACGGCCTTTTCGAGTGGCATGGGAGTCACGTCGTAGGCGGGCGTGTCGGTGTCAATCGTCGAGTGCTCGTGCTGCGCGCCAAACACGAGTTGACCTGCCTGCGAGAAGAGCCAGGTCCCCTGGTACTCTCCGCGCACGTTGCGCCCGATCCCGTAGAACGTTTCGGTGCTCGGGCTGCCGTAGCTGGCGGGTGCGTTGGGGTCGTATTCTCGAGTCTCCGAATCCGTGTACTGCAGCGCCAGGCGCTGGGTCAGGCTGCGATCGGGTGAGCGCCAGGTGAATCCCGCGTAGCCGATGGCCTGCTTGCTCTTGCCGTACTCGTTGTCATCGCCGAAGTTGCCCGTCGGCGTGTCGAAGCCGTCAAAATCGGTACGGGCCTGCATGTAGTATCCGCGCAGGTCCAGCTCGAGATCGGGCGTGAAGCCGTAGCGTAACTGACCGGCGGCCGCGCCGATCTGACTCGCACAATCGCGCTGCCCGCCGAGGTATTCGTCGAAGGCCGGAATGCCGCTCGTACCGTAGTAGTTCCCCGCAATACGCCACATCAGCGAGTCGGACTTTCCACCGAGACTCGCTGTGCCGTAGCCCGTGCCATGAGATCCCCCCTCGAGGCTCGCGCTGCCCCCGGCGGTTTGCGTCGGGTCGGCGGTCACGATGTTGATCACTCCACCGATCGCCTGACTGCCGTACAGGGTGGACTGCGCGCCCCGCACGATCTCGATGCGAGACGTATCGCCGATCAGCAGGTTTTCGAAGTCGTATCCCCCGCCGGGCTGCGAGGGATCGTTCATCACCACTCCATCAATTACAACTAATGTCTGATCGCTTTCTGCGCCGCGAATGAAGACGGACGTGGGTTGCCCAGGCCCTCCGGTTCGAGCAACGCTGAGCCCGGGTGTCTGGGCCAGGAGGTCAGAAGTGATCACCGCCTGGCTCTGCTGGATGTCCTGCAGGTCGAGGACGGTGACTGAGTTGCCGATCCGGTCCAGGGGAGTGGGCGCACGGTTGGCGACGACGACGACCTCCCCGAGTGAGGTGTCGGGGGTGCCCGTGGCCGTCTGGGCAATGACAATGACGGAAACAAACAGGCATGGCAGCGCAGTCGCGGCAGCGGCGAACGGAGGTTTCACAGCAGAGCTCCCCCTGGCGCATGACGATCCGTCGAATCGCGCTGGGGAAAGGTGGGCGAATCAACTCGTACGAGTGCCGACCACCAGGCCCGGCAACGCGGCCCTTGTCGCCACTCGGGTAGTTCCGCTCGTGCAGCACGCCCCGGCTGCTCGATTGGGCGACCACGCCAAGCAGGTCTCCTGGCTCGCGGCTTGAGTCCTGGCGTCACCTTCCCGGATTCCGATCCAGTGGTCTTCGACGCCGGGCGAACCGCTTACAGTTGCGGGGGCAGCCCGGGCTTTTAACCCGAGTTCCCGTTTTAATCCCGTGAGGGAACTTGTCGTGCGGGAGAAAGGTGCCTCAACGCCGCGACCGAGTCAACCTGGAAGCGGTTCGAGCTCGATGGTGGAGCGGGCGGGTCGGATTTGAAACGGGAGGTGATCCGCGTCAAACTTCCTGCCGCGTCCAGGAGTCCGTCGGCCGAAAACAGCCGGTGGGTGAAACGGGAAGTCCGGTACGGTTTTTCGCATGAACCAACTCCGGCGCTGCCCCCGCAACGGTAGGTGAGTCGAGCTGAACCACGAGGCCACTGCGCTCGCGAGCGCGGGAAGGCGGTTCGGCGGGAACGTCCACTCACGAGCCCGTAGACCGACCTGAGACGTGAAGGCACGGGTTGCGGCGGGCAATCACGGGCGAAATGCCGGCGTACCGCCCCGTTTCGGCCGCGTTCCCGCTGCCCGTGCAGTAACTGGATCGATGCACGGGATAATCACATGAACAACACTTCGAACGCCGACAACGCCGCGATCCTGGCGGGTTTCGACCCTATACCACCGCTCGATGAATCGTCCCGCGCGGCCGCTGTCCGTCGCGTCGACATCCTGACGAAACCGCTCGGCGCGCTCGGACGATTGGAGACCCTCGCCGTTCAGGTCTGCGCAATACAGGGCACCCTGCAACCCAAGATCTCAGAGCCCGTCGCAATCGTATTTGCCGGTGATCACGGAGTCGCTGACCGGGGCGTCAGCGCCTACCCGCGGGCAGTCACTGGACAAATGGTCAAGAACTTTCTCGCAGGCGGAGCGGCGATCAGCGTTCTCGCGCGCCTGCTGGGCCTGGAACTCTGGATTGTGGATGCGGGCGTCGATGATGACTGTGGAGCGCATCCCCGCCTGATCAACGCCAAGGTTCGCCGTGGCACGCGTGATCTTGTTGCCGAGCCGGCGATGACCTCGAGCGAATGCCACGAAGCCCTGAGACGGGGCAAGGAGGCGATCGCGCGCGCAACGACTCAAGCCACCAACACCGTTGTTTTCGGAGAGATGGGAATCGGCAACACCGCGTCTTCCGCGCTCCTGATGCACCGCCTCACCGGGCTGCCGCTCGCCGACTGTGTAGGGCGCGGCACGGGGCTCGATGACGCCGGAGTCAATCGCAAGCGCGCGACGCTCGCGCTGGCCTCGCAGCGGGTGGCTAATGTCGATGCACTGCAGCTTCTTTCCGAGTTTGGCGGATACGAAATCGCCATGCTGATCGGTGCGCTACTCGCGGCTGCTGCGCGCCGCATGCTCATCATCGTGGACGGCTTCACCGTGACGGTGGCGGCCGCCATTGCGGCGAGACTGAATCCCCGTGTGCTCGACTACTGCGTGTTTGGTCATTGCTCCGCCGAGCACGCGCACCGGGCACTCCTGCAACGGCTCGAGGTCACCCCGCTGCTGGATCTCGGCATGCGTCTGGGCGAGGGTACGGGTGCCGCCGTGGCGCTGTCTTCGGTACGTGCCGCGTTGGCGCTGTTTACTGAGATGGCGACGTTCGAGGGGGCGGGAGTCAGCGAGAAGGTTTCCTGATGCCGTGAACGCTCCGCGACAATTTACGTTGCTCATGGTGGCGACGCAGTTTCTCACTCGACTCCCGACGCCCACCCTCGCGGGTTTCGAGCCTCAGTGGCTCGGCCGGTCTTTGCGGTACTTCCCGTTGGTGGGTGGTGTCGTCGGGTTGCTCAACGTCGCGGTTTGGTGGATCGCCGTCCAATGGCTTCCGGCAAGCGTTGCGGTGGGTCTGATGCTAGCGGCGTCGCTCCTCATCACCGGGGCGTTCCACGAAGACGGGTTCGCCGATGCCTGTGATGGCTTTGGCGGCGGTAGAACCGCGGAGCAGACCCTCGCGATCATGAAGGACTCCCGAATTGGCGCCTTCGGCGCGATCGGCATTTTCATGCTGCTCGGATTGAAATGGACAGTGGCGGTGAACCTCCCGCCTGCGGCCCTGCCTCTGGTCATCGTGAGTGCTCACGTCGTGAGTCGCTGGGGCGCGATCGGGTTGGTGTGGCGCTTGCGTTACGTGCGCTCGGGCGATGAGGGCAAGTCGCAGCCGTTTGACGGCGGACTGCCCGGCAGTGAATGGCTCTTGAGTGGCCTGCTCGGAGCAGCTCTGATCGCGATCGTGGCGGCGGTCGCGGGCGTCAGCGACAGTCGGATCGAAGCCGAGTGGTTCGGGATCGTTGCTGCCACAACCATGGCCGTAGTGTGCGGCCTCTACTTCCGAGCGCGTATTGGTGGGTACACGGGCGACTGCCTGGGCGCGGCCCAACAGCTTGCCGAGCTCGCGTTTCTCGTTGCCGCGCTCGCGGTGCTGCGGCCGGCGATGCATCTGGCGTAGGAAGCCGGCGAATGCTCATTTATCTCGTTCGGCATGCGAGACCCGACGGAGTCGAGGGCATCTGCTACGGGCGCCACAACGTACCGGTACTGCCGAGCGCGACCGACAGCGCTGCGCGTTCGCTACGGTCCCAGATTCCGGAAGATGTTCTGAGCACCGCGCCGGTTTACTCGAGCCCACTCACTCGTTGCACGGTACTGGCGCGCGAGATCGCGGGCCGCAGACCCGTCGCAGTGACGCCCGCGTTGCGGGAGCTCGATTTCGGATCCTGGCAGGGGCGCAGCTGGAACGATATCCCTGGGGACGAACTCGACGCATGGGCGGCAAACCTCTGGCACTACGCTCCAGGAGGCGGGGAGAGCGCCAGAGCGGCCGCGCAGCGCTGGCGAAGCTGGGTGGACTCGCTCCTGGGCCAATCCCTGCATTCGGTGGTGGCTGTCACGCACGCGGGGCTCATCCGCGTCGCCCACGCCGTAGAGTCCGCATCCGATCCCACCTTGCTGACTATGGACGTTCCGTATGGCTCGGTTTGCCTTCTCATCGCGCGAGCGGTGGGGGTTTCGGGCGCGCGGTCAAGCGAGGCAGCGGCGTGAACATATTGGTTTTGGGAGGCGTCCGCTCGGGTAAGAGTCGTTACGCCGAGCAGATCGCAGGCCAGGGCGGAGCCTCGGTGGTCATCATCGTTACGGCCACCGCGGGCGATGAGGAAATGGCAGCCCGGATCGCGGCCCATCGCGCCCGCAGGCCTCCGCAATGGCAGGTGGTCGAGGAGCCTGTCGAGCTCGGCCGCGCGATCGGTCGAGTCACCGCCCCGGGCACGGTCGTTATCGTCGACTGCCTGACGCTGTGGCTATCCAATCTCGTCGCGCTCGAGGATCGCAACGTCCTGGAGAGCCAGCGCGATGCCCTCAAGAGCGCGGTCTCAAAGTCCAACGGAACGCTCGTCCTGGTGAGTAACGAGGTCGGATCGGGAATCGTGCCCACCAATGAGCTCGCGCGACGCTTTCGCGACGAGGCAGGAATTCTTCATCAGGAGCTCGCACAGCTGTGCGACCAGGTCGTGTGGATGGTCGCGGGGTTACCCGTGCTGATAAAGGCTCAGGGGCGGACGACCGGGGAGCGGGCGTGAATCCGACGCTGCGCACGGCCAGACTCCTCCTGGTGATGGTCGCGTCTCTGCTCGCATTCCAGGCGCTAGCGCATGAACCGATCGTTCTGAGCGATGCAGCGCACCAGGAACTGCGACTTGATGCACCGCCCAAGCGGATCGTGAGCCTGCTCCCCTCGCTGACTGAATCGGTCTGCGAGTTGGGTGAGTGTGCGCGATTGGTTGCGACTGACCGCTACTCGAACTGGCCCGCTAGCGTACAGACTCTACCCAAGGCCGGTGGCCTCGAGGACGTTCAGGTCGAACAGATCGTACGCGTCAAGCCCGACATCGTGCTGCTCGTCCACGCGCCGCGGCTGCTGGACCGCCTGCAAAGCCTCGGAGTCGTGACATTCCAGTTCGAGGCCCAAGCCTATCCTGACATTGCGCGCAATATATCGGTCCTGGGGGCCATGCTCGGCGTCCCCGAGCGCGCGAAGACGCTGAACGCGCAGATCGAGCAGTCCGTAACCGCCGCGGCCGCGGAGGCTCGGCGGCGACTCGCAGGCCGCGCGCCGCTCGTGTATTACGAAGTGGACGACGGCCCATACGGTGCAGGGCCTGACTCCTTCATCGGCCAGGAGCTCACGCGCCTCGGGGCGCGGAACATCCTGACGTCGGACCTCGGTCCGTTTCCGAAGCTCAATCCCGAGTATGTCGTGCGAGCCAACCCGGACGTGATCCTCATTTCACCGGCCGAGGCGCCTAACCTGGCAAACCGCCCCGGTTGGAGTGAGATCCGCGCCGTGCGCGAGCACAGAGTCTGCTCCTTTCCTCCCGACGTTCGTGACACTGTGATACGTCCGGGACCGCGCATCGCGACGGGAGTTCAGGCGCTCGCCGACTGTTTGATCCGGGTAGCACCGTGAGCAGCTCCCGGATTATCGCGGCAAGCGAGCTGCAGGCCCGGGCCGAGCGGGACAGCAGCGCGCGCGTCGCGCGATGGATGCTTATCTACATCCTGGTCGCACTGTTATTGGCAGCAATGAGCCTGTTGATCGGTACCTCGAGCCTTCGAACTTCGCTCGAGTGGCTACGCTCCCCCGCAGCCCTTTCGGATGCAGTTCTGTGGGATATTCGGCTCCCCCGCGCTCTCGGCGCCTGGCTTGCTGGTGCGCTGCTCGGCCTTGGTGGCGCGATCGCGCAGAATCTCTTTCGTAATCCTCTGGCTGAGCCTTATCTGCTGGGAAGTGCGTCCGGCGCAGCACTCGGGGTGACCGTGTGCCTGATGGCGGCAGATGTATCCCTGTCGGGTCTCGCCTGGATGGGCGAGTTGGGGGTCACCGGCGCGGCATTTGTCGGCGCCGCCGCCGGTATCACCTTGACCCTGACTCTGTGTCGTGGGGTGCTCCAGACCGCAAGCCTGCTCCTCGCAGGCGTCGTCGTCGCCTTCGTGTTGGGCGCGATCACCTCTCTCCTGCTGCTGCGCTCGCCCGACACCTGGCGCGCCATGCAGAGCTTTCTCCTGGGTACGACGGGTTTTCTCGGTTGGCGCTCGGCGGGACTTCTGGCGTTGGTGTTCGCGCTGTGTCTCGTCCCGGCAGTGCTGTTGGCGCGCGGACTGGACGCGCTCACCCTAGGTGAAGACGCCGCTCGCTCGCTCGGGTTGCCGCTAGGTGCCTTGCGCGTGGGACTCCTGGGACTTCTGTCGCTGGCGACCGCGGCGGCGGTGAGTCAGGCGGGAGTCGTTGGGTTCGTGGGACTGGTCGCACCGCATCTGGTACGGGAGTCTGTCCACGTCAACAGCCGGCAGCTGATTATTGCGGCGCCGCTGTGCGGCGGCGTACTGCTGCAGGCGGCGGACCTCGCAAGTCGCTGGATCATCCGGCCGTCAGAGCTTCCCGTCGGCATTGTGACCGCATGCCTCGGGGGCTCGTACCTGGTGGTGCTGCTATGGCGAAAGGCGCAGCGTGAGTAGTGTGCTTCAAGCGCGCGCCCAAGCAGTTCCTGCCCTCGCTGCACGGGATATCACCGTGCGCTTTGGTCCCCGGACCGTGCTCGAAAACCTGTCACTCGATATCACGGGCGCCTGCTGGACCTCGATCGTCGGTCCCAACGGCTGCGGCAAGTCGACGCTACTCAGAACGCTCGCCGGCCTCATCGATCCGTGGGGCGGGACCGTGGCGCTCGAGGGGAGACCCCTGAGCGCCTGGCCGCGTCGCGAGCGCGCCAAGCGCGTTGCCTGGCTGCCGCAGTCGACGATGGCCTCAGACCTGACGGTGCGTGATTGCGTGGCACTCGGACGCTTTCCCTACACCGGCTGGCTCGGAAACAGTCGGCTCGCGGATGAGGAAGCGATCACGAGGGCGCTCAAGGCGACCGGTGCCGACGAGTGGTGGAACCGGCGACTGTCCACCCTGTCGGGCGGCGAGCGGCAACGCGTCAGTCTGGCGCGGCTTCTCGCCGTGGAAGCCTCGATCCTGCTGTTGGATGAGCCCACGACACATCTCGATCCTCCGCATCAGATCGACATCGCATCGATCCTGCGGCAGCAGGCGCACCGCTGCGGAGGCACCATTGTGAGCGCGATTCACGATATGACGGTGGCCCTGATGGCGGACCGCGTCATCGTCATGGGGCCGCATAGCCTCGTGGGGCACGGAACCGTGTCCGAAGCCCTTGAAGGAGATTGGCTTTCCCGGGCCTTCGGGACGGAAATCAGCATCGTTCGCAGCGGCACGTCATACGTTTGGCAGCCGCAGCTGCCGCGGTGAGGACATGGCGGATTTCACCGACGAAGAGATAAGCACCGTATACCGCGTCATGGCCGCACGACGCGACATGCGGCATTTCTGCCCGGCCCCGCTCGATGATGCCCTGCTTGGGCGGTTGCTTGGCGCTGCGCATCTCGCGCCGAGCGTCGGGCTAATGCAACCGTGGCGATTTGTCCGAGTGCGTGATCCGCGCTTGCGGACGAGCATTCATGCGCTGGTCGAGGCGGAACGGCGGGAGACAGCGCGGGCACTTGGCGAACGTGAAGAAGAATTCATGCGACTGAAGGTGGAAGGGATTCTCGACTGCGGCGAGCTGCTGGTTGCCGCGCTGATGGCCGGCCGGGAGAAACACGTCTTTGGCCGGCGCACTCTGCCTGACATGGATCTCGCGTCCGTAGCGTGCGCAATCCAGAACCTGTGGCTGGCGGCACGCGCGGAAAATGTTGGGATGGGCTGGGTCTCGCTGTTCGATCCGGAGGCGCTGCGGCTGCTGCTGCGGATGCCGCAGGGAAGTCGTCCCGTCGCCGTGCTCTGTCTTGGATACGTACCGGCCTTTTACTCGCGCCCGATGCTGGAGGAGGTCGGTTGGGCGCGGCCGGCTGACCTCGAGGCGATGGTTACGACGGACTACTGGAGTGATGGAGGCGAAGTGTCATAACACCGCCACGCCGGAACGCCGTGAGCCGGAAGTTTTTCCGAGCTCACGGTGAGTTCCCCTTCAGCGCCGCCTTGAAGTCTTCCTATTGCGGTCCTCCAGCGGCTTCCAGGATGAGTGCTGCGATAACTTCGGGTTGAGAGATCAGCGAGACGTGGCTTGCTTTTACCTCTATGGTCTTTGCTCCCATGCGCTTGGCCATGAAACGCTCCAGATCCGGATTGATCGTGCGATCTTCGGTTGAAACCGCGTAAAAGCTCGGCTTTGAGCGCCAGGCTGCCTGCGTGGTCTTGCCGGTGAGCAGGGGTTTATGAAACGGCTGCTGCACCGCGTACAGCACCTTGGCCCTGGCTTCCGGCAAGTCGCCCGCAAAATCGCGCAGGAATGCCGCTTCGGTCAGCCGACCTTCGTCGCCGTCGAAGACAATGCCGGCAGTCGCCGGGGGCGTCGGATACGTCTTTGCCAGAGCCGTGTAGTCCTCATTGGCATCGGGCGCCCGCGCAGCCACGTAAACCACAGCCGAAACGTTGGGATGCACTCCGGCTTCGGTAACGATCATGCCGGAGAAGGAATGGCCGGCAAGGACCGTGGGCCCGTCCTGCCGATCCAGCACCCGCACCGCCGAGGCCACCGCCTCGGGCAACGTAGTCAGTGGATTCTGTACCGAGGTCACGTTGAGACCCGCACTTTGCAAACGCGCAATGACGTCCGTCCAGCATGACCCGTCGGCAAAGAGGCCGTGCACCAGTACGACATTGCGCGCTTTGACCGGTTTGGAAGGTACGGCGATCCCGCGCGTCGATATCAGGGAGGCTACGGCACCGGCAACCATTGCAACGGAAAAATCACGTCGGCTGATCATTGCGCTCTCCTGTCGCGGTAGATTGATACGAGTATGGCCGAGTAGCGGGAATTGTGACGGTTATGGCGCCGCAACAATTGGACGTGACGGTCAATTGGCACCGCACCGAGACCCGACCCTATTGCGCGGCCTTGGCGGCCAGCGTTCCGACCACTTCGATATTCGGTAAAAGTGCGGCCGGGAAATTGTGGCGACTCTTGAGGTACCCGGGGCTGTTGTAGGAAACCCAGACCTTGCCCTCGGCGTCCTGCCAAACGAGGATCTTGAGCGGCAAGTCGATTGCGACGCTCGGCGCCGCCAGCATCAACGGCGTCCCCGACTTGGGACTTCCAAAGATGAGCAGCTTGGTAGGCGGCATCTTGATGCCGACCTTTGCCGCTTCACCGCTGTGATCTACAAAAGCAAACAGCTTGACCCCTTTGTCCTTGAGAAGGCTCGTGACTCGATCGACTGTCTCATCGACAGAGTGATTGCTTGGAACGTCGATGACTCCATTCTTCCTCTCGACCTGGCCGTTTGCCACCGACAGTAGAAAAACAGAACCGATCAGCAAAGTAACCGCCAGCGAAAACTTCACGAGAAATCTCCTTCTTGTAACCAAGCGCAACGAGACCTGCGGTGAGACGTGCGCCTCGATCAGCGTGCCTTGGTGACAGGAGCGGGGCTGAGAGCGAGAGCGATGGCCCCGAACGCGGTGGCCAACACCGAGCCGGCCAGAACGCCAACCTTGGCGACC
>Ga0306922_10002165_pt1 | contig 18223 bp, 10 predicted proteins | sample sta12Cox44000082_FD_203758 | JGI IMG/M metagenome (GOLD analysis project Ga0306922, IMG submission 203758) | Lab enrichment of tropical soil microbial communities from Luquillo Experimental Forest, Puerto Rico - statoxic.12C.oxic.44.000.082 (v2)... | ecosystem: Environmental > Terrestrial >... | reverse complement strand
AAGCGCGTGCCCGGCACAACGATCGCGCCTCGCACCGTCCTGTTCGGCGGCAAGGCGGCACCGGGCTACCGGATGGCCAAACTCATCATCCGGCTGATCAACGGCGTCGCCGGCGTCATCAACACGGATCCCGCGGTCTCCGAATCTCTGAGAGTCGTGTTTCTGCCCGACTTCAACGTCAAGAACGGCCAGCGCGTCTATCCAGCCGCGGATCTCTCAGAGCAGATCTCCACGGCGGGGAAGGAGGCGTCGGGAACGGGCAACATGAAGTTCGCGCTGAACGGTGCGCTGACGATCGGCACGCTGGACGGCGCCAACGTCGAGATTCGCGACGCCGTCGGCCACGAGAACTTCTTCCTGTTCGGCCTCACGGCCACCGAAGTCGAGCAGGTGAAAGCCGGCGGCTACAACCCGCGCGGCATTTATGAATCAAACGCGGAGCTGCGCGAGGCCATCGACCTCATCGCGGCCGGCGTCTTCTCGAACGGGGATCGCGAATTGTTCCGCCCGCTTGTGGATTCGTTGCTGGCTCGCGACGACTACCTGGTCCTTGCCGATTATCAGGCCTACATCGACGCGCAACAGCGCGCGGGCGAGGCGTACGGCGACCAGGGTACGTGGGCCCGCATGTCGATCCTCAACAGCGCCCGCGTCGGTCGCTTCTCGTCGGATCGGTCAATCCGCGAGTACTGCCGCGACATCTGGAACGTTCGGACGCTTGTCACGGCCGAGAAACCGGTGTGAACGCCAGCGTCGTCTCTGCATCCCGAGGCGCGACCATCGCCTCGGTTGCCGACATCAGCGGACGGAGCGCACCGCTCGGCGCGACGCCCGTGCCGGGCGGCGTCAACTTCAGCGTGTTCTCCAAGGATGCCGCGCTCGTCGAGCTGTTGTTGTTCGACGATGCCAACGCGAAGCAGCCGTCGCGCGTCATCCCCCTCGAGGCGCGCAGAAATCGCACCTATCACTACTGGCACCTCCTCGTTCCCGGACTCGAGCCCGGCCAGGTGTATGCGTATCGCGCCCACGGACCCTTCGAGCCCGCACGCGGCCTGCGATTCGATGGCGAGAAGGTGCTCGTCGACCCGTACGGCCTCGCCGTCGCGGTTCCCGAGGCGTACGATCGCGGCGCGGCCAGCCGCGCGGGGAGCAACGTCACGACCGCGATGAAGAGCGTCGTGGTCGATCCCGGTCGTTACGAGTGGGAAGCAGACCTGCCGCTCCGTCGCCGGTTCGCAGAGACCGTCATCTACGAAATGCACGTACGCGGCTTCACGCAGCATGAGAGCTCGGGCGTGGCTTCCGCCAAGCGGGGGACGTTCGCCGGATTGATCGAAAAGATTCCCTACCTTCAAGACCTGGGCATCACCGCCGTGGAACTGTTGCCGGTGTTCCAGTTCGATCCCCAGGATGCGCCGGGCGGCCGCGTCAACTACTGGGGGTACCAGCCGGTCTCGTTCTTCGCGCCGCATCATGCCTACAGCTCGCGCAAGGACCCGCTCGGCGTCCTCGACGAATTCCGCGACATGGTCAAGGCGTTCCACCGCGCAGGCATCGAAGTCATCCTCGACGTCGTCTTCAATCACACGACCGAGGGAGGCGCCGGCGGGCCGACGTTGTGCTATCGGGGCCTTGCCAACGACTTCTACTACATCCTCGAGGGCGACCGGTCGCGCTACGCCGACTACACCGGCTGCGGCAACACGCTGAACGCCAACCAGCCGATTGTGCGACGGCTGATCCAGGACAGCCTCCGTTACTGGGTGACCTGCATGCACGTCGATGGCTTCCGCTTCGATCTCGCGTCGATCCTGTCGCGCGACGAGCGCGGCTGGCCGTCGGCGAATCCGCCCGTCCTCTGGGACATCGAATCGGATCCGCTGCTGGCCGGGACCAAGCTGATTGCGGAGGCCTGGGATGCCGCAGGGTTGTACCAGGTGGGAAGCTTCGTCGGTGACGCCTGGCAGGAGTGGAACGGGCGGTTCCGGGACGATGCGCGCCGCTTTGTGAAGGGTGATGACCACTCGGTGTCGCAGATTGCGGCCCGCGTGCTCGGCAGCCCTGACATCTACGCTCACAAGCAACGCGAAGCGGAGCAAAGCATCAACTTTGTCACCTGTCATGACGGCTTTACGCTCAACGACCTCGTCTCTTACAACGGGAAGCACAACGAGGCGAACGGCGAGAGCAATCGCGACGGCGCGGACGACAACGCGAGCTGGAACTGCGGTGAAGAGGGGCCGACCGACGACTCCGCCATCGAGGCGTTGCGCAATCGTCAGGTGAAGAACTTTCTCACTCTCGAGATGCTCGCGGCCGGCACCCCGATGCTCGGCATGGGGGACGAGGTCCGGCGCACCCAGCGGGGCAACAACAACGGCTATTGTCAGGACAGCGACATCAGCTGGTTCGATTGGAGCCTCCTCGAACAACACGCGGACATCCATCGGTTCGTCAAAGAGCTCACGGCCTTCCGCCAGCAACGCGACATCCTGGCCACCGAGTCCGCCCTGAGCCTCAACCAGCTGTTGGAGCGTGCGCGCGTCGAATGGCACGGCGTGCAACTCGGTCGTCCGGACTGGAGCCCGCAGTCGCACTCGCTGGCTTTCACGCTGCGCACGCTGCGCGATCGCTTCGTGCTCCACGTCATGTTCAACGCCTATTGGGAGCCGCTCACGTTCGAGCTTCCGCCCGTGCCGGCCGACGGCAGCGAACGCTGGCGTCGGCGTCTCGATACCGCGCGGGCGTCACCCGACGACATCTCCCGTGGCGCGACCGCACCTGTGGTGGCCGAGGACCGTTGCGTCGTGCAGCCGCGCTCGATCGTTGTCCTCGCGACGGCGCTCAAAGGCGCGGCCGCGCCTCACGCGAAGGGGTGATCTCGTGACGATCCATCCGCTGGCGGGTCAGCCCGCCCCGAAAGACCATCTCATCGACCCCGATGCGCTTCGAGACGCGTACTTCACGCGTACGCCCGACATCGCGGATCGCTCCCAGCTGGTGAGTTTCGGCACGAGCGGCCATCGCGGATCGTCGCTTCTTGGCACGTTTAACGAGGCCCACGTCCTGGCGATCACGCAGGCGATCTGCGACTACCGCAAGGACCAGCGCATCACGGGGCCTCTCTACATCGGCAGGGATACGCACGCGCTCTCCGAGCCGGCGTTCATGACCGCGCTCGAAGTGCTCGCGGCAAACCGGATGGAGACCATGGTCGATGCGGCTGACGGTCGCACGCCCACGCCGGCAGTCTCTCATGCGATCCTGACGCACAATCGCGGCCGCACCGAGCGCGTCGCGGATGGCATCGTCATCACCCCATCCCACAATCCCCCCGACGACGGCGGCGTCAAATACAACCCGCCGACCGGAGGACCCGCACCGACCGAGGTGACCCGCTGGATTGAAGAGCGTGCCAACCGGTTGCTGTCGAAAGACGTCGGCACGGTCCCTCGAATCGCCTACAAGCGGGCGCGGCACGCCCCCACCACGCACAACTACGACTACGTGGGCTCGTATGTGGGCGACCTGGCGTCGGTCGTGGACATGGAGGCCATTCGCGGCGCCAAGCTCAGAATCGGCGCTGATCCGCTCGGCGGCGCGAGCGTGGGCTACTGGGGGCCGATTGTCGAGCGGTGGGGATTCGACGTGACGGTCGTGAACGACGCGGTCGACCCGACGTTCAGTTTCATGCCGCTCGACCGGGACGGCAAGATTCGCATGGATTGCTCATCGCCGCACGCGATGGCCAAGCTCATCGCCCTCGCGGGCCGCTTCGACGTCGCCTTCGGCAACGATCCCGACAGCGACCGTCACGGCATCGTGACGCGCGGCGCAGGCCTGATGAACCCGAACCACTACCTGGCTGCGGCGATTCTCTATCTCTTCACTCATCGTCCGGATTGGTTCCCGGATGCGGCGGTCGGCAAGACCGTCGTCAGCAGCAGCGTCATCGACCGCGTGGCGGCCAAGGTCGGGCGCCCGCTCGTCGAGGTGCCGGTCGGATTCAAATGGTTCGTGCCGGGCCTGCTCGACGGATCACTCGGCTTTGGAGGCGAGGAGAGCGCAGGCGCCTCGTTTCTGCGCCGCGACGGCACGGTGTGGACGACCGACAAGGATGGGATCATCCTCGACCTGCTGGCTGTGGAGCTGATGGCACGCACGGGCTGCGATCCGTCCCAGCTGTACAACGACCTGACGCGGGAGCTCGGCGCTCCCGTCTACGAGCGCATCGATGCGCCAGCCACCGCTGAGGAAAAGAGCACGCTCCTGAGCTTGTCGCCGGCAGACGTCACCGCCAGGGAGCTCGCGGGCGACCCGATTCGCGCGCTCCTCACGACCGCGCCCAGCAACGGCGCGAGCATCGGTGGGCTGAAGGTTGTCACGAGCGAAGGGTGGTTTGCGGCGCGTCCATCAGGCACCGAAGCAGTCTACAAGCTTTACGCGGAGAGCTTTCGAGGGCGCGACCACCTGCGGCGGATTCAAGAGGAGGCGCAAACCCTCATCAGCCGGGTATTCGCCGGGGTCACGCCATGAAGAGCGAGACGGTGACGAGCACGGCTCCCATCGATCGCGCCCGTTTCTCCGAGAGCCGGCCGAAGAGCGAGACGCACGCGCCGACGCAGGAAGTGTATCTCGTCAGGCACGGCGAAACCGCGTGGAGCCTCAGTGGCCAACACACCGGCGTGACGGACCTCGAGCTCACCGAGAACGGCGAGAAGGCGGCCAGGCGGCTGGAACCGGTGCTGGCAGGCGCCCGATTCGCGCTCGTGTTGACCAGTCCGCTCAGGCGCGCCACCAGGACCTGTGAGCTGGCCGGCCTGGGTGAGCCCGCCGAGATCGATCGCAATCTCCTGGAGTGGAACTATGGAGAGTACGAGGGGTTGACGCCGAACGAGATCCACGCGAAAGCGCCGGAGTGGAACATTTTCAGAGACGGGTGTCCCGGCGGCGAAAGCCCCGAGCAGGTCGGCCTTCGTGTGGATCGAGTGATTGCCAGGATCCGCTCGGAGAAAGGAAACGTGGCCCTGTTCGCGCACGGTCACGTTTTCCGCGTACTGGTTGCGCGATGGCTCGGACTTCCCCCTGGTGGGGGGTGTCACTTTCTTCTCGATACGTCGACGTTGAACATCCTCAGTTACTACCGGGGCACCCCGGCTGTGAAGCAGTGGAATGCTTCGGTCGAGCCGTAAGGAAACAACCAACGGGAGGCAACATGGCGGATTTAACAACAACAGCCCAGGCACTTGTGGCCCGCGGCAAAGGCCTTCTCGCCGCCGACGAGACGGTCCCCACGATCACCAAGCGGCTCGCGGGGGCCGGAATCGAATCCACAGCCGACAGCCGTCGCGCCTACCGTGAGATGTTCTTTTCGACGCCCGGAATTGCCGAATTCATCAGCGGCGTCATTCTGCAGGACGAAACGATCCGCCAGAGAAGCTCGAGCGGCGCGCCTCTGGTCGATCTGCTGAGGCAGCAGAACATTATCCCCGGGATCAAGGTCGATACCGGCGCCCACGCGCTCGCTGGCTCGCCTCAAGAGCTCGTGACGGAAGGACTCGATGGGCTGCGTGATCGGTTGAAGGAGTACCGCGAGCTGGGTGCCCGCTTCGCGAAGTGGCGGGCCGTGATTATCGTGACCGACGACCTGCCGAGCCCGGCGTGTGTGACGGCCAACGCGCATGCATTGGCCCGATACGCCGCCCTGTGCCAGGAGCAGGATCTGGTGCCGGTTGTCGAACCCGAAGTCCTGATGGATGGATCACACACCATCGATCGCTCGGAAGAGGTGACATGCAGCGTCCTGCACGCCGTGTTCGACGCCTTATGGGATCTGAACGTCTCGCTGGAAGGCATGTTGCTCAAACCAAACATGGTCATCTCGGGTAAGAGGTGTGCCGCGCAGGCCTCGGTCGACCAGGTCGCAACCGGAACGCTGCGTTGTCTTCTTCGCCACGCGCCGGCCGCGGTCCCAGGCATCGTGTTTCTTTCCGGCGGACAGGATCATCTGCAAGCCACCGTTCACCTGAGCGCCATCAATCGGCTCGAACGCCCGAAGCCGTGGCCACTCAGCTTCTCATACGGCCGGGCTCTGCAGGACGAAGCGCTCAAAGCCTGGGGAGGCCGGGCGGACAACCTGGGCGCCGGCCAACTGGCGTTTTACCACCGCGCCAAGTGCGACAGCGCGGCGGCGCTCGGCACCTACGTCACCGCGATGGAAACCGAATCGGCCGTTGCCTGAGCGCGACGACGCGCTGCTCAACACAAGTAACGGCAGAACACGAACTAAGCGCCGAACACAAAGTCACCAAGAACACGGATTCACGATAACGCGAGCGACAGGAGAAGACGTCGTGGAAAAGCATCGATCTTCCAACAAAGGCGTGGCGTTGATGGAGATGGTCGAAAAACCGCTGTCGAGCCGAGAGGTCGAATTGATGAACGCTTACTGGCGGGCATGCAATTACCTCTCGGTGGGCATGATCTATCTGCAGGACAACCCGCTCTTGCGGGAGCCCTTGAAGCCGGAGCATGTGAAGCACCGGCTGCTCGGGCACTGGGGCACGAGCCCGGCCTTGTCGTTCGTGTGGGTTCATCTGAATCGCCTGATCGTCAAGCAGGACCTGGACGTGATTTTCGTCGCCGGACCCGGCCACGGCGCGCCCGGCGTGCTTGGGCCGGCCTACCTCGAGGGCACCTACTCCGAGATCTATCCCGACAAGAGCCAGGACGTGGAAGGCCTGCAGAAATTCTTCAAGCAGTTCTCGTTCCCCGGACACATCGGCAGCCACGTCACGCCCGAGACCCCGGGCTCGATCCATGAAGGCGGCGAGCTCGGCTACAGCCTCTCCCATGCGCACGGCATGGCGTTCGACAACCCCGATCTCATCGTCGCGTGCGTGGTTGGCGACGGCGAGGCAGAGACCGGACCGCTCGCGACCGCCTGGCACTCCAACAAGTTCATCAATCCGGTGCGCGACGGCGCGGTGCTGCCGATCCTGAATCTCAACGGCTACAAGATCGCCAACCCGACGGTCCTTTCGCGCATCAGCCACGAGGAGCTCGAGGCCTTGTTCGTCGGGTACGGGTACAAGCCGTACTTCGTGGAGGGGAGCGACCCGGCGGAGATGCATCAGAAGATGGCGTCGACGCTCGAGAATGCCGTCGGCGAGATTCGCGCGCAGCAGCGGAAGGCGCGCGACGCGAACGACGCGTTCCGTCCGAGGTGGCCCATGATCGTGCTGCGGACGCCGAAGGGGTGGACGGGGCCGAAGGAGATCAAGGGGCACAAGGTGGAAGGGTCCTGGCGGGCGCACCAAGTGCCGTTCTCCGACGTGCGCGACAATCCGGCCAATCTCAAGCTGCTCGCGGACTGGATCCGCAGTTACAAGCCCGAAGAGCTGTTCGACGCCAACGGCACCCTCGTGCCGGCGCTGCGGGCGCTCGCGCCGCGAGGACCCCGGCGGATGAGCGCCAACCCGCACGCAAACGGAGGCCTGCTCCGCAAAGACCTTGCCCTCCCCGACTTTCGTCAGTACGCCGTCGAGGTGCCGACGCGCGGCGCGGCGGAGTACGAGAACACCAAACCGCTCGGTGAGTACTTGCGCGACGTCATGAAGCACAACATGACGACGTTCCGCGTGTTCGGTCCGGACGAGACCGCGTCGAATCGGCTGCAGGCTATCTACGCGGCAAGCAAGAAGACGTGGATGGCCGATCTCCTGCCGGAGGACGCGGATGGCGGCGAGCTCGCCCGTGACGGGCGTGTAATGGAATTGCTGTCAGAGCATACGCTGATCGGCTGGCTCGAGGGGTATCTCCTGACGGGCCGGCACGGCTTCTTTCACACCTACGAGGCGTTCGCGCACGTCATCGATTCCATGTTCAACCAGCACGCGAAGTGGCTCGACATCAGCAAGAATCACGTCCACTGGCGCGCGTCGGTCGCATCCGAAAATATTCTCTTGTCCTCCACGGTCTGGCGACAGGACCACAATGGATTCTCCCATCAGGATCCCGGCTTCATCGATCTCGTGACCAACAAGGGACCCTCGGTGGTGCGCATCTATCTGCCGCCCGACGCCAACACGCTGCTGTCCGTTGCGGACCATTGTCTGCGAAGCACGGACTACATCAACGTGATCGTGGCCGACAAGCAGAAGCACCTCCAATTCATGGCGATCGAGGAGGCCGTCACGCACTGCGCCAAGGGCATCGGCATCTGGGGACGCGCGAGCACGGATGCGGGGGAAGAACCGGATGTTGTCCTGGCGTCCTGCGGAGACGTTGCGACCATGGAGGCCCTGGCCGCCGCCGCCATCCTCCGGGAACGAGTGCCGGATCTGAAGCTGCGCTTCGTCAACGTTGTGGATCTCTTCAAGCTCCAACCGGCGTCCGAGCATCCGCACGGGTCGACGGAGCGCGAGTTCGACAGCCTGTTCACGGCCGACAAACCGATCATCTTCAACTTCCACGGCTACCCGTGGCTCATCCACAGGCTCGCCTACCGGTTCAAGGGCCACGAACACCTGCATGTGCGCGGGTACAAGGAGAAGGGGAACATCAACACGCCGCTCGAGCTGGCGATGCTGAATGAAACGTCCCGCTTCCACCTGGTGATCGACGTCATCGATCGCGTGCCGAAGCTTCGCACCAGAGCCGCCCACCTGAAGGAGGAGATGAAGAACGCCATCATCGACAACATGCGCTACGCCCACGAGAATGGCACCGATCGGCCGGAGATCGTCAACTGGACGTGGCCGTACTAGAAAGTTCGGTGACGCGATGACCACCATTACTGGCACCACGCGCAGCGTGACCGCCGACGCCGGAGGGATGACCGCCGGGATTGACCAGCTGTGCGTCAACACAATCCGCACGCTGTCGATGGACGCCGTCCAGCAGGCCAATTCCGGCCACCCCGGCACACCGATGGCGCTCGCGCCCGTCATCTATTGTTTGTGGCAACGCTTTCTCCGCATCGATCCGACCCACCCGATCTGGCCCAATCGCGACCGGTTCGTCCTGTCCGCCGGACACGCCTCGATGCTGCTCTACTCCATGCTCCACCTGACCGGAGTCAGAGCGGTGAATCCCAAGTACGAGACGCTCGGCGCCTTGTCGGTGACGTTGGACGACATCAAGCGCTTTCGGCAGATCGACAGCAAGTGTCCCGGGCACCCGGAATATCGGTGGACATCGGGCATCGAGACGACGACGGGGCCCCTGGGACAGGGGCTGGCGACGAGCGTGGGGATGGCGATCGCCGAGCGGTGGCTGGCGAGCTATTTCAATCGTCCGGGATTCCCCTTGTTCGACTACGACGTCTATGCCCTGTGCGGCGACGGCTGCATGATGGAAGGCATCGGCGGCGAGGCGGCCTCGTTGGCAGGGCACCTCAAGCTCGATCACCTGTGCTGGATCTACGACAACAATCGGATCACGATCGAGGGAAACACGGCGCTGGCCTTCAGTGACGACGTGGCCACACGCTTTATCGGCTACGGGTGGAACGTCACGCGAGTCGGCGACGCCAATGATCAGGCGATGCTCGAGCGGGCGTTTCAGACGTTCAAACACACAGACGACCGACCGACGCTCATCATCGTCGACAGCCACATCGCGTACGGCGCGCCGAACAAGCAGGATACGAGCGCGGCGCACGGAGAGCCGCTGGGCGCGGAGGAGATCAGGCTCACGAAGCGGCAATACGGCTGGCCGGAAGATGCGAAGTTCCTCGTGCCCGACGGAGTACGGGAGCATTTCCAGGCGGGCGTCGGTGCGCGCGGCCTGGCACTCCATCAGCAGTGGTGGGGCCTGTTTGAAGAGTACCGGCGGCACTTTCCCGAGCTCGCCGACCAGGGCTACCGCATGCTGCGCCGCGAGCTGCCGCACGACTGGGACAAAGGATTGCCAGCCTTTCCAGCCGACGCCAAGGGGCTCGCCACGCGGGACGCGTCGGGCCAGTCACTGAATGCGCTCGCCAGGAATGTCCCGTGGATCATTGGGGGCTCGGCGGATCTCGGCCCCTCGTGCAAGACGCGCCTGAGCTTCGATGGCGCGGGCGATTTCAGCGCCGAGAACGGTGCCGGCCGAAATCTCCACTTCGGGATCCGCGAACACGCCATGGCCGCTGTTCTGAACGGCCTGTCCCTTTCGAAAGTCCGCGCGTACGGGTCAGGGTTCCTGATCTTCAGCGACTATGGCCGTGGCGCGATCCGTCTAAGCGCGTTGATGGAAATCCCGGTGATTCACATCTTCACGCACGATTCCATCGGGGTCGGCGAAGATGGACCCACCCACCAGCCGGTGGAGCATCTCGCGTCGCTTCGCGCGATCCCCGGTCTGATTACGCTCAGGCCGGCCGACGCCAACGAAGTCGTCGAGGCGTGGCGCGTGATCATGGAGCTGCGGCACGAGCCGGTCGCGCTGATCCTGACGCGCCAGGCGGTGCCGACGCTCGACCGGGCGAAATACGCCGCCGCAGACGGCGTGGCGTTCGGCGCATACGTGCTCGCCGATGCCATGGATGGACGGCCCGACGTGGTGCTGCTGGCGACCGGCAGCGAGGTCCCTCTCTGCGTGGAGGCGTACGAACACCTCACGGCAGAAGGGATCAAAGCGCGCGTGGTGAGCATGCCGTCGTGGGAGCTCTTCGAACGGTACTGCGCCGACCATCCGGATTACCGCGAGCGTGTGCTGCCGACGTCGGTCGCGGCGCGCGTGTCGGTCGAGAAGGCGTCTACGCTCGGCTGGGCACGGTATGTCGGCGCGAGCGGCGAGAGCCTCGGCATGGAGACGTTCGGCGCGTCGGCCCCTCTCAAGGAATTACAGCAGAAGTTCGGCTTCACGCTCGAAAACGTCGTGCGGGCCGTCAAGCGGCAGATCGCCAGCACGAGGAGGTGAGGCCAACACGAGGAGATGTGGCGAGCGATGGCTTCATTGCAGCGCGACGTGCCGCACGACCATGCCTCGCTCACCGTCGATGGTCGAGCGGACCGGATGGAGCCGCCAGCCATCACGGTCCAGGTCGTCGGAGGCGCTCCGACATGTCGGGCACCGTTGACGCGTTCCGGACGACTCCCTGACTGTCGTCAGGGCGTCGTCACGGGCAAGGCGGCTCGATATGCTCGCCAGATCCGGCGAGCGAGGCGTTCACACGGTTGAGCTTTGCCAGCGATCCCTGCCTCGCGTTCTTTGGCCACGAAAATTGCACGCACTCGAGGTGGACGATCGCGCAGAATGCGTGATCGTCGTCCGTATAATGTCCTGTCGGGGAGGTCTACTGTGCCCAATCAAGCGACGGTTCGGCGGCGGTCGCTGCTCTTTCTCTTCGCGGCGCTCTTTTCCGTCGGCAGCGCCGGGCGAGCGAGCGCCGAGGGATTCATCAGCCCCTTCATTGGTTACAACTTCGGGGGCAAGGCGGGATGTCAGCAGATCACGAACTGCGAGGACAAGCACGCAAACTACGGAGTCGCTCTCGGCGCGGTCGGCAGCATCATCGGCTTCGAGGCGGAGTTCGCGTACACCAACGACTTCTTTGGCCAGTCGTCGAACCAGACCTCGAACGTGTGGACGCTCATGGGCAACTTCATGGTGGCGCCTAAATTCGGCCCGATTCAGCCGTACGGGTTGGCAGGTCTCGGCTTGATTCGGAGCTCGGTCGGCAATTCGAATTCGACCACTGACCAGAATCAATTCGGATACGACGTCGGTGGTGGCCTCATGGCGTTCTTTAACCAGCACGTCGGGGTGCGGGGCGACATTCGCTACTACCACTCGTTCAACGTGTTGGACACCAGCAACTTCCCGAACTTGCCTGCCCTGAACCTCGGCGGCGGGCAAAAGCTCGATTACGGTCGTGCCGCCATCGGCGTGGTGTTCAAATTCTAGGAGACGGTTACGGATTGCGGATGGCGGATTGCGGATTGCGGATTTCTCCAATGGGGGCGCTCGCAGATCGAATGACACAATCGTCGATCCGCTCCAAGTCTTGAAATCGCTGGCGCCCCTCCGCCGCGCCCACCTGTGAAAAGCGGCGCGAAAATCACCCGAGTTCTGGCACACCTCTTGACGCTACACGGCCGCATGACGATGTTGATCCTACTCGTGGCCGTTCTCGGCCTCGGGTACCGGTGTACGACGCCCCAGGACCGGGAGCGAATACTCGAGACCATAAAAACCACGCTTACACACGCGAAAAAGATCGCGGCACAAAAGCGCCAGGAAAGCCAGCCGTTCCGCACCGCGCTTCGCGCTCGAACTCCTCGCGTGATCGTGGTCCCGGCGCTCATCGCCTTGAACGTGACGATTTTCGTGCTGATGCTGCGCGGCGACGGCGCCTTGAGCGATCCGGAGACCCTGCTCGGCTGGGGCGCCAACTTCGGGCCGCGCACGACCAACCTCGAGTGGTGGCGGCTGGTGACGTCGATGTTCGTTCACACGGGCTTGTTTCAGCTCGCCATCAATCTCGCGGCCCTGGCGCAGGTCGGACTGATCCTCGAGCGGCTCGTCGGCCGAACGGTCGTCATCGGCGTCTACCTTGCGGCAGGGCTGTTTGCGAGCCTGCTCGGTTTGTGGTCGTCCCCGGTGGCCATCCAGTATGGTGCGTCAGGCGCCGTGTTCGGACTCTATGGGCTCCTGGGAACCACTGTGATCCCGGACCTGTTACGTCGCCGGACGAAGGTCGACAGTGACGCTCCGTACGAGACCGCCTCCACTGGCGCCATGAATCCGTACAGCGCAACGAATTCGTACGCCTCGACCGGCGCGTTCAACGTGGCGAATCCGCTCGGCTCAGTGAACTCGTTCGCGTTGACGAACCTGCCCGCCGTGCCGATTCCGCTCATGGTGCTCAAGAGGCTCGCGCCCATGGCCCTGCTGTTCTTCCTCTACAACCTGGCGAGCGATACGCTGCCTGTGACGGCGGAGCTGGCCGGAGTGCTCGTGGGCCTCGCTGGCGGGCTGGCGCTCACCAAGGCGGTCAACGCGGTCGAGTCGCCTATGCGGCGCGTCGCGTGGACCTTGGCGGCGACCTTCATCATCGCGGTCGTGTCCGCCGTCCCGATCCGCGGGATCGCCGACATCCGGCCCGAAATGACACACCTGGTCGCTATCGAAGATCAGACGACGCACACGTACCAAAGGGCGGCGGACGAGGTCAAGAGAGGGCGTATGACGGCGGAGGGGCTCGCCCGGCTGATCGATGAAAAAATCGTCCCGGAATTGCAGACGGCTGACAGCCGACTGAAAGCGCTCGAGCACGTGCCGTCCGAGCATCAGCCGCTCGTCGACGACGCCAAGGAATACGTACGGCTGCGGTCCGACAGCTGGCGACTCAAGGCGGAAGGGCTGCGCAAGGCGGTCGCGCCGACGGTCCGGAAGTCCACCCGGACTGAGCTCGAGTCCGACGCGAGCTGGCGGCTCCGCACGGAATCGCAGTACCGGACCAACATGACCACGTTTGCCAAGGCCGAAGGCGCCGAACGGTCCTCCTTGGCCGCCCTCGAGCGAATCAAGGCCGCCGACCTCAAGTGAGACGGGCGTTTCGGGCGTCGGCCGCAATGACCTCCGCGGCCTTCTCACCGATCATATACACGGCGCACGCAATGAAGAAACCGGGAATCCGCGGGAACACCGAGGCGTCGACGACGCGCAGTCCCTCGGTCCCATGAACCTTGAAATCGCTCGTCAACACGCCGCCGTCTTCGCGCGGACCAATCCGGCAGCTGCAGGACGCATGGTGCCCCCAGGCATTGTCGCGCACGAAGCGCCGGATCTCATCGTCTGACTCCACCTCGTCGCCAGGCAGTTCTTCCTTGGCGATGAGGGCCCTCGCTTTCAACCCCGCACCGAGGCGGCGGACGAATTTCACGCCTTCGACGACGGCGTCGAGATCCTGGCCGGCGTCGCTCCCCTCGTCGAAGTAGCGGAAGTTGATGAGCGGCGGGTCGCGGGGATCAGGCGATCGGAGCGTGACTTCGCCGGCCGTGTTGTTCGTGTGCGCCTTGAGGATCACCCACGTCAGGTAGTTGTTGTGCCCGGCGATCTGATTCGAGTACTGGGGGAAGTAGCCGGTGAAGTCCGCGAGCAGCGCGTAACAGAGAAGGTCGGGAACCGGAGCGGCGAGGCTCGACCTGAGCGCCACAGAGAGCATCGAGCCATTGGTCGTATACACGCCCGAGCGGCGTGACGCCCACTCGCGATACTGAGCGTCTGTCGTGTTGAGTGCGGCGCCATCGAGCGCGTTCCACGCCGGGAACGCCATCCGGTTGACGACGGAGACCTCGTACCGATCCTGGAGGTTCCGGCCCACGCCGGGCAGCTCGACCCGGACGGGAATGCGCTGCCGCTCGAGCGTCTCTCGCGGACCGATGCCGGACAGCATGAGGAGTTGCGGCGTATTGAAGGCCCCGCCGGCGAGAATCACCTCGCGCCTGGCCATCGCGCGACGGGCCGCGCCGGGAGTTGCGGAGCCCGGCGCCGCGGCGGCCCCTGGATCCGCGCGATACAGGCGCTCTCCCTGCAGATACTCGACGCCGACCGCGCGACGCGTCGGCGTGGCTTCGTCGAACAGCACCTGCGTTGCGAGGGCGTGCAGCCGGATCTGGAGCCGGCCGGGATACCGCGCGGCCACATGGAGCAGGCGCTCGCGAGCGCCGACGCGCTGGTGATTGCTCGTCGTCAACGGGAGATATCGCAGGCCGATGGCGCTCTCAGCGACGCTCCGTGCGTCATTCGGGTCCGCTTGACTCTCGAGGCGTCCGCGGTCGTCATTGGGCGGACCCAGGCTCCTGAACGCGGCACGAATCGACTCGAGGAGCGCGGTGCGGAGGTCTTGGTCTTTGACCGCAGCATCCGGAATCGCATGCTCTGTCGGAAGCCAACCCGACCAGCCATGGCGGCTCGGGTTCAAGCCGATCTTGCTGAGCAGCCGCTCGAAGCGCCGGTGACGGCAGTTCTCGATGCGCTCGAAGTAGCTGCGCATGTGATCCGCCCGCCACGTGGGATCGCCGGTCACGTCGGCCAGCTCGTTCCAGTCCGAATCGTGGGGATAGACGAGAATCAGGGCGTTGTGAGCGGTGCAGCCGCCGAGCGTCCCAGCGCGCGGGTAGAGCACGCCGTCGACCGTGCGGCCATTGTGCGTGGCGCGATACTTCGGGTCCCGCCGCTGGGCCTCGTCGCTCTGATAGTGGCGGACAAAGAAGTCCCACTTCATGCGCTCGTTTTCGGTCGCGCGCGGATGAAAGGCGGGCACATCGTAGTCGTCCGGGTTGGTCTCCCGCGGATCGCCGCCCGCTTCGAGCAGGATGACCGTGTACCCCGCTTCGACCAGGCGCGCCGCCACGGTCCCACCGCCGGCGCCGGACCCGACGACGACGAAATCGGCGGCGTCTTCAGACTCCGGGGACCCCTGCCCCCTGAAGGACTCGGAGGCCCGCAGCCCCACCGCTTCCCGCGCGCCTCGGGACGCCGGGAACACACGGCGCCAGGGCCGCAGCGCGCCCAGCATCAACCAGGACCGCAACAGGTCACGACGCCCGAAGCGCATCGTTCAGAACGTCTTGAGCAGCGCGATCAGTGCGCGCTTGTCGGCGTCGCTCAGCCCAGGCTCCTCAGCCAAAAACGACGTCCCGAAGTAGTGGCCCTTGTTGACGACGAAGTCCGGGCATTTGCTGAGTGACAGCATCTCGTTCAGTATCTCAGGATTTGCAAACGGGTTCTCGCCCCGCTTCAAGGTTTTCTGGATCGTGCCGACCAGATCCCCAAGCTTCTTCAGGTGCGCTTCGCGCTCGTCGGGCGGGTCGTCGAGATCGAGCAGATCGACGCTTGCGAGGAGGCTGACGGGAGTGCCCTGAGGAATGGGACCGATCTCAACCGACCCATTTTTGACGAAAAACGGAAAAAGGCGCTCACCCAGGCCGACGAGATTGCGCAATGGGTCGGGAACGTACCCCGACGGCATCCAGATCGTGCTGTCGACCGTCGTGCGATCGATGATGCCCACTCCCGGGCCGCTCTCGTTTGCGAAAATTGGATCTTTCGGCCGGCGCTCCGGCCACAACATCTGCTCGATCGACGCCTGGAACACGCGCATTCGAGCCTCGACGGACGGGCTCGGGTCGAACGGGCCGACCGAGTTGTTCTGAAGGAATGGCGCGGTCGACCAGACGCTCACGAGCGACGCGGGGCGCGTGAAGCCCCGGCCGCCGCCCGGAAGCTTGTAGTCGCGCTCCTCGCCCGTAAGCGGGTTGCGGACTTTCATCGTGCCGACCGACGGCAGCGCCTTGTAGGACGCCGATGAGAAATTGTCCCAGATGTTCCCGGCAATCGCGTTGGTGGCCAGGGGGCTGCAGATATTGGTCTGCATCAACGTCGACGGTACGCGCAGCTCGGTGGACAGATAGTTGTCCTTCAGGAAATCGTCCGCGAGAACGATCGAACGCATCTCGTCCTTGAACGACGGCGTCTTGGACCAGGCCCAATATCTCGACCAGCAGTCGAGGTAGGTGGGGCCATTGCAGTTCTCGAGATCCAGGCCCGCCGGCAGGGGCGGCAACTTGCTCGAATGGCACCGCGCGCACGTCTCGGCGAAGACGGCTTTGCCCCGCTCCACCGTCGCCCGGTCCTCAGTCATGTAAGCGCTCCCCCCGGGCGCGTCCTTCAGGTGGTGCGGATCGGTGCTCGCCAGAAAGAACCTCGCCATGTTCATCGTCTGGGCCTCGGTCGCCTTCCAGTAGATGGAGTTCTTTTCGGCGACCGCGATCTCGATGGCGCTGATCTTCTGGCCGCCGACGAGCGGCCGGAAATGGAGGAGCCATTCTTCGCTGAAGAGGCCGATGTTGATGTAGACGCGATTGAGCGCGCCAAGGGCGCCCACCGAGTCTGAGCCGTCCTTGAGCACGCGCGGCGTCCAGACGCTGTCGGGACGGCGAAAGAATCCAGAGAGCGGGTCGCTGTCGCCGACATAGTCGTTGAACTGTTTGTTGTGCAGCCCCCCGCCGGCGAGCTGTTCCTTGCCCCATTGCTTGGCGAGGCCCATCCTCGGACCCAGGTAATACACGGCGTTCATCGTCCTCGGATTGTTGATGTTGTCCGTCGAGACCAGGGAGGTGTCGAGCGATCCCGGCCGCGACGTGTGGAACAGCTGAAAGAAGAAGCTCTTCCTGTTGTTATCCCCCTGCCAGTTGAAGATCCGATCGACCCAGAAGTATTGAGCGCCCACGTTCGAGCTCAGGTTCTCCCACTTGGGGTTCTCCGGATCGAGCGGCGGCTTGATGGGGTTGGGGCCGACGTGGCAAAACGCACAGGACATCCCCACGCGATAGGGGCGAACGAGATCCTTTGAGAAGTAGTAGCTCGGATCGTTGTAAAAGCGGTCCGCGTCCCACCGCTTCCTCGCGTTCTCATCGAACGCTGGGTTCGGAAACAGGCGAAGGCCGACAATGCCGGTGGGTTCGCCGTAATAGGAGCCGACCGGGATCGTCTTGCCGCGTGCGCCGATCTGCACGCCGGGATACTTCTTCGCGTCGGCAAACGGATCGGCTGGACAGCTCGGATCCCGTATGTCGAGCCAGAGGCCATATCGATTTGGATCCGGCGCCGTCGCCTTCTTGAAACACGGTTCGTTCACGAGGCCAAGGTACTCCCACCGGCTGTCACGGCTGTAGGGCAACGTTCGATGAGACGACAGCGTCTTCAAGAAGTCGAGGGTGCCGAAGGCGTCCACGCCAATGGCGTCCCAGAATCGATCGTTGCCGCCGGTCCAGACGATCCACATGTTGCGGCCCTTGACCTGGTCGGGTGTGAAGGCCGCGCCGCCGTCCATGTCGTGAAAGTAGTCCTCGTCGGCAGCCGGGAACGACTCGACGGAGCGTCCGGCCCGCATCGCTTCATCCGACACCTCGCCCGAACGGCCCTGATCCTGGCACCCGATGACAATCGCAAGACTCGCACCCACACTCGCGATGCCGAGCCATGAGGCAACAGCGCGCTTCATAGAAAAACCCCTCTCGTCAGTCGACGGCCTGGGCGGGGGCGTGCACCCCTAAAGCGCACGCCTCGCGCACCCGATGCAGGTACTGTGCTGAGGGCCCGCGCCCGCACTGCGCTGGGGAACTCCGTTTATACTGCTTTTCCACCCCAGCGCGGGCCCCGCGGGTGAAACGTTTTCGCGACTGGCATCACCAAACCCCGTGTGTCGTGCCTCTATGGTGACGCTGAT
>Ga0306922_10002164_pt1 | contig 18230 bp, 20 predicted proteins | sample sta12Cox44000082_FD_203758 | JGI IMG/M metagenome (GOLD analysis project Ga0306922, IMG submission 203758) | Lab enrichment of tropical soil microbial communities from Luquillo Experimental Forest, Puerto Rico - statoxic.12C.oxic.44.000.082 (v2)... | ecosystem: Environmental > Terrestrial >... | reverse complement strand
ACGATGAAGGTGTCTAACCATGGCCGCTACGCGCTGAACGGAACGCAAGCGTTTTTGACCCTACCAGACGGCGTTCAATACGTGAGCGCAAGCGGAGACTGTACGACGCTTGCCGGCCCAAACGTCATCGTCACGCTGGGAAGGCTCGCTCCGAACGACACCCTAACAGTCACCGTGACTGTGAAGGTGATACGGAAGGGACACCTTCGTGCCAGAGCCGAAATTCGCTCCGGGACCACCCTGCCCGTAGGTGTCGAATCGAAAGACACCGATGAAGGAAACGACAATTGAATGATCAGGCGTTGCGACAACTAGAGCGTCCTAGAAAGAATGCCGCAGGACCGTAGCGAGTCCAAAAGTGTTGCGACGCGGATCCAATATACCGAATGAGACCACCTGACACCGGCGACCCAACGCCCAGGTAGCAGGCCCCATGCGCGTTGTGAACATCAACCTCGCAGTGAATCGTGCTCGTCGGTACCCGCTGGCCTGAGCGAATCCGAGCTTCGTCGACCCGTGTTCACATCGTTTGACGGAACAACCAATACAGCAACGCAGCCAGGGCCACGGAGGAAGGTAGCGTGAGAACCCACGCCATTAGCAACGAACGCACTGTGTTCCATTGCAGGCCCGAGTGATTGGCCGCCATCGTACCGCCGACGCCAGAGGAGAGAACGTGCGTCGTGCTCACTGGTAGGCCCAGGTAGTCCGCAGCCCAGATCGTCGCCATGGCGGTGATCTCCGCCGCTGCACCTTGCGCGTAGGTCAGATGTTGCTTGCCGATCTTCTCTCCGACGGTTACGACGATACGTTTCCAGCCGACCATCGTGCCGAGTCCGAGGGCCATCGCCACCGCAACCTTGACCCACGTGGGAATGAACTTGGTCGCGACGTCGATATGCTTCCTGTAATTGTCGAGAATCACCCAATCCGCTCGGGCGAGCTTAGGGCCGCCGGAATTCTTCATCAGACGCAACGCTTCGCTTGCCAGGTACATCTCATTCCGCAGGTTTGGCGCGACCTTTTCAGGCACGCTCTTCATCTGCTCGTACAAGCCCGCCTCGTTGCCGAGAGCTTCGACCAGCTGTTGCAATGCGAGCATGGTGCTGGGTGTGAACGTACGAGTTGAGACGTACGACCGGATCTCGTCATGAGGATCTCCAATGGCGGCGGCGCTCGAAACGTATTGGTGAAGAGTGTCGGCGGTCTGCCGTGAAATGGTGACGAAATCGGTGGTTTGTTGCCGAGTGATCGCGTGGTTGAGGGCATAGGCTGTGGGCACGGTTCCGATGAGGATAAGCATGATCAGCCCCATTCCCTTCTGACCATCATTGGAGCCATGGGCGAAGCTGACACCGGTGCACGTACCGATCAGAAGCAGTCGGATCCACCACGGTGGAGGCTCGGCGGTTTTCGGACTCTCATAAAGCTTGGGATAGGGCAGAATGCGCTTGGAGAGCAGCAGCAGCAAGGCGGCGCACAGGAAGCCGACGATGGGAGAGACCAGCAGCGTCTCGGCGACATTGACGGCTTGGCTCCAATCCACACCGCTGGTGCCGCGGTGGACCGACATCAATTGATTGGTGATGCCTACCCCTATGATCGATCCCACCAACGTGTGCGAACTGGACGAAGGCAAACCAAAGTACCACGTGCCGAGGTTCCACAGGATGGCCGAGGTCAGTAGCGCGAAAACCATGGCGAACCCGGGGCCGCTACCAACCTGCAGGATCAACTCCACAGGCAGCAGCGTAATGATACCGAACGCAACCGCACCTGTTGAGCTGAGTACGCCAAGAAAATTCCACATGCCCGACCAAACCACCGCCGTGTGAGGCTCCAACGAGTGCGTGTAGATCACGGTGGCGACAGCGTTAGCAGTGTCGTGAAAGCCGTTGACAAATTCAAAACTCAATGCGATCAGAAGCGCCACGCCCAGCAGGACAAAAGGATAGACCGAAGTCGGATGGAAAGTGCTAAGGTCGGACAGCAGATTTGCTGCCGCGTAGACGAACCCCACGATCAGGGCCAATCCAAAAATCGCTATTCCGAGCTTGCCGGGTTTCCGAGCGAGTTTCGATTCCAAAACCGGAACTGCTGCGGGAGCGACTGTTCCCATAACTTACCTCGGCGAAAGAATTCTACTGGGTGAGTGTTTCAGGGTTGTGAACGGTGCTGCGGGGCTCGTGAGCATCACCGGAAATCGCCGCGAGCTTCGCCAGTCCGGTCAGAGCGGTTTTGACGGCCCTAGGTGAATCTTGATTATACGCGGGCTGAGGGCATCAGTGCCACCGAATCCAGAAACCTAACGACAACTCCCGTGATGGCAACGAGTTGCATGTTAAGTGTAGCGCGCCTGCTTGGCGACCCATTGCGGCTGCCGCCGGTATTTGGCTTCGTAGTATTCCATTCCCTTGTCCACCTATCCGTGACCGATCTTGAGCATGCGGCAAGTCACACGGGCAAGCAGATGGGTCATGGCCGTAACCGGTTTGGGCGGCGAGGGCGAACGCAGTCGGCGAAATTTGGGCCCAGCTCCATGACCGGGAGAGTCGCCGATCAGCAGGAAGCAGGACCAGTGGCGCGGACACATCGGTCGGTAGTTTCTGCGCTGCTCCGCAAACCGAAACAGCTGCAACGCGATCATGACGTCTACGGCCCGTAACAGCCTCATTTTTTCGTCTCCCCGTGAATCGACCGTTCTTGGAGAATCGGGTGGCCTCATTCCTGAACTGTATAGGCCCACACCGCCGCTTCTTTGCCGGGTGTGGCAGGCACCGCGAGGAAGACGCGGTCCTGCCCCTTCTTTCCAAGCCTTGGCGTAAAACCCGCTGTACGCGCCCCTATAACCGTTGGGATTCTGGCGATGCGCTCGTAGTGGTCGGCATCCTTCTGCTGAAAGACATCGAGAAAACCCTGTCCCCCTGCCATGTAGACTCGCTTGTGGTTGGCATCGTAATACAAATCGTCCACGTCGGCGACGCACGGCTGCATGGCTACCACTTGACCGGAATTCGTATCATAGGCGACCAATCGAGGCGGGGTCCTGGTGACAATGAGCAACCGATGATCCGACTCATCCAATGCCATCGGAAAGTTCTCGTCGAACTTGTTCGGCAGGTCCCATTTCGTGAGCTTCTTTGTAGTGCGGTTGATGACACCAATCTGCTTCAGATCCTCCAGATTGACGTAGATGTTCGGTCCCGACTTTTCGAGCTGGTACGATTCCGGGTGGGCTCCGATCTTGTAGACTTCGTCGAGCCGCTGATTAGTGGTTGCGTCAACGACACCGATTGCCGCGTTTTCCTCGTCGCCATAGCCAACATAGACACGTTTTGTAGACGCATCGTATCGCAGGTTGTCCACATCTGCGTTGTAGTCGATCGTCGTGACGAGATTGTAGCCGCTTCCATCGTAGATGTAGAGCTTTCCTTTCCGGCTGGCGACAAAGATCTTATTTAACCCAATCGCGAAGGCTATCCCCTGCGGTTCCGGAATGCCTGCAATGCTGTGCACCGCTGTTCCCTCAACGGTATTTAGCACTTCGACCGAGTTATTCCCCAGCGCAGAAATGAAGATCCGCGCAGGCTCTGCCGGATCGAAGCTAAAATGGTCGAACCGGCCGTGAACACCCGGCAGGGGTATCTGGGCCGTCAAAATGAGCGGGCTGTTTTCCTCGTTCGCTGAGCTCTCTTGGGGGGCTCGACGGCACGCGAACGACAGAACTGCCAGTACCGCAAAGCTCATTGCACCAGTCTTCTTCACGCTCTCCTCCGAACAAATCAGGTTTTGGGCCGCCTTTGGGTTTAATATTCTGATCGGTTGACCTGAAGATTCACTGGGTACGTCGTAATCTTGGCATGGATTCTGCCGCCAATATTGATCACCTCGACTGCATTGAACAATCTACCTCCGCCCATAGCAAAGTGATCAAAACGTCCTTTGGCGTTCTCGAGAGGCATGGCTTCCGTCAGCACGAGTGGCTCTACATGGGTTGCCATCGAGCGCTTGGCTGGGACCGCACCTTTTTGCACGGCGGCAGGAGATCCTTGTTGAGACCGTGCCAGTGTAACGAAAGCCGCAACCCCCGCCATGGTGATTACGAGTATCATTAGCGTTCTCATTTGTAGGCTCCCTTCCGCTCGTGGTCGAGCGGCACGCGCAAGTTGAACGTAGACCCCTTTCCGACGTCGCTTTCCACGTCAATCGAGCCACGATGCATTTCCACAATCCATTTGGCGATGGACAGGCCCAAGCCGGCTCCGCCCTCTTCTCGCGACCGGGCTTTGTCGGCTCTCCAGAACCGATCGAAGATGTGTGGCAGATCGGCTTTCGCAATTCCTATTCCCGTATCTGATACGGAAACCAGCGCGACATCATTGCTCGTTTCAAGGTTTACTCTTACGGAGCCGCCTCTGGGCGTGTACTTGACAGCGTTGTCGATCAGGATCAGCAAGGCCCTGCGTAAGGCGTTGCAGTCTGCTTGAATCGGCACAGGAGTGTTCGGCAGGCCGACCGCAAATGCCAACGCGTAATTTCGCGCTAACTTCTCTCCCTGATCAGCCGCTTCTCGAACCACCGCGCACGCGTCAGCGCCTGCGCATTCAAAGGTCTCCTTTCCAGAGTCGGCGCGCGCGAGCAACATAAGGCTGTCGACAACGTCGGAGGTGCGCTCGGACTCTTCCAGGATCTCTTCGAGCGCCCCAAAATACTCCTCGGCAGTCCGATCTTTTCTTTGCACGGCTACTTCAGCAGTCGTTCGGATCAACGAAACCGGGGCGCGCAGTTCGTGCGACGCATCGGCCGTGAACTGCGTTATCCGACGGACTGCGGCGTCTAGGCGCGACAACATCGCATTTAGCGTCTCCGAGAGCCGCTGGAGTTGGTCACCGGTCTGCGATACCGGTAGCCGATCTGCCAGATTCTCGATACTGATTCGTTGCGCGGTTCGAGAAATTTCGTCAACCGGAGATAGCGCACGCGTACTCAACCAGTAACCACCGACACTCGCGGCGGTCACCAGTAATGGGGCGGCGAACAAGAGCAGCAGGCGAAACCGATCGAGCGCTTCAAAGGCCTCGTGCATCGGAGCGGCTACCTGAACCGTGTACGGCCTGCCATTCACATCGATGCGGCTGGAGTAGAAGCGGAGCGAACGACCCTGCACCCGCAGAGTCTCGAACTTCGGTGCATTGAGCACATCCGGCCTTACGATTGCAACGTTGTTGCTTTCGAGAGGCACCGACCGGTACAGCCACTGCCCGTCTTGATCGCAAACCTGGAAGAGATCGCCGCCTGGACCCAGGACAGAATGTTCGCGAAACTCGTCTCTGATTTCGGGAATCGACAAAGAGGCGGTTTGCAGGTCCATGAATTGGGCGACACCCCGAACTCTATCACGCAATTCGTCATCGATCGCATGGTAGATGCTTGCCTGCATCGCAAACCACGCCACGATGCTAAACGCGGCCAAGCCGCTGCCCAGGACAAGAAAATACCACGCCGCCAAACGGAAGCCGATGGATCGTTTCTTCACCCGCCTTCCTCCTCGCGCAAGGCGTATCCGATGCCACGTATCGTGTGAATCAGCTTGGGGCTCCCCGGCATATCGATCTTGGAGCGAAGCTGCCGGATAAATACATCGAGCGTATTGCTTTCGATATCCCGATCGTACCCCCACACGGCTTCAATCATTCGAGTGCGCGTAATCACGCGGCCCGCATTACGCATGAGCGTCTCCAGCAATATGAACTCCGTCCTCGTCAGGGAGATGACGGCACCGCACCGCTTCACTTCCCTGGTTGCAGGATCGAGGACCAGGTCGCCGATCCGCAACTTCCTGGTCGGTTCCACACTTTTGCGTCTTGACAGCGCACGCAGCCTGGCCAGCAGAATCTTAAACGAGAACGGCTTCGTCAGGTAGTCGTCAGCACCCGCATCAAGTCCCGAGACGACATCGTCGGCAGCATCTCGCGCGGTGAGCAGGAGAATCGGGGTAGCACGCTTAGCGGCCCGGAGCCGCCGTACGATCGAGAACCCGTCCAAGCCGGGGAGCATTACGTCCAATACCAGCACGTCGAACTCACCGCGCCTGGCAGCCTCAAGACCCTCCGTGCCCTCGGAAGCAACGGCCACGGCATATCCCAGCTCCTCCATTCCTTTCTTGAGTTGGTGTGCAAGCCTCCGGTCGTCTTCGACGATGAGTATCCGCATCTATCCGTAACCAAACAGTATGACCCCATTTACCTGAGGAAATCGTGAGGATGCGCGTGGGCGATACTCACGGAATCCTCAGATTCAAGCTCCACAGTACGATTAGGAATGGTTGTCAGGCGGGTTTTGGTCGCTGGGCTTGTTTTGCATTCTCTGACATTCGCCGAGGTGGTCCGATTCGAAGCTGACAGGCCGGGTACGGTCCCTCGTGGTTGGAGCGTGGCGATGACCCATAACGGGGGTGCACCGCGGTGGGAGATCGTGCGCGATGAATCGGCGCCAAGCCCGCCCCACGTCCTCGCCCAATTGTCTCAAGATCGCACGGCGGGGCGTTTTCCGCTGGCGATTTGGGATCGCACCTCCACGGTCGATGGCAGCGTGAGTGTGGCCTTCAAAACCGTGGACGGCGCTGTGGATCAGGCGGCCGGAATCGTCTGGCGATATCAGGATCCCAACAACTACTACATCGTTCGCGCCAACGCTCTCGAAAATAATGTTGTGCTCTATAAGGTGGAAAACGGCGTGCGCCTTTCGATAGCGCCTAAAGGACTCCCGTCGCGATCCTACGGCGTGAGGCACGATATCGCGAGAGGCCAGTGGAACACTCTAAGAATCGATTTTCACGGCGGGTCGTTCATTGTTTTTTTCAATAGTGAAAAGCTCTTCGAGGCCGAAGACCAGACGTTTGCTGAGTCTGGCAAGACCGGCCTCTGGACGAAAGCGGATAGCGTGACGTACTTCGATGAGTTTACGGTCATTGGAAAGTGAGGTGCTTATGAAGATCAGCAAACTGGTGACGTGCGCCTTGCTCGGCGCTTGTGGAGGGCTCGCGCAGAGTATGCCCGCCGATTACGACGGCGTCCTGAAAACGCTTGGAAAGCAGGGGGACTTCAAGGATGGCGTTCTGAAGATCAACATTCCCAGGAGCGACTTAAAAGTGACCATTGACGGCATTGCCACGCCGACCCCATTTGGTTTCGGAGGGTGGTTAGCGATGACCAAGGGTAACGCTGGAATGGAAGTAATGATGGGAGACCTCGTGCTCCAGGAGGACGAAGTGAACCCGGTCATGTCCGCGCTCCTCGACAACGGCCTGGAAGTGACCGCTGTCCATAATCACTTCTTCTTTGAGAGTCCGCGGATCTTTTACATGCACGTGCACGGTCACGGTACGGCCGCCGATTTGGCTAAAATGGCCAAGCCCGCCCTTGACCTGATCGGCCACATAACGCCCCAACACCAGAGTTCCGTAACCGGAGGGACCGCGAACATCTCGGGCAGCCAAATCGATACGGCGAAAATTGCGAGAATCGTGGGGCACGAGGGCGAACAGAGTGGAGCCGTCTACAAGATCACCATCGGGCGCGATGATCTGAAGCTGAAAGAAATGGGTGCCAGTATCAATTCCAGAATGGGCTTGAATACGTGGGCCGCCTTCTTCGGCAGCGATTCCAGTGCGGAGATAGCAGGCGATGTGGCGATGCTGCCGTCAGAAATCACGCCAGTTCTCAAGGTCCTGCGTGCGAATGGGCTGAATGTGGTCGCCATCCATCACCACATGACGACCACGCAGCCGACCATTTATTTCCTCCACTACTGGGGGACTGGTCCGGCAGAGAAACTCGCCGCTGGATTTAAGGTCGCGGTGGACCAACTGGGGAGAGGGCGCGCTGCTCATGGATCGGCAGATAGGGAGTGATTTACCAGCTTCGGCTTTGCAATCGTCACTGCCGGTTCGATAGTTCTTCGTGGAGCCTTAGAACATGTTTTCTGGAACAGCCGCCCACAAAAGGAGTGACCGTCTCTCCCGACGAATCTCGATCAAACGAGTTGGTTCCTGACTTCTATTTGGGCCCGGTCGCGCTGAGCCCTAGGGAAAGGTTTGGCTCCTTTCCACCCTGGGCGTCAAGAGCATATTTGACGGCTCTAGCAAGATCGAGGGCAGCTCCCTCGCCCCGAAAATGCACAAAAACGAACTGGGGGTGTTCCCCCACGGTATGATTCCGAATCGAAGTGATGCTGATCCCTTTCAGGCGTAGCGCCTTTAACACTCTCTGGAGGTCATCAGTGCTCGCGATAAAATCTCCGTGGGCAACAGCGCGATCAGGGGTCCCGGCGATAGAGACCCACGTACTCATGCCCATTTCTCGACCGACTGGCTCGCCCAAGAGGACCGTATTGGCACCGATCGCCGCCCGGTACGTACCACCGATGACGATACCTTTCATGGAAAGGACAGTATCAAGCGGTCCAGGATCGATTGAACTCTCGATTGGAGCGTCTGGCGCAGTCGTTTTCGGCCGGCCTCTAGCCCTTCGCACCTCCTGGATTCTATCCAGGCATTTGCGAAATCCTGCCGCGAGCTCCTCAAACGTGCCGCTCGCCATCACATCTAGTGTGCTCAAACGAGGCCCGTCGAAGACAGACGATGATGCTAGCCCGGTGACGTTCAGTTTCGCCTCAAGCGCGGCACTGATGACCGAGTCTACTTCATCGTCAAGCAACAGGAGCTGGCCGGTGAGGATGGCTTGGCCATCAATCCCAGACTTGAAGGCAGCCCATGAATTCAATCCAAGATTCGGCGAAAGTGTTTGCCAGTCGTAAACAATCGTTGCTTCTTCCCTGGGAACGACTACCTTGTACACTTGATCATCTGAAAAGTACGCGCCTTGCCCGCCGGTGATGCGGTCGATCCAAACTCGTACTTGTTGCGGAACTTGGCCTGGCAGGGCCGTTGAGAATAACGCCATCAGAATTCTAATTTGTGAATTTACAAGAATACGGGTCATGCATCACCCCTTTGAAACGGATGTGAGGGAAACTTTCAAGCGGGTCCCCTCACGAATCTCATCGCTGCCACGTCGAAGAACCGTATCGCCCTCTTTGAGTGACCCGACAATCTCGCCCAGATCTCGTTCTGCCGCTCGTTCGCTCAACAAAGCTCGCGACTCGCCCAGTTGTTGTACGGCCCAGACGAGCATGCCGGCTCGCCAGAGGAAGTCCTTGTGGCTGGATTTTCGGTACGGCGCTTCTTTCGGGCCATGTTGTACTTGGATGCGTTCCCGCCGAGCGACCGATGTTGTTCGAGTCTTTTGCCTGCACGGCTCCACTACCTGTGCCTGCACGGCTCCACTACCTGCCTGGCCATTTAGGTTCTCCGGACCATCGTTCCCCTCTTTGTTTGATTTGCGCTGTGGGAAAGAGACTTAGTTTTGCAGGTTATCCCTTTGAGCACGGTTCCCGAAACTGAGAGGCTTCGACCTGCAAGCCCATGAATTCAAGGACTGCTCGCTCTCGGTCAGAGCGATGATCATTGATCGCATGCCAGACGCTCGCTTGCATTACGAACCAAGTCAGGATGTCGCACGCGGCCCAGCCGCCACCCAGGACGAGGAAGTCCATGCGGTCGCTGGATCGATCAATCGTCTCTTCGTTTGCGCCCGAAATACTATACGTCCGCAAAGTGAAGAAATCGTGAGAAGGGTACTTCACGATACTCACGGTCGTCAGATTCGTGAGTCGACACTGCGAGTGGAAGTGGTTCTCGGACAGATTGGTAGCGCTTGTCTTGCATCCTGTGGCCTGGGCGGAAGTCTTCCGATTTCAATCCGACGCGCCGGGGAAGCTCCATCGTGGGTTGCTGCGTCGCGATGACCCATGGACCGGGGCGTGAATCATACTGGAACCCGTGCAGCGAGGTACCGAGCCCGCCGTACGTCCTCGCGCGATTGTCTCCAGATCGCACAGCCGACCAGTTTCCTATCTGGGATCACATCGCCCGTGTCGACGGCAGCGTGAGCGTCGCCCTCAAAACCGTGGACGTGGATCGGGTGGCTGGAATTGTCTGGTGGTCTGTGGAAACCAAAAAACAGATAGCGTGACATACTCTGACGAATTTCCAGTGACCGGAAAATAAAAACTGTGTCGCGTTGCTCGTACAGCGGCCCTATGGTTTCCGATGTCTGATTCTGTATTGCCACGCCTTGGTAGCGGTGGAGGGTATGCGGCTATTGATCGCCCCCGGCCGCGCCACCTAAATTCCAGCCGCCCATGATGTCACGGGCAGCATCCGGCGAGGCCGTGAGCAGCGCCTCGACGCCTGCCAGGAGCGTAATGGCTGTTACACGCGCCGGATCGGCGCCGGCTGTGCTCAAAAGCATTATGGCGTCACCGGGTTTCAGTTCAGCGAATGGCATCGGCGCCAAGAGGTCCAGGATTTGGCCCACATCGCCGGTGGGAGCGTCACCGGAAGTCCCTCCAGGCCTGCCCGATTGATACCGGCGTGCGAACGCTGCCGCGGTTTGCGTCGGCAGCTTCTTCATTGTGGAATCGGCGCTCACGCGAACGACCACGGGTTTCTTAGTCGCGAGGTCCCGCATGACAATTTGGTGAGCCTCGGGATCGATCGAAGTAATGTTTCCGGCGATCTGCCGGAAAGAACCCGAGACAATGCGTTCGGCTTTGATCGAGGCGCTATCTTCATTCTTATCGCCGAGAATGCGCACCTGGTCCCCACTCTTCAATGCCGCCCAGGAACTCGGCTGCGCATCGCTGAATTTCACGGAATCCGGAGCATAACGGCGATAGTCGGTGTTGTCCAAGGTATGAACCGCCATGGTCTTCGGCCCCACCCTGACCGTGAATGTCTTCGAGCTGGCGTCCACCGCGGTAATGATTCCGCTTGTACCCCGCTTCTGCCAGTCTTCTTGCTCCCGTTGGCGCTGCTGAGCGAGATCTGATTTAGCCATAACCAAGACCAGGGTCGCGGTGAACTTCTGATCCTCAGCTTTCTGGACTCTCGCCACGATGCGATCGCCCACTGCGATATCGGAGAGGGCGATGCGAACTGCGCTCGTGAGATCTTTCGCGCCGGCCGGGACACGTCGGAGCGGTGTCCTTTCTGCGATGGCGAAGCTGACCGGTTCATTTTTCTCGGTCTTCAGTGTAATCTGATTGGACTGGCCGTTGATCGCAACGACCTCGCCGATCATCTGAATCCCCGAACCCCCGGCCGGAGCCTGGGCCCTCGACGCAGCCCCGCCGATTACCGCGTACAGGATAGAACACCCTATGACTGTGGAGACCTTCATTTGTACTCTCCCCTGACCACTCTTTCCTGCTGTTGCTCGCTGCCGAAGTGACAGCAAAATACATGTACACCCTTTCGTGCAGTGACGCAAGTCGTAGCTCTCGGCGTTTCTTCAGCAGATCTTCAGATTCGTCCTGTACGATTGCTCCCCGGTGCGATTGTGCCGCTATATGAATCCGCCAGTAACCCTGCGATCGGCCCCGGCGCCATTGATATTGTCTTTTATTAACGGCCTGCTTCTTGCCACTCGAGGAAAGCGACAGTGAAATTCGCCAGATGTCTTTTTGCCATGGTTCTGGCTACGATACCCCTGTGTGCTCAAACCGCATCGCTCCGCGGTCAGGTGACCGATGAGAGCGGCGCGGTTGTGCCCGGTGCCACGGTCGCCCTGACAGATGCCTCGGGAGTCGTCAGAACCACGACAGCGTCCAGCGACGGCTCCTATTCGTTCGGCGACCTGTCAAGCGGAAACTACACCGTGCAGGCAGCCGCACCCGATCTCCGAGGTCCCGATCCAGCAAAAATCGATCTGAAGCCCGGCCTCCAAATAGTGAATTTTCTGTTGCGAGTGGCGGTCACGGCGCAGCAAGTAACCGTAGAGGACAAGGCGGGCCCCTCCGTCAGTACCGAGGCCTCCAACAACGCAAGCGCCATCGTGTTACGCGACGCTGATCTCGACGCACTCTCGGACAGTCCGGAGGATCTGCAGGCCGACCTCCAGGCGCTCGCCGGACCATCGGCCGGACCGAACGGAGGTTCCATCTTCGTAGATGGATTCAGCGGAGGCCAACTCCCGCCGAAGTCCTCAATTCGCGAGATCCGCGTCAACCAGAATCCCTTCTCCCCCGAATATGACACGCTCGGCTACGGCCGGATAGAAGTCCTCACCAAGCCGGGGTCAGACAAGTTTCGCGGCACGGCCGGCTTCAACTATGGCGACGCTTTCTGGAATTCGCGAGATCCATACGCCGAGCAGAAGGCGCCGTTCCGGCTGAAGGAATACGAAGGTGCCGTCAGTGGACCGATCAACCGGCAGGCGTCCTTCAATCTGAACCTTCAACGCCACGAAGTTGATGACGGTTCCATTATCAGCGCGATTACGCTCGATCCCAAAACCTTAGCGATCATGGATCCTTTTACGGGTGTCTCCCGAATTCCGCAGCGGCGGGTGATCGTTACGCCTCGTGTCGATTATCAAGTCAGCCCGAACCACACACTCGTGGTCCGGTACAATCTCACACGGGCCGACATACAAGATAGCGGAATCGGCAACTTCAATCTGATCTCGCGCGGCTATGGCAGGCAGAACAACAGCCAAATGGTACAGGCCACGGAAACCGCGGTTCTTGGAGCAAGCGCTGTAAACGAAACGCGGTTTCAATTCGTGCGCACCGATACCTCGGCAATCGCCAACATTTCGAGCCCTGCAATCCAGGTGCTGGGTTCCTTCAACGGCGGTGGCTCTCCTTTTGGGCACTCCTCCAGCGTCCAGAATAGCTACGAATTTCAGAACAATACGTCCACCGTTCACGGTGTTCATACCTGGAAATTTGGCGTTCGCGTGCGGCAGCAAACAATTGCCGATACCTCACCCCAGAACTTCAACGGGACCTTCACCTTTGGAGGCGGTTTGGCGCCGGAATTGGACGCGAACAACCAACCGGTTCTGGATGCTTCCGGACAACCGGTACTGGTGAACATTCAGTCGATCGAACAGTATCGCCGCACCCTGTTGTTCGACCAACTCGGATACCCGGCCGCGATGGTACGCCAATTAGGTGGCGGGGCCGCGCAATTCAGCATCAATAGTGGCAACGCGTCGTTATCGGCCAGTCAGGCCGATGTGGGGGCGTTCGTGGGCGACGACTGGCGCGTGCGTCCGAATTTCACGTTGAGCGTGGGGCTGCGTTACGAAACGCAAACCAACATCCACGACTGGCGCGATTTTGGGCCCCGGATCGGCCTCGCCTGGGCGCCGGGCGGTTCCGCCAAATCGCGCCCGAGGAGCGTTATCCGTGCGGGGTTCGGGATGTTCTACGATCGCTTCGCCCTGGCGAATACGGTTACCGCGCTTCGCTACAACGGAACCGTCCAACAGCAGTACGTGATCAACGATCCGGAATTCTTTCCCACGGTTCCTTCCATTGCTTCGCTGACGGGCATCCAGGCGACGCAGCGGGCTGTACAGGAGATCAGCACGGACCTGCGCGCGCCTTATGTCATGCAGACGGCAGTAGGCTTGGAGCGCCAGTTGCCCTTCAACACAACGGTTGCCGTCACCTACGCGAACACTCACGGCCTCCATCTGCTGCGTTCGCAAGACATCAATGCTCCTTTGCCAGGGACCCACGATCCGCTTGTGCCGGCGAGCGGCCTGTTTCCGCTGGGAAATTCAAATCCCCTCCTCCTGATGGAGTCCTCGGGTTTGTATAACCAGAATCAGTTGCTCACGAACGTCAATGCCCGGATCAACAGAAAAATCTCGTTCACCGGCTCGTACGTCTACAACCGTGCATCGAGCAACACGGACGGATTGGGGACATTTCAAGCAAACCCATACGACTTCGCTGGCGAGTACGGTCCTGCTGCCACCGATGTCCGCCATCGCGTATACCTGAGTGGTTCCATCGACACGAAATGGGACGTTCGATTTAGCCCAAACATCAACATGAGCTCAGGCCCGCCGTTCAATATTACTGTCGGTCAGGATCTCTATGGCGATACGCTGTTTAACGGGCGGCCGGGCATCGCGACGGACCCGAACAAGGCCGGCCTGATCCTCACCCCATACGGGCTGCTCGATCCCAACCCGACCTCGGGGGAGACCATCCTGCCGCGCAACTACGGACGCGGCCCCGGAACGGTCATGGTTAGCCTTCGAGTCGCGAAAACGTTCTCTTTCGGGCGTGCCGGCGAAGGATCGGCCGCTGCCCCAGGCGGTTTCGGCGGAGCTGGACCGGGGGGCGGGCCCGGCCGTGGGGGCAACGCCGGCATCTTCAACACAGGTGGTGGGGGAGCCACTTCGGCTTCGGCGAACCGCCGGTACACTCTAAGTATTGCGATGGCCATGCGGAATCTCCTCAACCATACCAACCCCGGACCGATCACTGGAGATATCACTTCACCGCTGTTTGGCCATGCCAATCAAACGGCTGGCAGCGGCGGCTTCTTTTCCGAATCCGCAAACAACCGGCGCCTTGAGTTGCAGACACGGCTTAATTTCTAGACAGCGGCGGGTCCCAAAAAGCCTTCTGAATGGGGCGGCGCTGGACTCACGAAATCCTAAGGTTCGTAGCCTACGACCCCGTCACCAAGCGCGCCTTCATCATGAACAGCGCGAGCGGCAACGCGACGGTCGTCAATGCTGTCGATGGGACTGTTGCCGGCACGATTGCCTTGGGCGGCCAGCCCGAGTTCGTCGTCGCTGACGGCAAGGGCAAGATTTACGTCAACATCACCGACAAGGACCAGATTGCCGAGGTGGATGCCAAGACGCTGCAAGTGCTCCATCGGTGGCCGCCAGCGCCCGGTGTGGGGCCGTCCGGGCTGTCGATGGATCGCCAGAATCGCCGTCTCTTTTCTGCTTGTGACAATCAGAAGATGGTGGTTATCAATGCGGACACCGGCAAAGTGATGGCGGCACTGCCCACGGGCGCGGGCACCGATGCCAGCCTTTTCGATCCTGTGACCGGCAACGCCTTCGCCTCGGCTGGAGGTTCCGGTACCCTCACAGTGATTCACGAGGATTCGCCGGATAAGTTCACCGTTTTGGAGGACGTGAACACGCAATCCGGCTCGCGGACGATGGCGCTTGACACAAAAACGCACAACGTACTTCTCGTGACCGCCAGGCACGGTCATGGTTCCACGCACCTCGACGTGCTGCCCAATACTTTCGTCGTCCTCGTCGTGGGCTAATAAACGTTCGCCGTTCCGACAACCTCCTCAAGGGCTTGCTCCGATTTGCCGAGTATTCTCGGCAAACGGGTCAGGAGGCGATCCACGATGGGTCCAAGCTAATTCGTGTCGCTTGTCTGTAGTGATTAGGAGCCTGCATCGATACCGAGACAGTCCTATGAACCGAGATTCCCGACGGAACGGAAAATGAGGCGGTCCGAGCTATACCTTGTGAGCGAGCTGCTCGATCTGTTGGGAACTGGAAGAAACGCTCGTATTACTGCCCGCTCGAACGGATTTTGATGGGCAGGGTGGCGAAAGCTTCCAGAGCGTGGGCTCCGCCTTTGGTCTAACCCGTGAAAGAATACGCCAAATTGTGACCGCAGCTTCGACGCGGCTCCGCGCAGAGCGGCCGGTTTCGCCAATGTTAGATCGCGCAATCGCATTTGTTGCCGATCAGATCCCGGCCACCGCTGGAGTGATCGAAGCTCGAGTGATCGAAGCCAGAATACGTTCTACGGGGCTGACGGCCGGCTTATTTCGGCTGGAGGGTGTCATCAAAGCGGCCGAGTTGCTCGGGAGGCGCCTCCCGTTTGCGATCACACAAGTAAACGGAGAACGGCTGGTACACTCACGGTGTACGCCGCCCTTGGATTCGATCATTCATAACGGCCCGGCGCGTAGTCGCCCATTACGGGATAGCGAATGTATCGGACGTTGCCGACAAACTGCATAGTGGTGCCTCCGGTGTCTGCGACATGAATCTTATTTCCAGTGTGCTGGCCGGTACACGAGGCGTCCGCTGGCTGGATCGATCAGAAGGGTGGTTTTGGTCAGAAAGCGGAATCAATCCACTTCCGCGTCGTATCAGCAAGAATTGTGTAAGTGGCGAATCCCGTCAGCGTCGCGGAGCTACAGGCAAGTATCGTCCGCGATAGTCGGATGAAGGGGCTTTCTCCTACCCGGTGGGTGCTTCGTGAATTCTGCCGTCAGGCGCCCTGTCTCTACGTTCGTGATGACAGAATCGGAGCAAAACCGAGGCTCAATCCGGACGAGGTCCTGTCTCAAATTGAGAAACAGATGGTGCACATTTTGTCTGAACATGGCGGGGCCATGCCTGTATCGAAACTCATGTCGATCTGTCGTCGCATGGGTGTGAATCGGAGAACCCGTTACCTCTATCTAGTGCACTCGCCGATCTTTTCAAAGTATTGCCACGGCTTGTACGGACTGATCGGATCTGGCGAGAGCCTTGTGAATCGCGCTGGTAATCGGAGTCCGAGGGAAGCCGCGCAGCAGTCGCAATGTGAGATGAGGTCGTCAGCGGTCAAGGAGATCCGAAAGATTCTCGCGCCTCCAGAATGCTGGTCCACGAGCTGTTCAACGAAGCCGTTGAGAACAACTACGTGACGAAGAATCCGGCACGCCGTATCGTGCTCCCGCGCTGCAAGGGTATTCAGGAAATCGGGCCGCTCAGGGAATCCCAAGTTCGCGCGCTTCCCCAGAACACTGAAGGTCGAGGTCGACTGATGTGGCGGATTCTGCTGCTGACCTTCGTTCGCATCGGGGAGCTGCTCGCGTTGCGCAAAACATGACCTGGGTCCTATCGGCCTATGTATCGATGAGAGTTCCGACCTCGGCCGCCCATCGACTACCAAGTGGAAACCGTGGAAGGCGAGCTGATTTTCCCAAACGCCAATGGGACAATGTATTCTTGGGGCGGTCACGTCATTCGGGATTTTCTGAAAGGCGGGGCGTCGAGCCGCCGGTACGCCGCATATGACTTTCTGGCATTGCCGCACGACATTTGCGCCCCTCTATGAGGGTGACCCGCGGGACCGCCAGGCCATTCTCGGTCACCACGGCGAGGAGTTCACCCGGCGCGTTTACCAGAAACCTATCCTTGACCGGCAAAAGGCGTCCGTCAATGCGCTGGAGGCGCGCTTGACCGGTAAGGTGGTCACTATGCCGGTAAGGGAGAGCGCGTGAAATCCTCCATTTGCGTCCAAACGGAGGCAAACAAGTGTTGATGGGAAATAACTTAATTCTGGCTACCCATATCGCAGAATACGGCTACCTAGCGATCTTCCTGCTCGTCCTCCTGCAAGAACTGGGAGTGCCCAATCCGGTCACGAATGAATTCGTCTTGTTGTTCTCGGGCTACTTGGCCTTTTCAGGTGTTTTGAATCTCTGGCTAGTCATCGTCGCGGCGGTCTCAGCTGATTGCATTGGAACGACGATACTCTATACCGTGTTCTACTGCTGCGGGGATTACATCATGGACCATCGGCCGCGGTGGTTCCCGATCTCGCCCGTTGATATTGACCGGATTGCGCGGGCGATTTCCGAACGGCAGCGGTGGGGCGTCTACCTAGGGCGGCTCATACCCTTTCTCCGCGGGTATGCTTCGGTCGCGGCCGGCATCCTACCCATCAGGCCAAAGATCTTCATACCTGCCGTCATTGTTTCGGCGATCACCTGGAGCGGTGGTTATGTCATTGCCGGCAGACTCCTTGGACCTTATTGGGAGCAAGTCGCGGCAAGAGTCGGCAGCTTTGAGAGCGTGGTACTCCTCGCGGTGCTCATCGTCATCACGACTCTCATCGGCCGCGCCGTTCGCAGGAGTCGCAATCCCGCGTGACCTGGTTGTAACCCTGATTCCGTGCCTCCAATGCGGTCACTATCAGTCCAGTCGCCCGTATTAGAGCATGACCTTATGATAGGGCGTACTCAGCAACTGACTCGAGCTGCAGAATACCCGCGGACATAGGGCTCCGTTAGCCACCGAAACAAGGCGTACCAGCAAACTTCGATGCATGGCTGCACCCGAACCCGAATACCTCCGCTTTTCGTCTTTCGCTAGGCTAACCAGGCGACGGCGAGCCCGCGAAGCATGGCAGATCCGCAGATTTCTCGAATCTCCCCTGATAGGCGCGAAGTGGCGACTGGACGACAGCTCGGCCGTCAGGGGCACCGCCAAAAACAAGCCGTTGACGCTCTGGACGCCGGTCTAGCCAGTGTGGCGGGCGTG
>Ga0306922_10002163_pt1 | contig 18233 bp, 16 predicted proteins | sample sta12Cox44000082_FD_203758 | JGI IMG/M metagenome (GOLD analysis project Ga0306922, IMG submission 203758) | Lab enrichment of tropical soil microbial communities from Luquillo Experimental Forest, Puerto Rico - statoxic.12C.oxic.44.000.082 (v2)... | ecosystem: Environmental > Terrestrial >... | reverse complement strand
TCGGCGCGCCGCCTCGGGATCGGGAACCGGCACTGCCGATAAGAGCGCCTCGGTGTAAGGGTGCTGGGGGCGGGTGAACAGTTCTCGCTTGTCGGCGAGCTCGACGATCTTGCCGAGATACATGACCGCGATGCGATGGCTGATGTGCTCGACCACCGCCAGGTCGTGCGCGACGAAGAGGTAGGAGAGCCCGAACTCGCGCTGCAGGTCGCCGAGCAGGTTGATGACCTGCGCCTGCACCGAGACATCAAGAGCCGAGACCGGCTCGTCGCAGACGATCAGGCTCGGATGCAACGCCAAGGCGCGGGCGATGCCGATGCGCTGCCGTTGCCCGCCCGAGAATTCGTGCGGGAAGCGGTCGAGCGCCTCGGCGCGTAAGCCCACCTTGAGGGCCAGCTCCTCGACTTGGTCTTCCAGCTCGCGACCGCCGGAGACGCCGTAATTGATGAGCGGCTCGCCGATGATGTCGCGGATCCTGAGGCGCGGGTTGAGAGAGGAGTAGGGATCCTGAAAGACCACCTGCAGCCGGCGCCGCCATGGCCGCATCTCGCGCCGCGATAGGCCGTCGATACGTGTGCCGCCGACGCGCACCTCCCCCGCGGTCGGGTCGATCAGCTTTAGGATCGCCTTGCCCGCAGTCGACTTGCCGCAACCGCTCTCGCCGACGAGGCCCAGGGTTTCGCCTTCGGCGATATCGAAGGAGATGCCGTCGACCGCGTGAACCTGCCCGACGGCGCGCTGCAACAGACCCTTCTTGACCGGGAAATGCTTGACGAGGCCGCGAACGGACAGCAGCGGCTCGGCCGAGGTCACAGCGCCACCCGGTCCGAGTGGAAGCAGGCGGCGTAATGCCCGGGTTCCTTCTCCTCGAATAGCGGCATCTCATGGCGGCATTGGTCGGTCGCGAAGGTGCAGCGCGCTTCGAACGGACAGCCTGCCATCGCCTCCTTCAGCGAGGGCACCGTCCCGGGAATCTCGGCGAGCCGCGGCACACGCTCGCTCGTGAGCGTGGCGCCGAGCCGCGGCACCGAGTTCAAGAGCCCCTTGGTGTAGGGGTGGAGCGGCCGGCGGAACAGGGGTCCGACCGGCGCCTCTTCGGCCTTCTTGCCGGCATACATGACGACGACCCGCTGTGCCATCTCGGCGACCACCCCGAGATCGTGGGTGATCAGCACGATCGCCGCGTCGATCTTCTGCTTCAACTCGCGCATCAGATCGAGGATCTGCGCCTGGATCGTCACGTCGAGCGCTGTCGTTGGTTCGTCGGCGATCAACAGCTTCGGATTGCACGCGAGCGCCATCGCGATCATCACCCGCTGGCGCATGCCGCCCGACAGCTGGTGGGGGTATTCGCCAATGCGCCTCTCGGCCTCCGGGATATGCACGAGGCGCAGCATATCGGCTGCCCTGGTCAGTGCCTCGCCGCGGCTGAGCCCCTGGTGAAGCGTCAGGGTTTCGGCAATCTGCCGGCCGATCGTCAGCACCGGGTTCAGCGAGGTCATCGGCTCCTGAAAGATCATCGAGATCTCGTTGCCGCGGACGTCGCGCATCTGGGCCTCGCCGAGGCCCAACAGGTCGCGCCCGGCAAAGCGGATCCTGCCGGAGACAATGCGCCCGGGCGGCGACGGTATCAGCCGTAGTACCGAGAGTGCCGTGACGCTCTTGCCGCAGCCGCTTTCGCCGACGATCGCCAATGTCTCGCCGGGCGTGACGTGGAACGAGACACCATCGACCGCGCGGACGACCCCGTCACGGGTGAAGAACCAAGTTCTGAGATCGGCGACTTCGAGGAGCGGCTCAGCCTTGGTGGCCGCCACCTTCTGGGCAGTGGCGACATAGGCGGCCTCGGCCACGGCTACATCCGTCGCGCCAGGCGCGGATCGAGCGCGTCGCGCAGCCCGTCGCCCAACAGGTTGATGGCCAGCACGGTGATCGACAGAAACAACCCGGGGAAGAGCACGATGTAATAGGCGACCTGAAAGAGGCTCCTGCCCTCGGCCATGATGTTGCCCCAGCTTGGGATGTTGGGCGGCGTGCCGGCGCCGAGAAACGACAGGATCGCTTCGACGATCATCGCCCCAGCGGCGACGAAGGTACCTTGCACGAGGAGCGGCGGCACCGTGTTGGGCAGGATGTGCCGCCAAAGAATGCGAATAAAGCCGGTGCCACTGGCGTGCGCCGCCTCGACAAACGGCAGCTCGCGCAAGGTCAGCACGACGCCGCGGACGAGCCGCGTGACCCGCGGCACGTCGGCAACGGTGATCGCGAAGATGACGTTCTCGATGCTCGCGCGGGTCAAGGCCATCAACGCGATCGCGATCAGAATCGAGGGGATCGACATCAGCCCGTCCATCACCCGCATCACGATCGCGTCGGTCCACCGGCTGAAGCCGGTGACGAGACCGATGGCCAGCCCGAACCCGCTTGCCAGCAATGCCACGCTGATCCCGACCGTCAGCGACACGCGGGCGCCGTATACCGTGCGGCTGTAGATGTCGCGCCCGAGCATGTCGGTGCCGAACCAATATTGCGCCGACGGCCAGCGCAGCCGACGAATCGGCGACAGGGCCTGCGGGTCGACGGTGCCTAGATAAGGGGCAAAGATCGCCATCAGCACCATAAAGCCGAGCAGAACTCCGCCGACGACGATCGTAGGGTGGCGGCGGATGTAATTGCGGAGTCCGCTCCGTCGTACCGAGCCCGCGTCGAGTACGGCGAGATCAGCGGGCGCTACCGTCATCGCATTAATACCGGATACGCGGGTCGAGCAAGGTGTAGCTCAAATCGACAAGCAGATTGATCAGCACGTAGGCGGCTGAAAAGGCGAGGATTATGCCTTGGATGATCGGGTAGTCGCGACGCAGGATCGCGTCGACCGTCAGCCGACCGAGACCGGGGATTGCGAACACCGTCTCGGTGACGACGACGCCGGAGATCAGCGCCGCCACCCCGATGCCAATGATCGTCGCGATCGGCACCGCCGCGTTCTTCAGCGCATGGCCGATCAACACCTTATCGTTCGCCAAGCCCTTGGCCTGCGCCGTGCGGATATAATCCTGGGCCAAGACGTCGAGCATGCTGGCGCGCGTCATGCGGGCGATAAGTGCCGCAAAGACCATGCCGAGGGCCAGGGTCGGCATGACGAGGTGCGACAAAAACGGCCACAACCCGCCGCCGATTGTAACAAAGCCCTGCACCGGCAAGAGATCGGCGGAGATCGCAAAAACGTAGATCAAGAGATAGGCGAGCACGAAGACCGGCACGGAAAATCCCAGCACCGCAAAGACCATGACCAGCCGGTCAATCCACGAGCCGGCCTTCCACGCCGCCACGACCCCCATTGGGACCGCCGCAAGGACGGAGACCAACAGGGTCGAGATCGTCAAGGTGAGGGTGGGCTCGACCCGCTGAGCGATCAGTTTGGAGACCGGAAGGTTGGTGAAGATCGAGATGCCGAGATCGCCGTGCAGCAGACCCCACACCCAGGTTGCGAATTGCACGTAGAGCGGCTGGTCGAGCCCGAGCTTCTGCCGGATCCGCGCGATGTCGTCCAATGTTGCAGTATCTCCGGCGATGATGACGGCCGGATCGCCCGGGCTCAGATGCAGCAGCGAGAAGACGAACAGCGCAACGACCGCCATGACCGGGATCGTCGCGAGGATGCGCCTGATGATATAAGCGAACACGCCTCAGCTTACGCGATCCATATCCGGGTTCACAGAGCAAAGGCCGGACCACTTTGTTGGAGGCCGAGGATGCCGAGCACCACCAGCAGCCAGACGATCGGACCCTTTTGGCACCTGATAGAACACCCGGAATGGGCCGATCTGACGCGGTTCGGCGCTGTGGGCCCCGCGGTTACGCTGACTGGGACCATCATCGACGGCGACGGCAACCCGGTGACCGATGCCGCGGTCGAGTTGTGGCAGGCCGACCCACCCTCGGACGAACATTTCCCGGCCTTCGGCCGGTCACGCACAGACGAAACGGGGAAATTTCTTTTCAAGACCATGAGGCCCGGGCCGGTGCCGGGCCGCGGCAACGCGCAACAGGCGCCTCACTTCGCCATCACCATCCTCGCACGCGGTCTCCTCAAGGGTCTAATGACCCGCGCCTATTTCGCCGGAGAGCCGCTCAACGAGACCGATCCTCTGTTGTCCTCAATCGAAGACCCGAGGCGCCGCGCCACCTTGATCGCCAGACCCGAAGATGCCGATGTTTGGCGAATAGACATTCGCCTGCAGCGCGGCGCACTCGGGGAGACGGAAACGGTGTTCCTCGACACTTAAGGAAGAAAACCTCAGCTCGCCGCTCCGCCTGGGTGCATTAGCGCAGCGCGTTGTGGATCAGGTAGTCGGCGAAATCTGTCGGTTTCAGCTTGATCTCGACCCGGTCGCTCTCTCCAGCGAGTGCGCGTGTCACGATGATGTGACTCTCGACGCGAGTCGGAGCGAGCCGGAATACTCCATTGGCTCCTTTGAGCTTCGGATAGAGGTTCGGTTCGATGACCTTTTCCTTGCGCGCGAGCCTCGTGAGCGCCTCCACCTCGCTCAAATCTTCTGCCGTCTGCTTGCGGGTGATCGTCCAGTCGGCCTCGCCGGCCCAACCCGCGGTGGCGAGCGCCCTGGGGTCGCCTGAGGCTACGCCGACCTTGTAGACGTGCTTGCCGAGTCCGACATCGGATGCCCAGCGGCAGAGTTTCGCGCTACGCGCGACGTAAAGGATTCCCATGACATCCCTCCCACTCCAGGGAATAACCATGACGCCCCATCCGTTACATCGCGCTTTTCAACCTCAAGTCAAACACCAGGATCGCGCCGTGCCGCTGCTCATCGGATCCGCCACTCTCGCAGTCACTTTGTTCAGCATGGCATTAGGCCAGATTAATACCGGGTTCGAGGCTTTCGGCGTCCTTCTAGCCGCTGTTGTGCTGATGACCTTACGGGAGGAGTGATCGGGATCACTCGACCGCGATCTGCGCCCGTTCGTCGCAACAGGGAAAAACCCGGCATCTCGTCAAAGCCTTGGCGTCGAGCCCCAGCCGCCTTTTGTTCCTTGTGAAGTGACACAAAGGGCAATGCTTCGGTAGACTCCGCCCCGTCGGCCTGAGTCAAGGCAAGGGGGGGTCAACGATGTGGCAGCCTCTTTTCGCGGGGGCTTTAGGGTTCCTCGTCAGTATCCTTTTGTACATTGCCTCGCCAGCGGCGATGGGGCTCGCTCCTGCATTTCATCAAAGTTTGCTGGGTCCCGAGCGGGCCATGGGGGTCCTCGTCTGGAGCCACGGCCGCTCGATGACCGTCGAAGACGCCGAGGCAGCCACACCGCCGTTCCTCCGGACCCTGCGCGAGGGCGGCTGGGATGTATTGCGCTTCGATCGTCCGCGCGATGGCGACACCCTGACCGACAGCACGCGGCGCCTCATCGACCAAGTGGCCCGGCTCAAGCAGGGGGGCTATCATCGGATCGCTCTGGCCGGACAATCCTTCGGCGCCTTTCTCGCGCTGATGGCAGCCGATGCCTCGGACGATGTAGACGCGGTCGTGGCGACCGCGCCCGCGGCGTTCGGCAGTTTCGACGAAGCTTACGGCTCTTGGCGCTTGAACGCGATCAGGCTCTACCCGTTGCTCGAGCAGATCAGGCGGGCTCGGGTCATGCTGTTCTATTTCCACGGTGACGATTTTGATCCGGGCGGACGGGGGGAAAAATCGCGAGCAATTCTTTCGGAACACGGGCTCGGCTTTACGGTAGTTGATCAACCGGCCTTTCTCGTTGGCCACTGGGCGTCGTCGACCGGTTTGTTCTTGCGGCGCTTCGGCGGCTGTGTCCGCGATTTTGTCAATGCCGACGCGCTCGAGGGCGAGCTGGTTTGCCAACCTACATGGGGTGAGGCGCCGAGTGCCGAATTGCTCCTGCCCGACGAGCTTTTCCCTCCGCGATCGGCAACTCGTGTCGCGGCTCCGGCGATCGGGCCCTCGGCTCCGGATGCGCGCCCCTCCCCCGGCCGGAGCAGGGCAGTACACGACACTTGGTACGAGTTCTACCCAAACGGAAGAGAGGTACTCGTGGCTATCAAGGCGATAGGTGGGCAGAAGCTCACGGCGCTCTATGCGATCGGACCGGGGATCGACGAAGACGAGCCGGCTGAATGGACCCGACGCGACGGCCGACTGGTCGACGATGACTTCGTCTTCGAGGGAATTGGCGAGAGCACGCTACATTTTCGCCGGCGCGCCGATGACGGATTAAAGGCCACGTGGATCTCGCCCGACGGCAAGATCTCGATGGAGGCCAGTCTGCGACGAGTCGACCCGCGTCAGTTCTCCCGTCGCGACGAAGCCCAATAGGTTCCGGCTCTCATCCCCAATACCGGCCGCTGCTGCCGATGGCGACAACGATGAGCCCCAGCACCAGGTTGATCGTCACGATGGTGCGGATCTGGCCCAGCTGTCGTCCGCCCTCGGCCCACTCTTGTCGTGCGACCGCGGTGCGAAAGCGACGCCACGGGGCAAAATAGAGGTGTAAGAACAGGAGGATCATCAGTATGCCGATCGCCTGCATCAACTGGATGTGGAGTCCGGTGCTGCCGACTCCGGCATAGACGCCAAACACCATGGCATAACCGGTCAATAGCAGCAGGGCGATCGCGCCGAAAACCACGGCGAAGAACCGGCCGAGGACACGTGACCACAGCGTCAGGCGCAGGCCCGGCTCGAGCACGGCGGCCGCCGGCCGCAGTATTTGATGCGCAAAAAACATGCCGCCAACCCAGACGACGGCCGAAAGGGTGTGCAGGATCAGCGACACCGACGCGATTACTGTTGTCTCGGCCACGGCTCAGTCGCAGCAGGCGCGCGTGTTGCAGGCAAGACCGCATCCGTCAATGAAACTGCGGTTTCACCCTTTCGCACAGCAGCTGCAGCGACTTCATCACCTGTTGGTGTGGGATCTTGGTGCCGCAATTCATCTCGGCTAGGATCCCGTCGAGACGGAGCTCCTCCTTCAACTGCATCAGCCGATCGGTTACCTGCTCGGGCGTGCCGACGATAATCTTGTCGCGCAACGCCTCATCGTAAGTGATCGTCTGCAACCGGCGCCCGCGCGCCGCGCGGTCTTCAATCGCACGCACGCCGGCGCGCGTCGCCGAATCCTCGAGCCGTTCGCCAAGGTACCGATAGAAATACATGATGCTGTCTTCGGGCTCGGATCGGGCCCCTTCGGCAGTCTCGGCTACATAGACCGGCGCGCGCAAAAATACCTGACCCTCACCAGGGTGGCCGGCAGCCTTATATGCCTCCCGGTATGCCCGAATGTTCGGGGCCAGCTCTGACAAGGTGCCGAGACGGACGGCGACAAACACTCCATGACCGAGCTTGCCGATCGCGGGAAAGGTATCCGGGCTGTTGGCAGCGATGCGGATCTCCGGCCATGGCTTTTGAAAGGGTTTCGGGGTCAATCTCACGTTGTCAAATTTGTAGAATTTGCCCGAATAGGAGAACGGATCTTCGGTCCACGCCCGTTTGAGGATTTCGAGAGTCTCGGCGAAGCGCTCCCGGCTCTCGCCATAAGGGACACCATACGCTTCATAAGTACGCGGGAACCCGCTGCGCCCGACGCCGAAGATAAGCCGACCATGACTGATCTGATCGACCGTCGCAGCCTCCTCGCCGACCCGTAGCGGGTGGCACAGCGGCAACACCTGCACACCGGTACCGATCTTGATGCGGGTGGTGCGCGCAGCAATAGCGCTGGCGATCGTCAACGGCACCGCGCAAACCGACCGCTCCGGGGCTACGTGGATCTCGGCCAGCCACATCGCGTCGAGCCCCCAACGCTCGGCAGCATCGATCTGCGTAAACGACTCCGCGAAGGCATCCGGCTGGCTCTTCCCAGACGGGCACTGAAACTCGTGGAACATGCCGAACTCGAATGCCATTCGCCTTTCTCCTTGTCGCCTTGCGCGGCTCACCCCGCCGCTCACAGAGGCGGCTCGCCGGATCAATTCGATTGCTACATTAAGGGTCACTACCGGGCGGCACCAGTGAAGAAATGAGCTCGCGCTGCCGACGGCTTGGGTCTCGCTTTTGAGCCCAACCCCGAAGCGCGAAGTGCTCGACGGTTCGGCCTCGCGCTTAGTCCCACCAGTCGGTGCGAAGCCGGGCGCCTCGCCTGCGACGGTGCGTCCCCGGCTTGCCCCGAAGTGGGCTTGCGAAACGTCAGCATAGGTGCACCGCCACGTTTCGCCGAGCTAAATAATTAACCTAAAGACTTTTACCATTAATTTATTGACCTTTTAACGCTATTTGATAAGCTTTATTTATGGATTTTAACTGCATCCATGATGAATATTTGACTTGATTTTGACGGATCAATACGCATGATGAGAGGCCTCAACGCGATTTTGTACAAATGTGGGTCCGACTACACACATGCTGCGGCGGTCCGACACAGGCGGGTGATTGCCAATATCGCGCAGCCCGCGCGCGGATCCCGCCCAGGGCAGCGAGCCGCCAACCCTCGCCCCGTGAACCTCGGCCCTCCTCCGCTCCGAGAGTGTCGCGCAGTTGAGCGACATTGGGGAAATTCGTCAATCCGTGATCGGCGCAGCTTCTGCGGGCGACCTCGAGGCATGCCGTTTTTATCTCGGATGTCGAGACGTCCCCGATCACGAGCGGGCTTGGATCTATTGTCAGTTAAGCGAGGCGCTGTATCATAAGGGCAGCCGTGATGTCGCGATCGAGTGCGCCCGCCGCGCCTTCGATTTGCAGCCCAAAAAAGAAGAAATCGCTAACTTTTGCGCCTGGCTCTTCAGCAATTGCGGGAGGCACGAAGAGGCGGCGGAGGCCTACGAGCGGCTACTGGCGATCCGGCCTCGCTGGGCCGCAGGACATCGTCACGCGAGCGGCTCTTTTGCAGCGGCCGGGCAACTCGATCGCGCCATATCACACGGCAGAAAGGCCAGCGACCTCGATCCGTGTTCCTTTGAATTCGCCTTTCACGCGGCTTGTCTCCTCGAAACTGTCGGCCGACCTGCGCAGGCGGCCCATTATCTAATGCGTGCCGCGGCTCTCGATCCCGCTGATGCTGGCGCGTTGCGCCATCTTTCCGCGACGCTGTTTGCCTTGGAACAAAGCGAACAGGCGGTCGCATTAGCGCTACGGTCTGTCGCGCTTGCGCCTGCGGAGCGCCTTAACGCGCTTCACGCAACCGAGCTGCTGCTGCGGACAAATCGATTTGATGAGGCCGCTGCAATCATCCTCGATGTCGTTTATGTCTACAGAGAGGATCCCGTCGCTCTTCGGCTGCTCTCCGCCACACAGATGCTGCGCGGTCTAATCGCGGATGCCCTTGTTGCGATCGACCAAGCCTTGGCTCTCTCGCCCGAGACGGCAGAATACCATCTGCACAGAGCAAATTTGCTCTATCGGTTGGGTCGTTTTGAGGAGGCGGCAGAGGCCTTCGGCCGGGCCGCCGCGCTCGATCCGTCAGACCCCGAAGCCAAACGCTCGCAACTGACCGTGTATTTCGACAGCGGCCGGTTCATCGAGGCGCTCGCCATCGGCGGAGAGCTGATCCGAACCTCTCCGGACAATGAGGAATATGGCCGGGCGGTCCTCCAGGTATTGCATCGTCGCTTCGAAATGCTCGACGGCGATTACGTCGTTTTGAGCGAGCGGCCATTGCGCCAGCCTCGGGAGCCGCGGTCGCGGCCGACAGTTTTCGCGGCGCTGCAGACCCAGTTGCGCGTAATTTACGCCCTGATGATCCGCGAAACTCGTACTCGGCTTGCGGACTCGAAGCTCGGATACGGTTGGGTGCTGCTCGAACCCGTGTTGCACATCCTAATGTTGTCTCTCGTCTTCGCGGTAATGATGCGCGGTCGACCTCCGATCGGCGACCAGTTTTTCATTTTTTACTATACAGGAATTATCCCTTATCATTTGTTTGTCCATACCAGCAGCAACATGACCAATGCAATCACGAGCAGCGCCCCGCTATTGCAACTACCGTTGGTGAGTACGTTCGATGTGATCGCAGCGCGCGGCCTGATTGAAGTTTTCACTGACGTGATAGTGGCGATAATCCTATTGGCAGGTTTCTTCGCGGTCGGGCGCGGCCTCTTGCCTTACGATCTTTCGGCACTGTCGGCATCGGTCATCGCCGTCTCGCTGTTTGGTTGCGGGATTGGTTTCGTCAATGCTGTCATCAACGCGTTCTTTAAGTCATGGGATAAAATTTGGGCGCAATTGACCCGCACATTGTACTTCTGTTCCGGCATCTTTTACGTGCCGGGGATGATGCCGGATTGGATCCGCGATATTCTCGCCTGGAATCCGATATTGCACGCAGTCGATTGGTTTCGCTCGAGCTTCTTTCCGGAATACGAGCCGCATTGGCTTGATCGGTCTTATCTGGCGATCGTCGCCGCTGTGAGTGTGGCGGCGGGTTTGTGTCTCGAGCGCGGACTGCGACGCCATCTTTACGAGCCGTCATGATCACCCTGGAAGCGGTCTCAAAAGTGTATCGCACCCGGGCTGGGCGCAGAACTGTGCTTGACAACGTCAGCGTCACTTTTGAATCGGGCTATAATTTTGGTGTTCTCGGAGTCAACGGCGCGGGCAAGTCGACATTAATACGATTGATTGCCGGGTCGGAGGTTCCCGATCTCGGGATTATCCGGCGATACGCCCGGGTGTCGTTCCCGCTTGGCTTCGGTGGCACGTTTCACGGTGCTCTGTCAGGCCGCGAGAACGTCGCGTTTGTCGCTCGGATATACGGGGCCGGAATGCGCGGGGTACTCGAATACGTGGAGGACTTCTCTGAGCTCGGCGACTACCTGCATATGCCAGTCAATACCTACTCGGCCGGAATGCGCGCCCGGCTTGCTTTCGCAACCTGTCTTGCTCTCGACTTTGATCTCTACCTGATCGACGAGGTGACCGAGGTAGGCGACCAGCGTTTTCGCCAAAAATGCGCGGAGGCGTTCCGCGAACGTATGCAGCACTCCGACATCATTCTCGTGACCCACAACATTCACACGCTGCGTCAATATTGTGACAGGGGTGCCGTTCTAACGAATGGTGAACTCACGTTATTCGATGACCTCGGCTCGGCACTGAGTCGATATCATCGCATCGTGCAGGAAAGTTTATAGTGGCAGGGTTACCGGCAGCCGAGCATAGGCTATTGCCCGATAGCGGAGTCGGGCACCCATTGGGAGGTAACGCCAACCGCGCAGTTGTCACACCGGCGAGCGCAACCGTGCTTCCCGTTCCGCCGGAAGGAGGCGGTAGAACCGTCGTCTTCGATCACCGACGGAGTTCGTTCGGCCGATTACGCCGGCGGTCCTGGTTGGGGTGGTTCTCGTTCATAATTTTCGTCGCGGTACCAGCCGTGACTGCTGCCGTGTATTATTTCTTCGTTGCTGCTGATCAATACGTGGCAGAATTTCGTTTTGCGCTGCGCTCTGCCGAACCGGAGCGCCATGACCCGGTCCTATTTTTTCAGGAGAGCATTGCACCTTCGGTGATGGGGCTGGATTCGTTCGTCGTCGTGCAATATCTCGCCAGCCGCGCAATCATTGATGATCTGAGCACAACGCTCGACCTGCGGGAAATATTTTCACGCTCCGAGGCTGATTGGCCGGTCCGCCTCGATCTGCCGGTGTCGATCGAGGAGCTGGTCCGCTATTGGAAGAGACAAGTCGACGCATTTTTTGACGCCACCAACGGGACGATCGTAGTCAGGGCCCGCGCCTTCACACCGCAGGATGCCCTCAAGCTGGCCGAAGGCATTCTTGCTTCTTCCGAGCGGCTGGTGAACGAGTTGTCAGCACGGGCGCGTCGGGACGCACTGCGAAATGCTGATGAGGAGGTGGGCCGGGCCGAGAAGCGTCTCAAATCAGCGCTTACGCGACTGCGCGAGTTCCGCGACAAAGAGGGCATTATCGACCCGCGCAAGACCGCCGATGCCACCGTAGCGCTGGCCGGTCGAGTTCGTGACGAACTAGTTCGGGCGGGCACCGAACTGTCCACTTTGAAACACTATATGCGCGACGATGCTCCCTCTATCAAAATGCTGGAAGCCCGTGTCCAATCGCTTGAGGCGCAACGGCGGGCGGTCGAGAGCGAGGTCACAGATACCGAAAAGACGCGATCGGAAGCTCTTTCCCGCGTAATGGGCTCGTACGAACAGCTGGAAAGCGAGCGGGCGTTCGCCGAGAATACCTATCAGCACGCACTCCAGGCGCTCGATCGCTCGCGCATTAATGCCGACCGCCAACAAGTATATCTCGCCACGTTCGTCCAGCCGACACTCCCTGAGGAAGCGCTGTATCCGCGCCGGCTGCAATCTTTCGCCGTGGCTTCCGGGGTGGCTTTTGTCGTCTGGATGATCGGCGGCTTCATTCTTCAGTCAATACGAGATCACCTGAGTCCATAAAGTGTCTTGTCCCGGTTAAAACCGGCTCGGGGCGGCGGAGAAAGCAATCATGACGACCGTGGAGTTCGACTCACAACCCTCCGTTTTGGCTCCCGCCGCGAACAGTGCGCCGGCCTTGCGGAGCGCCAGCCGCACCGCTCGCGCCAGGCTCGCGGTAGTTTCCACTCACGATGACTTGTGCGGCATCGCCGCCTACACCCGTAGTCTCGAACGACAACTCGGCGACATTTTCGATGTGACCGTATTCGAGTTGAATCAATTCCTGCTGCGCAGCACGCATCGCCGCGTCCGAAAATTCGGCGATAGACACATCCATGCCATCTGCCGCGAGATCAGGCACTATGACACTGTCAATCTCCAGCTGGAGCATGGGACATTGGGCCGCGGCTGCGGCGATATCTTTCGTCGTTTCAATTGGATTGTGCGCGCGTCACCTCGTCTCTCGGTGACGTTTCACTCGATAATGTTGTCCGAAGCATTCGATTTTGCGGAATGGTTTAGGGAGATTTGCCGGTTCAATTTTGCCAAGGCCATCGCTATGCGGTCGGGCTATATGCGCGCAAACCGGCTCTCGGCCGGCATTGCCACCCGTCTGCGCCGCGCCCAGCGCCTCAAGCCGGTCGCGGTCGTCGTGCACACGCGTCGCGACCTCTGTTACATGAAGTACGTTCACGGCATGCGGAACGTCTACGACCACCCGCTATCTTTCGTCGATGTCGCCGAAGCGCAGGAGATCCGCCTCACTGCTTCGCGCGCGAAATTTCCGGTCTTGGACGCGGTGCCGGCGCAGACTAAGCTGGTCGGGGTCTTTGGGTTTCTTAGCCGATATAAGGGTTTCGACACCGTTATCCGGGCGCTCCATCACCTGCCCGAGGATTACCATCTGCTGATTTTTGGCGGCGTCCACCCGAATGAAATCAGGCGGCACCAGCCGATCGACCCTGTCGTCTCGTCATTGTTCGACGCCGGTTATATTGATACGAGCGTCGCCGAACGAACGCGAGGGCAGCCGGGCGCAAGCGCACCCGGTGTCTCCTTCGCTGTCGACGGATCGATGCGTGATCTACTGGTCGAGCATCCCAAAGACCTGTCGAGCCGAATTCATTTTCTGGGCGCGCAGAGCGACGCTGACTTTCTATCGGGGATGGCAATCTGCGACACGGTGGTATTTCCTTACCTGGAGGTGGGGCAGTCCTCCTCAGGTCCGATTTCGCAATCGCTCGAGCTCGGCTGCCGCGTGATCGCCTCCCGCACCCACACCTTTTTGCAGTTTGCCAAGTATCACCCTGATACAATCGAATTCTTTGATATCGGAAATCATTTGCAATTGGCGGGACTAATCATTGCTCGTCCGCAATTCGACGTGCGGGAGCGTCTTCTCACTTTCAACGTCGAAACCAATAAAGCCACCTATCTCGCCGCGAATGGCGATAGGCGCGAGGCAGAAGCGGCAGCTGCGATGGCACGCCTCAAAGCCCAGGTAGCTTCGACAGCATGGTCGGAAATTTGAGCGACATGTGCGCAGTCTCGGCGAAAGGAGGGCTTTAGACTGCTGCTCTCGGCACGGACACAATGTCTCTCCCAGGGGATTGTGGATGGCCGATCAGGTCGTCCAGATAGGATCAAGCGGACGAACACGTTCATCGGCGAGGTGACCTATCGTGCTGAGACCCGCTGGTGGTGACGGCGCGTAAGAACGTGTCCGCGGCCATCGGTTGACAATAGCTCGTTACGGCCGACGTCATTCTGCAAGACGTTGATTCCGCGTTCTTAGTGTCTCCATGGAGCCTGTTGTCGAGACCACTCGTCGCGCTGCCCAGCAACAACCGTTGCACACATTGCGGCGCAACCTGGCGATCAGCTGTTCGACGATCTGCTTGTCGGTCGGGCCGAGCGGGTTTCTCCCCGACCACGGGCGGCTCGGCCCTCTTCGATGTCGTGCAGCATGTCGATCAGCACCTTAGTGGGCTCGCAAATCGGCTGAAGCCGACTTGTTGAGTAACCGTTATCGATATAACAATACAATGATCGCAAAGAGCCTCCCAGTTACTCCCTTTTCCCGGCAGAGCCCCGTTCGGATCCCTTGTTCGTGCGCACCGCGATCCGGCTGGTAAAATATATCCGGGCAGCTTTATCGATGTGGCCTCCTGTAGATTTCGGGGCGGGACGACGATTCCCCCGTTTTGCCCGATTTTATTGGGGAAGTTAGCGGTGGCTTCCCGCCGTTAGGGGTCCGCCTGTGGCGCGGTTCAGTACGGAGCGGGATGTAGCCCGTCGTCGACAACCACGCCTGGCGATCCTATGATGCACCGAGGGTGAGCGCCGAACAAAGGAGAGGCAATATGAAAAACGGCTTCCGCGTGTACGATGCCGATACCCACGTCAATCCAATCGCAGAGGTGCTGGACAAATATGTCGACCCGGGCTTTCGGCCGCGCCTCGCCGAGCTCGAGGAGTACCGCCTGCCGGTCGGGCAAGGAGCCGTCGCCGGTGTCGGCGGAACCCATAATTACCGTGTCGGCACGAAATACTACCGCCGGGTTCTGGGTGAAAAGGCGCCGCGCGAGACCTTCACCGGCCGCGAGACGCGCTGGATGGGCAGCAAGATGCCGCGCCCCGGGGTGCAGGACGACCAGGCCGCGAACCGCGTCAAGGACATGGACGACGAGGGGACCGACGTCCACTTCCTGATCCCGACCTCGTGGCTCAGCGTCGTCGGCCTGCCCGACCCGGCGCTCGAGATCGGCATGATCCGCGCCTACCACCGTCACATGACGGATTTCTGCGGCCAGTTCTCGACCCGCCTGAAGAGCATGATCGTCGCCTCGGCGCGCAACCCCGACGAGGCGGTGCGCGAGATCCGCGAGTGGGGGAACTCGAAATGGGCGGTGGCAGTGATGCCGTTGCTTGCCAAGGATCTCCCGGCGGATCACCCCGACCTGCACCCGATCTGGCGGGCCGCCGCGGACCACGACCTGCCGATCGCCAACCACAGCTTTACCTGGAACCCGCCCTACTATCCCGGCTACCAGGATCTCTGGGACAACATTTTTCTCGGCCGGCTGGCGGCCCACCCTTGGGGGGCGATGCGCTTTGTCGGCTCGTTTATCGGCGGCGGGCTCTTCGACGAGTATCCGAGCCTGCGGATGGGCGTGCTCGAATGCGGCTTTGGCTGGCTGCCGTTCTGGGCCCGGCGCATGGACGAGCAGGCGATATATGTCGGCGGCACCGCACCGCTCAAGCAAAAGCCGAGCGAATACATGACGAGCGGCCGCTTCTTCTGCAGCATCGAGCATCACGAAGGCGAAGACATGTTCAACCATGTCACCCACTTCCTCGGCGACGACGTGCTGATGTACGCCTCCGACTACCCGCACTCGGAGTGCCAGTTTCCCGACTCGGTCGACAACATCCTGGCGTGGAAGAGCCTGAAGCCGGAGACAACAAAGAAGCTGCTCGGCGGCAACGCCGACCGGTTCTTCAAGCAAGCCTAAACCGACTGCGACGGGCACACCACCCGGCAACGGCCCGGGTGGTGGGCCTGGGGTTTTAATTCCGCGGCGCGGGCGGGCATCGCCTCGCCGTTGCGGCGCCAGGTGGCGAGCTCATCCCAGCTCTCGGCCTCCATAAACTCGGCCCATCGCCGGTAGAGATTGCGCAGATTGTGCTCGCTCGACTTGGCCTCGGTGATGTCCATCACCGTCCCTGGAACTGGTAGCCCCTCCGACTCGTAATTCTCGATTTCGAAACCCATCCCCTGCTCGTAGCTGTAGGGGTAGCGCCGCGCGATCGTGCCGCGGCTCGCCGCATGCGCGTAGTTCCAATTCTCCATGTCGTCCTGCTCGGTCATGCCGGCGGGGCCGGAATAGCGGATGTAGTAGTCGCGCAGGAAATCCTTGACCTCCGAGGGCGCGGCCTTGTCGACCAGGTACCAGCGCCACACTTCGGTCTGGTGCGTCCCGCGCGGATGCCAGGCGGCGATCGTGCGGGGCTGGCGCGGATGCAACGCCGTATTCGGGAAGATTTCTCCGGGGCTGCCAATGAGCCTTCCCCAAGCGCCGCGCCTGCGGTGGCGCTCCGCTTCGCAATGGGCGAAATATTCGGCGACGATGGGGGAGTGCTGATAGGACGGCGGCGTCAGGCGGTTGCCAGGAAAAAGATAAACGCCGGTCTGATGGCCCCGCTCATAAAAAGAAACCTGAAGCCGCCGCGCCATGAGCCGCTCCTGCATGTCGCGCCGTCCGCTGCCGCTAGGGCCGATGCCGACCAGATCGACCGAGCGATGGCTGATATTGTGGTAGCTGTCGCCGCAGAAATTCTCGGCCGGGAATTTCCAATTGCACGGGATCCGCCATTTCTGGATGCCGCCCAGGATCTCGGTCCCGCCTTCGCTTCCGTCCCAGCCGTCCAAGGTCAGATCGAGATAGCGGACGAAATCACCGAGATATTCGAAGAATGACGGGGCCTCGGGATCCCAGCACGCCCACACGGTGCCCTTGTAGCAGCAGAGCTTCGGGACCTCGACTAGGCTCCAGCGCGATTTGTCGAGCTTCTCGTGGTAGGCCTCGCGAAAGTAGGGGACCCCCACGAGCTTGCCGTCGGTGCCATAGCTCCAGCCGTGATAGGGGCAGGTGAAGACCGGGGTGCTGCCCTCGTCGTAGCGGCAGACCTTCATGCCGCGATGCCGGCACGAATTCAAAAACACGTGGACCTCGCCGGTGCGGTCGCGGCACAGGATCACCGACTCCTCGCCCATACCTGAGACGAAGTAATCCCCCGAGTTCGGTATCTGGCTCTCATGCCCGACAAACAGCCAGGCCCGAGCAAAGAGCCGCTCCAGCTCCTCTTGATAGATCTCGTCGTTGACAAAGATCTCGCGGCTGATCTGCCCCGTGGCCAAGTCGACGAGCCCGGGGCGGTAGCCCGATATCCGCGCGGTCGCCATGGCCTTGCCTCCCGAGTTATTCGCGGATCGCGACGATGTCTTGGGCAAAGATCATCTCTTCGCCGCCGACGCGCGAGGGGTCGCCAGGCGAGGAGAGGTAGCGCGCAAACACCCAGACCCCGTCTGCGGGGTTCGAGACGATCTCGGCAAGAGCGCCATCGGCCAGCGCAATCTTGGTGCCGGGTGCAATCTGCCGGATGTTGACAGGCTCGCTCATTCGGCCGCCTCGGCGCGGGCGGGCCGGCGCCAGCTCATCAGCTCGTCCCAGCTGTCCGCTTCCATGAATTCGGCCCAGCGGCGGTAGAGATTGCGCAGATTGTGCTCGCTCGACTTTGCTTGTGTCAGGTCGCAGACAGTCCCTGGAACCCGGAACCCCTCCCATTCGTAATTCTCAACCTCGGTTCCCAAACCCTGCTCGTAGCTGTAGGGATAGCGCCGCGCGATCGTGCCGCAGCTCGCGGCGTGCGCGTAGTTCCAGTTCTCCATGTCGTCCTGCTCGGTCATGCCGGCGGGGCCCGAATAGCGGATGTAGTAGTCGCGCAGAAAATCCTTGACCTCGGCCGGCGCCGACTTGTCGACCAGAAACCAGCGCCACACCTCGGTCTCGTGGGCCCCGCGCGGATGCCAGGCGGCCAAGGTGCGCGGCTGGCGCGCGAGATAGGCGGTATTCGGAAAGATTTCGCCGACGAGCGCGATCATCCGGCCCCAATCGCCGCGCTTCTCGCGCCTTGCCTCCTCGCATTCGCGGAAATAGTCCGACACGACCGAGGAATGCTGGTAGGCGGACGGCGGTGCCGCGTCCTTTGGCAAGAGGTAGCTGGTCGTCTGATGGCCGCGCTCGGGGAACGCG